>Ga0307375_10002434_pt1 | contig 19065 bp, 15 predicted proteins | sample TR1MG_FD_202531 | JGI IMG/M metagenome (GOLD analysis project Ga0307375, IMG submission 202531) | Soil microbial communities from Risofladan, Vaasa, Finland - TR-1 | ecosystem: Environmental > Terrestrial > Soil > Coastal area > Acid sulfate soil | place: Finland: Risofladan, Vaasa | collected...
GGTCTTCGGCGACAACGGCAAGAAGGTGTCCGAGGTCGTCCAGAGCAATCTCGCCGACATCGGCGTGAAGGTCGACATCGAGGTCTTCGAGCTCGGCGCCTTCATCCAGGCGACCAACTCCGGCGATCAGCAGTTCTTCAAGCTCGGCTGGACCTCCAACCCCGATCCCGACTCCATGCTCACGCCCCTGTTCAGCAAGGGCAGCATCGGCTCGCAGAACCGGACGCGTTATGTGAACGACCAGGTCGAGAAGCTCCTCGCGGCCGGCAGGGTCGAGCTCAATCTCGCCAAGCGCAAGCAGATCTACAACGAAATCAGCGACATCGTCATGCAGGACGCCACCTGGGTGCCCCTGTACACGGGCAACAACACCATAGCGGCCAACGCGAAGCTCCAGGGCGTCGAGTTGAGCCCCCAGGGCCTGTGGAACCTCGAGAAGCTGCACTACTGAGCGATAGGGGGATCGTGGGCTTGCCCGACGATCCTCGGCGGGGTACAACTCGCCGTGGCGGGCGGCGTCTCGTCGACGCGAGTCGCCGTCCGCCCCTAGGCCGGACGACCCGGGCCCCGCGCCCTCGGTCGATCCGGCGCGACTCTTGATCATCGCGCACCGCGTTTCGGGGGACCCATGCTCCTTCATTATGTGTTCAAGAGAATCCTCATGCTGTTCCCCGTGCTTCTCGGGGTGACCTTCCTGGTCTTCGCCATCATCAGCCTGACGCCGGGCGACGTGGCGGCCATGATCCTCGGACAGAACGCCACCACCGAGTCCGTCGGCAAGCTCAGGGGCGAGATGGGTCTCAACGACCCCCTGCCCGTGCAGTATGGGCGCTATCTGGAGGGCATGCTCCACGGCGACATGGGCACGTCCTACGCCACGCGGAAACCGGTGTCGGACGAGATCCTCGCCAGGTTTCCGAACACCCTGCGGTTGGCCATTCTCAGCATCATCATCTCGGTGACCCTCTCCATACCCGTCGGCATCGTCTCGGCGATCAAGCAGTACTCGCTCTGGGACAACATGGGGATGATCCTCGCCCTCGTCGGGATTTCGATGCCCTCCTTCTGGCTCGGCCTCATGCTGATCATCGCCTTTTCCCTCGGTCTCGGCTGGTTTCCCTCGGGTGGGGCAGACAAGTGGACGAGCATAATCCTCCCGGCCATCACGCTGGGCGTCGCCTCGACCGCGAGCATCGCCCGCACCACGAGATCCTCGATGCTCGAGGTGATCAGGCAGGACTACATCAGGACGGCCAAGGCCAAGGGCGTCAGCAAGGTGAAGGTGATACTGCGGCACGCCCTCAGGAACGCCATCATCCCAACGCTCACCGTGATCGGCCTCGAGTTCGGCGAGCTGCTCGGCGGCGCCATCCTGACCGAGACCGTGTTCTCCTGGCCTGGCATCGGACGCCTGATGGTCGACTCGATACAGCGCAAGGACACGCCGATGGTCCTGGGCAGCGTCGTCGTCTTCAGCGTCGCCTTCAGTCTCGTCAATCTGGCCATCGACATCCTCTACGCCTTCGTGGACCCGAGGATCAAGACCAACTACCAGAAGAAGGGAGCCGCGCGATGAGGGGCAACAGGACCGGTTCTGAGATCGACGGAGGCGCGGAGACCAAGGGCGGCGGCCGGGCCGGCTATGTCTGGCGGAGGTTCCGGAAGAACCGGCTCGCGATGGTCGGTTTGGCGATAATCGTCCTATTGATCGGAGTGGCGATCTTCGCCGACCTCATCGCGAACTATCACGACAAGGTCATCAAGATCAACATAGGGATCAGGCATCAGGCCCCGAGCCTGGCCCATTTTTTCGGCACCGACGAGTTCGGCCGCGACATCTTCGCGCGGGTGGTGCACGGCACGAGGATATCCCTCTTCGTGGGCCTCATCTCGGTGGGCATAGCCCTCTTCTTCGGCGGCGGCCTCGGCGCGGTCGCGGGCTATTACGGGGGCAAGATCGACACGGTCATCATGCGTCTTCTCGACGTCCTCCTCGCCATTCCGGTCATCCTCCTCGCCATCACCATCATCGCGTCGCTGGGCGTCAGCATCATCAACCTGATGATCGCCGTGGGGGTGGCCAACATCCCGGGCTTCGCCCGCGTCGTAAGGGGAGCCGTCCTCGGGGTCAAGGGCAACGAATTCATCGAGGCGGCGAAGGCCATCGGATCGCCCAATTACAAGATCATTCTCGCCCACGTGTTGCCGAACTGCTTCGCGCCGATAATGGTGTACGCGACCCTGAAGGTCGCCACCGCCATCATGGCCACGGCCGGCCTGAGCTTCATCGGCCTGGGCGTCAAGCCTCCGACGCCCGAGTGGGGGAGCATGCTCTCCGCGGGGCGGGGCTTCATCAGGGATCATGTGCACGAGGTATTCTTTCCCGGCCTCGCGATCATGATGTCGGTCCTCTCGCTCAACATGATCGGCGACGGGCTTCGCGACGCCCTCGACCCGCGTCTCAAGTAGGCCCTCCCCATGACGAACGGCGAAATACTCGCGGTGCGAGACCTGCAAGTCCACTATGTCACCGACGACGGGGTGGCGAAGGCCCTGAACGGCGTCAATCTCTCGCTGGCGAGGGGCGAGACCCTCGGTCTCGTGGGCGAGACGGGGGCCGGCAAGACGACCACGGCGCTGGCGATCATGAACCTGATCGCCAAGCCCCAGGGCAGGATCATCGGCGGCGAGGTGCGCGTCGAGGGAACCGACATCCTCGCCACGAGCGAGAGGGACATGGAGGGTCTGCGGGGCCAGCTCATGTCGATGATCTTCCAGGACCCGATGACGGCCCTCAATCCGGTCCTGAGCGTGGGCGACCAGATCGGCGAGGTCATCGGCATCCATCAGGGTCTTTCGAAGCGGGACTCATCGCTGAAGGCCTCCGACATGCTGAGGACCGTCGGCATCGACCCGGGCCGCGCGGGCGAGTACCCGCACCAGTTCTCGGGCGGAATGAAACAGCGCGTGGGCATCGCCATGGCCCTGGCCTGTCACCCCAAGCTGCTCATCGCCGACGAGCCGACTACGGCCCTCGATGTGACGATACAGGCCCAGGTTCTCGCCCTGATCGGAGCGCTGAAGAAGGAACTCACCATGTCGGTCCTCCTCATCACCCACGACCTCGGCATCGTCGCCCAGATGTGCGACGATGTCGCCATCATGTACGCGGGAAGGATCGTCGAGTTCGGTAGTCGCGAGGACATCTTCCGCCACCATCGGCATCCCTATACCGAGGGACTTTTCAATTCGCTGCCGCGAATCGGCGACCGCAAGTCCAAGCTCAAGCCCATCAGGGGCCTGATGCCCGATCCCTTCAACCTGGAACCCGGCTGTCCCTTCGCGGAGCGCTGCGATCACGCCATGGAGCGCTGCCGTAGCGCCAAGCCTGAGCCTCGGTACTTCGGCGACAGGCACTTCGCGGAGTGCCACCTTTTCGACCCGGGCCGGGCTCCCGGAGTCGCCGTGCCCGGCGAGACGGGCGGCGGCGCGGCGAGCTCCGGGAAGGGGCTGTCATGAAGTCCGCCCTCCTCGAGGTCAACAATCTCAAGAAATACTTCAAGACGAAGGCGGGCATCCTGCACGCGGTGGACGATGTCAGCTTCCGTCTCGAAAGGGGCAAGACCCTGGGGCTCGTCGGGGAATCGGGCTGCGGCAAGTCCACGACGGGCAGACTGCTGCTGCGCCTCCTCGAGCCGACGGGGGGCCGGGTGGTCTACGAGGACAAGGATGTCTTCGCCCTCGATGCTCGTGGCATGCGCGAGCTCCGCAAGGAAATGCAGATCATCTTCCAGGACCCCTTCTCCTCCCTCGATCCCCGCAAGACGGTCGGGGAGACCATCGAGGAACCGATGAGGATCAACGGAATCCACGGCGGCAAGAAGGAACGGCTGGCCAAGGTGATGGAACTCATGGACCTCGTCGGACTCGCGAGGCGTCTCTCCAACACCTATCCCCACGAGCTCGACGGCGGCCGCCTCCAGCGTGTCGGCATCGCGCGGGCCCTGTCGCTGAACACGAAATTCGTGGTCTGCGACGAGCCGGTCTCGGCCCTCGACGTGTCGATCCGCGCGCAGATCCTCAATCTCATGGAGGAGTTGCAGGAGCGCCTCGGCCTTACCTATCTCTTCATCACCCACGACCTGGCGGTGGTCAACCATTTTTCCGACGACATAGCCGTCATGTATCTCGGCAAGATCGTCGAACAGGCCACGGCCGACGAGCTCTTCGAGAATCCGGTCCATCCCTACACCGAGGCCCTCCTGTCGGCCATCCCCCAGCCCTCCCTCGACGCGAAGGTCGACAGGATCCTCCTGAAGGGCGAACTCTCCTCGCCCATCGACCCCAAGCCGGGGTGCCGCTTCGCCGGGCGATGCCCCTATGCCCGGGACCTCTGCCTCGAGAAGGAGCCGCCCCTCGCCGATGTCGGCGGCGGCCATCTCGTCGCCTGCCATCTCTTCACCTCGAGCAGGAGGACGCATCCATGAGCCAAGATGTCGATGGCGCCTACGACGAGTTTACGCTGAGGGACTTCGGGCGGCTCTTGGATTCCGGCTCGCTGAGCTCGGCGGACCTCGTTGGGTATTATCTCGATCGGATCGCGAGGCTCGATAGGGCGGGGCCGAATCTCAATGCGCTGCTCCATCTCGAGGAGGATGCGCTGCGCGAGGCCGAGGCCCTCGATCGCGAGAGGGGAAGGGGGAATGCGAGGGGAATCCTTCACGGCATCCCCATATTGGTCAAGGCGAACATCGACATCGCCTCGCCGAGCCTGCCGACGACCGCCGGTTCACTGGCGCTCAAAGGCTTCGTCGCCCCCTCGGACGCGCCCCTGGTGGGCGAATTGAGGAAGGCCGGAGCCATCATAATAGGTACTACCAATCTCAGCGAGTGGGCCAATTTCCGTTCGAACCGCTCGACCTCGGGTTGGAGCAGCGAGGGCGGCCAGACGCGAAACCCCTACGCCCTGGACAGGAATCCCTCGGGATCGAGCTCCGGATCGGCCGTCGCGGTCTCGGCCAACCTCTGCGCCCTCGCGGTCGGCACGGAAACCGACGGCTCGATCGTCTCGCCCGCTTCGGTGAACGGCATCGTCGGCATCAAGCCCACCGTGGGCCTGGTTTCGGGTGAGGGCATAATCCCCATTTCCGCGAGCCAGGACACGGCCGGACCGATGGCCCGGACGGTCGAGGACGCCGCCCTTCTCCTGGCCGCCATGGCGGGCGGCGGCAGCGCGAGGGGGCGGGAACTTGCGGCCTTTCTGGAGACGCGGCCGGGACAGGGAGGACTCGCCGGACTCAGGATCGGCGTCGCGAGGAATTTCGCGGGCTTCGATTCCGAGGTCGATCGCGTCTTCGAGGCCTCGCTGGATGCGCTTCGCGGCCTCGGCGCCGAGCTGATCGAGACGGCCTTCGCGCCGAGCGAGGAACTGGCCGAAGCCGAGTTCGAGCTGATGTTCTACGAGTTCAAGGACGGCCTGGAACGATATCTGCGCAACCATGGGCAAAAGAGCGGCCTTCGGGATCTCGCCGATCTGATCGCCTTCAACGAGGACCATGCCGCGGAGCTAATGCCCTGGTTCGGCCAGGAAATCTTCCTGAAGGCGGCCGCGAAGGGCCCGCTATCGGAAGAGGGCTATCAAAAGGCCCGGAAAACCTGTCTCGCCCTCGCCAGGGAAGGGGGCATCGACGCGAGCATGGACGGTGCTTCCCTCGACGCCATCGTCGCGCCTTCGGGCGGTCCCGCCTGGAAGACCGACTACTTCCTCGGAGACAAGCACATCGGGGGCTGCGCCACTCCGGCCGCCGTCGCGGGCTATCCCAACCTGAGCCTTCCGGCAGGTTTTCTGCATGGACTCCCCGTGGGTCTGTCGATCTTCGGTCGGGCCTACAGCGAAGCGAAGCTTCTGCGCGTCGCCCTGGCCTTCGAGAGGGCCACCGGCGCCAGGCGAAAACCGGCCTTCGCGCCGAGCCTCGATGGCTGGTGAGGGTTCCGGGGAGGCCTCTCAGCAGTACTCGATGCGCCAGGTCACCGGGATGGCCATCTTGAAGAGGGCCGAAACCCCGCAGTACTTTTCGTGCGACAGCTCCACCGCCCTCTTCACCTTATCCTCGTCGAGCTTGTCCGATTCCTTGAAGCGGTAGACCATTTCCATCGAACTGTAATAGGAGGGCTGACCCTCGGTGGCCTCGGCCTCCACCTTGATGTCGAACCAGGAAAGCGCTTGGCGCATTTTATTCAGTATTGATACGACATCCATGCCCGAGCATCCGGCCACGGATGCCAGGAGGAGGGGCTTGGGCCTGCAGCCCGAATCCTCTCCGCCCCCCTCCTTCGAGGAATCCATCCTGAGCTTGTGGCCGAAGATGTCGGATTCGAAGGCCATGCCGCCGGCCCAGGCGGTCGTTATCTCGTGCTTCATGTCGCCTCCTTGTGTCATGCGCCCGTTCGCAGGCCGGAACATGGGCCTCCGATCGGCTTCGCGCCGCGGGCGGGCGCGGGGAATCGACATCCCCTTTGGTCGGCCGCGGCAGCTCAATGTCGCGTTTTGCCCAATCCCTGTCAAGCGAAGACCTCCGGGGCCGGATTCGTCGCGCGCGGCTCGATTTTCCTTCGCATTATTTGTATCCTGAATGCATGAAATACCGAGACCGTGCCCGGACCATGCGTCCCGATTCGAGCGTCTTCGGACCCCTCATCATCCTCTTCGTCACCTCCCTGAACGGTCCGAACATCCCCGACGCCTTCTCGGCCGCCTTCCGCCAATTCACCACGGCCGGCCCGGGCCTGGTCTACTGGGCGGAGATCGTCGTCCTCAATTTCCTCCTCTTCGCCTTCCTGGCCCCGATCTTCAAGGTTCACATAACCTGCATCCGCGCGCACGAGCCTACGCGCGAGGAGATCGACCGCGCGATGCGGCATCTCAACAGCATCCACGTCCTCGCCGTGCTGATATCCGTAGGGGTATTCGTTGTCGGGGAGGCCATTCGATACTTCCTCGTCCGAGGCTTTCCCAGCCCCGACTCCGGCCTCATCGGCGAGCTACTCCTCAGGATCGCGGAGGCGGCGATCTCCGGATATTTCGTCGGGGTTCTCCTCGCCCTCCAGTTCGAGAGAAGGCTCTACGAGGCGCGGATCAGCATCCTCAACCTCGGACCCACGGTGCCCATCGCGCATCGCTCGCTCATCTCGCGGGTCTTTTCCATCCTCGTCGCGATCGTGTTGTTCCTTATCGTCGGGGCCTTCTCCTTCGCCGGCAGCTTCTTTTCCGGCGGCCTTCACGGCATGCCGCAGATGGCCCAGGGCGACATGCTGTCCGCTCCCGACCTGATCTTCCACGCGCGCCAGTTCGAGGGTCTCCGCGGCCCGCTCAACGTCTTCTTCGTGAAACTCCTCATGATGGGCGGAATCTTCGGCCAGATGCTCTGGCAGCTCCGCTCGATCATCGAGAGACCGCTCGCGACGATCCGGGAGAGTTTGAGTTCGCTCAACGCGAAGGGGAGGAAGATGACGAAGGTCATCGACATCCTCCACGACGACGAGTTCGCGCCCGTCTATCGCGAGATCAACGAGCTGATCATCAGGCAGGAGGGACAGCTCGAGATCTCCCGAAAGAGGCTCGAGGACGTTCTCGAGCTGGCGGCCGACCCGATCCTGGCCTTCGATTCGGAAGGGAGGATCCGCGTCTTCAATTCCGCGGCCGAATCGGTCTTCGCCTGTTCCCGACCCGCGGCCCTCGAGCGCGTCATGGGCGACTTCCTCGTCGACGGGGCGGGGGGCTTCGTCGAGGCCCATCAGGACGGCGTGGCGCGTCTCGCGTGGAAGGCCGCCGACGGCTCCCCCCTCGTCCTCGAGTCGCATCTGTCCAAGGGGGAGGGCGATGCCTGGACCACGGTCATCCTCCACGACATCCGCAAGCAGGCAGAGATCGAGGACAACCTGAGGCAGGCCCGGATCGACGCCGAGAACGCGAGCAGGATGAAGAGCGAGTTCCTCGCCAACATGAGCCACGAACTCCGCACGCCCCTCAACGCCATCCTGGGCTTCACCCAGCTCCTGGGCGACGATCGCAACCTCACCGAGGCCCAGCGCGAGAAGGTCCGCGTGATCACCAGAAGCGGCGAGCACCTCCTGTCCCTCATCAACGACATACTCGACATCTCGAAGATCGAGGCGGGGCGCATGGAGCTTCACGAGGCGGTCTTCGACCTCCACGAATTCATCGGCGACATCCGCGACATGTTCGAGCAGCGTTGCCGGAAGAAGGGGCTCTCGCTCTACGTCGAGACGCTGGAAGGCCTGCCCCGCTACGTGCGGGGCGATCTCGGCAAGCTCAGGCAGGTGATGATCAACCTCGTGGGCAACGCGGTGAAATTCACCGACGAGGGCGGGGTCGGCATCCTCGCGGGATCCGAGGGCGGCGCGATCCGTTTCGCCGTGCGCGACACGGGGCGCGGCATTCCCTCCGCCGAGCTCGATCTCGTGATGAAGCCCTTCGTGCAGGCCTCGACGACCGACCACGAGGGGGGCACCGGTCTCGGCCTCGCCATCTCCAGCCGCTTCATCTCCCTGATGGGAGGCAGGCTCGAGGTGAAGAGCGAGCTCGGCTCGGGCAGCGAATTCTCCTTTACCCTCGCCCTCGTCGAAAACGGTGAAGCCCCCTCTCCCGATCGGAACGCGGGTCTCGCGATCGGCGTCGACCCGGAGGCGGGACTCCGCGTCCTCGTCGTCGACGACCAGGAGTCGAATCGCCTCGTCCTCCGCGAAATGCTCGAGCGCATCGGCTTTCAGGTCGACGAGGCCGAAGACGGAAGGACGGCCTTCGAACGCGCCTTGACGACGGGCTACGCGATCGTTTTCATGGACATAAAGATGCCCGTGATGGACGGCTACCAGGCTGTGACCCGCTTCAAGGGCGACGCCCGCACGAGGGACGTCCCGGTCTTCGCGCTCACCGCCTCAGCCTTCAACCAGGACGAGAGGAGGGTGGGGGAGGCGGGCTTCGACGGCTTCCTCGCGAAGCCCTTCAAGCGATCGGCCCTCCACGCCCTCATCCGCGACAAAGGGGGGCTGGGCGAGAGACTGAAGACGAAGGACCAGGTGATCGAACTGCCCGGACCGGCTGCCGGCGCGCGACCGAGCGCGGGCGAATGGGAGGCCATCGGGGCGGAGCTCAGATCGGCGATCGAGGAGGCCGCCGCCATCAACGATTTCGCGAGCGTGGCTACTCTGGCCGAGCGCGTCGAGCCATCCGCGCCCGTCCTCGCCGCCGCCCTCGCCGCCGCGGCCGCCACCTACGACGAGGTCGCGATAGCCGAACTCATCACGACACTGACGAAGGAGGCCGGCGATGGCCGATGAGACGAATCTCGTGCTCGTCGTCGACGACATCGAGGAGAACCTCAAGGTCCTCTCCGAGACCCTCGTGCAGGCCGGTTTCCATCCCCTGCAGGCCAAGTCGGGCGAGAGGGCCCTGCAGGTGGCGGCGAAGGCCAGGCCCGACCTCATCCTCCTGGACATCAAGATGCCGGGCATGGACGGTTTCGAGACGATCTCCCGTCTCAAGGCCGACCCGGAGCTGGCAAACATCCCCGTCATCTTCATCTCCGCCCTCAACCAGATCGAGGACAAGATCGAGGGCTTCCGGGCGGGGGCGGTGGATTACGTGTCCAAGCCCTTCCAGCGCGAGGAGGTCGTCGCGCGGGTGGGCACCCATCTCCGCCTGCGCGAGGCCCAACGCAATGTCGAGCGGGAAAGGGAGAAGTCGGAGCGTCTGCTCGAGTCCCTCCTACCGCCGGCGATCGCGGCCGAGCTCAAGGAGAGGGGCTCGAGCGAGCCACGTTCCTTTCCCGAGGCCAGCGTCCTCTTCGGCGATCTCGTCAACTTCACGGGCCAGGCGGCCAGGCTCAGCCCCCGGCAGGTGATCGATGAGCTCAACGACATCAGCGCCGCCTTCGACGACATCGTGCGATCGAACGGCTGCGAGCGCATAAAGACGATCGGCGACGCCTACCTCGCCGTGTCGGGCATGCCCGAGCCCAACGCCGAGCACGCCTTTTCGCTCGTGCGGGCGGCGAGAGGCATGCTCGACTGGCTGGAGTCGCGCAACGCGAAGGCCGGCATCCGCTGGGAGATGCGGGTCGGCATCCACTCGGGCGAGGTCGTGGCGGGCATCGTCGGCCTGCGACGCTTCATCTACGACGTCTTCGGCGACACCGTGAACGTGGCGAGCCGGATGGAGAACGCCTCGGCCCCGATGCGCATCAATGTCTCCGAGGACACCTGGAGACTTCTCGCGGAGAGGGTAGGCGGCGAGGCGCGCGGCGAAATCCCCGTCAAGGGCGCGGGGAGCATGAGGATGTATTTCGTCGACAGGAAATGATCCGAAAGAGGAGGGGGGGCTCGCGGAGCGGGCCGCGGCCGAGCCTGAGTCAGGCCGGTCCCGCGACGCGCTCCCCGTCGCTCAACGCGGCCTGACGGCCCTTCCCTTCCTTCCCGATTCGTAGATGGCCTCGAAGAGGGCGACGGCCGCCCGGCCCTCGGCGGCGGTGACCGAAGGCTCGCGACCCTCGCGCAGGGCCGCCGCGAAGTCCTCGATCTGCCGGGCGTGATACCACTCGGTCGCATCCACTCCCTTGTCGGCGAGGTCTTTGAAGAAGGCGGCGTCCTCGGCCTCCCATCTCGCCGGAAAGCCTTCCTCGCCCGGGATGGTCCAGAGCTCGTTCTTGGCCGGTTCGACGATCGAAGACATGCCCGCGACGAACATGGCCCCGCCGTCCGTCTGCACCCCGGCCGTCGCGCCGTTCCGCCCGTGGACGTGGACCTTCGCGTATATGCCGGGCTTCTGCGAATTCGACACGAGGACGGAGCCGAGGGCCCCCGACTGGAAGCGAAGCACGGCGACGGCCGTGTCCTCCACCTCGATGTAGGGGTGGTTGAGGTTGGCCCAATAGGCTTTGACCTCGGCCACGGGACCCATGATCCAGAGGAGGATGTCGAGCTGGTGGGGGGCCTGGTTCACGAGGACGCCGCCGCCCTCGCCCGACCAGGAGCCGCGCCAGGGGTCGGAGCGGTAGTAGGCCTCGTCGCGCCAGCCGAACATCACGACGTCCGCGAGGATGGTATCGCCCAACTTGCCGGCCGCGACCGCCTCCTTGACCCTCCGGACCGCCGGAAACCAGCGGCGCTGACTGATCACGCCGAGGCTGCGACCCCCGCGGAGAGCCGCCTCCATCATCGCGTCGCAATCCTCCGTGGTCAGGGCCATGGGCTTCTCGACGAGGACGTGCATGCCCGCGTCGAGGGCCTCGATCGCCTGCTCGCGGTGGAGGGGATGGGGCGAGGAGACGATCACGGCCTCGACGCCGGCCTTGGCCATGTCGGCGATGCTTTCGCAGGGCACGAGGCCGAAGTCGCGGGCGAAGGCCTCGCGTTTGCCGGCGTCGCGGCCCTGGACGGCGACGAGCTTGACGCCACCGAGGCCGGCCATGCTTTTGGCCTGGAGCCGCGCGACCTTCCCGTAGGTGACGATGCCGAAGTTGATGGTTCTCATGGTTGGAGCACCACCTTGAGGAGCCCCGCCTCCCGGGCGTAGAGCCGTTCGAACCAGCGATGCCCCTCCTCGAGGGGGGCCACCGCGCTGACCAGGGGCATCGGGTCGAGGGCTCCGGTGGCCATGAGCTCGATGACGCGCTCGTACTCGCCGGCCACCGCGCAGGAACCGAGGAGGGAAATCTGCCGCGTGACCACTTCCTGCAGGGGGATCTCGACGGAGGGGCTCGCGTTGCCGATGAGGGTCACGCTGCCGCCCTTCCGCGTCGCGGCGATGGCCGTCCTGATCGGGGCCGTCGCCCCCACGGCCTCGAAGGCGTGGTCGACGCCACGACCCGAGGTCAAATCGCGGATGGCCGCCAGCGTGGCGGGATCGGCCGGATCGAAGGCATGGGTGGCGCCGAAGGCGAGGGCCGAGGCCCGCCGGTCCGCCTGGGTGTCCAGGGCGATGATAGGGCCCGAGACCTCGGCCTTGAGGATGGCGACGAGGAGGAGGCCGATGAGGCCGGTGCCGACGACGGCGAAGGAGTCGCCGGGCTCGCGCCGCGTGATGGCGATGGCATGGGCCGCGACGCCGCAGGGTTCGGCCAGGGCCGCCCTGACGAAATCGATGCCGGCAGGCAGGGCGAAGAGGATGCGTTCGGGAAGGACGATGTATTCGGCGAAGGCCCCGTCGCGGCGCCACTCGCCTGGCGAGACGCCGAGGACCTTGCGATCCTCGCAGAGGTTGACCTCGCCGCGGAGACAGTGCCAGCACTTCCCGCACCACTCCGTCGAGTCGAAGGTGACGCGGTCGCCCACATGGAACTTGCGCACCGTGGCGCCGACCTCGACGATCTCGCCGGCGGCCTCGTGGCCCATGATGAGGGGGGGCTTGCGACGACCCGTGGAGCCGTCCCAACCGTGGACGTCCGAGCCGCAGATCGAGGCCGCGCGCACGCGGACTAGCACGTCGTCGGGCCCGCGGAGGGAGGGCTTGGGCACATCCTTGACCACGAGCTTCTTGTATTCCTCCAGGACTAGCGCTTTCATGCTGCTCCCTTGCGCGTTTTTCGCGCATTCGTCGATCGAGTTCGAGCGCGGCCGCGACCCGCGGCGGGCTTCGCGAGGCTACGCGTTGTAGGTTCCCGAGACGGCGGTCCCGCCCGAGCCGATCCAGTCCGTGTGGAAGAACTCGCCGCGGGGACTGTCGACGCGTTCGTAGGTGTGGGCGCCGAAGTAGTCGCGCTGGGCCTGGAGTATGTTGGCCGGGAGCCGTGGCGAGCGGTAGCCGTCGTAGAAGGCCAGGGCGGCCGAGAGGGCGGGTACGGGGACGCCGGAGGCGGCCGCGAGGCCGATGACCCTGCGCAGGCTGCCCTGGCAATCGGCGAGCACGTTGGCGAAATAGACGTCGACCATCAGCGAGGCCAGTTCCGGTTTTCGGTCGAAGGCCTCCTTGATGCGCCCGAGGAAGGCCGAGCGGATTATGCAGCCCCCCCTCCAGGTCAGGGCGATGGCGCCGAAGTCGAGCTTCCAGCCCTTTTCCTTGCTCTTCTCGCGGAGAAGCATGAAACCCTGGGCGTAGGAGACGATCTTCGCGGCGAGGAGGGCCTTGCGGAAGTCCTCCACGAGCTGCGAGTTCTGTCGGCCGCCCTTGGCCGCGGCGCGGGCGGCCGCGTCGGGCCCGGGAAGGACGGCCGCCGCCGCCCTTCGCTCTTCCACGAGGGCCGAGAGGGCCCGCGCGTAGACCGCCTCCGTGATGAGGGTGAGGGGGATGCCCGTGTCGAGGGCCTCCTGGCCCGTCCACTTCCCCGTGCCCTTCTGGCCGGCCGCGTCGAGGATCTTGTCGACGAGGGGCGAGCCGTCGGCGTCCTTCACCGCGAGGATCTTCGCGGTTATCTCGATGAGATAACTTTCGAGTTCGCCACCGTTCCATTTTTCGAAGGTCGAGGCGAGTTCGTCCGAGGAGAGTCCGAGGAGCTCCTTGAGGAGCTGCCAGGTCTCCGCGATGAGCTCCATGTCGCCGTACTCGATGCCGTTATGGACCATTTTGACGAAGTGGCCGGCCCCACCGCTTCCCATCCAGGCTACGCAGGCCTCTCCGCCGGGTGCCCTCGCGGCTATGGCCTCGAAGACACCCTCGACGAGGGGCCAGGCGCTCTCGTCGCCGCCTGGCATGAGGGAGGGCCCGTGCCTGGCCCCCTCCTCTCCGCCGGAGACCCCAGAGCCGATGAAGCGTATTCCCTTCTCCGCCAGATAGGCGGCGCGGCGTTCGGTGTCGGCCCAGAAGGAGTTGCCCCCGTCGACGATGATGTCCCCCTTGTCGAGGAGGGGGAGGAGCTTGGCTATCGTGTCGTCGACAGCCTGGCCGGCCTTCACGAGGAGGATGATGCGCCGCGGGCTCGACAGGAGGCCCACGAAATCCTCGATGGTCTCGGCTCCCGTTATGCAGCCTTGACCTTCGCAATTGCGACGATCGGCCGCCGAGCCCGCGAGGAAGTCGTGCGTCGCCTTCGGCGAGCGATTGTAGACCACCACCGAGTAGCCGTGGTCGTTCATGTTGAGGACGAGATTTTGCCCCATCACCGCCAGACCGACGAGTCCTATGTCTGCTTTCATGTCGTCATCCTTTCTTCTTTCATCTCACCGCTGCACCCTGGCCGATCCGCCCTTCGCGAGGGCTTCGACCTCGGTGAGGGTGGCCAGGCTGGTGTCGCCGGGGTAGGTGGTCACGAGGGCGCCATGGGCCCAGCCGAGCCTGAGCGATTCCTCGGGGGACTTCCCCGACAGGAGGCCGTGGATCAGGCCCGCGGCGAAACCGTCGCCGCCGCCTATGCGGTCGAGGACGTCCAGTTCCATGGTCGGCGCCACGTAAGTCCTGCCCTCGAGCCAGAGCACCGCGCTCCAGGAATGCCGGTTTGTGGAGTGCACCTCGCGCAGGGTCGTCGCGATGGCGGAGAGCCTGGGGAAGCGCCGCGTCACCTCGTCGATCGTGCCCAAGAAGGCGGCGGGGTCGAGTTTGGACTTCCCGTCGACCTTCGGGCCGGTGAGGCCGAGGCCGAGTTGGAGGTCCTCCTCGTTGCCGACGAGGACATCGACATTCTCGACGATGCGCGAGAGGATTTCGGGTGCCGAGGCCCCGGCCCTGCCGACGCCTGCCCCGCCCTCGGCGGCTCCGGCCGCCTTCCAAAGCTTGGCGCGATAGTTGAGATCGAAGGAAATGATCGCTCCCGCGGCCTTTGCCGCCTTCATCGCCTCGATGACGAGTTCGGGCGTGCTTGCGGAGAGGGCGGCGAATATCCCGCCGGAGTGGAACCAGCGGAGCCCCCCCGCGAAGACTGTCTTCCAATCGAAGCTGCCCGGTCCGAGGAGGGCCGCGGCCTCGTTGGCCCGGTTGTAGAACACCACGGGAGGACGGGGGCCCATGCCGCGGTCGCTCCAGACCGTCGCGATGTTGGGGCCGCGGACCCCGTCGTGCTCGAATCGGCGATAGATGCCCTCGACCCCCGCGGCGCGAACCTCTCGCTCGACCTTGGCGCCTATGGGATTGTCGACGATCGCGCTCGCGACCGCGCAACGCTGGCCGAAGCAGCGGGCCAGGTTGGCGGCGACATTGTACTCGCCCCCCGATACGTGGAGGGCGTAGGTATCGGCGACCGCGAAGGGCATGAGGCCCGGATCGAGCCTGGTGACGAGGGCACCGAGGGCCAGGAAGTCCCGCGCGCTTCCTTCTCTGTCGGGTACTTTCAATTGGGGCATGCATCACTCCTTGCGGACGCGTGATCCTTGCGGACGCGTGATATCTAGAGCCTGCGACGGGCGATGGCCCGCCGCATCGATTCGAGGTGTCGTTCGCCGGAGCCGCCGAGCTTCTCCATCACGAGGACATAGAGGGTGTCGATTATCGCGAGTTGGGCGATCCTGCCCGACCAGGCCTCGGAGACGAGTCTGGCCCCGGAGCTGCGCGAGGTGATGAGGAAGTCGGCGCGCTTGGCCAGGGGACTCCTGGGCTGGCTCGTGACGATGAGGAGCCTGGCACCGGAGAGCTTCGCCTCGTCGGCCAGGGCCAGGGCGTCGGTGTTGGAGCCCGTGTGCGAAAAGAGGATTACCAGGGACTCGGGGCCGGATTGGGAGGCGAGCATGAGCTGCATATGGAAGTCGACGGGGGCCTCGCAGGGGAGGCCGGTGCGGATCAGCTTGTGCCAGGCGTCCTGGGCCACCGCGTTCGAGCCGCCTATGCCGAGTATGGGCACGCGCAAGGCCTTGGTCATGGCCTCCGCCGCCCTATCGAGGAGTTCTGGATCGAGGCCGGCCAGGGTGGCTTCGAGGGCGGCTATGCTCGTCTTGAAGACGACGGCGGCGGCCGACTTCTCGTCGATTCCCGCCTCGGGAGAATCGTACCAGGTGTCGCGGGGTGAGATGGCCTCGGTGGCGAGGGCGATGCGGAATTGCTGGTAACCCGAATAGCCGAGCTTGCGGACAAAGCGGAAAAGCGTCGACTCGGACACCCCGATCCGCTCCGCGAGCTCCTCGATGCTCGGATCGACGGAGTCCCTGGGGTTTTCGAGGATATAGGAGGCTACCTTTCTTTCCTTTGCGGACCAGGTATCGAGACGGGATCGGATTTCCGCAAGGCATTGGCTTTCAGGCATCTTGGATTCCCTTCATAACAGTATCGTGAAAGAAAAATACTTGCAAGAAAAAAAGTTTCATGTTTCGGTTGACCGCACAGGGAAAGCACCGGATACTACTATCCGGCGGGGTCGTTCTTCGGCCCCGTTCGATCTTTTTTCTGTTCGCAAAGGAGCGTCAGACATGAAGAAGCTGATCCTCGCGGCGTTGGTAGCCCTTCTCGCTTTTGGCGCGGGAGCCCAGGGCAAGGAAATCCGCGTCCTCCTCGCCAACCATCCCTACGGCGACCTGCTCAAGACCCTGATCCCCGATTTCGAGCAGCAGACAGGCATCAAGGTGAACGTCGAGCAGTATCAGGAGAGCCAACTCTCCACGAAACTCGCCACCGAGTTCGCCACCGGTTCCTCGACCGTCGACGTTTTCATGACCCGCCCCCTCCAGGACGGGAAGATGTTCTACAAGAACGGCTGGTACAAGCCGCTCACGGGCTACGATTTCTCCGACTTCCCCAAGAACGCCCTCCAGCCCGTCACCTTCGGCTCGAAGATCTACACCGTGCCGATCCTGACCGAGTGGGAAGTCCTCTACTATCGCGCCGACCTCCTCAAGGCCGCCGGCATCGCCGTGCCCAAGACCCTCGCCGAGCTCGAGGCCGCCGCGGCCAAGCTCAACAAGGACGGGGTCGCGGGCATCGCCAGCCGTGGCAAGGGCAATCCCGGCGTAACGCAGTTCGCCAGCTACCTCTACAATTATGGTGGCACCTTCCTCGATAAGGGCAAGGCCGTCTTCAATTCGAAGGCCGCCCTCGAGGCCTTCCGCTACTACGGCAAGCTCCTCGGGAACTACGGCCCGGCCGGCGTCACCGCCATGTCATGGGACAACCTCATGCCCCTCTTCCAGGCCGGCAAGATCGCCATGTGGACCGACGCCTCCACCTTCTACGGCCAGATCATCGACCCGACCAAGTCGCAGGTCGCCAAGGAAGACGTGGGCATCGCCAACTTCCCCGCAGGACCCAAGGCCAGCTCGCCCTACATCGTCGTGTCCTGGGGCGTCGCGATCTCCAACAAGACCAAGAACCTCGACGCCGCCCAGCAGTTCCTCGCCTGGGCCACGAGCTCCGACATGCAGAAGAAGGGCCTGGCCCAGCTCGCCATCGCTGTGGCGCGCAACTCGCCCTGGCAGGACAAGGCCACCCTCGCGCAGGTGCCGCAGGGCCTCATCGATACCCGCAACGCCGCCGCCAAGACCGGCATCCCCTACGACCGCCCCTACATGAGCGCCGTCGGAGAGGCCCGCGATCGCATCGGCGAGGTCATCGTCGAGGCCATCAACAGCAAGGGCAATTCCGCCAATCTCCAGAAGCTGGCCGACCAGAAGGTGAGCCAGGTCAACGACCTCCTCCAGGACACCGGCGAGTACGGCGTCCAATAAAAATACTGGGGAGGAAAACCTGGTCGCCCCTTCGGGCGAGCCCGTTTCGAGCGGGTCGGCGTAACCGCCGACCAGGTTTTCCTCCCCAGACCCCTCCTTTCCAAAGCCCGACCAGGGGCTTTCGCGACAGTAGTCGCGCATCCGCGACAGTAGTCGCGCATCCGCGACAGTAGTCGCGCATCCCTGGACCCCGCCCCTGGAAGGTGGCACAGCACGCCGAAGAGCGGCTGAAAAGCGAATACGGCGGATACCAAGTCAGAAGAGGCTTGCATGGCTAAGACGGGATTTCTCGAGCGCAATCTCAAAGTGATCTTTCCGCTGCCGGCGGTGTTGTTCATTTTTCTGCTGATGGTCTTTCCCGTCGGCTATACCCTCGTGCTGTCTTTCACGAACTGGAGCCTGACCTCCGGAATGCCCCTGGCCTTCGTGGGCTTCAAGAGCTATCTCCGGGTGTTCCAGGAACCCCGCTTCCTCGACGCCATCGGCAGGACCTTCGCCTTCACGGGCCTGGCCCTCGCCCTCGAAACGTTCATAGGTGTGACGATCGCCCTCATACTCAACCGGGAGTTTCGCGGCAAGGGCCTCATTAAGCTCCTCCTCCTCCTCCCCCTCGTGGCGACCCCCGTCGCCGTCGGCATCGTGTTCAACCTCTTCTACGATCCCACCATCGGCCTGGCGAACTGGGCCCTGGTCCAGGCCGGGCTGCCGAAGCTCGAATGGGTCTCCAATTCGGCGACCGTCCTTCCTTCATTGGTCCTCGTCGACACCTGGCAATGGACGCCGATGATAACTCTCATCGTGCTCGCCGGCCTCGCCTCGCTACCCTCCGATCCCTACGAATCCGCGAGGGTCGACGGGGCGAACGCCGCGCAGACCCTGTGGCTCATAACCTTGCCGATGCTGACGCCCGCGATCCTCACGGCGATGATCCTCCGCCTGATAGACGCGCTCAAGACCTTTGACATCATCTTCGCGATGACGGGGGGAGGCCCGGGCTATTCCTCGGAAACCCTCAACATCCTCGGCTTCAAATACAGCTTCGAATACTTCCGGATGGGGCAGGCCTCGGTCATCCTCGTGTCGCTATTCGTCATCGTCCTCGCTTCGAGCCTCGGCATCATGAAGGCGCGCGCGAAGGTGGAGGGCTGAGACCATGAGGAAGAATCCCCTGCTTTCGGCCCTTTTCTATTTCGTGGTTCTCGGTGTGGCCCTCGTCCTCCTCTTCCCCTTCATATGGATGCTCATGTCCTCCTTCAAGACCCAGGTGGACATCATCTCCTGGCCGCCGAAGTTCATCTTCGCGCCGACCCTGCAAAACTACGAGCGGGTCTTCGGCGAACAGAACTTCCTCCAGTATTTCGCCAATTCGACGATCGTGGGCGTATCGGCCGTGGCCGGCGCCCTCGTTCTCGGCCTGCCGGCCGCCTATTCGATCGCGCGCTTCGGGCAGACGAGGATCTCCGTCTTCAT
>Ga0307375_10002435_pt1 | contig 19062 bp, 17 predicted proteins | sample TR1MG_FD_202531 | JGI IMG/M metagenome (GOLD analysis project Ga0307375, IMG submission 202531) | Soil microbial communities from Risofladan, Vaasa, Finland - TR-1 | ecosystem: Environmental > Terrestrial > Soil > Coastal area > Acid sulfate soil | place: Finland: Risofladan, Vaasa | collected...
TGACTCCTAAGCCCGAATCGCGGCACCGTCGAATCCGCCATCACACGGGGCTTGGGCGAGCAATCCTCCCGTGCGTCGAAGGCCCGATCGCTCACTATTGCGAACGGTGCACCCCGCTCAGATCCGATGAGCCGTCATGATCAGTGGTCGAAATCGTTTCGATACGAAATCCGGGTAGCGCATCAGGATTCATCGGCAGGGCACGGCCGAAATTCACTTCTTGAACTGTCGTCGACTGGAGAGTTCCATAGGAGCACAAGTACTCAGGCATTCGTCGAGCCCACCCACGGGTTGCACTCACTAGTTCTGCAAAGAAATGACAGGAACTTGATTCTCGACGAGGTCTTGAACGATAACGATGTAAATCTGTCAACACTCGGTGGAGGTGATGGGATTCGAACCCACTGCCTCTACATTGCGAACGTAGCGCTCTACCAATTGAGCTACACCCCCGAAGAGGTAACCACTTTAGCCCAAGGCGCGGCGTCGCTGAGATTCGTGGCGCCAGCGGACATCGGTGTCAGGCTCGTAGAACTCGTCGTAGTCCTCATACTCATCGTCGTAGGCAACTGGGGCCTCATCGTAAAGGGGCTGGACAGTAGCCAACGGTCGGCGTAGTGGGAGGCGCAACGGCAATGAACTCTCATGCAGGTAGCCCTGGCTGATCGCGTAGAGCGCGAGTGCGATGAATCCCACCACCGCAATCCACGACGCCACCGCGAGGTCCACGAGCAGCGAGTAGCCGGCCACGTAGCTGAAGATCGACAACACCACCGCGCCGAGCACGAGTCGGGTGAACATGACACGCCGTCGCGCCTTCATCGAACGGTGGCGAACAACTGGCTCGTCGTAGCTCGACTGTACGGTCGACTTGTTGGGCACCGATGAGTACGCGGCCGCGTAGCGATTCGTTGAGATTTCGCGACGGGGGGCCGGCGTCTCGTCGAACTCGTAGTCTTCGGCCCACTCGCTCCAGGACCCGCGGGCCTCGAGCGAACCGTACGTGTCGTCATCGTGAACGACCGTCAATCGGGGGCGGCGCGACTCCGTCTGTTGGTGAATGTCGCGCACATCGGCCTGGTCGAGCCGATGGGCCGGAGGCACGGTGTACTCCTGACGGCTCAGCACCTCGTGTTCGGTGTGGAAGGACTGGATCGACCGCTCGGTCCCGTTGTCACGCAACCGTCGCACGACGATCGGTGCGAGTAACGCGACCCAGAACAGGGCGAGGACGATTAGTAGCATCCGGCTCTCCCCTGATCACGCCACGTTGACATTGCTGTCAAATGTACAGGGGGACATTTCTTTATTGGTGGATGTCACGCTTCATGAAGACCACATTCTTCTTTATCGGCGCCGGCCCATCGACCCGAGCGACGGTCACCGGGCGACAACGGACGCTCGGTGACCGCGGCACATCCGATCGAGGCGAAGCCTTGTGACCACAATGGATGTTCGGCGAGCTGATTCGAGTGCAGGTAGGAGGCGACGTCGTCGTCACTCCACGTTGCGAGCGGATTGACCTTGACCAAGTGGAATTTATCGTCCCACATCAGGATTTTCATACCAGCGCGGGTCGGCGCGTCAGTACGCTTCACCGACGTGATCCACGCCGATCGCTGCGCGAGCGCTCGACCGAGCGGTGCGACCTTGCGCAATTCACAACACCGTGCGGTGCCACACGGCCAGTCGTTGGCCTCGGGACCGGGCATCGTGCGCGTCAGGTTGAGCGACCATTCACGTTCGATGCGCGCGGCGAAGTCGAGCGTTTCGTCGAAGTGGCCCCGCGTGTCGAGAAAGATGATTTCGGTCGATGGCCGCGTCAGGTGGATCATGTGCAGCAGCGCGAGGTCCTCGAACGAACACGCCATGGCGACGTCGTCGAAGCGCTCGAAGGTCCAGGTGAGAATCTCGTGCGGCGAGGCCGACTCGAATCGTGTGTTGACGGCCTCGAGTTCGTCGAGCAGGGTCTGAGCGGGCAGGATTGTTGACATTTGCGACAAGTCTAACATTATCCAGTGATTTAGTAGGATATACTGGACCTGAGCATCATATGACAGTCAGCCCCCTGCGAACGTCCACGACGACCGATCATCTCGACCTGCTCGAGTCCCACGCCATCTTCATCCTGCGTGAGGTGGTGGCCGAGTGCGAGCGGCCGGTGCTGCTCTTCTCGGGCGGCAAGGATTCGGCGGTCCTGCTGCACCTCGCGCTCAAAGCCTTCGCTCCCCAGCAACTCCCGTTCCCGGTCATGCACATCGACACCGGCCAGAACTTCGCCGAGGTACTCGCCTTTCGCGACATGACCGTGGCCCGCACCGGTGCTCGACTGGTGGTCGCTCGCGTCCAGGACTCCATCGATCAGGGCAAGGTGGCTGATCCCGGCCCGCTCGGTTCGCGCAACCGACTCCAGACGGTGACCCTGCTCGATGCGATCTGCGACAACGACTTTGACGCCGCCTTCGGCGGCGCGCGCCGAGACGAAGACAAGGCCCGCGCCAAGGAACGCATCCTGTCCTTCCGCGACACGTTCGGACAGTGGGACCCTCGCCGCCAGCGCCCCGAGCTCTGGCAGCTCTACCAGGGCAAGGTGAATCCCGGCGAGCACGTCCGAGCCTTCCCGTTGTCGGACTGGACCGAACTCGACGTCTGGCAGTACATTGCCCGCGAGCAGATGGCGCTGCCCGACATCTACTTCGCCCATGAGCGTGACGTCGTGGCGCGCGACGGCATGTGGCTCGCCGTCGGCCCCTTCGTCGAGCCCCGACCCAACGAGACCGTCGAACGTCGATCGGTGCGCTTTCGCACGGTGGGTGACGCCAACTGCACCGGTGCGGTGCTCTCCCACGCGACGACCCTCGACCAGATCATCAACGAGATCGTGGTCGCCAACGTCTCCGAACGCGGTGCCACGCGCGCCGACGATAAATTCTCCGAGACGGCCATGGAAGACCGCAAACGCGAGGGGTACTTCTAAATGGAACTCGCCACCAAGGACCTGCTGCGTCTGGCGACCATCGGATCGGTTGACGATGGCAAGTCCACGTTGATCGGTCGGCTCCTCGTCGACACCCGCCAGTTGTTCGACGACCAGATCGACGCCGTCGTCGCGGCTTCGGAGAAGCGCGGCGTCGGCGACCTCGACCTCAGCTTCGTCACCGACGGACTGCGTGCCGAACGCGAGCAGGGCATCACCATCGATGTCGCCTACCGGTACGCGACCACCCCCACGCGCAAGTTCATCATCGCCGACTGCCCCGGTCACGTGCAGTACACCGGCAACATGGCGACCGGGGCCTCGACCGCCGACCTGGCACTCGTAGTACTCGACGTGGCGAGCGGCCTCAAGGAACAGACCCGTCGCCACCTCTGCATCGCCGCCCTGCTCGGGGTGCGCTCGATCGTCGTCGCGGTGAACAAGATGGACGTGGTCGACTGGTCCGCGCTGGCCTTCCAGCGGGTGGTGGACGAAGTGGAGACGCTGTCGCGTCAACTGGGGTTCGAGTCGGTCCACGTCATCCCGACCTCCGCACTCTTGGGCGACAACGTGGTCGAGTCGTCGTCCAACCTCCCCTGGTACCGCGGCCCGACGGTGCTCGACGCCCTCGAAAGCTCCGAAGCCGGAGCCTGGGAACAGGCCGCCACGTTGGGTGCCCGGCTGCCGGTCCAATGGGTGCTTCGCCAACCCGGCGGCGGGCGAACCTACGCGGGCATGGTCTGTGGTGATTCGCTGCACGTGGGCGACCGGGTGACCCTGCTGCCGGCCAACGTCGAGACCGTGATCACCGGCATCAACTTCGGGGGTGAACCAATCAACGAGGCCTCGGTCGGCATGGCCGCCGACATCGCCCTCGCCCACGACACGAATGCCGGGCGGGGCGACATGATTGCGGCCGGCCCCCTACCACGGGTCGCCAACGAAGTGGTCGCCACCATCTGCTGGTTCGGCGAACACCCACTCACCGTTGGCCAGCGTCTTCGCTTGAAGCACACGACGAAGGTCACCCCCGTGCGGGTGAAGTCCATCAACGGCATCATCGACATCGCCCGACTGGACGTCGACGAGTCCACCACACTCACCACCAATGACATCGGGCTCGCGACACTGCAGTTGGCCCACCCGGTGGTCGTCGACGACTATCGGGCCAATCGCGTGACCGGCAGCTTCGTCCTGATCGACGAGGCGACCAACGCCACCGTGGCGGCCGGCATGGTCGGACACGCGTCATTCCTCTGAGCCGGACCCACCCGTGACGGGGGCTCCGATCTGATCACCACGTGGGACCGGGCGCATCGATGAGTCGACGCGTCAGTCCATGTAGGCCCCGCCGTTGACCGAGATCGACTCACCGGTGATGAACGCCGCGTCGTCCGAGACCAAGAAGGCCACGACCTTCGCCACGTCCTCGGGCGTCTCGAGGCGGGCCAGCGGCGTCGCATCGACCCACATCGACTTCACAACGTCGGGCTCGACGCCGCGCAGCGAGGCCTCCCACGCGAGTTCACGCGTCTGCATCGCCGTGGCGACGAAGCCGGGGCACACGCTGTTGACCCGGATTCCGTGCGGGGCGAGCTCGTAGGCCATCGCCTGGGTGAGTCCGAGGACCGCGAACTTGCTCGCCACGTAGTCCGAGAGGAACGGCACACCACCGGCCTTGGCCGCCATCGAGGCGGTGTTCACGATGACGCCCTTGGTACCTAACTCGATCATCGCGCGTGCCGCCGACTGACCGCAGTAGAAGACGCCGTAGGTATTGACCTCGAAGTTTCGCCGCAGGTCGGCCGGCGAGACATCGACGAAGCGCTGCATCTTCGAGATTCCTGCATTGGAGACCCAGGCATCCAGGCGTCCGTGCGTGGCGACGACGGCGCGTACCAGCGCCTCACAGGCCTCGGGGTCGGTGACGTCGAGCGCGAGTGCCTCGGCGCTGTCGATGTCGCCGGCGACCGATCGGGCGCTGACGAGATCGACATCGGTGACGACCACGTGGAAGCCGCGGCGACCGAGCTCGCGCGCGATCGCCGCACCGATTCCCGATCCCGCCCCGGTGACGGCGGCGACTGGACTGCTCATGACTGACTCCTTGCGAGTTGGTGGGAGAACGGCGTGGTCACGTTGCTCAGTTCGAGGAACTGCTGATAGCGCTCCTGATAGATGCGGGCGCGCTCGGGTCGGGGCGAGATGATCTCACCCTGCTCGAGGGACCCGACGACGTAGGACCAGTCGGTGATCCGTCCGACCCCGATTGCGGCGATCACCGCCGCGCCGTAGGACGCGCCGGGATGGCTGATGATCGAGATCAGGTCGCGATTGAGCACGTCGGCGAGTATTTCGCGCCACAGACGCGACTTGGAGCCGCCGTTGGTGATCCGGGTGGCACCGACCGTGAGCCCTCCCTCGGCGAAGACGTCGAAGTGGGACCGGAATCCGTAGGCGATCGCCTCGAGGAACGAACGATGGATGTCACCACGGGACGTGCCCAGGTGCAGCCCGATTATGACCCCGCGCAGGTCGGGGTCGTGCAGCGGCGTCTTCTCGCCGAGGAAGTAGGGCAGGGTGATGAGCGCGCCCGGCGTGCTCACCTCGGCCTGGTCGTCGAGGGTAGCGAGGGGCACGTCGTCGAAGATGGACTGTTCCCAGCGCAGCAGCGAGCCGCTGGTGGCCATGCAGCCGTTGGGCAGCCACTTGCCCGGCATCGGGTGCTTGTCGAGATACAGACGCGCGTCGAGGAACATCCGATCGCTCACCGACAGGATGTCGCCGGCCCCACCCAATTTGATAAGCGTGTCGCCGTCGTTGACCAGTCCCGCCCCGTAGGCGGAGAGGACGTGGTCGGCCCCACCGACCACGATCGGAGTACCTTCCGCCAGCCCCGTCGCTCGCGCCGCGTCGGCGCTCACGGTGCCCACCACGGCGCCCGGTTCGCGGACGTCGAGCATGGCGGGCCACGCCACACCCGTCGCCTCCTGGACCTTCGCGAGCGGCCGCTGGTCGAATCCGTAGAGGCCGCTCTCGAGCGCCCAATTCTCCTCGACGTGGGCGTCACCACCGAGGGCGCGCGCCATCCAGTCGTACGAACCCAGGACCGCGGCGGTAGCCGACCAGACCTCGGGTTCGTTTTGGGCGAGCCAGAGACCCGTGGGCGCCACCGACTGCTGAGAGAGCACCGATCCCGTGAGGCTCAGCAGGTCGTAGTCGCCCAATCGTTCCCGGATGACGGGAATCTCCTTGGTCGCCCGCGCGTCATTCTGCAGGATCGCCCGCCGCAGCGGTCGGCCTTCGGCGTCGACACAGAGCACCGCGGGAACCATGCCGCTGACCGCGACCGCGCCGATATCGCCCTTGGTCGCGCCGGCCGTCTCGAGCAGTTCCGGCACGAGTTCACAGAGCGCATCCCACCAGTCGAGGGCATCGGCTTCGGCCCAGCCGGGTCGTTCGCTGTAGAGCGCGATGCCGCGTGTCGACGAGGCGACGATGCCCTGTTCGGGATCGAGCAGAATCGCCTTGACCCCCGAGGAACCGAGGTCGACCCCTAAGAAGAGTCCGCCAGGATCAGGCACTTCGGGCCGCATCAATGAAGCGCTTCACGCGCTCGGAGTCGACCTCGTTCCAGGTGTAACCGTCACGCTTGAGGTCGCTACCAACGATGCATCCGTCGGCGTACTTGAGGTACTGGGCGATGGTGGCCGCCTTCGCGCCGGTGTTGAGCAGGACGGGCACCGACGGGTCGAGCGCCTCGCGAACACTGGCGACGGTCTCGACGTCGGGCTCGCTGCCCGCCATCGGTCCCGACACCAGGATCACGTCGGCGAGGCTCGAGACCACGGTCGACTTGGCCATTTGGGCCGGGGTGCGCGATCCGGTGCTCGAGGCGAACTCCGGGGTGATGTTGGCGAAGATCGCCAAATCGTCCCGGCCGAAGTTGTGCCGGTTGCGCAGCAGCGTGGCCGCGTCAGGGTTCCACGGGCCCATGTCGGACTCCCACGAGCCGGTGATCACTTCTCGCATGAACGACGCGCCGCTACCCACCGCGATGGCCAGAGCGCACTGCGCATCCCACAGGTAGTCGACGCCGAAGGGGCGGTCGGTCGGTCGGCATTCCGTGGCGACGCGGGTCATCACCGCGGACGCCTCCAGCCCAGCGTTCAACTGGTACGGACGGTCGCCCTCGTTGCAGAAGAGGATGGCGTCGAAGCCCCCTTCGAGCAGCACCTCGGTGTCGCGCTTCACGTGGTCGATGAGGCCCTGCACGCCACCCGCCTGGTCGAAGAGCGGCGTCCCGGGCAGCGGTGGTACGTGGGCCATGGCGATCAGCGGCTTGGCCACTCCGGGAAATATCGACCTAAATTTGGACATCAATTCTTCTCCTCTTCAAACGGCTCTACGTGCAGCACTTCGACGTCGTGTTCCTTGATCCGCCGGATCGCGGCGTTGTTGGGTGACGCGTTGGTGATCAATAGGTCGACCACACTGATCGGCGCGAACGTGACGAACGCCACCCGCCCGATCTTCGAGGCGTCGGCAAGCACGATGACCCGTCGACCCGACTTGATCGCGGCGCGCTTCACATCGGCGTCGTCCAGGTTGTATTCGCTCAACCCACTGGCGTCGCTGATCCCGGCGACGCCGACGAAGATGGTGTCGCAGTTCAGGTCGCTGAACGACGCCTGCGCCCGCGGACCGACCAGGCTCAATTCGCCCTGTCGGATCACTCCTCCCGTCAGGATGGTCTTGATCGAAGGCTTGGTGCTGAGTTCGGTCGCGATGAGGAGCGAGCTCGTGATCACGGTCAGCGCGAGACCGTCGGGGATGGCCTTGACCATCTCGTGAGTCGTCGTGCCGACGTCGATCACGACCGTTTCGTTCTCGCGCAGCAACGCGGCGGCGGCGTGACCGATGTGGCGTTTGGCCGTCGCCATGTGGGTGGCGCGCTGGAGGATCGGCGGCTCGAACGAACGGCTCTGAACCGATATCGCCCCCCCGCGGGCCCGGCGGGCGAGACCCTCCATCTCCAGGAAGTCCAGATCCCGGCGAATCGTCATCTCGGAGGTGCCAAAGAGGGCCGCCAACTCAGAAATCGAGGCCTCGCCCTCGATTCTTAGCTGTTCGGCGATGGTTGCTCTGCGGGTCTTAGAGTCCACGAACCCACCCTATGTGAATATTTAACATGTTTCAACCAGTTCCTGATAGTTTTTCACAGAAATGACGTCATAAGTCACACAAAACTGCAACATTGCGTCATATTTCGGTACTCGTCGTGCCCCCACATTCCACCTTCCACCAAGTCAATCCTGCGCTCCGAGTTCAGTCGAAATCGAACCACCCGGTTCGATTTCGCCAATGCTGACCCTCGCGCAGCACCCGAACGACGGCACGCTCCAGTGAAGTGGTCTGGGGCAAATCGTCGAGTCCGGTGTTGGGACGACGGAAGACGAATTCCAGGACATCCTCATCGTCTTCTTGCCAGCGCGCCAGCAACGTGAAACGTGACTGGAAGGCCACGATATTGCTCGTCGGCGCCAGGTACTGACCCAATCGGTCGTCGAGCATCCAGGTCTGACAGGTGGCCAATCGACGCTGGCCCACCGGCCAGACTTCGCCCAACAACTCGCGGGCCTCGGCGATCGATCGGTCGAGGTCACGGGGCGCGAAGTCGGTCCGCTGAGGGATGTGCAATCCGATGCTTGGATCACCGTGACGAAAACCCACGCCGAGTTCGGCCGACTCCTGCGCCGAGTACCAGGGAGACGGTGAGAGACTGCCGACACCCAGGTTCACCCGGTGGTACTGCAGGCTTCCGACCTGCACCAGTTCACCGCGCAGTACGGGCAACATCCACCAGCCGGCGTCGACTCCGATGACCCCCCACTTGCGCAGGTGCGTCGCGCAGTGGCGCGCGAGTACATCAAAGCTCCGCTCGACGACCTCGCGAGGAAACCCGGCGCCGTCGAGGTAGTCGCGCGCGGCGGGTGCATCGAGGGCGAACAGGTAGAAGAAGAAGTAGCGACCGAGTCGGTCATCGGCGGGGAAGTCGGGCCAGATCGGTATCGGTGCGTCACAATCGCCGCGCGCGATCGCCACCGTGGCGAGAGTCGAGGCCAGCAGATCCGACCACTGGGGATCTCCACGGAAGTCATCCCAATGACGGGTGATCTCGTCAACGTGGTCAGCGCTGATTCGCAGTTCCCTCAGACGCTCGCCCAGTTCCCGCGCCGTCGCGCGATGCACTCGCGCGAGGGTCGGTCCGGTCGTCCCCACCAGCGACTTCTTCATGGCGGCGATCGCGTCGGTGGTGGTCAGCGTCACGCCGGGTCGAGAGGTCGGTAGTTGACGCCCATCGCATCAAGCCGTTGGAGGTGGCCCTCGAGGCGGGGACGGAATTGCTCGAGAGGACCAGCGGTACCCCACACCACTTCACTGAACGCGCTCAGGCGGGGGAACGCCATGTAGTCGAGGTGCTCGCGCGTCGCTATGTACTCGGACCACAGCTCGGCCTGGGCCCCGAGGAAGTGGTACCGGCGAGACGGGTCGACCTCGTCGGGAATGACGGAGAACTCGTAGACCTTCTCCCAGGGGGTGACGTGTGGCGCGAGCGCCTGCGCCACCGGCTCGTCGGAGTTGGAGCTGTTGAGCCAGTCGAAGTACAGGTACTGCATGGGCGCCATGATGACGTCGAAGCCCCGCTCCGCGGCCTCCGTGCCCTTTTCGCTGCTGCGCCACGCCGCGATGATCGTGCCCGCCAGCATCGGCGCGTCGAGCACTTCGTCCCAGGCGATGACCTCGTGTCCATGGCGTTGCAGGGCGGTCGTCAGCCGCTTGGTAAAGAGACCCTGGAGTTCGCGGACATCCTCGAGGCCGAGGCGCTGCATGAGGTCTCGCGCGTCGGTGCTGGCCTCCCACTCGACCGTCGGACACTCGTCGCCGCCGATGTGCACCGGACTGCCCGGGAAGTGGCTCGCCACGTGCAGCAGGACCTCCTCAGCGAACGCGATGGTCCGATCGTTCACGTTGAGCACGTGCTCAGAGATGCCCCAGCGCGTCCACACTTCGAGGGGCTCGGTCGTGTTGCCGAGTTCGGGGTAGGCCGCGATGACCGCCTGAGCGTGGCCGGGCAGGTCGATTTCGGGGATGATCTGCACGAAACGCTTCGCCGCGTGGTCGCGGATCGCCTCGAGATCACCCGCGGTGTAGAAACCGGCGTGGGGCAGGTTGTCGTCGACACCGTCGCGTTCGTGACCCAGTGGAGACGAACGTCGGCGCGAACCGATCTCGGTCAATCGTGGCCATGCGGGCACCTCCACGCGCCAACCCTGGTCGTCGTTGAGGTGGAGGTGGAGACGGTTGAGGCGGTGGGCGGCGATCTGGTCGATCAACCGGCACACGGTCTCGACGTCGAAGAAGTGGCGCGCGACGTCGAGGTGGACCCCCCGCCACTTGAAAAGCGGGCCGTCCTTGAAGGTGCCAGAGGGCAGCTCGAAACTGGGCAGCTCGACGCGTGTGCTCGACCAGAGCGCGGCCGGTCCCAATTGACGCAGCACGGTGAAGGCGTGGTTGACGCCGACGTCCGAACTCGCCCAGAGGAACGTGACCTTCGAGATTCGCAGCTCGGTCTGTTCCAGCGCGAATTCGGGGTGCTCGCGGATCTCGAGGTCGCAGTCCTCACCGGCAGCGACGATCCGCACCTCCCATCCGACACTGGTCGCCAGATCGTCACCGAAGCTCTCGACGACGTGACGCCACTTCGGGGGCACCGAAACCCGCAACGGAGACTCCCAAACGACGCCCCCCGTCGTCGGCTTGAACGAGCGAGGTCGGGGGACCAGGGACCAGTTCACGACCCAGTCACCGCGTAACACGCTGCTCGGTGCGTCGACGACAGTTGAACGAACTCGGGCGTGCTGGTACGGCACCGGTCCATCGCGAGAGGGCACCGGGGGGCGAAGCGGCACCCGGCACCTGGATTGATGACCTTGGGGGGCTCACCGAGGTCGTGACCGCCGTCCACGGTCGCCAGTGGCAGACGGGGGTCGGGGGCGGTGGTCATGAGCAACTTGGTGTACGGGTGGCGGGGCGTACCAATGACTTCTTCGGTGAGGCCCTCTTCCACGATGCGACCGGCGTAGAGCACGATCATCCGGTTCGCCACGTAGCGGGCACTCGCCAGGTCGTGGGTGATGTACAAAATCGACACACCCTCTTCGTCGCGCAGCGCCCTCATCACGTTCAAGAGCCCGATCCGGATCGAGACGTCGAGCATCGAAACCGGCTCGTCGGCGAGGATCAACGAGGGTCGCGACGCGAGGGCCTGGGCGAATCCGAGGCGTTGGCGTTGGCCCCCCGACAGCTCGTGTGGATAGCGACGCAACACGTCGGCGCCCGGCGTCAACCCCACCCGTTCGACCATGGCGACCGCTTCGGCCTCGCGGTCGGCGTTATTGACGTCGCTGCGGTGAAGCTTCAGCGAACGCAGCAGGCTGTGCCCGACTCTTAGCACGGGATTGATCGACCCGAAGGGGTCCTGGAAGACCATCGGCATGCGCCCGCGCGTCGCTCGGTCGGTCTTGCGGTGCAGCTCATGGCCCTCGAACACAATCGAACCCTTGGTCGGCTTGTACAGCCCCGCGAGCACGCGAGCGATGGTGGACTTGCCCGAACCCGACTCGCCCACCAACGCGACGATCTCACCGGCGGCGACCTCGAAGGAGATCTCGTCGAGCGCGTGCAGGAGACCCTTCGACCGCAGTCCCCCTACGCGGAAGTACTGCGAGAGGTTCTCCACCTTGAGGACGGGTTCGCTCACGGGACACTCCGAGGATTCACGAGATGACAACGTACGGCGCGCGTGTCGTCCACGATCAGTTCGGGCCGCGTCGTGCGACAGATGTCCATCGCGTGCGCGCACCGTGGCGCGAAGAGGCAGCCGGCCGGCGGATTGACGAGGGACGGGGGCGTTCCGGCGATGCCGGTCAACTCCCTGGGCGCACCGAGCAACGACGGGAAGGCGTCCATCAGCCCCTGGGAGTAGGGGTGTCGGGGCTCGTCGAAGACCGCCCGAGTCGAGTCGAGTTCGACGACTTCGCCGGCGTACATCACCGCCAGACGGTCCGAGAAATGCGAGACCACGCTCATGTCGTGGGTGACGAACAGGACCGAGAAGCCCAGGCGGTGGCGCAGGTCCTCGACCTGCTGCATGAGCGAGCGTTGGGCCACCACGTCGAGGGCCGAGGTCGGTTCGTCCATGATCACGAGCTTGGGTTCGAGCAACAACGCCATGGCGATCATGGCCCGTTGACGCATCCCCCCCGACAGCTGGAAGGGGTAGCTCTTCAGGTGCACCGCGTCGATCGAGACCATGGCGAGCACCTCGGCCGACCGTTCGGCGATGCGCGCGTCGTTCCAGTCCGTGTGGGCCCGACAGGCGTCAGCCAACTGCACGCCGATGGTCAAGGTCGGATTGAGGGCGTTCATCGCGCTCTGCATCACCACTGAGATGTCGCGCCAGCGATGTTGACGCAGCTCCTCGGTCGAGAGGCTCGTGAGATCGACCCCGTCGAAGAGCACCGAGCCGCCGACGATGCTCGCCGGGTACGTGAGGAGTTGGGCGATGGCGAACAGCAACGTCGACTTGCCACAACCCGACTCCCCGACGATGGCGAGGAACTCCCCCTGGGCGAGGTCGAACGACACACCGCCCACCGCCTGGGCGGGACCCCGGGGGGTCTCGTACTCCACGCGCAGATCGCGCACCTGCAGGATCGGCCGGCTCACGAGCGCACCTTGCGACGGGAACGGCCCGATACCGGACGCAACGCGGGGTTCGAGACCTCGTCGAAGGCGTAGTTGAGTAGCGCGAGCGCGCTGCCGAGCACGGCGATCGCCACCCCGGGCGCCAGCGCCCACAGCGGCAGTCCCGTCGCCAACGCCTCGTTGTTCTGCGCCCAGTAGAGCATGGTGCCCCACGACTCAGCGTTGATGTTGCCCAAGCCGACGAACTGCAGGGCCGATTCGGCCAACACCGCGTAGAGGGCCGCCCCGAGGAAGTTGGCCACGATGAGCGACGTCATCGGTGGGATCAATTCGACCGCGATCACGTACCAGCTGGACTCGCCGCGGGCTCTGGCCGCCAGGAGATAGTCACGATTGCGCAGCGACAGGGCCTGCACGCGCAACTGACGCGCACCGTAGGACCAGCCGGTCGCGACCAGCACCCCGACCATCAGCCAGAACGTCGCGCTCTTCACGTAGGCGGTGATGACGATGATGAGTGGGAAGGTGGGGATCACCAGCACCACGTCGGTGAACAACGACAGGGCGTCGTCGATGAAGCCGCCCAGGTAGGCCGCCGAGATGCCGACCACCACCGAGAGGATGGTGCTGAAGAATCCCACGATGAGCGCGATGAGCACCGATTGACGGGTGCCGGCCATCAGCTGGGAGAACACGTCCTGGCCGAACGACGTGGTGCCGAGCAGGTGCGACCACGAGAGCCCGGCTCCGGGGGTGTAGACCTCGGCGGCCGGGTCGTGGGGGGTGAACCAGCTCGGGAACGCCGTGATCACGAGCAGGATGAACAAGACGATCGCTCCCGCCGCGGCCTTCTTGTCGCGGCGTAGGAAGGCGAAGGTCCCCCGGGCGGCGCGTCCCAACGCGCGCACTGCGGTCATGTTCGCACCCTCGTGCGCGGGTCGAGGATCGCGGTGACGATGTCTGAGACGAAGATGGCGAGCAGCACCGCGACCGTGATCAGCAGGAACAGCGACTGCATCAGCGGATAGTCCTCGTTCTGCACCGCTTGGAGCAGCATGAAGCCCAGGCCCGGATAGTTGAAGACGTACTCCACGAGGATCGCCCCCGAGATGACGAACCCGAGTGACATGGCGAAGCCGGTGAGGTTGGGCAACATGGCGTTGCGTCCGGCGTACTGCCAGAGGATGCGTCGCGGCTTCAGGCCCTTGGCCCGCGCCATCTTCACGTAGTCCTCGGCGACCACCGTGATCATGTTGTTGCGCATCGTGAGGATCCAACCCCCGATCGACGTGATCAGGATCGTGAAGGAGGGCAGCACCGCGTGGATGAGGACGTCGCCGATGAAGGAGAGGCTCCACGTCGGCGTGTTGGTCTGGGTGTAGGCGCCGAGGATCGGGAACCAGTTGAGCGTGAGGGCGAAGAACCAGATCGACAGGAGCCCCACCCAGAAGTACGGGAAGGCCGAGATCACGATGAAGATCGGGGGCAGCACGCTGTCGAGGATGCCGCCGCGTCGCCACGCGGCCACCGCACCGATCACCGTGCCGATGATGAATCCGAGGATCGTGCTCACCCCGACGAGGCCGATCGACCACGGCAGCGCCTTGGCGATCACTGAGCTGACCGACAGGGGGAAGTAACTGGTCGAGATGCCCAGGTTGCCGTGCAGGGTGTTGCCGATGTACGAGAAGTAGGCCGAGATCAGGCTCTGGTGGGTGTTAACCCCGAAGGCAACCTCGAGCGCGTGCAGCGCGGCCGGATTGACGTGGCCGTGGAACTTGGCCATCATCGCCTCGGCGGGATTGCCCGGCATGAGTCGGGGGATGAAGAAGTTCACCGTCAGTGCTGCCCACAATGCAACCAGTAGGAAGCCCAAACGACGGCCTAGAAATCTCATCTCCCCGACTCAGTCCGGCAATCAATTACTTGACTGGCTTGAGGTTGTCGAGCACGTAGCCCCAGTCCGGCTGGTTGTACAGGCCGGGCTGTGCGTAGGGGTTGGACGCCGACGGGAAGCCGGTGAAGGCCTTGGAGTTGTACTGGAACCAGTCGACTTCCTCGAGCACCGGGATCACCGGGAACTGCGTGACCATGACGTTCTGCAACTTGTTCACGATGGTGTGCTGCAGGGTCGAGCTGGTCGTCGCACCGTACTGGTTGAGCAGGTTGTCGACGGTCGCGCTATTGAAACGCTCCCAGTTCGACGACGCGGCCTTGCCGATGGGCGCCGAGTTCTTCGAGTAGAGCCACTGGCGCATCTCGTAGAACGGGGTCGGTCCACCGGTCTCCACGTTGTAGGCCAACTGGTAGTTGCCCGAGTAGACGTTCGAGTAGAAGGTCGTCGACGCCTGGGGCGCGACGGTGGCCTTGATACCCACCTTGGCCAGCTCGGCGCTGATCACCTGCACGGTGGCGACCCAGTCGGAGTACCCGCCGTTGGTGATGATCGAGAACGCCAACTTCTTGCCGTTCTTGGCGAAGATGCCGTCCGAACCCATCTTGTAGCCGTCCGCCTTCAGGGTCGCGATGGCCTTGGCCGTGTCGTATCCCTTGCCGAGCGAGGCGGTGGCGGCACTGCTCGTCCACGGCGCGAACGTCGGCGACACGATGCCGGTCTGACTGGCCGGTGGCTCGTAGCCGTATTCACCGATCTTCGAGACGGTGGCGCGGTTGATGCCGTAACTGATCGCCTTGCGCACCGCGACGTCGTTCAGTGGCGCGACGGTCAGGTTCGGGAACAACGCCACGTTCGCGACGGGCGGGAACCAGTAGCTGTTGCCGGCCTTCTTGGCGACGTAGTAGCTCTTGATGTTCGGGATGAACTGCGAACCCCACTGCGCCTGACCGGTGGCCAGGTACTCGTTACAGGTGTTGTTCGACAGGAACGCGGGCATGTTGACGGTCTTCACGACGGCCTTGCCAGCCTGCCAGTAGTGGGGGTTGTTCTTCCACTGGATGTTCTGGGGCGTGCACTTGGACATCGTGTAACCACCAGTGCCCACCGGGTGCGAGATCGGGTCGGTGACCGGATTGGTCACCTTGCTCCACACCTTCTGGGACACGATCGGCACCTGACCGGCGACGTAGTAGAAGTACGGCACGGCGGCCGAGGCGAAGTTGAAGACCACCTGGTTGGCGCCGACCTGCTTGACACTCGAGAGCACCGACCAGACGGCGTTGAGGTCCAGGGCCGGGTACTTCTTCAAGAGATTGAATGTGTAGACGACGTCGGACGCCTTGAAGGGCGTGCCGTCGGACCACTTGACGCCGGAGCGGATCGTGAAGGTCAACTTCTTGTTGGCGTTGCTCCACGCGTAGTTGGTGGCGAGCCACGGGGTGACCTTGCCGCTCTGGAGCGAGTTGACGAAGTCGAGGGTCTCATAGGTGAGTCCCACTGAATACGGCAACGACGTCGGCACGAACGGGTTGAACGCGCACGACCACAGCTGACCCTGCTCATTGGCAAGATTCAGCGGAACTTGCGACGCGGCGCCCGCGACCATCGGTGACACGACCGACGGCACGACGATGCCGCATGTACTGGCTACGAGCACGAACGCGGATGCGAACAGCCCTCCCTTAAGCCTTTTCTTCACAGTGAAACTCCTCCCTCTGGGGAACTCATGTTCCCATTTCACGATGCGAATCACCAAAACGACTATCGACAATCCACTTCGTCACAATATGTGAATTTTTCACACTCATCAACCGCAAAATGAGAGAATTTAACAATTCTGACCCATGACACGAAAGAAATTTGCATAATTCCCGATTCCCGTGATGCGGAAACCGAATTCGCGATGGTCGGGAACCGCCCCACGGGTTCCACGGCGACCTCGAGCGCCACCAGCACTCACGCGGAGAGGGTGACCTTGTGCAGGCCCGGCGAGGTATCGATCGGACGCCCGCGCAGTTCGCCCAGGCGCAACGCCAGGACCTGACCGACGATCACCGCCGCCAGACCAGTGCACCAGTTGGGCATGGACTCGGGCAAGACGATCTCGTGATCGCACGTCAGGGTTGCGCGGTCGTGGGGACGCAGTACCACCGTGCGCATGCCGAACCCGCGACATTCGTTGAGCAGTGATTCGCTCAGGTCATCGGTCATCTCGTCGGTGAGGACCAGTAACAGCGCCGTTCCTCCGCCGTCGGCCCCGATGGGTCCGTGCAGATAGTCGGCCACCGAATAGGCCTCGGACCGGATGCCGGTGACCTCGCGAATCTTGAGTGCGATCTCGGCGGCGGTCGCGCTTCCGATGCCGCGTCCGACCACCGTAAGGCCACCTTCGGCGTTGAGCGACTCGATCGGCAAGCTCGCGTCCAGCGCCCAATCGACCACGCGGTCGACCACGTCGGGCAGTTGCTCGAGTCCCATCAGATCCTCGCCCTTCAGCGCTTCGACCAGTTGGGCGAGCGCCTGCCAGGTCGTCGTGAAGGTCTTCGTCGAGGCAATGGCTCGTTCGGGGCCGGCGCCCAACTCGATCAGTCGATCGCACCGGGTCGCGAGCGGTGAGGACGCATCGTTGGTGAGCGCGGCGTTGGGGCGCGATTGGCGTTGCGCCTCTTCGATCACCGACAGCATTCCCGGGGTCCGACCGGACTGGGAGATCACGAGGACGCCGGATCCGTCGAGTCCGATGTGCAGTGCGCCATCGTAGAGCGATGGCGCGGCCAGTGCCACCAGGAGCCCGAGTTCCTGACCGGCGAAGTACTGGAAGAACTTGGCGGCGTTGTCCGAGGAACCGCGCGCGGCCACGAGCGCGAAGGAGACGCCGCGCCAGTCCTCACTCACGGCACGGGCCTGCTCGCGTCCCGATTGGGCCCGGCGACGGAGAATCCCGCCCTGCGAACGGATTTCCTCTTCAAAGATCGTCGTCATTAGAACCCTCTTCAGCCAATCGCCGGACGTACAGCCACGCATCCTAGCGGGGAGTACTTCGCGTCCCTTGGCGATATTCAGGTCTAGAAAAGTCTGCGAGCGCCCCGCAGCGTCATGTCGTTGTCCCCGACGACCACGGTGAATGTGACCGACGAGAAGACGTCGAGATCGACTCGACTCGCGTTACCTCCGCTGAGGTACACCACGTCGGCTCCGAATTCGCGGACGAACTTCTGCGCGGTGCGAAAGACCAGTTCGTTCCACTGGCCTTCGTCCAGCGATCGCGAAAAGTCACCGAGGAGTTGATCGTACGTCTGACCGCGCTCGAACACCTCGGCCCCGACGTCGCGGATGCGGGTGAGCGCCCCATCGACGACGAGCGCAATGCCGAGGCCCGTGCCCAGCGTGAGCACCAACTCGGTCCCCGTGCCCCGACTGCACCCGAGGGCCGCGAGGGCGGCGTCGTTGACCACCCGCACGTCTCGCTCACTCGAGTGATGCAGTTCCCGCTGGAGATCCAGTCCGATCCATCGCTCGTGGATCGACTCATCGATGTCAGTTGTGAAACCGCCCGCCCGAGAGAGGTTCCCCGGTTCGAGCACCCGACCATCGTGCATTTCCCCAGGGAATCCGACGCCGACCCGCGAGCAACCGCTCTCACGGATCTGCTCCGTGAGAAGGTCGACCATCGTTTCGGGAGCGCACGGATACGGAGTCGGGAGTCGGCCGACCTGCGCGACGATCTCACCGTCCTCGTCGAGCAGGCAGTACTTGATCGAAGTTGCGCCGATGTCCACCGCCAGAATGTGATCGAGGTCGGTTGCCTCCGGTTTCACCATGAGCGAAGTGTAGTGACGGGGAGACTTCACGTCGCCTACGACGACGCCACTGGTCCGACTCGTATGATTCGACGAGCCCGTGCAACCAGACCCCACACCCCCCAACGATTCGCCCGTGACCCAGGTCCACTTCGGTCCGTTGGCGTTCGCCGGCGCCGCGGGAACGTTCACCCTCATGGGGGCGTTCACCGCGCTCTTCGGCCCGCTGCTCATCACCTTCTCCCAACGCTTCCACACCTCGCTACCGGCCGCAGGCGCCGCGCTCAGTGTGTACTTCGTCGGCGCCTTCGTTGGCGTGCTGCCCGGTTGGGTGGGCCTGCGGCGTCTGCCCGGTCGCCACGTGCTCACCCTCGCGCTGCTCACCATCGCGCTGGGCGCGTTCGCGACGACGCTCACCAGTGACTGGACCTTGTTCCTGCTCGACCTCTTCGTCATCGGCCTCGGCTTCGGCGCCCTCGACATCGGACTCAACACCATGCTGGCGCGCACCGCGCACGAGGGACGGGCGCGGCGCTTGAGCGTCAGCAACGCCGGGTACGGCATCGGCGCGGTGATCAGCCCGCTGCTCATCGTCGCCGTCCACCCGGACAACTTCC
>Ga0307375_10002436_pt1 | contig 19061 bp, 13 predicted proteins | sample TR1MG_FD_202531 | JGI IMG/M metagenome (GOLD analysis project Ga0307375, IMG submission 202531) | Soil microbial communities from Risofladan, Vaasa, Finland - TR-1 | ecosystem: Environmental > Terrestrial > Soil > Coastal area > Acid sulfate soil | place: Finland: Risofladan, Vaasa | collected...
CATTTCCTGAATCGGGGTGACGGGGATCCGAAGCAGTGTCTTGGGAAAGCGCCGTACCCAAAGCCGTAAAATAGGCGGTGGCTCCATCGTTGAAAGATCAGGTAATACAAGTATGTCAGCGGTCGTCGCCTCAGGCTCTTCCCTTCATCGCGACACTTGTCACGGACTCGCTTCAAGCTATACTTAAGCAAGAGAACCTGGAAGGCAACCTTCTGTCGATCCTGCCGAGTCCTCGTTGAAGCCGTATTCCTTTTGGATACCCGACTTCCGCAAGACGCGAGTCCGATAAGCGGGCGCCTAGTGAAGATTCAATGCTTTCCCGTGCTTCGTGCAGGGTTTGTCGGGATTTTCGATGGATGGAGGGCTCGGCGGTCTCGGCCTTCGCATCGCCTCAGGTGAGTCCAAAAACCGGAGCAGAAGGAGAAAAAGTTGGATGGCAAAAAGCGATTCATCCTTCTTGTCGACGACGAGCAGAGCATCGTAAACGCGCTTAGGCGGGAGCTGGTCGACTGGGCCGCAGAGCGTTCGCTCGAGATCCTGACGGCGCTGTCGGCGAAGGCTGGCCTCGCCATCCTCGAAAGCGGGGGCGAGGATGCGATCATCGTCATATCCGATCTCCAGATGCCGGAGATGAACGGATCGGAGTTCCTCGAGAAGGTTAAGAATCTGTATCCTTACATCGTGTCGATCCTTCTGACCGGCTATTCCGATATACAGGAGATCGCCAAGGCGGTGCGGGCGGGCATTTTCAGCTTCCTGCTCAAGCCGTGGGATTCCGAGTACCTCGTCGCGGAGCTGCAAAAGGCCTACGATTTCGGCGAGAATCGACATCACAACGCTTCCTATCTGAAGACCGTCGAGGATGAACTGAAGCTGGCCGGCGTGCTGCAGAAGGCGATTTTGAAGCCGAATCTGCCCAGCTCCACGGGCGTGGAGTTCAAGGTCAGCTACCGTCCCGTCTCGAATCTCTACTGCGGCGGCGACTACTACGATGTCATTCTCCTGGGTCCGGAGCGCTACCTTCTCCTCATCGGCGACGTCGAGGGGCATGGCGTGAAGGCCGCTTTCGTCACCGGCATCCTGAAGGCGATCATCTATTCGGAATACGTGCGGGCGCTCGACGGCAGATCATTCTCTCCCGGCGCCTTCCTGAGCTGGCTCAATGAAAGGATGCATTTCGAATTCAGGGATGCCTCGAGCATGCTCGTCACGTTCTTCGCGGCCGTCATCGATCTGTCGACCCGCAGTCTTCGCTGCTCGAACGCGGGGCAGAATCATCCGGTCATCCTCCGCGCGGGGAAGGCGATGGAATTGTCCGTTTCGGGATCGGCCATCGGCATCTCCAGTTCGACCTCCTATACCGAGCAGGTTTTCGAGCTGCTGCACGACGATGTCCTCGTGCTTTTCACCGACGGCCTCATCGAGATCGGCTGTGCGGATGGCTGCCCACCCCTCGAAATAAACCCGATCGTCGAGCGCGTCGCCTACGGCGAAGAGTACCATCGGAGACTCTTCGAGGCCGCCCTCGTCGAGTCGGGCAAGCCTGCCTTCACCGACGACGTGACGGTGCTGAGCGCCAGGATTCTATGAGGGAGAGCCGAAGGGATGAGCACTACCGGGCAGCGAGGGCGCTCTTCGGACGGATCGGGCGGCGGGAACGAAGAGCGGGTGGAAAAAATCCGATTGGCGGAAATGCGAATGCGAATGGCCGCGCTGGAACGGGAAAAGCGGGATCTGGTCCAGGCCAAGATGGAGGCTGAAGAAAGACTCCTACGGTATGCCGCCTTGTTCGAGCATGCACCGGTCGGCTGTCTGACTCTCGACCGCCGCGGGGCGATCGTGGAAGTAAACCAGAGCGGCGCTTCGCTGTTCGGGACGGACCGCGCCCGCCTGACAGGGAAACGGATCGAACTTTTCCTCTCTGTCGAGAGCCGCGCCGCCTTCTCGGCCTTTCTGGCGGAAATGTTCGACAGCGGCCGGCGGATGTTCTGCGAGGTCGAAGCCTCTTCGAAGGAAGGAGCGCCGCTCGCCATCGAGTTGGTCGGGATGAGTTTGGAGGACGGACGGGCGAGCCATCTCGTGGCCACGGATATCACGGAGCGGAAGCGAATCGTGGGGGAAATGGAACGTTCCCGCGAGGAGCTCCGGAATCTGGCGGCTCGACTCCTGTCGGTCCGCGAGGACGAGCGCACGGCTCTCGCACGCGAGCTCCACGACAATCTCGGGCAGCTGCTGGCGGCGATGAAGTTCAACCTCGCCTGGCTGCGGCGGAGCATGAAGTGCGTCGGGGATCCGGAGAAGCGGAAGGCGATACGCGCCAAGGCCCTTGAGCTCGGGGCATTCATCGATGACGCCATCGCCACCGTGCGGCAGACTGCAGGCGATCTGCGCCCGGCGGTGCTCAGCGTGATAGGATTCTGGCCGGCGATAGAGGCCGAAACCGCCCGCTTCACGGCGCGCACCGGGATCGCCTGCGCCGTCGAGCCCTGCGGCAGTCCGAAAAGGCCGTACACCGACAAGGTATCGATCGCCGTGTTCCGGATCGTGCAGGAGGCTCTCACGAATATCGCCCTTCATGCCAAGGCCGACACTGTCAGGATTTCATGCACGGCATCGGAAGACGGCCACACGCTCTCCATAATCGACGACGGCAGCGGCATCGACGAGGCGGAGCTGTCGAGCCCGAACTCGCTCGGCCTGATCGGCATGCGCGAACGAGCGCGGACCTTCGGCGGCGAACTCGCGGTCCTCGGCGTCCCGGGTTCGGGCACCACGGTCGCGATAAGCATCCCGATACGACACGCGAGGCGGGGGCCATGATCAAGGTGATATTGGCCGACGACCATAGCGTGGTCAGGCGCGGCCTCAAGGACATACTCGAAGATGAGCGGGACATCCGAGTGGTCGCCGAGGCGGCCAGCGGGCGGGAAACGATCGATGCGGCCCTGAGGGTGAAGTGGGACGCGATAGTCATGGACATCTCCATGCCCGAGATGAACGGATTCGAAGTCCTCGACCAGCTGCGCCGGCATAAGCCCAAGTTAGGCGTGCTGGTCCTGAGCATGCATCCCGAGCTGCAATTCGCCGTACGCGCCCTGGAGGCGGGGGCCATGGGCTATCTCACCAAGGAGTCCGCTCCGGAGGAGCTGGTCCGAGCGGTCAGGGCGATAGCGCTAGGTCGGCGGTATATCAGCAGGAATTTGGCCGAGACCTTGGCGGCCCGTCTCGTGGAGACCGGCGCTCGGCCCTTGCACGAACGGCTCTCGGCCCGCGAATTCCGGGTCATGTGTCTTTTCGCCAGCGGGAAGAGCACGGTGCAGATCGCGCAGGCGCTCTTCCTATCGCCCAAGACCGTCGCGACCTACCGCTCGCGCCTCATGGACAAGATGGGGATGCGCAGCATAGCCGAGATCACCCGCTATGCGATCGAGAACCACCTGATAGATTGAGCATGAGCGACGAGTAGTCAATTTACCTACGCGGTTTCCAGCATCGAACCGATACCCTTCTCCCTCACTGTGCATCACTATTTACCGTGCCGCGTCTCGCCCGCGGCTGATCCCGCGATCGCCCCACTTCGCGCACCTAGCGCCAGGCCGACAACAGCCGGCATAAACCGGGAGAGGAACATAGGCGGTAAAGAGGAACGAATGATCGAGCTGCTCGAATACGCTCGCAACCTTATCGACGCCGTTCCGGTGGGACTCGTCACCTATGACCTATTCGGACAATGCGTATCCGCCAATAGGGCCGCGACGCGCATTCTGGGCCTCAACCTGGAGCAGCTGCTTTCGCAGAATTTCAGAGCCATAGACTCATGGGCCAGCTCGGGCATGCTCGAAACCGCCGAAACGACGTTGTCGACAGGGTGGGGCGGACAGCTGAGTGCGAGCCTGCCTACCGGCTACCGAAGCTCGGCTCGGCTCGACAGCAGATTCGAAACCTTCGTTTCGGGGAGGCTGCGCTACCTCCTTCATGTCGTCATCGATGCGCCCGTTCCCGGAACGAGGCCCCTTCCAGAGGCGGGGAGGGAGAATGACTGATCGAGCGGCGGAAACGAAAGCCGGGTCGATGTCACGCCCCCTCGTCGTTTTTTCGCTGGACGAGCGGCGTTATGCGCTGGCGCTCGAACGAGTGCGACGGTCCATCCGCGCGGTCGCCGTGACGCCGCTTCCCGAGGCGCCGGCCATCGTGCTCGGAATCGTCGATCTCGGCGGTACGGTGTTCCCCGTCATCGACCTGCGCAAACGCTTCAACCTTCCGCCGCGCGACATTCGCCTGTCCGACCAGCTCCTCATCGCCGACACCGGCAGACGCGGCGTCGCGCTTCTGGTGGATGCTACCATGGGCCTGATCGAAGCTCCGAGCGAGCGCTATACGGCTGCGGGCGAGATCATGAGCGGACTCGGAATCGTCGCCGGCGTGCTGGTGCTCGAGGACGGGATGATACTCATTCACGACCTTGAACTTCTGCTTTCCTTCGAGGAGGAGTCGGCTGTCGGCCGAGCCCTGAGCGCGGCGCAAAGGCAAGATGATGCAAGCGCCGGATAAAGAGTTGCTGCGCGAAATCAGCGTCTTCATAGCGAAGCGCCTGGGTCTGGACTTTTCGGAAGATCGATGGCCCGATTTGCAGGGCAAGCTCGAAACCGCCGCCGGGGAGCTCGGCTTCGATCATCCCGGGGCCTACGCCCGATGGCTCACGAAAGGGGAACTCACGGTCCGGGACCTCGAAACTCTCGCCGGCTACCTGACGGTGGGCGAAACCTATTTCTTCCGCGATTCGGCGAGCTTCGAAGTCCTCGAGCGGAAGCTGCTACCGGCGCTGGTCGCGCAACGCTCGGACGGCGACCGGAGGCTCCGCTTGTGGAGCGCCGGATGCTGCACGGGCGAAGAGGCGTTTTCCCTGGCCATCGCCTGCGTCCGAGCGATTCCGGACATCGGAACGTGGAAGGTCTCGATTCTCGGAACGGACGTCAATCCGAAATTCCTCTCCAAGGCCGAAGCGGCTTCGTATACCCAATGGTCGTTCCGCGCGGCTCCCCCTTGGCTGCGCGAAGGTTTCTTTTCCGCCGTTCCCGGAGGGAAGTACCTGGTCGATCAGAGGATCAGGGAATTGGTCCGGTTCCAGTACCTCAACCTGGCCGAAGACGCCTATCCCTCGCTGCACAACAGCAGCAATGCGATGGACATAATATTCTGCCGCAACGTCCTCATGTATTTCAGCGAGGAGCAGCGTCGTCGCGTGGTGACGTCATTGCATCGTTGCCTGGTCGAAGGCGGCTATCTCCTGGTCAATCCGGTAGAGGCCGCCGGCGCCCTTTTCCCGATGTTCGTCACGGAGAACATCGACGGGGTGACTCTGTTTCGCCACAGCGTACCGCCGGTCCCGATCGACGCTTCCCCGAGTCCGGTGGTGGCTATCGCAGCTCCCGCGGCGACGATGCCGGAGCCCCTACGCTGCCTCGCGCCCACGCCCCGTGCGCCGGCCGCTGCATACCCGCGTTCGACTCCAAGAAGCGAGGTTCATGGCGAAGAAGCCTTGCAGACCGCGCGGGCCTATGCCGACCAAGGTCGCCTCGAGGAGGCGCTGGTCTTGTGCCGGAACCTCATCGCAGCCGAACCGACGAATCGAGCCGCGCATTTCGTCAGCGCGGCGATCTGCGGAGAGCTTGACCAGGTCGACGAGGCGATCGCGGCGTTGGGCCGGGTCCTCTACCTCGACCAGGATTTCATCCTGGCCCATCACGCGCTCGGCGGCTTTTACAAGCGGCTCGGCAGACACAGGGAATCCAAGCGCCACTTCGCGGTGGCTATGAAGCTCCTTTCGGTCCGGAGCCGGGATGAAATCGTGCCAGAGTCCGACGGCATGAGCTGCGGCCGTCTTCTCGAGTCGATCCGCGCCATGGCTGGAATGCCGAAAGAGCCACGATCGAATAGCCACGCGGGCAGAGGATGGAACTTGTCTTAGATCATTAACCAGGAGGCGGTATGCGACATTTCAATCTGAGAACGAAGCTTTTATCCGGCGGGCTTCTGATGCTGCTCATTCCCATCGCCCTCATCGGGATCGGTTCCATATATGTATCCAGCAGAAGCATTTCCGAAATCGCGAAAGTCGATATGGCAAGCATCGCCGAAGGTCTGGCGGCCACTATCGGAATCAGCATAACCGAACAGATCTTGGCCGCCAGGAATGTCGCCAGCTCAAATAGCGTCATCGCCGCCTCCGAAAAAAACTTCAGGGATGGAGGGAGAAGCGCTGGGGGCGAAATAGCCCTCGCGGAAAGCGAACTCATACGAATAAAGAACAATGAGGGAGCGCGCTGCTCAAGCGTGAACCTGATCGGCACGAACGGAGTTTTTTTCGCTTCTTCCAATAGAAAAGCCAATGTCGGCGTAAATATTTCCAATAGAGATTATTTTATAACTGCAATGCGGGGAGTGCCCAATGTGGGTTCCGTCGTGATATCGAAGGCATCGGGCAGAATCGTCCTCTCGACAGCGAGTCCCGTCTACGGATCCGATGGAAAGGGCATCACGGGGATCGCCACGATAACCATGGAGATCACGTACTTAACCGACTTGATAGACAAGGTGAAAATCGGGAAATCAGGCTATGTGGCCATCGCCGATAGGACAGGGCTTGTCATCGCCCATCCCGTAAAGGGAAATATCCTGAAAGAAAACGTCTCACTGGTCGCCGGAATGGAACCTATCGCGAAAATGGTGATTCAGGGAGAATCCGGTATCGTCGAATACCAGCATTCCGGCATATCAGAAGTAGCATTTGTCGCCAATGAACCGATAACCGGCTGGAGCATCCTTGCCACCATCAAAACCGATGAACTAATGGCTCCGGCAATTCTGATCAGGAACATGGTTCTGGCAATCGGGGCATTCTCCCTCCTTTCCGCCATCGTCCTTCTGGTTTTCTTTTCGCGAAGCCTGACCACTCCCATAGCCAAGGTTGTAGAGGCGGCGCGTAAAATCGCCGGCGGCGATCTGAGCCTCGCGCCTACTCTCGAGCCCGGAAGCGACGAGGTCGGCATGCTCGCCCAATCCTTCTTGCGAATGACCTCGTCCCTGCGGAACATGGCGGGGATAGCCGAGCGGATCGCGGCCGGCGAGCTCGGCGTCGAAGTGAGGCCGCAGTCGGAGAAGGACCTCCTGGGCAACGCCCTGGCTCGCATGGTCGAAAACCTGCGGGAAGCGAACAAGGAGCTGCGGAGCGGCATCGACGTCATCGCTTCCTCGTCCACCGAGATCCTGGCCACGGTCTCGCAGGTCGCCGCGAGCGCCACGGAGACCGCCACCGCGGTGAGCGAAACCTCGACCACCGCCGAGGAAGTCAAGCAGACCGCGCACCTCTCGAACCAGAAGGCGAAGACCGTCCAGGAAGCCGCCCAGAAAACGGCTATCGTTTCCGAAACCGGGCGCACGGCGGTCAGCGAGACCATCGAGGGCATGAGCCATATCCGCGAACAGATGGAGTCGATCGCGGAAAGCGTCGTACGCCTCTCGGAGCAGGGGCAGGCCATCGGCGAGATCATCGCCACGGTGAACGACCTGGCGGAGCAGTCGAACCTGCTGGCGGTCAACGCGGCCATCGAAGCCTCGCGCGCCGGCGAGTACGGCAGGGGCTTCGCTGTGGTGGCGCAGGAGGTGAAGAGCCTGGCGGAGCAGTCGCGGCAGGCGACCACCCAGGTGCGGACCATTTTGATGGAGATCCAGAAGGCCACGAGCGCCGCGGTCATGGCCACCGAGCAGGGCAGCAAGGCGGTGGCCGCCGGCGTCGCGCAGGCCACCAATGCCGGCCAGTCGATCCTGGCTCTGATGGGAAGCGTGAGCGAGGCGGCCCAGGCGGCCACGCAGATAGCCGCCTCGAGCCAGCAGCAGCTCGTCGGCATGGACCAGATCGCCTTGGCCATAGCCAGCATCCAGCAAGCTACGACCCAGAACATGGCGGGAACCAGGGAGCTCGAGACTTCGGCGCACGGTCTTCAGGAGCTGGGCGCGAGGCTGAAGGTCCTGGTCGGAAAGCAGAGTATCGAGACCTGAGAGGAGCGGAGGACGGGATGGGCAAGCAAAGGATTGACTGGGAAGCGATTCATCGCCGTCTCGCGCTCACGACTGCCATCGTTTCGGGCGACAAGGGCCTCGATCCCGCGGAAACAAACCGCATTCTCGGGGATCGCGCGAAGGCGGCCGCGAAACGGCCCGCAAAGACGGACGTCGCCGAACGCATCGAAATCCTGAGCTTTTCGATCGCCGGCGAAATCTACGCGGTCGAAACCCGCTACGTCCAGGAGGTTTGCCAGCTCAAGGACATGACGGCCCTCCCCTGCACGCCACCTTTCCTCGCCGGCGCCATGAACCTTCGCGGGCGCATCCTCGCGATCGTGGACCTGCGGATCTTCTTCGAGCTGGCGGCCCGGGGGCTCACGGAGCTCAACCGAATCATCGTGCTGAAAGAAGGCAACGAAGAGCTGGGCCTTCTGGCGGACTCCATCGACGGTATCGGCTCGGTGACGACGGCCGATTTGCGGGCGCGGTTGCCTGCACTGACGGGGATCCGGGAGAAATTCCTGAAAGGCGTCACCGGGAGGATGCTCGCGGTGCTCGACGGAGGGCGCCTCCTCGCCGACGCGAGCCTCAAGGTCAACGAACCGATGGCCCGATGAACTGACAAGCCGCCACCCGGAGCATGGCGGGCACCAAGCGGCTCGAGGAATCGGCGCCTGGTCTTCAAGAGCCGGGCGCGAGACTGAAGGTCCCGGCCGAAAAGCCGCGAATCGAAACCCGAGACGAGCGGAGGATGGGATGGACAAGAAGAAGGAAGAGTTCCTAGCCCGGCTGCGGGAGACCTTCCGGATCGAAGCCGGCGAGCACCTCGCCGCCATCACGACCGACATCCTGAGCCTGGAGCGCGCCGCGGGCGCCGAACGAGCCGCCATCGTCGAGCGGGCGTTCCGCGAAACCCATTCGCTCAAGGGCGCGGCGAGGTCGGTGAGCCTTAGGGATGTCGAGGCGCTGTGCCAGGAATTGGAAACCATTTTCTCGGCCATGAAGCGCGAAGAACTCGAGCCGACCACGATCACCCTCGACATACTCCATTCCTCCCTCGGCGTCCTGAAGCTCATGTGCGAAATCCCCGGGGCCGCGTCGCCGCCGGGACGCAGGAAAGAGGAGCAAGATGCGCTTGCGGCGCTCGCGCGAATCCTTCAGCCGGCCGCCGGCGGAGACCCCGGCGCTCACGAGACCGTCCGCGCTTCCGAACAGGCCGCGGCCCGCATACCGACCCTGACCGCCGTCGCGACCGCGTCGAAAGAGTCCGGGGCGCCGGGTCCCTCCTCGCCGCCGGTCGCCGCCTCCGCGCCGATGGCCGATACCATCCGAGTCTCGACGCAGAAACTCGGCGCCATCCTGCTCGAAACCGAGGAACTCGTGGGGGCCAGGATCGCCGCCCGCGGACGGGCGGCGGAACTTCGGACGCTCGTCCTCGATCTTGCCGGCTGGAACCAGCGCTCCGTCCGACAGGCTTCGCGTCGGCGCCGCGAAGCCCGTAGCAATGGGGCTTTCTCGGATCTTCTCGAGCACGAACTATTCCACGCCAAGGCACTCGAATACTCGCTTCGAAAGCTGGCCGCCGCCGCACAGGCCGATGCCCTCTCCTTCGCCACGATCACCGATCGGCTCATCGAGGACACGAAGAAACTGCTCTTGCTGCCCTGCTCGTACATCCTCGGCGCACTGCCCGTGGTCCTGCGCGACTTGTCTCGCGAGCAAGGCAAGGAGGCCGAGCTCGTCGTGCAGGGTGAGGACATCGAAATAGATCGCCGCGTTCTCGACGAACTCAAGGATCCGCTCATCCACCTCCTGCGCAATTGCGTCGATCATGGCATCGAGAAGCCGGAAGCGCGCCTGAAAGCGGGGAAACCAAGCCGCGGATCGATCACGATCGCGGCGAAGGCAGTCGAGGGGAACCGGGTCGAGTTCACCGTCGCGGACGACGGCTCGGGCATTGATGTCGGCAAGGTCAGGCAGGCTGCCGTCCGACTGGGACTCGTGGCTGCCGACGAGGCACCCGGCTCGGTCGAGTCCGATGCGCTCGGACTCATCTTCGGCTCGGGATTGTCGACGAGCCCGATCATAACCGACCTATCGGGCAGGGGCCTCGGCCTGGCGATCGTCCGCGAGAAGATCGAGAAGCTCGGCGGAACGATCTCGGTGACCTCGAATCCCGGCCTGGGCACGAGCTTCCGCCTGCTCGTGCCCTTGTCCTTGGCCACCTTCCGCGGCGTGATGGTCGGCGTCGCGGGCCGAAATTTCGTCGTTCCGACGGCCAACGTCATGCGCGTACTGCGCGTCGGTTCGGATGAGATCACGACGATCGAGAACCGCCGGACCATGGCGCTGGACGGACGGGCGCTGTCCTTCGTGCGTCTGCGGGACGTCCTCGAACTCGCGGAACCCGACGAACCATCGGCCGCCAGGCTTCGCCCTGTGGTCGTGCTGCGGGCGGCGGATCGCGAGGCCGCGTTCCTCGTCGACGATATCCTGGGGGAGCAGGAGGTGATGGTCAAGAACTTGGGCCGGCAGCTCCTGCGCGTCCGCACTATCTCCGGCGCGACCATTTCGGACCGGGGCGTGGTCGTCCCGATCCTCAATGTCGCGGACCTTCTGGAATCCGCCGGCTCGGCGAGGCAGCCCGAAATCCGCCATCACGAGGCGGTGGAGCGGCGCGGCCGCCTCCTGATCGCCGAAGACTCGATAACGGCCCGGACACTCCTGAAAAGCATTCTCGAAAGCGCGGGCTACGACGTGATCGCCGCCGTCGACGGCGTGGACGCGCTGACCAAGCTCAGGACCGAGTCCTTCGACCTCGTGGTCTCGGATGTGGACATGCCGCGCATGAACGGTTTCGAGCTCACCGCCAAGATCCGCGCCGACGGCAAGCTCGGCGAACTGCCGGTGGTGCTCGTCACCGCGCTCGGCTCGCAGAAGGACCGCGAATACGGCATCGAGGTCGGCGCCAACGCCTACATCGTCAAGAGCGATTTCGATCAGGGCAATCTGCTGGAAATCCTGCGGAGGCTTTTATGAATTGGCGATCGGGAGGCCTGCGATGATCAAGGTACTCGTCGTGGAAGACTCGAAGGTGATCCGAGACTACCTGATCTACCTTCTCAGCTCCGATCCGGAGATCCGGATCGGAGGCGCCGTCGCCTGCGGAGAGGAAGCGCTGCTGTGCGTCGACGAGCTTCTGCCCGACGTGATCCTCATGGATATACACCTGCCGGGGATCGACGGCTTCGAGACGACCCGGCGAATCATGTCGTCGCATCCCATACCGATCGTCGTGTGCACGGCGAGCACGAGTTTCGATCAGACGAATACGGCGATGCGCGCGCTGGAGGCGGGCGCGCTCGCCGTGTTGCGGAAACCCAGCGGCTTCGACGATCCTCATGCCGAAGCGGAGGCCTCCGCCATCATCGAGGCGCTCAAAGTGATGGCGGAAGTCAAGCTGGTGAAACGGTTCAACCGGCCTCAGCCGGAAGCGGCTCATCCGGCCACGCCGCCGCCTGCAGGACGCGTCGGCCACGACGCGGCCATTGTCGCGATCGGCGCCTCCACCGGGGGCCCGCCGGCCCTGCTGAAGCTGCTCTCCAATCTCTCTCCCACCTTCCCGACGCCGATTCTCGTGGTCCAACACATCGCCGTCGGCTTCACGGCAGGTCTCGTCGAGTGGCTCGCCGCGAGCTCTCGGCTCCAGGTGCAGCTGGCGAGCGACGGGGAGACCCCGCTCCGCGGTCATGTCTATGTGGCCCCCGACGACCGCCACCTGCTTATCGGCGAGTCCGGCAGGCTGCAGACGAGCAAGGATCCGCCCTGCAACGGCCTGCGTCCCTCCGTGGCGGTTCTCTTCCGTTCGGTGGCCGAGCGCTTCGGCCGCCGAGCCATAGGCGTGCTCCTCACCGGCATGGGCAGGGACGGCGCCGAGGAGCTGAAACTGATGGCCGATCGCGGGGCGCTCACCATCGCGCAGGACGAAGAGAGCTGCGTCGTATTCGGCATGCCGGCGGAGGCTATTCGGCTGGGCGCCGCCCAATTCGTGCTGCCGCCGCAAGAAATGGCCGAGTTTCTGGCCGCGACGGTCGACGGCGCTTCGAGCGAGGGGGGAAGCAGATAATGGGAAAGTCCGGAAAAAAGCGAAAGACGGCGACTATCCTCGCGATAGAGGACAGTCCCACCCAGCTTGAGAGCCTGCGCTTCCTCCTCGATGGGGCGGGCTTTTCGGTCGTCGCCGCGACAAACGGGGAGGAGGGACTCGCGGCCGCCGCGGCGAACGCGATCGATCTGGTGATCTCCGACATCCTGATGCCCAAGATGGACGGCTACGCCTTCTGCAAGGCCTTGCGCGCGGACGAGTCGCTCCACGGCATCCCGGTGATCCTCCTCACCTCGCTCGCCGACCCGCGCGACGTGATCCAGGGGCTCGAATCGGGAGCCAACAACTTCATCTGCAAACCCTACGACGACGACATCCTGCTGGCGCGCATACAGAACGTGCTCCTGAATCAGGAGATCCGCAAGGCATCGCCCAGCGAGATGGGCATCAGCATCTACTTTTCGGGCCAGCGCTTCTTCATCACCGCGGACCGGCTGCAGATCCTCGATCTCCTCCTCTCGACCTACGAGAACGCGGTGGATCGCAACACCCAGCTCACCCGTACCCGCGACGAGCTGCGAAACCTGAACGAAGAGCTCGAAAGGCGAGTCGCGGAGCGCACGGCCGCCCTGGCCGCGGAGGTAGCCGAGAGAAAGCTGGGAGAAGAACGGGAGCACAAACTCAATATGACTCTCCATGCCCTCCACGATAGCAATCAGATTATCACGAGAGAGAAAGATCCGGCGCTCCTCGCAAAACGGGTTTGCGCGATCCTCGTGGAGAAGCGAGGATACGCCAGGGTTGAGATAAGCTTGGAAGGCCGCAAGGGACAAGCGCCGATGGCGGCCAAGAAGGTTCGAGACGAAACAGCCGAGGGTGAGCCATTCATTGTCGATATCCATTACGGCGACGAGGAATTCGGCGAGCTCGAAATTCGACCGGACTCCAACGCGCCGATCGACGAAGAAGAGAATTCTTTCATTCTCGAAGTGGCGGGAGAATTGGGCCTCGCGCTTCATCTCATCGCGATCGAGCGACGGAACGCAGCCTACACGCAAATCGTGGAAAACAACTATGATGCCATCGCTTTAGTCGATCCCAACGACATCTATGAAGAAGTCAACCCCGCCTATATGCGGCTCGTAAACCTCGACCGGGACGCGATCGTCGGGCGGAGTTTGAAGGAAATTCTAGGCCCCGAGTTCCTTCAACTGATTAGACCGATCCTCGATCGCTCCTTCAAAGGTGAGGTAGTCAGATTCGAAATCCCCTGGACGTTGCCGGACGGCGGGATGATGCACATCGATGCGCAGTTGTCGCCGTGCCACTCCGAGGACGGCTCCGTATTCGCGGCCGTCGTGACCCTGCGCGACGCCACCGAACGCAAGCGGGCGGAAAAGAGCATCCAGGGCCAATTGGAAGAGCTCCAGCGTTGGCAGAACCTGATGCTGGATCGCGAGGACCGCACGCAGGAACTCAAGCGCGAGGTCAACGAGCTCTGTCGGCTGCGAGGCGAGGCCCTGCGCTACCCGAGCCAGACTCTCGATCCCGCGGACGTCGGGACTGCGGGGAAGGGACCATGAAACACGGCGGCCAGCACCCGACGGGGGCGAAGGAAGAGTCCATGGTCGGGAACGTCACCATCATGGCGATCGATGACAGCGCCGAATCGCAGGCGCATGTGGAGAAGATACTGACGCAAGCCGGCTATACGCCGTGCCTGGTCGATAGCTGCGAACGGGCCCTGGCCGCGGTCGCCGAGAAGGTTCCGGACCTGATCCTTGTCGCCGTCAATATGATCGACGATGAGGGACTGAAAGCCTGCCGGAGTTTCAAGGCGGGCGAAAAAACGAAGAACGTGCCCATAATCGTGATCAGCGAGTTCAGCGAACAGAAGGAATGGACCACGAATCTCCAAGTCGGCGCCGCGGACTATATCACCAAGCCATTCCCCGCCAAGGAGCTCCTGACCCGCATAAACACCCACCTGACCTTGGTTCGCGCGAAAACCCAGCTCGAAGAAAGAACCGCGAGCCTGCAACGCTCCATGGAGAAGCTGCAGGCGGAAGCTGCGGAGCGACGCAGCCTGGACGAAGAGCTCCGTAAAAACTTGGAGCATGACGAGCGCTCGCGCCGGGCCATGCTCAGCATCCTGGAGGACCAGAAGCGGGGCGAGGCGGCCCTGCGGGAGAGCGAGAGAAAGCTCCGTCTCGTCACCGACAATGTGCAGGACATGCTCTGGCTCATGGACTTCGACATGCATCCTACCTGGGCATCGCCTTCGATGGAAAAGGTCCGCGGCTATAGCATGGAAGAGTTCACGGCCTTGCTGCCGGAACAGAGTCTCACGAGCTCATCGCTGGCGCGGGTGTATGAACATATAACCCAGATAACACAGGTGCTGCTCGCGGACCCCGGCGCCAAGATCTCCGTGGAAATTGAGCTGGAAGTCTACAAAAAGGACGGTTCGACCATCTGGACGGACAATATCATCAGTCTGCTGAGGGACGCGGACGGGAACCCGAAGGCTTTTCTGGGTGTCGGCCGCGACATCACCGCTCGAAGGCTGGCGGAACAGGCAAGGGAAGCTTCGGAAAAACGGTACCGGCATCTCTTCGAGGCGGCCAAGGACGGCATCCTGATCATCGACGCCGAATCAGGAAAAATAATCGACGTCAATCCCTTCTTGATCGAGCTGACCGGCTACCCGAAAGAGGCTTTCCTGGGCAAGCAGCTCTGGGAAATCGGCGTCTTCGAGAATATCGAACTGTCCAAGTCCCTGTTCGAGGAATTGCTGGCCAAGCGCTACGTTCGTTACGAAGATGTTCCGCTGAAAACCAGGAGTGGAGGGAGGACCGATGTAGAGTTCGTCAGCAATGTCTACGATGTCGATGGCCATGAGGTGATTCAATGCAATATCCGCGATATCTCCGAACGAACTATGGCTCAGAAGCAAGAGCGACTCGTTCACAAAACGCTCGAGATGCTGAATCGGACCGGGGTCGACGAAAACACGATCCGCGACTTGCTGCGCTTGATCAGGGAGAACCTGGATATCGAGGCAGCGGGCATCAGGCTGAAAGACGGCGAGGACTTCCCTTACTACGAGACGGACGGCTTCCCGGAACAATTCATCAATTCGGAGCGTTTCCTTTGCGCTCACGACGAGACGGGAAGCATCCTCCGCGACGCACAGGGACTTCCGGTACTGGAATGCATGTGCGGCGTCGTGCTTCGAAACCAGACGGACCCGAAGCTGCCATTTTTCAGCTCGGGCGGCAGCTTCTGGAGCAACAACACCTCCGGGCTTCGCGCCTCGACCGGCGATACTTGTCAACAGCATCACATGCGCCACAGCTGCAACAGGGAGGAATACGAATCGGTCGCGCTCGTTCCGCTGAGGTCCGGAGGCGAAATCACGGGCCTCCTCCAACTCAACGATCGACGAAAGGGCCGATTCAGCGCCGAGCTGGTCGCCTTTTTGGAGGGCCTGGGCGCCAGCATCGGCATTGCCTTTTTGCGCAAGCAGGCGGCTGCAGAACTTCAATTCCAAAACCTGATCCTCTCGACCCAGCAGGAGACCAGCATCGACGGCATACTCGTGGTCAAGGACAACAGGGTCATTTCGTACAACCGGCAGTTCATCGACCTGTTCGACATTCCCCGCGAGGCCATAGACCCGAAATCCGACGAGCGGTTCTGGCAATCCGTGCTCGCTCAGGTGCCGAATGTCGAAGAATTCCTGACAAGGGTCGGCGAAATCGACGCCAGGGCCCACGAAACCAGCCGGGACGAGATGGTACTGAAAAACGGCAACGTCATCGATCGCTACTCGGCGCCCCTGCTCGACGCGGAGCGGAATAACTTCGGCCGCGTGTGGTACTTCAGGGATATCACCGCGGCCAAGCAGGCGGAGCAGGTGCGGATCGACCTCGAGGCCCAGCTCCGCGGAGCCCAGAAACTGGAGGCCATCGGCAGTCTCGCCGGAGGGGTCGCCCACGACTTCAACAACCTCCTCTCCGTGATCCTCAGCTATACGGGCTTCGCGCTGAAGGCCCTGAGCGAGGGCGATCCCACGAGAGACGATCTTCTGGAAGTGAAGAAAGCCGCCGAGCGCGCGGCGGCGCTCACGCGCCAGCTGCTCGCCTTCAGCCGCAAGCAAGTGCTGCAGCCGCTTCCGCTCGACCTGAACCAGATCGCCGCGGGGATAGAGAAAATGCTCAGGCGAATTCTCGGCGAGGACATAGACCTGATCCAAGCGCTCGCGCCCGACCTCGGTCTGGTGATGGCCGACCCGGGGCAGATCGAACAGGTGCTCATGAATCTCGTGGTCAACGCCCGCGACGCCATGCCGGAGGGCGGCAAGCTGACGATCGAGACCTGCAATATCGATCTCGACGATGCATACGCCGCGCATCACGAGGCCGTGGAGCCCGGCCCCTACGTCATGCTCGCGATCTCGGACTCGGGGCAGGGCATGGACGAAGGGACCAAGGCCAGGATCTTCGAGCCCTTCTTCACCACCAAGCCTCGGGGAAAGGGCACGGGTCTGGGCCTTTCCACGGTCTACGGCATCGTCAAGCAGAGCGGCGGCGACATCTGGGTCTACAGCGAGCTGGGCCAGGGTACGACCTTCAAGATCTACCTTCCCCGGGACGCTTCGGCCAGGACGGCGGCGGTGAAGGAAGCCGCGATCGCCCCCGCGAACTCGGTCAAGTCGGGCACCATCCTCGTGGTAGAGGACGAAGAGGCGCTGCGGAAGGTCACCAAGCGGACTCTGGACGATGCCGGCTACACGGTGCTGAGCGCCGCAAACGGCGAGGAGGCTCTCAAGGCCAGCGCCCGGCACGCCGGCGAGATACGCCTCCTCCTGACCGATGTGGTCATGCCGCGCATGGGCGGGCGACTGCTCGCCCAGGAACTCCTCAAAACGCGGCCGGAAACCGAGGTCATCTACATGTCCGGCTACACCGACAACGCGATCGTGCATCACGGGGTGCTCGACGTGGGCACCAACTTCCTCGGCAAGCCGTTCACCGCCGAGGCCTTGCTGGAAAAAGTGAATGCGGTCCTGGGCGGCGAGGCGAGCCAGCCTGCCGAAGCGCGGGGCCTGACCGCGAAGGTCCCGGAGGAGAGGGAGGAGCCCGCGCTCGACAGGGAGGCGCTCCGCTCCCTGCCTCCTGGAACCCTCGCTAGGCTCCGCACGGCCGTGGTGGCCGCTCGCTACGACGAGATAACCGGGCTGCTAGCGGCGATTCGCGGCGCGAATCCGGAGCTGGCAGCCGAGCTCCAGCGAATGGCCGACTTGTTCGATCTTCAAGGCATGAGGGATATTCTGGATTGACGACGCGAGGAGAGTCAAAGAGCCATGGAAGATAGAAAAAGCGAGAGCATTCTCATCGTGGACGATGTCCCCGAGAATCTGCGCCTCCTGGCCACGATCCTCGGCCGGAGCGGCTTCATCCCACGACCCGTCACGAGCGGAAAGCTCGCGATCGAAGCCGCCCTGGCCGAGGCTCCCGATCTCGTGCTCATGGACGTGCAGATGCCCGAGATGTCGGGCATCGAGGTTTGCCGATGGTTCAAGAAGGACGAGCGGCTGAGCGGCATTCCCATCATCTTCCTGAGCGGACTCCAGGAGACGGAGGAAAAGGTGGAGGCCTTCCGCGTCGGCGGCGTCGACTACATCTCCAAGCCCTTCCAGGAGCTCGAGGTGCTCGCGCGGATCAAGATGCATCTGCAACTCAAGCGATTGAACGAGGAATTGGTCTCGCACAACGTTCAGTTGGAGCAAAGGGTCGCCGATCAGGTGAAACTAGTCGCCGCATCCCAGCTGGCGACCATCTTCGCCCTCGCCAAGCTCGCGGAGACCCGCGATGACGACACGGGCAAGCATGTCGAGCGAGTCCGCACCTACGCCAGGGCCCTGGCCATGCGAATGCGGGACATGAAAGTACACGCGGCGAAACTGACCGACATGACCATCGACACGCTGTTCCAGACGGCCTCTCTCCACGATATCGGCAAGGTCGGCACGCCCGATGCCATCTTGCTGAAACCGGGGAAGCTCACGGAAGAGGAATTCGCCGAGATGAAGAAGCACTGCGCCTTGGGCGCCGCCACCCTCAGCTCGGTGCTGCGGCAATATCCCGACAACCAGTTCCTTCGCATGGGCGTCGAGGTGGCGAGGTCGCACCATGAACAGTGGGACGGAAGCGGCTACCCCGACGGCCTCAAGGCCCAGGACATCCCTCTTTCGGCGCGGGTCGTCGCCGTGGCCGATTTCTACGATGCGCTGACCTCGAACCGCTGCTATCGACAAGCCTTCGACCACAAGTCCACCTGCCGAATGATCCAGGAAGGCAGCGGAACCCACTTCGATCCCGAAGTCGCGGCCGCCTTCATGACCATCGAGAGCCAAATCAAGCGCATCCGACAGGAGTTGACAGAATGATCAAGCCGGCCAGCCGCGGGAGGGGCGGCGGTCGCGGCCGGAGCCCTCGACTCGGCGCGAGCGGTTTCTACCCTCCGGGATAGACAGCTCCGGTCCCGAAAGGCGGGCCCCCCGCTTTTCCCGCTCCGCGGCCCTGGTGTATAAGCTAGGGCTTCGCGAGAGGGAGGGCATCGTGACCTACGGCATAGATTTCGGCACTTCGAACACGGTCGTCTCGGTGCGGGGCGAGGACGGCCGGGCCGGAATCCTCGAGCTGGCGGGCCAGGGCCGGGTCGTGCCCTCCCTCATGTACTTCGAGGACTCCGGGGCGATCTCGATAGGCCACGAGGCCCTCGCCGACTACGCGGCCGCGATCCGCTCGGTCGGCGGGAGCGAGGGCCGGACGGGGCATTTCCGCTTCTTCCAGGGACTCAAGTTCGCGCTCCGCGACCGCTACTT
>Ga0307375_10002437_pt1 | contig 19055 bp, 16 predicted proteins | sample TR1MG_FD_202531 | JGI IMG/M metagenome (GOLD analysis project Ga0307375, IMG submission 202531) | Soil microbial communities from Risofladan, Vaasa, Finland - TR-1 | ecosystem: Environmental > Terrestrial > Soil > Coastal area > Acid sulfate soil | place: Finland: Risofladan, Vaasa | collected...
AAAGCTACACGTCGGCAAGGTAAAACAATCACGTCTTCGGCCACTCTCTATGGCCGCTTTTAACCCGATCACGTATGGCCGGATTTAACGTGATCACCGAGGAACTTTTCTGCACACGGCCCATGCCACCGAAAAGCTGGACGCACGAAACAGTATCCAGGTGCCGCAGATAAATGTATAGGTTGCGAACCAAGCAACAAACCGATTGAGCCTGGAATTCCGCGTGGGGCGTTTCCGAGCCTGGTATGCATGGTTGACAGTTATCCCGACCCCATGCAGACATCCCCACGCCACGAACGTCCACGACGCCCCATGCCATAGACCAGCAAGAAACATAGTGACCAGCAGGTTCCGATAGCGCTCCAGCTCTCCTTTTCGAAATCCGGGAAGCGCGAAATAAAGATAGTCGCGCAGCCAATTTGAAAGCGTAATGTGCCAGCGACGCCAGAACTCCACTACGGATGTCGACAAGTACGGCATATTGAAATTTTCAGGGAAATCGAATCCGATGATCTTGGCAGCTCCGATGGCAATGTCGGAGTATCCCGAAAAATCGCAATAGATTTGCAAAGAATATGCGACCACTGCCGCAGTCACGGTAGCGGGAGAATAGGACGCTGGGGACTTAAAAACGGCATCCACAAAGAGCGCCAGATTGTCCGCCACCACGAGCTTCTTTGAAAACCCCAATAACATCATCTGGATGCCCACCCAGAAGCGCGCAGCACTTGGTTTGAGCGATTTAGTCATCTGCGGGAGAAAAATCGAAGCTCTGACAATTGGCCCCGCGACCAACTCGGGGAAGAAGGCAATAAACATGGAGTAGCGCCACAGCGAACGGCATGGCTCTATCTCACCGCGGTAGACGTCAATCGTGTAACTGAGCGTCTTGAACGTGAAGAAGGAAATACCGATTGGAAGGATGATGTGGAGATTTGGGACGTGAATTCCAAACGCAAACCGTAAGTTATCGAGGAAAAAGTTAGAGTACTTGAAATAGCCGAGCAGCCCCAGATTCGTGGTCAGGCTCGCAACGAGCCATGCTTTTCGTTTGTTAGGGCTCTTCGCGCTCGTGATGGCGATGGCGCACCAGTAATCGACGATTGCAGGCAGGGCCAACACGAGAATGTACGCGGCTTTCCAATAGGCATAAAAGTAGATGCTCGCAAGCAGGAGAACGACTTGTCTCTGGGTTCTAGTTCTACAAATCGTCAACCCGACGAGAACCAATGTAAAAAAAACGCCAAACGCCCATGACGCGAAACTCATGATTTTCTCGAGGTTTCCTAAAGTGGAGGTTGTCGATTTGGACTTTGCAATTGTTCAGCTATCAATTGTGCAATAAGTCGATGCCCCAAGGCATTCAGGTGCCCCGTCCCAATGAGAGTGTTCTCAAACCCACGGGCTAGTTCATCATGGGTACGGCGCAAAGCTAACATGGCGGAACGGGCGGACACGCAATCTACACGGAATTCATCACAGGCGTCCAGTAGCGCTCGCTCACCCTTGTCCGTACGATTATCTCCGGCTGCATCCACCTCCGGAACGTAAACGAGAATCAACTTGTGATTGCTGGCTGCATCGAGACTCTTCACGGTTAGACGTGCGATCTCAAGTAGAGGAACTTTCGAGGAAGCATTAGCGTCCTCGGGAACATCAGCATCTGAGGCATGCCGGGCAGCGCGAATTTCCTTGATGCGCGTAAACACCGCAAATGCAAGTGCGGAGTGAGAAAGTATGTATGTCCCGACTCGTTTTACCGTAATCGTCCGCGGATTTGAATTCGGTCGAGGACTGTTTACTTTCACGGGCTCAAGGAGACCGTTGTTGGTTCGAACAGTCCAGTTCCAAGCCCCACTGAAAGGGCGGTCCGTCAATTCAAACGGCGTTATGATTACGATGACCTTATCCGGGTGCCACCGCGCGGTCAGTACGGGCATCATCGCGAGATAGGTACCGGTCGACGTTCCGTCCCACCCGTATTGGCGCACATTGATCGGATACCCGTTACGTCGCTCGATGCGTTCCAGCACGGAACCCATCGTCTCTTTGTCAGGAACCTGGCGTGCCTCCACAAATGAATTGCCAAAGATGAGATAGTTCACACCGTTGGAAATGGGAGGGTTCCCAGTCTCGCGTGCTCCATCAGCAAAATAATGCGAGACCGCAAATCCTTCCCTGTACTGTCGAATCGTGTATTGGGTGGCAGACCCGGTTGAGATCGGAAGGTTGTCGGGATCTGGAGCTGGAAGATAGACCAGCGGAGAAAAAATCAATCGCAGCCCCATCTCCGCAAGTCCAAGAGCTACAACTATGCCCGCAAGAGCGGGCAACCATCGAAACTTTGCTCTTCGCATCGGACGTCGTGAGTCGTTCTTGGAATCCGTGGGTTCGGCGACTTGTAGCACTGGGCTCCCTGGTGTTGTCATCATTTGGTTTTCAGTCAACGGGCTGAGCTGACGACCTGGATCAAGGTAATTACCGTATCGACAATAGAGTGGCCCACTCGGATTCTAAGTATCTTCCATAGCTATAGCTAATGTTCGCGCACAACTCAAGGCAGGTAACCCAGTCGACCATTGCGGCTACAATACTCTCGTATTGATTTTGAAAGCAAATGGATTTGCATCGGGTGAGATGGTCCCATCTTCCGGCATAAAAATGCCGCAGAACTCTCGTCCGGCGGCATGGTTTGCGTTAACCGCCGGTTTCATGCGCGCGCTTCGACGCGCTCGGTGACCGTGAAGTTCAGCCCTTCGCCCTTCTTCGCCACATCAACCACGACGTGATCGCCGTGCAGCACTTCGCCGTCGAGGATCTTCAGCGCCAAGGGGTCCTGGATCATGCGCTGGATGGCCCGCTTCATCGGACGCGCGCCATACGCCGGATCGTAGCCCGACTGGAAGAGCGCGCGTTTCGCCGACGCGGTTAGTTCGAGCGTGATCTTGCGATCCGCCAGCAGCTTGCGCAGGTCCGTCAGCCGTAGTTCGACGATCTTTTCCAACTGCTCCACTCCGAGCGGACTGAAGATGATGGTGTCGTCGACGCGGTTCAGGAACTCCGGCTTGAAGTGCTGTTGCAAGGCCTGCGTCACCTGGCGGCTGGCGCGTGCAAAGCCGTCGGGCGTGGCGATCTCCTCGCCTTGCAGGTACGTCGCGCCGATGTTCGACGTCATGATCAGGATGGTGTTCTTGAAGTCGACGACGCGGCCCTTGCCATCCGTCAGTCGGCCGTCGTCCATGATCTGCAAGAGGACGTTGAAGACGTCCGGGTGCGCCTTTTCGATTTCGTCGAAGAGCACGACCGCGTAGGGACGACGCCGGATGGCCTCGGTCAACTGACCGCCTTCGTCGTAGCCAACGTATCCCGGAGGCGCGCCGATGAGGCGCGAGACTGCGTGCTTCTCCATATATTCACTCATGTCGATGCGAACCATGGAGTGCTCGTCGTCGAAGAGGAACTCGGCGAGCGCGCGGGCCAGTTCGGTTTTGCCGACGCCGGTGGGCCCGAGAAAGATGAACGACCCAATCGGCTTCCGTGGATCGCTAAGACCCGCACGCGAGCGCCGAATGGCGTTCGACACCTTCTCCAGCGCCGCGTCCTGTCCGATCACGCGCTGCCGCAGGCGGTTCTCCATGTCGACCAGCTTTTTGACTTCGCCTTCCAACATCTTCGACACGGGGATGCCGGTCCACTTGCTGACGATCCTGGCAATGTCTTCCTCGTCCACCTCTTCCTTCAGCATCCGCGACTGCTTCGCGTCGGACTTGGCATCGAGCGCGGCCAGTTGGCTCTCCGCCTTCGGCAGTTCGTCGTACTGGATACGCGAGGCGCGCTCATAGTCGTTCTTGCGTGCAGCGGTCTGCTGCTCGAGCTTCAGTTTTTCGATTTTCTCCTTGAGCGTGCGCGCTTTGGCAATCGCCTCTTTCTCGGTCTTCCAGCGCGCCTTAAGCGCCGTGGCCTGCTCGCGAATTCCGGCCAACTCTTTTTCCACCTGGGCGAGCCGGTCGCGGGAGTTCGTGTCGTCTTCTTTCTTCAGCGCCTGGCGCTCGATTTCGAGGTTGGTCGCCTTGCGCTCAAGCTGATCGATGTCGGTGGGCATGGAATCGATCTGAATGCGCAGTGAAGCCGCCGCTTCGTCGACAAGGTCAATCGCCTTGTCGGGCAGGAAGCGGTCGCTGATATAGCGGTGCGAAAGCGTAGCCGCCGCCACGATGGCCGAATCCTTGATGCGCACGCCGTGGTGCACCTCGTAACGTTCCTTCAGGCCGCGCAGGATGGCAATCGTATCCTCGACGTTCGGCTCGCCGACATAGACGATCTGGAAGCGACGTTCGAGCGCTGCGTCCTTTTCGATGTGTTTGCGGTACTCGTTGAGGGTGGTCGCGCCAATCGCTCGCAGCTCGCCGCGAGCCAGTGCGGGCTTCAGCATGTTCGAGGCATCAATGGCGCCTTCGGCAGCACCGGCTCCGACGAGCGTGTGCAGCTCGTCGATGAAGAGGATGATTTGGCCTTCGGAGTCCTCTATGTCCTTGAGCACCGCCTTCAGCCGGTCTTCGAATTCGCCGCGATACTTTGCACCGGCCAGCATTGCGCCCAGGTCGAGCGAGACCAGCCGCTTGTTTTTCAATTGCTCGGGCACGTCGCCGGAGATGATGCGCTGTGCGAGGCCTTCGACGATGGCCGTCTTGCCGACGCCGGGCTCGCCAATCAGCACGGGATTGTTCTTCGTGCGGCGCGAGAGCACCTGGATCGTTCGCCTGATTTCTTCGTCGCGCCCGATGACAGGGTCGAGCTTGCCGCGACGCGCCAGTTCCGTCAGGTCGCGAGCGTAGCGCTCGAGCGCCTGGTACTTGGCCTCGGGATTCTGATCGGTCACGGTCTGCGTGCCGCGCACGGAGGTCAGCGCCTTGAGCACGCGGTCGTAGTCCACGCCAAGCGACGCCAGCAGCAATTGTGCCGCGTCTTTTTTCAGACGGGTCATGGCGAGCAGCAGGTGCTCGGTCGAGACGTACTCGTCCTTGAAGTTCGCGGCCTCGGTGAAGGCCTGGTCCAGCATCTCGGTGGCGGCGTCCGACAAGTGCGCCTGCGCGGCCTTGTTCGCCAGCTTGGGCAGGGCCTCCAAGGCGCGCGTGGCCTGCTGCTGCACCGGGGCGGCCTGTACACCGAGCTTGCCCAGCAACGACGGCACAATCCCTTCGCGGTCTTCCACCAGCGCCGCCAAAACGTGCACCGGCATCACCTCGGAGTTGCCATACTCCGCCGCCAGATCGCTGGAGCGCTGCATAGCCTCCTGCGCTTTCACCGTCAATTTGTCCCAACGAATCGCCATCGCTAACTCCTGTTGCCGCTCTCTAAAGCTTTTCCCAAATGATTGGGCGCGCCATTGGCCGCGCGCCCTTCACAAATCGAAACTGCCAGATCGCGGGGCTTGCCCGCCATCGTATTACTTTGCGGCTCCCACCAGTTCTCTGTCTTTCTTGCCGATTTCCACCTTGATCTGTTTCGGCTTGGCTTCGGCCTTCTTCGCCAGCTTGATGGTCAGCACGCCCTTGTCGTAGTCGGCCTTCACGTCTTCCATGTTCAACGTGTTCGGCAGAGTGAACGACCGGGTGAAGCTGCCATAGCGGCGCTCGATACGGTGGAAGTTCTCTTCCTTCTGCTCCTTCTCGAACTTGCGTTCCCCGCGGACGGTCAGCAGGTTGTTCTCCAGGCGCACGTCGATGTCCTTCTCTTCGATCCCCGGAACCTCCATCTTCAACTGGATGGAGTGCTCGTCTTCATATACATCGACCGGCGGAACAAACGAACCAGCCGTCAGTGTCTCTTCGTTGCCGAAGCCGGCCGCCTGCTCAGAGAGCAAACGGTTCATACGCTCCTGCAAGGTTGCAAGCTCACGGAAAGGTTCCCAACGGGTCAACACTGTCATGGTAATTCCTCCAAAATCTGAATTCATAGCGAGCTGTGGATGCTCGCCAGGTTGGATGCTTATCTCATCACGATGTAAGCATAAAATATGAGCGTGTTGTTGTCAAGTATGAATCGAAGTTTTGCTTCCCCGATTCCATATTCGTAACTTTCTTATATTCAGTTAGATAGAGAAACTTGCTCTCTCTTGTGAGTATCCCAAGAAGTAGCGTTGGGGGCGGCTCTAAGTGACTCTAGTCTGTAGCTGTAAAGGATGTCTTGGGACAGGGCTTGGTGGAGGGAGGAATGGCACAGGGATGATTCCATCCGCCGCAATATTGCCCTGCTACCCCACTTCGCAGATCACGCACTTCAGGTAGTACGTCTCCGGCACTCCGAGCAGGATGGGGTGGTCGATGGACTGCGTGCGTTTTTCCAGGATTCGCACACGGCGATGCGCGTCGGCCGAGGCGGACGAGAGCATTTCGAGGAACTCGCCCTCGCTGACGTGGAAGGAGCACGAGCAGGTAACGAGGATTCCGCCCGGCTTCAGCATCTTCAGAGCGCGCAGGTTCAGTTCCTTGTAGCCGCGCACGGCGCCTTCGAGCACACGCTTGGTTTTGGCGAAGGCCGGCGGGTCAAGGACGATGGTGTCGTAACGTTCGCCGGCATCCGAGTAGTCGCGCAACAGGTCGAAGGCATTGGCCTCGACCCACTCGATCTCGCGTCCACCATTGAGCGCGGCGTTGCGGTCGGCCACCTCGAGCGCGGGACGCGAGGCATCGACGGCAGCGACCTGCTCGCAGACGGGATTGAGATGCAGGGCAAAGCCGCCCTGGTAGGTGAAGACATCGAGGGCGCGTCCATGTGCGTAGCGCGCCGCTGCGGCGTAGTTCTCGCGCTGGTCGAGGAAGGCTCCAGTCTTTTGTCCGGCCTCGGCGTCGTAGTGGAAGCGCACGCCGTTCATGGTGAAGATGGTTGCGGTCTTGGGTTCGGCGCCCGCGCGGGTGTAGGCCACGCCATCGCTGCGCTCGGGGAGTTCTTCCAAGGTCCGGATGCGCGGCTCGACGCGTTCGAGAATGCTGACGGGATCGAGTCGCTCGGCCAGTTCATGGATCATCGCCTGACGCACAGGCTCCGGGTCCATGGCCTGCGTCAACACCTGGAAGGAGAGCAGGTCGTTGTAGCGATCGACGATCAGGCCCGGGACGGAATCGGCTTCGCTGAAGACGACACGGTAGGCGTCGGTGTTGCTCACGTGGCGCCGGCGGAAGTCCACGGCCTGTGCGATGCGTTGGCGCAGGAGATCGGTCCACGGCACGCCGTCGGGCGTGGCGCGGGTCACCATGCGGAGCGCGATCTGCGAGGCGCTGCTGTAGAGCGCGCTGCCCAGCACGTGGCTTCGTTCGTCGACCACGCTGACGAGCGCGGCGGCCGGAGCGTCGCCGGTGCTCTGAATGTCCGAGCGGTAGATCCAGACGTGTCCTGCCTGGACGCGTTGTGCACCGCGCCGGGTTACGCGGACCTGCGGCAAAGCGACCATGGCTTTGTTCTTGTCCTTGTTGCTGGCGGCCGCTGTCTTCGACGGTCGTGGTTCAGTCATAGTTCGATTGTAGCGGGATGACACTCCCGAGGGTGGATGGAGATTATTGCGGCTGCAACCGCGCGATTGCCCGCCGTGCATCTTCCGCAAGGGGACTCTGTGGAGCTTCCTGAAGGAAGAGCTGGTACTCGACGACGGCCTCTGCCGGGCGATTGAGCTTCTCCAGCGAACCGGCGGCTGCAAAGTGTCCCAGAGCAAGCCCCGGATGCGGTACGTCGTGCATCCTGCGCGCGCTTTCGACGGCGACGTCGTAATCGCCGGTGAGATAGCTGGCCTGCGCCAGCATGGAGAGCGCTTCGGCATTGAGCGGCTCCGACGAGATTGCTTTCTTGAGCAGCGCGGAAGCCTCCGCGTATGACTTCTCCTGCATGGCAATGCGCGCCAGGTTGACGTAGGCGCGCGCAAACTTGTCATTGACGGCGAGCGCTTTCTCGAACGCCTGCTTGCCCGCTACGGCGTCGCCGGATTTCATCAGCGTGACACCGAGGTTGTTATAAGCGGTGTCGTATTGCGGGTAGAGCGCGATGGCCGCTTCAAAGTGCTTGCGAGCTTCCGGAAGTTTTCCGTCTGTAAGAGCCTGGTTTCCCTTGTCGAACTCTCTTTCGGCCTTCGGCGGCACGGCCAGCGTTGCGGCGGAAATCATCGCCCCGCCCTTGCCGGTATCTGCCGGCTTCTCGCCCTTGGCGTGAATGCGAATCGTCACCATGCGGTCGCCAAGTCCGGGCTGCACATTGTCGGCCCATGCTTCGTCGATATTGGAGCCGAAGACGCGAATGCGATACACGGGATAGAAACGGTTTCCCTTGTCGGAGACTACCTGTCCGGTAACGGTGAATGTCGCGGTGCCTTGTGTGTCCGGAGATGCCTCGGCGATGGTCTGGCCGCTATCGGCGATGACGCGTATGGTGATCTGTCGGCTGGTGGCCGCATCCATTCCGTGTGACTCGCCAATGCTGCTTCCGCGATTGGCGACGCCCGGCATTCCGGAATCCTGTGGTCCCCGGCCGCGACTCCATTCGAGCGTGACCCGCATGTCTACCGTGGTTTGGCTAAAGGAGAGGCTGGCAGCGCAGGAAAGGAAGGTCAGCGCGATGAGAGAGCGGGCCAGCGCAAGACGCGAGAACATGGATACTCCGGCCCCGGCTATTCCGCCGGAGAGGTGGCCTGTGGATTCGCCGGTCGCTCCGGAAGCTGGTGTTGCAGGTCCTGCAGAATTTCCGGAGGAAGCTGTTCTTTGTACATCTCTTCGAGGTTTGCTTCGTCGACGAAGAGGTTGCGCGCTTCGCGCAGTTGTTCGGCAAACGCGCGCTGATAATTCGCGTTCTTCTCCACGCGCTTTTCCAGGAACACACCCGTCAGCGCGTCGTAACTCTTCATGCTGGCGTTGCCCTTACTGTTGGCGAAAACGGCGAATACGCCACCCTCGCCGATTCCGGGGACAAACATCCAGGCATGTTCCGAACTGTGCGCCAGTGCGGCGGCCTCCTCGGCGGCTTTTGCAATGGCTTCCTCGTCGGGAACAAAGTAGAGCAAGCGGCTGCATGTTTCGCAGGAGTAGACGACGTTGCCAGAAATGATGTCGTTGTAAACCTGCGGACGCAACAGCACCTGGCATCCGGTGCAACGCTGGTCAATCGCCTGTACGATGGCGGTCCCACGTCCGCGGAGAACGCGGTCGTAGTGTTGCAAGGTACTGTCTTCGACTCCGCTGCGCAGACCTTCCCGTTGTCCATTGAGTTCCTTGGTCTGCCGGGACATCACTTCGGTGCGCGCGTGGGCTTCCGCTTTCTCCCGTTCGACTTCGGCAATATCCGCTTTCAGCTCCGCTTCGGCCGCCTTAAGTTCGGCAGTGCGGGCATCGGCCGCCATCATGATCTCGAGGATCTTGTCTTCAATCTTGCCGATCTCTACTTCCGCGAAGGAAATCTCGCCCAGAAATGCCTTGTACTGTTCGTTGGTTTTTACGCTGGAGGATTGTTCGCGGAACTTGGCGATCTTGTCGTTTTGAGCCTGGATGTCCTGCTCGTGCCTGCGTTTGGACGCCTCGTCTGCCTTGATGGCAGCCTTGGCTTTTTCCACGCGGGCCTGCGCCTTCGCCAGCTTAGCCTCGATCTGCTTGACATGTTTCGGCAGCGCGTTGATCTCGGCAGTGAGGCGGGCAATCTCCGAGTCTACTTTTTGGAGCTGAATCAGTTTTTCAAGGTCTGGATGCATGATTGGCCGATGAATGCTTGATTTTAGCACGCTGCGCCGGCATCGGCTGCCCCCTTCGTGCCAGCCGGGAAATGTCCAGCTCGTTTACAGGTTGCGTTCCGGGCCCTATGCACGTATACACTTGTCACTCTCGCCCAGTAGTTTTTCGAACCGCGTGTTGGGCATCGCCGAGCGATGACAGCCGGGGTTTGGTTGCGACGTGAAATTCGATGAAGGAGCATTCCGTGAAACGGTACTTGTCAGGTCTACTACTGATCTGTCTGCTCATCCCCATGGCTCTGGTTGCACAACAGAGCGCTCCAGCCCAATCATCCGAGAAGAAACAGTACACGGTCGAGGGAATGTACTCGCCCGCGGTCATGGCATCCACCGCACCGATGGCGCTGCAATGGAGTCCCGACGGAAGCAAGCTCGCGTTTCTGAAGCGCGGCACGCCGGGACAGAAGGATGCGCTCTACTATCTCGATCCGGCCACCGGCAAGGAAGCCGTGCTGGTTTCAGCCGACAAAATCGCTGAGCTTACGGCTCCGTCTTCCAACGGAAAGACCGACGACCGGGCACGCGACAACCGCGCCCGTTACGGAGTAGCGGCGTATCAGTGGGCGCCCGATTCCCAGGGAATCCTGTTCAATCGCAACGGCGATCTCTGGTATTTCAATCTGAACACCAACACGGGCAAGCTGATCACGCGGGCGAATGACGTAAGCGGCGATCCGCAGTTTTCGCCCAATGGCGAATACCTCGGATACATTCACGAACATAATCTCTACATCCACTCGACGAAGAGCGACAAGCAGGAACAGCTAACGAAGGGAAGGGACCCGAACATCCTCAACGGAGAAGTCGACTGGGTATATTCGGAAGAACTTGACGTGCGGAGGAATTACTTCTGGTCGCCGGACTCGAAGCAGATTCTCTACCTCCAGATGAACGAGGCGCAGGTCCCGAACTACCCGATCGTTGACTGGGTTCCACAGACGCCGACGCTCTCGTTGGAAAAGTATCCGAATCCGGGCACGCCGAATCCGGCCGTGCGGCTCGCCGTCACCGACCTGAAGGGCAAAACGCGCTGGATCAACCTCACCTCCGACACGAACATCTACATCCCACGCTTTGGGTGGCTGCGTCCCGGCGTTGCGTGGGCCATGGTGATGAACCGCGAACAGAACCGCGAAGACCTGTACTTCATCGACACGAACACCGGCGCAACCAAGCTGGTGTTGACCGAGACCAACGACAAGTACATCGAGCTGAATGACGGCCTGCACTTCTTCAAGGACTCGGCGCGCTTCCTCTGGCCGAGCTGGCGCGATGGCCACACGCATCTCTATCTCTACAGCTATGACAGCTCGAACCCGCTGAGCAGCGATGCCAAGCTGGTCAACCAGGTCGACAAGGGCGAGTACGAGATGAACAGCCTGCGTGGCGTGGACGAGAAGGATGGCGTGGTGTACTTCACGGCAAATAAGGATGATCCGCGCCAGGAGCAGCTTTACTCCATCAAGCTGGATGGCTCGGACATGCAGCCGTTGACGAAGGAGGAGGGCGTCCACCGCGTCGACATGGCTTCGACCACGCGCTATTACATGGACGACTATTCCGCGCTGACCGTGCAGCCGAGCATGCAGCTCTGCCAGACCGGCGGCATGTGCCATGCCATCTGGCACTCGACGACCTTCGACGGTTACGACACCATCACGCCGAAATTCGTGAACTTCAAGGCAGACGACGGAACTGTGATGTACGGTGTCATCATCCTGCCGCGCCAGGGCGCACCCGCGGAAGTGAATGGTAAATTCCCGCTCATCCTGAACCCTTACGGCGGTCCGCACGGACAGGTAGTGCGCGACGCTTACGGCACGATGAACGCCTTCGATCAGATTCTTGCGCACGAAGGCTTCGCCGTGCTGAAGGTGGACAACCGGGGCATGTGGAATCGCGGCGAGAAGTTCGCTGTCGCGACCTTCCACAACAACCTGGTGCTTGAACTCCACGATCAGATCACCGCGCTCGACCAGGCACTGGCGGAGTTTCCGCAGCTGGATCGCACGCGCCTCGGCTGGTGGGGTTGGAGCTACGGCGGTTCCATGACCGCGTGGGCAATGACGCACTCCACTTTGTTCAAGGCGGGCGTGGCCGTCGCTCCCGTGACCAACTGGCTCAACTATGACTCGATTTACACCGAGCGCTACATGGGCCTGCCAAAGGACAATCCCGAGGGCTACAAGAGAACGTCAATCGTGAATGCCGCCGGAAACCTCAGCGGAGACCTGCTGTTGGTGCACGGCACCAGCGACGATAACGTTCACATGCAGAACTCGATTCAGTTCATCAACGCGATGATCAATGCAGGCAAGCATTTTGAGGTGATGATCTATCCGCGCAAGACACACGCCATCTCCGGCCGCGACGCGCGCGTGGATCTCTTCGATAAGATTCTTGGCCACTTCGTCGGCGATTTCGTTCCGCCTTCCGCTGCGAAGTAACAAGGATTGCTGATTCTTATGCGGCACGGCTTCGGCCGTGCCGTTTTCTTTGACGGCCAAATCTTGCCTGCGCGGTATGATTCGAAATGCCTATGCAGCTTGCGATGAAAATCGTGAACCTCGAAGATGGCCGTCCAACGGTGAATGTCGGCCTGCTGCGATTGGATCGCGCGCTGGTTGCCGGGAAGCATGAAGGCGCGGGACTGCTCAAGTTGATTCATGGTTACGGTTCAAGCGGCGTGGGTGGACGCTTGCGGATGGAAGTCTGGAAATCGCTTGATCGCTACAAGCGCAACGGTATGATCCGCGACTTCATCCCCGGCGAAGATTTCCGCATTTCCAACGAAGCAACCTGGGAGCTGCTGAAGAAGGCGCCGGAGCTGAAGCAGGACCGCGATCTCGGGCGTGGCAATCGCGGCATCACCATCGTCGTGCTCTAAAGGTTTCCGCAGACAGCAAAAGACCGGCCACACGGCCGGTCTTCGCATGAAAGCGGGTACCTACTTCTTCGGGGGAGCGATCGCGTCCTTCACGGCCTTCGCGACGTAGAACTTCACGACGGTCTTGGCAGGAATCTTGATCGGTGCGCCCGTCTGCGGGTTACGGCCCATGCGCGCCTTGCGTGCCGACTTCTTCAGACGGCCAAGGCCCGGCAGAACGAATACGCCATTTTTCTTGGTTTCTTTGATGGCGACTTCACACAGGTTCGCCAGGAAAGCTGCGGCCTGCTTGTTGCTGACTTCCAGCTTCTCCGCCAGTGCGCGGACGAGTTGTGTTTTGGTCATGCCAGCTGCCATTGGAATTATCCTCCTTGAATCTGCGCACGCACTGCGTAACGCACTGCGTACCAGTGCGGCCATCTTATATCAGGCATTTTTCTTCAAACAAGCGTTTTTCCTAGATTTTATGCGGGGTTTTCCACAGGGTCGGCTCTCAAAGCCGCTTTCCATGCCGGTTTCACGGCATACGGCGAAACCCAATTGGTTGTGTCTTCGACCTCCGATCGTGCCAAATCCACAACCTGTTGTGCTTTTTCGTCCTTCGCGCGATGTCGCAAACACCGTGGTTCTTGCCGCAATGTCATAATGTTGGCTGCGCACATCCGGCCAGGAATATCCTGCGCACATTGCCAAACTAGCCGCGAAAAGCGCTTCGGAGGAAACAAATTGCGAACCAGAAAGTCATTGCTTGCTGGACTGGTGGCCGCAGTCCTGTTGCGCACAGCCGCACACCGCACGGCTGGAAAGCAGTAACGAAGATCTTGGAGACGACCTGCTATCTATCGCTGGGATCGAACCTCGGTGATCGTGCCGCGACCATCGCCGAAGCCATCCAGCGTCTCGCCGCGGTTGGAACGGTGATGGCGGTTTCTTCGCTTTACGAAACGGAGCCTGTGGAGTATCTCGACCAGCCCTGGTTCCTGAACTGCACGGTTGCCCTGCGAACGGCGATGCCACCCCGTCCATTGCTGGATGCGGTGCTCGCCATCGAGCAGTCCATGGGGCGGCGACGAATCGTCCTTAAGGGCCCGCGCACCATCGACATCGACATTCTTCTATATGGCGGCGAGGCGATCGAGACTCCAGAGCTGACGGTTCCTCATTCCGCACTCGGAGAACGTCGCTTTGTCCTGGCGCCTTTAGCCGAAATAGCGCCCGACTCTCTTCACCCTGTTTTTCGGAAGACCGTGCGCGAACTGTTGCAATCACTGCCGGAAGATGGCCCGGAAGTGCGATTGTATGGAAAATTACCCCGCTGGGACCAATAGCTCGGCTCCAGAACCGTTTTGTCCCAAAAAAACCGAAGTAATGCAAAGTTCCATCGCCTCGTTCGGGAATATCCCGGTTATATTGATGGGATGGAAGTCCGCGCACTGGTCGTCACAAACGATCCTGACGCTGTCGCGCTGCTTCGCCGGGTTTTTGGGGTGGTAGGTTTGGGGATGGATCTCTGCCCGGAGCCGGAAGACGCACTTCGACGCGTACCCACTGGACGGTATGAAGCAATCGTTGTGGATTGCGATGCCGGCACGGGTGGAGCTGCCCTGCTCAAAACGCTGCGCGCGGAACCGTCGTGCAAGTCTTCCATATTCTTTGCGGTCGTCACCAAGTCGACCTCCATGCGGCAGGCATTCGACCTGGGTGCGAACTTCCTTCTCGAAAAACCGCTCAGCCTCGACCGCGCGCTGCGGTGTTTTCGCGCAGCCTACGGATTGATTCAAGCGGAACGGCGGCGCTATTACCGTCACCATCTATCGATACCCGTCGAACTTGATAGCACGAATATTCCGGTGATTCACGCCCGCAGCACAAATCTGAGCAGCAGTGGAATGGCCATTCAAGTCAAAGGGCCACTCCAGACGGGTGCAACCGTGCGAGCACGCTTTGAATTGCCGAACGCTGCCGAACGGTTTGATGTGACCTGCCTTGTCCTCTGGGTAAGGAACGGACAGGCCGGGTTGCACTTCAGCAACCTCTCCAACCGCACGCGGGGTATTCTGCTGGCTTGGCTGGGCGCGCGAATGGAGGAAGAAGAAGCCTCCAAATCAAATCCGGGATCAAGGCAGCGATCGTCTTCGTAAGACCGGCAGGCTTTTAAATCAGGCAAGTTCCGCAGTGACCGGGAATGAGTCCGCCGATGACGATTCAGCTTCGCCTGTAGTGAGATCCCAGAGAGTTGAATCTTTCAAGATGCGTTGCACCAGCGCGGTGTGCATGGCATGTCCGGCACGATCGGCAACCACTTTGCCAAGCAATTGATGACCTATCAGCGCAAGGTCTCCAATCAAATCAAGCACCTTGTGGCGGACGAACTCGTTGGCAAAGCGCAGCGGTGGATTCTTGATGCCGTCCGGCGTGAGGACGATGACATTCTGCTCGGAAGCACCGCGGATCAAACCCATGTTGCGCAGCGCCTGCTCGTCCTCCAGCAATCCGAATGTCCGTGCCGGAGCAATTTCCCGTGTGTAGTCGCCGCTCGTCAGGTCGACTTCCAGCGTTTCCTGTCCGATGAGCGGGTGAGGGAAATTGATGGCGTAAGAAACTGAGTAGGTGTCCGACGGATAAACTGCGATGAATTTGTCGCCTTCGCGGATTTCTACTTCGCGACGGATGCGAAGATAGTGCCGCCTGCGGCGTTGCTGCCGCAAACCGGCTCGCATCACCAGGCTGACAATCGGCGAAGCACTGCCGTCGAGGATCGGTACTTCGAGATTGTCCAGTTCAACGATGGCATTATCGAGCCCGACGCCGATGAACGCTGAGAGCAGGTGTTCGGTGGTCGAAATGAGCACGCCTTTTTTCATCAGGCTGGTGGCGTAGCTCACTTTGGCGACGTTGCGGCCGTTCGCCTCCACCTCGAAGTCATCCAGATCGACGCGCCGGAAAACCACACCGGTGCCAGCCACGGCAGGCAGAATGCGCATCCGCACAGGGGCCCCACTATGCAGCCCCACGCCGGTGCATTCCACGACTGTACGAATTGTCTGCTCGAACGGCACGATGTGTATGTGGCTTTCTCTAAGTAGTTTACACGCCGACGCAGACTTGTTAAGTGTGGCAAAGTAACCACGGTGCGTGGCTAATACAAGACAAGCGGAAGAGATCCCGCTGATCGTTCGCAGGATCAGTGTCTTCCGTGAGATCTACTACTTTCCGCGGTAAGTCTTTGGATTGTAGGTGACTTTCGCCGTGAACAGAGAACTGGCTAGCGGCATGTTGTATTTCACGTCAACCAGAAAGCGCTGGCCGATGTACTCGCCGTTTTTCTTTCGCACGATCGCGTAGGGGGTCATGATCCCGTCGATGTTGTGCCAGTTGCCAAAGATTTCGGCTTCCTCGCTCTTCAGCCGGTCGAAGTCGCGATAGGAAAAACTGACCTGAACCGGCAGATGGGAGATGGGGTCGATACCGATGGTTGCCGAGTCGTTGTTGCGGTTCAACACGGTAACTTTGTCCACCATCTTTTGTTCCGCCACGCCGGGGCCGTCGTAGAAATAGATCGTCTTCGGATCCTTCAGCCACTCGCGCAACACGATATCCAGCGTGTGCCGCCGCCTGCGAAGGTAATCCTTGAGCGGGGTGGCATCCATCGCCGCCGTTCCCTTGTAGGTGATCTCGTACCCCTTATCGCCAACGTAGAGGTAGATGACGTCGCGTTGCTTGGTCAGCTCCACGCGATCCTTGTCGGGATACTCCCAGAATCTCCAGAATTGCGTTCCGAGGCCGTTCGGCTGACCCTGGAAAAACGTGTACGTCCGCCCTTCCTGCGTCATGGTGGAGTAGGTGAGATAAGCCTGGCCACCCAGCGCCTTGATCATCTGCTGGATCAGTTGTTTCGCCTTGAGCGCGCTGGGGTCCTGGTTGGCGATGGTCTGCTCCAGGGCTTGTCTGGACGGTTGCTGGGCTGCCGGCGCAGGGGCCGTCTGCGCCGTGGCGGATGCAATCAGGAGCGGGAGTAGGACAATGAGCTTCTTCATCTCAGGATTATTAGAGTCCGGCACGGCTATATTTGCTGCTCAATTAAACCCAAGTTTGGCGAAGTCGTTCCGCCGACGGGAGTTGCGCTTTAGCCGACGAGCACCGCTCCGCCATTCACGTTGAAAATTTCCCCGGTGATGAAGCCCGCGTGTTTCGTGCACAAGAAGAGGATCGGGGCAGCAATCTCCTCCGGCTTGGCGGCGCGGCCCAAGGGGATCAGGCGAAAGATCTTATCCTGCGCATCGGGCTGTCCCAGGGCGCCGGCAGCCATGTCCGTGGCTACCCACCCCGGCGCCACGCAGTTCACGTAAATCCCATGGCGCGCCAACTCTGTCGAGAGCCCCTTCACCATGCTGATGACTGCGCCCTTGGTGGCCGCGTAGTCGCAATGGAAGGCTTCGCCGCGCTGCCCGGCCGTGGAGCTGACAAGCACAACGTGTCCGCCCGCTCCCTGTGCCTTCATCTGCGCAACGGAGTACTTGACGAGCGCGAAAGCGCTGTCGAGATTGGTGGCCACGGTGCTGTGCCACTGTTCATCGGGCATGGCGTCGATGGGCTGATCCTGCGGCGGCCACACGCCATGATTCACCACCAGAATGTCGAGTCGTCCGAATCGCTGGACTGCCGCCTGTACCAACGCGCGCTCCGCGCCCCGGCCGTCGAGCGTCGCCTGTACTGCATGTGCCTTTTCCGCGCCGCACTCCCCCACCAGCTTTTCGGCGGTTTCCCGCGCGCTCTGATAACTGAAAACGACCTTGGCGCCGGCCTGCGTAAACAGGCGTACGCACGCGGCTCCAATGCCGCGCGAACCTCCGGTGATAACGGCGACTTTCCCTGAAAGATCAAGCATAACGGGCATCTGGATTATTTCCGTACTGTTGGAATGAGGAACGGTCGAATGTAACCGACCGGCAAAGCGAATTCAATTCCGTAGATTCAGCGGCGCACGGTTTCAAAGTCAGCGATGGTTTTCTCGTGCCATTTTTTTGCCGCCTCAACCAACGCCCGAAAGATTGCCCGCGATGGGCCATCTTCCGCAAAGGTCCGCTCCGGATGCCACTGCACGCCCAGCACCCAATGTTCACGCGCAGTGCCTTCCACGGCCTCGATGATGTCATCCTGCCTGGAGCGCGCGACGACCTTGAGTCCGTCGCCGGGACGCTCGACCGACTGGTGATGGCTGGAATTCACCGTGATCTGAATCGGACCGACATCGTTGATATTCAGCGCGGAGCGAACAATGCTCGCCAGCCGCGACGCAGGATCAATAAGCGCTTCATGCCGGATCACCGTTCCCCGGGGCTGGTCGTCCCTTCGCGTGTGCTGCACTTGGGATTCGATGTGCTGCACCAGCGAGCCGTTACGCCACACGTTGAGTGATTGCACTCCATAGCAAATGCCGAGCAGCGGCTTGCGCATGTTGTGCGCGTCCTGCAACAGCAATTCGTCAACATTGTCACGCAGCGGGTCAGCCGGTGCCGTGAGCGGGTGACGATTGGCGACGCCAAATTTTTCTGGGTCAACGTCCGCGGGACTGCCCGGCAGCAATACGCCGTCACAGGTCTTGCACAGGTTGGCGATCTCCGCGTTCGAAAGCGTGAGCGGGATCTCCACCGCTTCTCCGCCCGCATCTTCAATGGCCGCTTTGTACTGCGGAAGCGTGCGCGAGGAGTACTTGGAATCCGTGTGCGGTATCGGAATAGCTATGCGCGGTTTCATGGGACTGGCTCTCAATTTCCAGCTTTCAGTTCTTCGCCTGTTGGCACATTCTTCCGCGGATCCTCCACGTCGGCATGTGGATAATACAGGTCCTCTACGGCTGCTTTTACCGTATTCGCGAGTATGTCCATATCTCGCGCCGCCATCCCTTCCGTCGAGATGGGTTCGCCTACGATCAGGCGCAACCGCCGAGGCGCGACAACGTAGGTGTTCATCGGCAGCGCCTCGAATGTCCCGACGATCGCCATCGGCACGATGGAAACTTGTGCCTTTATCGCCACATAGAATGTTCCGCCGAGAAAGTCCTTGATGTACCCGTCTTCGGAGCGTCCGCCTTCCGGGAAGACGACGAGCGGCATGCCGCCCTTCACCGTAGTGCTGGCCTGGATCAGACTGCGCAGCGACGAGCGTGCGTTCTCCCGCTCGATGGGAATCTGCCCGGAGCGCTTGAGGTGCCAGCCGAGGAATGGGTAGCGAAACAATTCCTTCTTCGCCATGATGCGGAACTGGAAGGGCACCCCGCAGTAGAGCGTCGGAATGTCCAGCGCCGAGATGTGGTTGACGGCGTAAATATGCGGCTGCGAGGTGTCAATGTGATCCATGCCCTCGACCTGCAGCGGGCAACCGGCGGTCTTCAGGATGAGCCTC
>Ga0307375_10002438_pt1 | contig 19052 bp, 38 predicted proteins | sample TR1MG_FD_202531 | JGI IMG/M metagenome (GOLD analysis project Ga0307375, IMG submission 202531) | Soil microbial communities from Risofladan, Vaasa, Finland - TR-1 | ecosystem: Environmental > Terrestrial > Soil > Coastal area > Acid sulfate soil | place: Finland: Risofladan, Vaasa | collected...
AATTATATCACGGAGGATTTTGAAAGTTTGACAAATTTAGATAAATAATGTTATCTTTGGATATAGCCATTATAGCAGATGGAGTCAAGCAGTGCAAATCGAAAAGTTCATCGAAATCATCGGGGGAATGAGCCCGAATACCGTAAGAAACTATGAGCAGACGCTCCTGCAGCTTGAGGCCTTGATTGACGGCAAGGAGCCGACAGACGACGAGATAGTCAAGTTTTTAAACTCTTATACGTCTTCCTCGCTGCACCGCCACAAGGCGGCCATCAAGATTTACCTTGAATTCAGGGGCGTACCCTGGCGCTTATCCAGGCGGCAATTCGCCATAAGAAAGAGAAAGGTGCCGCGCTACGTCAGGGTTGAAACAGTTCGGAAGATAATAGAAGCCGCCGATAACGAGGATGACCGCATGTTCGTCAATACCCTTTTTACACTTGGCTGCCGCATAAATGAGCTTATGATTATTGAGGGCAGAAAGATAGGCAAAAAGGGCATCAGGGTAACTGTCAAGGGGGGAAATGAGAAACTAAAACCAACCACGGCCGACTTCAACAGAGAAATAACAAGGTTTGCCAGGGGCAGAGAGGGCAGGATTTTTCCCATGGCCTACTCATACTACTACAGCAAGCTAAAGGAGCTGGCATCAAAAGCCGGCCACCCCGGGGTAACGCCTCACATGCTGCGCCACGCCAGGGCCGTTGACCTGCTAAGCAAGGGGATGCAGCTACCATTCGTGCAGCAGTTTCTGGGTCATACCAGCATAAACACGACGGCAATCTATCTTGAGATAACTGGCGGCGAATTAACCGAGGAGCTTGAGAAGGTAGATAGGAGGAACGATAAAAATGCCTGAGAAACTTAGGTTCCGCTGCCCCTGCTGCGGTATGGTGGCCGATGTGTCTAACCTGGAAACCGGTGAACCATACCGGCTTGAGGCCTTTTTAGAGAGGTATGGTGGCAAGCGCCGTTTGACCAAGGAGGACCGCAAGGCCAGAAAAGGAATGAAACTGGGCAGCGGATCGGCACCTGGAATTATCGAGTACCAGAATATAGAGGTGACCGATGAGCTGAAGGGGCTTTTTGGTGAAAGGATTGCCGAGTTAGTCAAAATTTACTAGCCACAGTAGTTAAACGAGAGGTTATTTAAGAAAATTAAATGTTAGCTTACAGAGAAGAGGTGGCCCGAGCAAGGGCTAACAAGTTCATGAGGGAGTACAGAGAGACAGTCGGTGCGCTGCCTGGCGTAACAAAAGTAGAGTTTATTGGCTCGATAGCTAACGGTCGTTTCAGGCCTGGTGAGTCTGACATTGATATCTTTGTTCACTGTGACAGGTTAGCCAAGGAAACAAGGAAGAAGGCTATGCTTTTGGTAAGGGAACTCAACTCAAAGTATGAACTGGGCCTTGAAAGGGCACCCTGCCAGCACGAGACACCCTTTTTTATTGATGGCTTTATTCGCCGCAGGCTATATGTTATGCTTAAGGGCAGGAGCTTCCTCTGGTTTAGGAGGATGGTCAAAATGGCGGCTCCTCCCTACGGGCTAGTCTGGAAACTAAGGCCCTTGAAATAGAAGACAACATAATTTTTGAATCTGACCATTTGAAACGGGGAGCCTATGAGCAGAAGAAAACCGTAAAAAACAAGCGAGCCGCTTCCTGAGAGAAAACCGTAAGAAATGAGCGAGCCGAAGTAGTAGAGAAAACCATAAGAATAGAGCGAGCCATAAAAGGGGAGAAAACCGCTGTACCTGAGCGAGCCGATGAAAACGAGAAAACCAGCAGAATAGAGCGAGCAGAAGTAGTAGAGAAAACCATTTAGCAAGAGCGAGCCGATGAAAACGAGAAAACCAGCAGAAAAGAGCGAGCCAATATCAAGTATAGCTAACGATTAAGCTAACCATAATGGCCGAGCTACAAAAATCTAGACACTGCTTCAGAATTTAAGGCCAGATTTAGCAGGTATACCTTAGATTAAGAAGTATTTTAAACTTTACAGCCAAGCTGGGAAAAATTAATTTATCCCCTAATAGATATAAAATTCTGGTTTAATTCATAATGTTAATAATCTATGATATTCTAATTATAGCTTTTGGATATATCCAAAGATAAGTTCCATTATCTTGTTGACATTCATGTTATAATGATAATGTAGATTTAAATTCATATTTAAATTGAACCTTAAAAATTTAATATCGTTTGGCTAATCCGACTTAAAAAAATAAAAAGTCGGTGAGGTTTAAAAATGGCAAAAATAAAAGTTGAGTATCGAGACATAGCTAAAATGCTGGCAAAGTCACTACCAGTCGAAGGCTCCGAATTTAAGGACGCTGTAGAAAACAATCTCAAGGCCTTAAAGAAAATGTCTCAAGAGTCCAAAGTAGCTTTGAAGTCGGCATATATCTTCAGTAGCAAAGCTCCAAAGCAAGACCGAGAAGACCTGTTTCAAGAGCTAGCAATCGCAATCCTTGAGGCCAAAACAAAAGACGAACCACTGGCCTATTCAATCGCTCGTTGTGACTGGCGGAACTGGTGGCAGAAAAGAATGACCAGAGCTAATTATCTCGGTGGCAGTCTTAACAAAACAGTCTCGGACGGTGAAGGCAATGAGGTTGAACTCGGCGAGTTGCTAGTCGGCGAGGTTGAGTTTGAAGCTAAAATATGCGATAAGCTTGAAGCTTCAAGATTATGGAATAAACTACCGGAGATAATTAAGCCGATAATCCAGAATAGACTACTCGGCATAGCTTTAGTACCTGTGCAGAGACAACAATTATCGAGGTACCTTAGAAAAGACGGTTATAAGCTCTTAATAGCTTAATGTCACGGAATTAAGACCACGTCGGATTAGCCAAAGTATAAGGCAATAAAAAATAACGGTTGAGCGAAAGTTCAACCGTTATGCTTTATAAGTCTTAGGCCAATACCCTGAATAAGCATAACAGGGAAAACGAGCCTATGCCCACTAGCTTCTTTTGCCTTCGGGCTGACCTTTAAGGTGGGAGCCATAGGCCTTCAGGCTAACCTTTTATGCCCCTGTTCAGGGCACACCGCCAGTTTACGGCCGTATATCGGCTAATCGGTGCTACGTGGCAACGTGGCTGGCGGGATAAGGCCAAAAGTCCGATAGCTAACACTGCTGATAGCTAACGTGGTGGGACTGGCTGGCCTAAATCAGCCTAGTAGGTCACAGGGATATCTGTGTCCGCCTTGTCAGGGCGTAAAAGTGACCGTAGGCGATAGCCGTATAACCTTGCGTTAACAGGTTACTTCGGCTCGGTAGAACCTAGCCTGTAGCAAGGCTGTGGTGGTACTCCCATCACCAAGAGAACGGGGTGCGGTCAACAAAGCCAGCATTCTACCCTGCCCATAACCTTATGTAGAGGCTCTATGGGATAAAAGGGGCGTGTGTCAGGCGGTTGACGTGGGCAGTAGCAAGCCCTTAAGACCTCGACCTGCTGCAGGGATAATTCGCCCTATAAAGTTCAGGGCAGTTCTATCGTAACGCCTTTACTAAATAGGACTTTTGCTTAGATACAGGCTCCCTATCTTGGTAGGGAGTACTCCGCTCTTTTTGAGCTTAAATACTGGCGCTAAGGTTTAGGCTTTGGTGCCAGTGATTAGTCTCAAAAACTTAAAAACTGAATAAGGGGGTGTCTATGACAAAGTGCAACGTCTGCGAGGCACGCCCAGCACGTGTCAAAGGCCTTTGCTATAACTGCTCTCGTAAAATCGAGGCTGAGAAAAGGCATAAGAAGGCCGAGAAGCCGGTATCATTTCTCACTTACAGGGGACACGTAGTCGGGCTATATCGCAACGGTGGCAGCACACTACTGCCAAAACTCCTGAACCGCAATCCTGACAACCTGCCTAAGTCGAAAACGCTCGACTTAAATACATATCTTAAGGGGTTTACTAGGGAAAAGGTAAAATACTTCAAGTCCTGCGTCCTAAAACTAGCAAGTGCTTAGCTTGTAATAAAAAGGGGGAACTATGATAATAGGCAGCATACTTATTATAACTGCCATTGTTAGACTCGTCACAAGACGCTTCAGGGCTGAGACGGCCTAAGCGATAAATAAAGAAGGGGGAACCATGAAGGAAACCGAAGGTAAGGCCAAAGGTAAGGCCAAATCCAAGGCCACCAAGGTCAACCTAAGCCAGCTGGTGGTACTGGCGGCCTATGAGAAGACCTTCTCCAGCGGCAAGAAAGGCTTTTTCGGCAAGGTCTTAGACCCTGCCACGGGCCAGCGTTATCAGGTCATTGGCGCCGTAGCCATAGGTGCCTAACCTCAACGCCCAAAGGGCGCAAGGGAGACTTTGCGCCCTCTAGCGGGGATGTTAGCACTGAAAACTGAATAAGGGGGTGAAACTTGCCAGATAGAGATTGTATCCTGACAAAAAAGGACTTCATCTACTGCGAGGACTGCCAGATGTACGTCGACTTTTGGAAGTACGACCATAACATCGACGACGCAGGCCATAATGGCTGTAACTGGCGCCAAGTTAACGATGAGGAACTGGCCCAGTGTATCGAGGACTGTAAAGAGCCGATACCACGCTGCCCCAAATGTGACTCCATCGTTGACTTCGAAATGACCAAGGGGCTTGAGGTATGTGGTAACTGCGGTGAGCCGATTGACAAAGACAAAGTTGTTTATACCTGTTGCCTTGATGAAATCTAATATAGGGGGGTGATGTCATGCTGTGTCCGTTCTGCGGAGCTGAGCTAAGGGAGCAGATTATCAATCCTGATACCTCTTGCCCAGTACAGGTAGTCCAGTGTACTGCCTGCCGGCGGGTCTTCGCCCTAGAAAAAGACCTTCAGGAAGGACGTCTCACCATACAGGAGATATTTGATTATGATAGCTATATATCGCCCTCGGTCGATAGGGTAAGAAAAACAACACTTTAAAGGGGTGACCTATGGCATTTTGTCCAGAGGACGGCGCTCAAATGGAGTGCACCAATAACTCGGTATCTTTCGCAGATTACCACTGCCCGATTTGTAACACTGATTGGCAGTATGACGCCGAGCAGGGTTGCTACAGGGTTATTGTAGAAGAAGAACAGGCAAAATAAAGGGGTGAAAAATGCATATAGGGGGTTAACTATGCGTATTTATGTGGTTATCAGCGTCTATGCTGGTGTTGTTGACGAAGTAATGGGCTTTAAGGACGCTGCCGAGGCCGAGACCGAGGCGGCCGGACTCAGGAAAGAGCTCGGCATCAGGCTTGGGCATGAGGAAGAGTCGGAGCACTGTGTCAAGATACACGAGATTGACGTTACCAAATAAAAGGGGGGCGGCGACAATGAGCAACGAAGAACCGTTTGAAACGGTGAAGCACAGAGGTTTTGATATTAAGCTTTATCAAGACGACAATCCTTTTGATCCCAGAGAAGATGACAATCTGGGCACGATGGTATGCTTTCATCGCAGGTATGACCTAGGTGACAAGCATGACCTGAAATCAGGGGATTTTGGTGGTTGGGCTGATATAAGGGAGCATCTTGTTGAGCAGGAAGAGGCGGTTGTAATCCTGCCGTTGTACCTTTACGACCACAGTGGCATAACCATGAGTACTGTCCGAAACTACCCTTTCAACGACCGCTGGGATAGCATGACCGTGGGCTTTATCTATGCCAGCAGAGACACTATCCTAAAAGAGTACGGCGTAAAGCGTATCAGCAAGCAGCTTAAGGACAAGGTTGAGCGATTGCTGGATGGTGAAGTCGGTACGTATGACGATTATCTAACAGGCAATGTCTGCGGATACATGGTAGACGATGTTGGTAGCCTCTGGGGATTTTATGGGGACGAAGGTAGAAAGGATGCCTTAGAGCAAGCCGAGTCTGAAATAGACTACCATATCAAACAGAAAGTAAAACACCACGCCGAGTACCTGAAGAACGCCATTAAGAATAATGTACCGCTAATGTACAGGAAACCATTGACTTTAAGGGGGTAAATAATGGCAACACTGTTAGAAAAAATGAGCAGCTTCGAGACTGGTGAGCTCATGCTAAAGGAAGAGTTCATAGAGCTCTTTCAGGAGCTAATCGACAATGGCCTTGCTTGGAAGCTGCAGCCCTACTACGGTAGGACTGCCAGAATTCTGATAAAGACGGGCCAGTGCCATGACCAAACAGTACAAATTGACACTAACAGACGAGTCAATTAAAGGGGGTGATATCGTGTTCTGTCCTATATGCGGCGCTAGTGTTAACCATATTAACTCTGAGAATGCAGTAGGTTGCTTGCTTGACAATGAGCGCTGCACCAACCCTGAATGCCAGAAGAAGTTCGAGGTAAAGACATTCCAGGAGGGCGTTATGATAAGCTATAATGACCAAGACGAGGAGCATAACGACCAGAATAACTAGAAACGAGGTTATAAAATGGCTACCAAGATTGAGATTGTTGACTTTTCTAGTAGGAGGAAGCGAGGGGACAAGATAACTTTTACTTGGAAAACGTTAGGTGAAGTAACTCGCCGCCGTACTTACCCGATAGCCGACTTGGAAATTGACGAGAGTGTGAAACCTAACAGAGTTTACCTCATAATGAAGACTTCTGATACAATCTGGCACTGTAAGTGCGAGACCGACAGAAAACTGGCCGAGCTTCTGGTTAAACATATCGATGATAGAACTTGGGTACAGCTGGCCAAACACTTTGGCAAGCCATACCCCTATGCGGAGCCTGCCAGGTACGACCTGGTGTACAGACTAATGGGCTGCAAGCAGGATGATAAAAAGAAGAAAAGGATAGTGCTTGACACCTACATTATGACAGACCAGCCTGAAGAATGTCGTAAGTGCCAGACCAGGGCATTGATACTGCGAGAAAATAATGATGGCTCTCAAATAATAAAGTGCCCTGAGTGCCAATACGAATACAGAATAGTCCCCAATTAGCCAGTTATTAAAGAGGATGCTTTGTAATTAAGAAGGGGGTGAAACATGAAAAAGGTCTTGGAGCAAGGCGAATTCTGCCAGATTGCCGAGGTAACACTGAGCGACGGCAGCAAGGTGTATAACGTCAGGCTTGGTAAATCTGGGCAGTGCACCGCAGAGTTATGCTGCGAAGATAGGGAGCACGCCGATACACTGTTCTTTCAGATTGAAAAGTGCACTGGCGTAATTTAATTATAAGGTGGTGAAATATGAAACTGCTGACCAAGGAAATATTGAAAAAGCTGCCCAAGCTCTATGCCACCGAGAAAGTGCCAACAGAGGAAAAGGTGGTCGTGGTAAAGTTCTTTACCCCTGACGCAGGATGGACTTGGTACGCCGTCGAGTTTGACGGCAAGGATACTTTCTTCGGCTGGGTACACGGCTTTGAAAAGGAGTGGGGCTACTTCTCCTTAAGCGAGCTCCGTTCAGCAAGGGGCAAGCTGGGGCTGCCGGTGGAGAGGGACAGGTGGTTCAAACCGACCAAGATTAAGGATATAAATAACTGAAAGGGAGTAGAAAATGGTCAAATGTAGTTACTGTAAACTGGAAATGAAAGAAGCCGACAGTTGCACCTTCCCCTACTTGGTAGACTTTAAACAGGTACACTACCAGCGCAGCAAAGTCCACTTCAAAGAGCCGGGCGGCCGCTGTGGGGACTGCAGCATAAAGCACGGCGGCATCCACCACTTCGGTTGTGATGTAGAGCGCTGCCCCAAGTGCGGCTACCAGCTTATAACCTGCAAGTGCTGGGGGAAAAATCTATACCTTGTCAGCGTGCTACCTAAGGGCACGAAGGCAAAAAAGGCCTGTCACGAAAAAAAGTTCCCGTCGGATTAGCCTTAGTATGAGGTAAAAAATGAAAATCGAAGTCCACGACACTTCGGGCGCCGATGAACTGGCACCCATGAAGCCCTTCCTGAAACCTGATTGGTGCCAGTGTGAAAACGCCGAGTTCCTGGTCTATGCAGATGATAACGCCTGCCCCTGTGGCGTAGCCAAGCACCACGTCCACTGCAAGAACTGCGGTGGCATAATGCAGGTAGGCTGAAAAGGGGGAACCTAATGGCAATAAAGAGAGTGTGCGCTTGGCACAAGAAGTATTTCGGGTTCGACTTAGTAATGGGTGAAATCCCCGGAGATGAAGAGGGGATTACCCATGGAATGTGTGAGGAGTGCTACAAGAAAAGTACCCTTGATCTTTCAAAGAAACGGCGAAAACCAGGCAGTCAGAAAGGAGCCAAGCCATGAAACATGCAATCATAAGTTCTAAAGACCTGGGCAAAAACTGCTGGCTGGCATGCCGTTTCACAGACGGCAGTAGATGCCAGAGGGTAATGCACTGCAGATACCCTGAGAAAAAGACCTGCCGGGCCGTGATAGCCGAGATTGACTACCTGAGAAACGAGTCTAAAAGGCTCGTTTCTGATATTAATAACAAGATAGACAAACTGATAAAAGAAAGGGGGTGAAACAAGAGCCTATGACACCAGTAAAAACATGGTCTCAGAAGCTAAAGAAGTGGCAGAAAGACTGCGACGAGTCCCGGGCCAAGGTCATCATGTCACCACCGGAAAAGAGCACCATCCTAAGGTCGCTGCCCTTCCCGGGAGTGGTGCTTATCATGGGTGCCAGGGGCAAGGGCAAGACAGGCCTGGCCCACGAGATAATGCGCCAGTTCCATAGCAGGAAGCATCTGGGCGGTGCCATCCTGTACCCTGAGGTACTCAGCAGGAAAAAGAGGAAGCTGGTCCCCGAGTGGGTCAAGATAGTGTCGTCCATCAACGCCCTGCCCAAGAAGTCGGTGGTCATAATTGACGAGGCGGCTCAGGTGGCACACTCAAGGCGTTCACAGAGTGCCGCCGCCGTCAAGCTGGACAATCTGATAAGCATATCAAGGCACCGCAAACAGCTTATCCTGTTCATATCACACCACTCTAGGAAGCTGGATATCAACCTTATCCACGACTCCGACAGGCTGGTCTGGAAAGAGCCCACCGAGGCCCACGCTATGTTCGAGCGTGACGAACTGCAGCTTTTTACCAGAAAGGCGCTTGACTTCTTCTCTACCATCAAGGGCGAAAAGGCCAGGATCAAGTCCACTTACGTCATGGACCTGCACCACATGAGGTTCTCGTGCTTTAACAACGGTCTGGCCGAATGGTGGTGCGACGAGCTATCAGACGGCTTCGAGGACATGAGATAAAAATAAGAGGGTGAAACAAAGAGTCTAAATCAAGAAAAGGAGGAATATGGACAGAGTACAAGTAATGGAAAGGATGTCTCCAATCATGGACATCAGCACAAGGCGCATTGACCACGGACCGAGGACCAGGGTGGCCGTCAGCCCTGAAATGGTCTCCTTCCGCCCCGGTGGTGGCAGTCGCCTTATGGAAATGACCCCTGAGGGGGTCAGGGGTATGGCCAAGTTTACCGGCCTACCGGTATCAATGGGAAAGCAACTTAGCCCCGACACCTTTGGCCGGGTGGCCACTGAGCTCCTGTCACGCAAGGGCAGCTACAGCGTGCTTACCAAGGAAGGCGCCATCATCGATTTCGCCAAGCCCACCGAATACCACAACCTCAATCCCGAGAGGGTGCTGAGGACGGTGGAGAGGACGATACCATCGGTAGACTTCCACCGGGTGATGCTCATGCCCAACCACTCGGTGAACATCGAACTGGTGGGCGAACGGAACCAGCCGGTGGTAAAGGGCGATATGGTTCAGGCAGGGGCCATGATGGCCTTCTCGCCGATCGGCACCATCGAGCCGACGGTACAGAGCTTCGTAGTCAGGCTGGCCTGCACCAACGGCATGACATCCAACGATGTGCTACGCCAGTTCAGCTTCAGCGGTGGTGGTGGTGGCGAGGGGGACGACGTCTGGCAGTGGTTCCGCCAGTCGGTCAGGGAAGCCTACCGCTCGGTCGACGGCATCGCCAGGCAGTGGCGACGCATGGTCAGGGAAAACATCAAACCTGCTGACCGGGCAATGATGCTTGAGGCTATGCTCAAGGATGCCCACATTACAGGGGACGTGGCCGACGCCGTCAGGGCGATGGCTCTCGAAAACCCACCCGAGTCGTCCTACGACATGTTAAACCTGCTCACCTACGCCTCGAGCCACCTGTTACAGGAACCAAGGGCAATCAGGCAGGCCCAGGAAGCGGCCTCAAACTACGTCAGTGCCGCCGAGCACGCCCGAGTCTGCCCTGTTTGCCACAGGCAGCGATAATTGACCGCTACCGTCAGTCCCGGTTTGTTCACCCCTTTCCGGGCTGGCGGTAGCATTGTATCAAAAGAGATTGCAGAAATGCAATGCTATTTTTTTGTCATAAGGGGAATATCGGAGGCTATTAAATGAAACTGTTATTATTAATTGCTAGTCTGGCCCTTATAGCACTGGCTACCGCCGGAATTCTTTACGTAGGTAGCATTGACTCACAAAGTGACAAACCATGGGAAGAGCCGGCCGATAGCATAATTATAGAGACCAAACCTACTTATCTCTGCCGAGACTTTGTCAGGGATATGAAATACTTTTTCGATTACTTAGGCATAGAGACCTCACCTGCCTATGGACAGCATCCATTTATAAAAGGTGAAGACGGCTACGGAGTATCTCACACCTGGATTATTGTCCACTCTGAGAACGGCGACTTCGCCATGGACATCAATGAAAGTAAAAAAGGCAACTATACGCTAACTGACCCTGTGTGGTTTAATCCGACCTGCTGGTCAATGGCAAACTGGGAGCTTTGGTATTGGGCCTATGAGCAATGGGAACAGGGGGGCAGCGTGTACGGTGCCCTTGGTATCTGGTATTGCAATAAGACAGGTGAGAGCTTTGATAACAGGCAGTATTTAAAGCAGTAATAAAAGGCTAGGCTATCCTGATCAAATAAAGCTAGGGAGGTTTGGAATGGCAACTGATAAAGACCAAGAAAGAGCGAAAGACCAAGCAAGGGCGCAACTCGATTCTATTATTGAACTAGTAAAAGCGCTCGAAAAGGGAGAAGATGTAGACGGGCAAGACCCGCAGGAAGCTATTCGTGAAGACCCGCTATCAATCCAAGTCCGAAGTAATTGGCACGCACCAGGAGACGAAGCACGGGCAGGTGAATACGAAATATTATTATGCACTGGCGGGCCAGCTTGCCGAATTGTGGGCGACTTAAATGAGCACCAAGAGCCAGAATCAGCCAGCATTGAATACCAAGACTGGTTTACACCTTGGGAAAGTTACCCCATTAATAGCGATGAGGTAAAAGCCTTACTTGCTTATGCTGGCCAATTTTACTATGGCGCCTAGTTCCTACCTTAATCCCGCCCATTGCTACCGTAAGATATTAACAGTCGGTGTTAGTGGGCAGGGACTAGGGTAAAAATAAAAGGAGGTTTAATATGGATTTAGAGCTACTAATTCACAAGGTCGAACACTGCATTGGACAGATTGAAGCTGACGCACGGTTTCATTATAAACCGGCGCAGGTTGATATCAATGCCCCGTTAGCCTTAATACAAGTGGAGTTGGATACGAAGTATAGTACTTTAATGTGGGTTTATGACCAGTTAACAGAATTAAATAATGAGCCAGTAATGGAAAAGCCAGCGTTTTCGAAGGAAGAAATCATTAAACAGAACCCTTTATACCTGGAATGCCCACACTGTGGCCACAAGGACATCATATACGGTGCGACGGCCATTCCGGAAGAGAGAGGCTGCAAGATTATATTCGGCTCCGCTGCAGACTTCTGCACCAAGTGTGATAAACCATGGGGCCGTAATACACATTAAAATCACGATTTTTTTTTACCAAAAGGAGAATTTAGCAAATGGACAAACTCAGGCACAAGGTTGAACTGTTGCACCGCTCAAGCGAGCGTCTGGTCAGGGCTGCTGGTATAAAGCGAATTGACCGCACCTGGTGGCGCTTCGTGCGCAAGGAATCCTGGATTCACCTTAGGCGCAGCTTGGAACTTTTCCTAATGGTGCTTCGGAGAACAAGGTGAGCGCCATGCGTACCAAGAGAAGAAAACTTGGGCAGTACCGCTGCTGGCTGTGCGACAAGCACTTGAAAATCACCTGCGCCCCTTATAACAGGGACCGGTATAGCACATGTTATTGTGATGAGGATGGCCTTCCAGGTGGTTACACAGAGACGCCTGACGGCTGGACAGATGAGCAGGTTAAGAAAGCCAGGGAAGAGTACGCAGAGAGGCAGGAAACCTAGAGGGTGCCTTCCTCTATGGGCATGGTGCGGGCATAGAGCACCGTCTCGCCGACCGCCTTCTCGTTGTATTCCCTTAGAAGGTTTATGATCCGCAGGCCGACGTACTCGTCCTGGCTGTCCTTGAACTCGATGTCCAGCTGGACGTTCTTCTCTATTTCATAGCCGTCGTCGGGCTGCCTCCACTTGCCCCTGACCTTCCACTCTGTCTTGCCCTGAAGAAAGTCGAAGTGGTACGCCTTGGGCTGGGCGATTATGATGGATAGCAGCTCACGGTCTTTAGCCTTGCAGGCCTTCTTGACCTCGTCGTCGAAGATAAGGGCGTTGAGCTCTTTCTGGATATCCTCAACTGACATACTTTTTATATTGACGCCGTTAGTGCAGGGACAGGTTACCATAGTAACTGAATTCTAAATCAGACTCATGTTTTAGTCAAAGTTTCCCGTTTAGTTGACCAAAACATCAAGCTGTTGGATAATTACAGAAGGAGACGTTTAGTTGAACAACGATATTATAGAAGCCCTGAAGAAGGTACCCAATGACATGGAGAGCTATGCCGACATAAGCCGGCTGGTCGATGCCGGCAAGTATGAAGAGGCCATTTCAAAGCTAAGTTCCTCAAGGATAACAGCTTCAACCAAGGAACAGCTTATAAAGGCTCTCGAGTCAAATGAGACCTACGTAATCGAAAGCACCTTCGCCGAGTTGAACTCAAGGATAGCCCAGGCGATGTGCTGGAACTGCTGGAGAGAGTAGCATGGTTAAATCTTTGGAAAAAGTCACGCCAGTGGCCGACAGCTTCTGCGACTACCTTGGCGATACGTGCACCAGGTGCTGGGAGAACAACGTCAAGGCCTGCCACATCAGCCTCGGCGAACAGGAGTACTATAAAGGTTTTAAGGTTTACGACCAGATTATGATTGTCAGAAGAGACGGCAACATTGGCGTTGAGAGCGACGTAGAGGTGAAATACAAGACAAAGTACCCCTATGGACTGCAAGCCGGCAAGGGAGCCGAGTTTGCCGCGGAGTACAGCAGGCACGAGAAGAAGATGAGGGACTACATAGCGCCCAAGCTGCCTGCCGGCACCCGTATACTCACCTCGCACCAGCACTACTTCCCCGATAAGAGGGACCCTGAGATGGTGGCCTTCCATATCCACGTCAACAAGCGGGCTCAGGACCTCGATGAAGCCAAGCTCGTGGCCAAAAAAATAGTTAATGCCTTGAATCCGGCAGAAATAGAAGAGGTCATAAAGGAGCCATGATGGAAGAAAAAAGCAATTTTGGTCTGGCCCTGCTGGCCGGCGAGGTCACCGATGGCATAATCGCCCAGAGGATACTTGATGGCGATAAAGACGCCTTTATGATCGGAAACAACGGTGACCCCAAGAAGCTGGTTGAAAAGGGCAAAAAGGCGGAGCGCACACTTATAATGAACGGCCACAGCTGCTGGGTTGAAGATGCCAAGGCCAGGGGGAGATTGTAATGGCAGAAAGACCAATCGTTGCGATACCCAAGAAAACAGAGATTGAACAAGAGCTGGATAGCTGGATAGATGATATGCCCAAGAGCATCTGTTTCAGGGACACGCTAAAGATTTACGCCCCTATCTGCCAGCACAGGTGCATCCCCGAGGCGATTGAACTAAGCGAGAAGATTACAGATTTATTCGGTCAGACGGCATTCTACGCCCACGTCTCAAGCTGCTGGAAAAAGACCGCTCCCGGAGGCGGCACTGTAGTGGAATGTGAGCCGGTATACGTGTTCGAGGTGGAGCAACGCTGCGTCAGCAAGGGCATTCTGCGAGGTCTGGCCGATGCCATAACAGACTATGGCAAAAAGACGCACCACAGGGGGATATCTATAAAGGACGGCACCATCTTTATCGCCAGAACACCGTCTGCTATTAAGGAATTCGAGGATATAGCCAGGAAAGTTCCGGCATAAAGATTAATTAACCTGGGGGGGGGATTCGAATCCCCCCCCCTTTTTTATGCCTTTTTAAGCCTGGCGCCGATAACGTGCCAGTGCTCGTGGTCTACTATCTGCCTCGGCACGCGCCTTATCGAGTGGTACTCGAAGAGGTAGTCTATTGCATTGACCATCAGCCTTTTATCCTCTTCGGTAGCCTGACCGTGGTGATTGACCACCACCATCGGTATCCGGCAGGTAAGGCAATCTACTATGATACAGGTGACGTCTCTGTAGTACTTGTGCGTTTTTATTTCACCTTCAACGAGACGGCACAGTGGGCAACCTTCTTTTTCCATCTTTTTAAATCCCAGGTACCCCTTTACCTTTTTCAGGTTCATACTGCGTTATTATATCATATTGGTACACAGGTACTATGGTAATGGTACTAAAGAGGGATTGAACAACTGTTAGCCTTCTGTTAGTCTTAGGTCGTTATGGCCAATCCAAAGCTGGAACTGAAGTTCAAGTATATGACGGCACCGGGTGTTAGAAGTAAGCTCGGCCTGAGCCGCTACCAGATGGACGAGCGCATAAAGCGCGGTCTGCTGCCGAAGCCTACCATGGTCGATGAAAACGGTGTCCGCTTCTTTGACCAGGAATGGCTTGGCAAGGCCAAGGCGATACTAAAAATATGACCAGGTCTCAAAAAAAAAGGAGCCGACTGTCCCGGAAAGGCAACGGCTCCAAAAGGGGGTGATGTCCAAAGGTTAAAGACACCACGCAATATTATTCTAGCGAATATTTATTAATTGCGCAAGTAAAAATCTTAAAGAAAGGAGACTGAAATGAAAAGCTTTTTTAAGCTCAAGAAGGGGCAGAAGGGTTTTACCCTGATAGAGCTCCTTGTGGTTATCGCCATACTCGGCATCCTGTCGGCAGTGGCCATCCCCAATATCGCCAAGTTTATGAACGCGGGCGAGGTGGAAGCCGGTGAAACTGAGTGGGCTAATGTCCAGACGGCCCTGCTGGCTGGCATGGTTGATAACGATGTAACTTTATTTTCAGCAGCGGGTACCTTTGGTGAAAATGCTACAGACGACTATGCAATTACCGGATCGGTCAACCTCAGCTCTTATATACTTGGTGGCATGCCTAGCGTGGGCGGCTCCTACACCATTGATATTTATGGAGCGGTTTTACAGTTAGCCTATCCGCGTTAACCTTAATCTAATAGCTATCGCTAAATACCGAGATAGATACCCAGGGGGAGCCCATTAGCCCTTCGTCACCAGGTGGGCTTCCCCGCTCACTTCCTGAATTCAATTGACAACTAATGTCAACAAATGTTACCATTAACAACATGAAAGCAATGTTAAGAAGGATAAAAAGCGAACAAAAAGGCACTCTACTCATATTGGCCTTAATACTGCTTGCCGTGGGCTCATTGATCCTGGTTCCCCTTTTATCATATATGGGAACCGGCCTGACGGTCGGCAAGATATTTGATGAGGAAACGAAAGACTACTACGCTGCCGATGCCGGAGTGGAAGACGCCATATGGCAGATTACAGAAGGCGTATTCGAGTTACCGGATCCCTTCAGGGAACCCCCTGATCATTACAACCCCTGGGGATACAGCATAGCCGATGTCAATGGCAGAAGCGTATCTATTGAAATCTGGTATCTGGACGGCATAACCTACCGCGTGGTATCAAAAGCCCCGGCTGACGGCAGCGGTACCACTATTACCGCCTTTGTGCAACCGATAGGCTACTGGAACGACATCATGGATAACGCCATCACCAGCCCCGGCGATATCACCATAAAACCGGGTGTAACTGTCACTGGAGACGTGCAGTATAACGGCTCGATTGATAACAAAGGTGAAGTTGACGGGACAATTTATACAGATCCCTTGGATTGGTGGCCTGAACCCGATGAGCTCTCGGGGTTCTACCTGAATGACTTAGAACAGAACTACCCTTCCCACGATAGATATATTGGAGACATAGAAATCGATCTGTCCTCAGTAACAACACTAGGGCCACTTTATGTTGACGGAAACCTGCTCCTGAAGGGAGCCGGCTCGGTCGGTCTTGCCGGCACCATCTTTGTTACCGGCAACCTGACAGTCAATCCATTGTCAGGTGCCAGTTTAACACTTAATAATCAGACCATCTATGCCGGTGGCTCGATATTCTTGGCACCTGGTTGCACCACCATCGGCTCAGGGTGCATCATCGCCGCAGGAGACGTTGACTACCAGCCAAACATTTCAGGGGAAGATTTCGTTTTCCTTATGTCCCTTGAGGGTGTCGTTACACTACAGCCAGGAAATGATTTTTACGGTTCAATAGCGGGTGAGTGTGAGGTCAATCTTTGGCCGGGCACCGAGCTCATCTGGTCAGATCCGCCCATAGACTCTTTAAACTTCCCACCCTCGGGTGGCGGTCCGGGCATGGGCGTCTTTTGGGGCATACTTTCCTGGGAGATAAGCTAAAACTTCATCAGGGGTTCAAAGCTCACCCTACAGTCACTTGACAATTACACTATGTAACATTAGCATGTAATTGAGAGGTTTTGTATTGGAAGTAAAGTACTTTAGAGACGTAACCGACCTCCCACAGTTATCAGTAGAAGAAACCTTAAGGCTCAAAGAGGTTACCAAGAAATTCCCGTTCTATGCCAACAGCTACTACCTTGACCTGATCAACTGGCAGGACGAGGCCGACCCAATCAGGAGGATGGTGGTGCCTACCACCGAGGAGCTCGAGGATGAATCCTGGGGGGCCACCGACCCTTCTCGTGAAAAGTACTATACCACACTCCCCGGCCTGCAACACAAGTATAGTGACACCGCCATAATGCTGACTGGCGACTCCTGCTACGGCAACTGCCGCTACTGCTTCCGGAAGAGGCTCTTCGTGGACGGTGGCAGGTACGAGGTACTAAGGGACTATAAGTCGGCCATTAGTTATATAGAAGGCCATAAAGAGATTAGCAATGTGATACTTACAGGCGGTGATCCCCTGCTGCTGGAAACGAGCCGTTTAAGAGATATCTTGACTGAACTGAAGTGGATTAAACACGTCAAGATCATAAGGATTGGTACCAAAGCGCCCGTCTATAATCCCTTCCGCATCATAGATGATGCCGTGCTGCCTCGGCTAATAGATAAGATAAGCGGACCGCAAAAACTCATCTACTTCGTGCTGCACTTCAGCCACCCCCGGGAGATAACCAGCGAGGCGGTCAAAGCGGTGGGTATCCTCTTAAAGAGTGGTGCCGTTCTCCTGAACCATCACCCCCTAATTCGGGGGGTCAACGATAGTCCCGAAGTGCTGGCAGAGCTTCACCGTAAGCTTTCCTTCATTGGGGTTTCGCCTTACTACGTCTACCAGGTCAGGCCGGCCAAGGGCAATAAGACCTACAGCATGCCCATAGCAAGGGCCTACCGCATATTTCTAGAGTCACAGAAGCAGCTGTCCGGCACAGCCAAGAGGGCCAGGTTCGTGCTGTCGCACAAGCTGGGTAAGATAGAGGTTGTTGGGCTGGATGAAAATTATATCTACACGAAGTACCATCGGTCACCAAAGAATGATCTTGTTGACAGGATGGTGACCATGAAAATAGACGAAGAAAAGTACTGGCTCTAGTGCCTGTAGAACTCCGCCTCGGTTGCCTCAATTTCCCTGGAAGCTTCCGGCATTTTCGTTGAGTTCATGTCACCTAGGCAGGAACTCTCTAAACGTAAAATGATTTATTATGTAAAGAGCCCCCTGTTTTAAAGGGGGCAACTCATTATGACGAAAAAGCCCAAGTCTGTCATTGGCATCAACAAAAACCAGGACTCAGACCGGTTGTCTTTATGGGGTGCTTACCCTTCCACCAGGCCTCGCCCATTTCTTAGGGTCAGTACCCGCTTGCGTACCTTCAGGCGCACACATACAATCTGCCTGAAGACGACTTGTGAATAACTTGGCTACTTCGTCAACGATGCGTTGCTGTGCTTTGCTGAATTCCAACTTCGAATACGGGTACGGGTTGCTCCAAGCTTCGAGGGCTCTGTCAAAAGCCTTTTGGTTCAGCTCACCCAACTCTATAATTTTTGTAACCCAAGCCGAATACTCACAACTCGGGGTTGTCAAGACTTCGTGAAGAAGCTGCTCGTACTTTTCCTTACAAAGTGACCTTCCCTCTACAGGAAGCAGCTTACAAGCCGTGTCGGCCGCGTCAAAAGGTCCTTCTATAAATTCCTTTTCCATTTGTTCTAACTTATCGGTTTTACTCTGGAACTCCCGCAAATGTCCGTATTCTTCTTCAGCTATATGCTTATAAAGCTTGGCAATCTCAGGTTGTTTTGCCTTCTCAGCTTCTTCGGCTAGCTTCTCATAAGACCCCATAGCCTCGGCTTCTTCCTTGATACTATCCACCAGGCCCTTATAAACATTCTCATCCATCATGTTTTTCCTTTTTTCTCCATTATCCATTACATTTTACATACTGTCAATAAAATAAGGGCCCAGACCGGTTAAAGTCTGGGCCCTGGCTCGCTCATTTCTCTTGGTTTTCTCCCCTATTTTGGCTCGCTCATAGTCCATGGTTGTCTCATTTTATACGGCTCGCTCTTATTATCCACTCACACTTACATATTATCAATATAAAGCCGCACAACTACGTTGTTAGGAAGCTTGCGAGGATTCCTGAGTACCTGCTGCCAAGACATGACGTCTATAAAAGCAAAGAAATCAAGCCTAGGGTTGGTGCTAATAATAGCAAATGATTTTTATATGGGGATTAGATGTTGAGATATGTATACTAAATGCCGTACTTATCTATTAAATTCAATAGTCCATATTTACCAAGACCTGTTTGTTTAACGCTGAGGATATCCGATAGAGTACCTGGAGGAAGCGAGGCTCTTGTTTCAGGAACGAAAGTTACGCGCG
>Ga0307375_10002440_pt1 | contig 19039 bp, 28 predicted proteins | sample TR1MG_FD_202531 | JGI IMG/M metagenome (GOLD analysis project Ga0307375, IMG submission 202531) | Soil microbial communities from Risofladan, Vaasa, Finland - TR-1 | ecosystem: Environmental > Terrestrial > Soil > Coastal area > Acid sulfate soil | place: Finland: Risofladan, Vaasa | collected...
TCACCAAGGGGAAAGCAAATTTTGTTAGTTTATACCAATTCAATATAATTCTCTTATTGTGGGATTATCAAATTCTTTATCTAGTACTTTACCAACCATATTTCTGACATACAGATATCTATGAGGATTTTTTCTATTACTCCAAACGATATTCATACTTGCTTCATGCGTCCTATCAGAGTATCTACCAGAGGCTAATATTCGGTCTGAAGGAAATTTCCTATACTCATGCCAATTTCCATGACCGGTGCCAGTCATGGATTTCTGTTGATACAAATTATAGTTATCATCTACAAACCATATTATTGTTTCTTGAGGACCTTCATGTAAAAAATCACTATATCTTTGCTTTAAATATTCTGTTGTATCATCTAAAGCAAAAGGTTTAGTAATAATAGGGAAAGCAAATTTTATTGTTTTATACCAGTTCATATTTTAATGTTCACAATCGTATAAGGTTCACCCAATTCGTCACGACTCTCATATCCTCCATATTGTCTACGGAAAAATGATGCCCGTCTTTTATACTTCTTTGTTTTATTCTCAATGTCCTTCAAAACATCATCATCTAAATAGGTGAAAGCCTTTGCGATTGCTACATTTTCTTCTAGTTGTTCAACAGTATCATGCCCAACGATAATAGTACTTACTGGTTGAGAAAGTGAATAATTTATGGGTTCCCAAATACTTGTTATACCTTTAGGGTGAAAAATGAATCCCTGAGATAACACCTTCATCCCTATAACTCCCATATTTTTCTTTGCCGCTTTTTTCAAAACGGTGTTAGCGAATGGCGGATTCATATGACAATCACCCGCATTAACAGGACAAAGAACAGTGTCAAAATCATGTCTTTTCATCATCTCAAGCAATACATCAGGGTGTTCGTGTCCTGTCAAGCCACAATACTTAATAACCCCTTGTTCTTTCAATTCTTGAATTGCCTCCAATGCTCCGGATTTTCCGGATAGTTCATCGACTTCTTCCATTCTATCTAAATGATGAATTTGAAGAGAATCTAAATAATCTGTTTTTAGTCTTTTCAGTGATTTTTCTACATCTTTCAGTGCTCCGTCTCTATCTCTCTTGTCAGTTTTAGATGCTAAAAATATTTTCTTCCTAAATCCCTTTAATGCTTTTCCGTAATAGAGTTCTGATGGGCCATAAATTGGAGATGTGTCAAAATAGTTAATGCCGAGATCGAATGCTCTTTGGATTATTTCAACACAGTTTTTTTCGTTGCCTTGAGTTTCCAGAGAACCTTGGCCACCTAATGAAATGATTCCAACTTGGTAATTTGTTTTACCAAGTTTTCTTTTAGACATGTCAGTTTTTTGTGCAATTTTGTACCAGTTCATTAATCCAGAACCTTAATATTAGTAATATTTTTCGGATTCCAAATTCTCCATTCATTTTCAGATTTATTGTATGTATATCTATTTGACATATCTTTGTCAAAAATATTCACACCTGAATGCCATTCTTGCGGATGAGTTTCTACTTGTATAATTTTTACATCTTTAGGGTCCATTCCCCTGAACCTCCTCACTGTCGTTCCAGAAAAAAGGAACATAGGAAATATATCATTTCCTTTAGAGAATATATGAGCAGTACCTATATCGCCTGCTAATGCTCTCCAAAGAAACTCATCAATACTTTTGTTTTCTAATTGATAATTAGTATTTTTTTCTGCCAACCTCTCAGCTTGTATTAGGATATTTTCTAACCAAGCGTTTTTTATGGACCATTTAGGGATGAAATATCCTGTTAAAAAATCCATTATAATTTTTTCGTCTTTGGGCAAATTTGCTATGCGGATAAAATCTTTTAATCCTTCTTGATACATTTTAGCATTTTTTAAGGATGTAAACGATATATAATCACCATGACCTCCAAATGTTTGCTTCTCTGGATCGTCAAAACTTTTGAGACCCTCTTCCATTACTTTTTCTGGGAACGGTGTAACATGATACAGAGTTTTAGGCAATGGCATTGGAGGAGAATATGGATTATATCCTGGCTGACCATAATTCCAATAGTCCCGTTTAATAGAAACTGGACCATGGGACTCTCCCCATTCTGTCTCGTATCCAACCTCTTCAGGAGAAATATGTTCTTGTGCTATTTTATACCAGTTCATTAATACCCACTCGTCATAGAATCAAACCCAATAATATCGTGAACTTTTCCTTTATCTATGATGTCAAGAGGAATATTATTATATGATTTTTTTGTGCCATAAACATATATGTTAAAGGTTGAAGTTTCTGCTTCTTCATCGTATGCATCCCATAATCCACTTGATATTATTTGCAAATCTTCTGGCGTCAATGTCCAAGTTTCGATATTATTACCTTCAACCCTCTTCCACCCCCATTTTTTCATAGCATATTCCCTGGCATCTCCAAATCCTTCTGCTATAGAATAATCCTCGTCGCTAATCCCTTTCTCCCTTAATTCTTCAAACAAAAATTCTTCAGGATTATCATCGAATTGTATCTGTAAACTATGCTGTTGTTCTGGAATTCCTCCAGCTTCGTCCATTTTTTCTGCGAATTTTGCTTTCTTATACCAATTCATTGTATTTTTCCGATTTTTTTAATGCCTTATTGAACAGAAGTAAGAAAACTTGTTTTGCGTCTTGTTTCTGTTCAAAATGAGCCTCAATAATCGGGAAAAGAACATGAAAAATCTCTTGTTTTGATTTGCCTCTTAATAACTCATAAATAATACCATGAGTAAATGCCGCTATTTCTTCTGGATCAGCAAAATAACAATCTTCCTCTCTTTGTTTTGTCAACCAATGAGTTAATTCGTGAGCAACGAAGTGAATTTTTTCCTCCAGAAAATCACCTCTCTCAAATAATTTTGGGTTGAGAAAAATGTATCTTCCATTTCCCTGAGCGTGTATTCCATGCATCTTCTTGATTTTGAATGTCAATTGATCGTCAATTCTTTCAATGGGAATATCATATTCATCAAACATCTTGAGAAAAAAAGAGTTGTCCCTAATAATAGATTTTAACTTACGATTAAGTTCATTGCTATCCATACCAATCTGTGCCGTGATATACCAAGACATTAAACTACCTTATCCAAACTACCCTGGGCCTGATCCATAGTGAATCTTTCTTCTTTACCTTCCCTTTTTCCCCCAGATTGCCATTTAACTATAACCTCATTTTCTCCAACTTTCTCAACTACGCCATCTATTTGAGGAAATGCCAATCCAACATAATGAAGCCTAACAGTATCTCCTACCTGGAATGGTATTGGAGGATGCCTATTAAGATAGTGAATCTGACCCTCCTCTCTATTAACCGCAGCATCGGGACTAAAAGCGTCTAATCCACTAGAATCCTCAGCAGAACTAGCATCCGCTTTCTTTATTTTCTTAAACCAAGAAGCCATATCTACCCCATACCACAAAAATAAAATAAATCCTTATTTTTTCTTGACAATTGCCTGCCACATAGTAGAATCTCTAGAAAAGTTCAACCAATACGATGGCAAATAATGAGAAGGACGGTTCCTATTGTCTTCAATCTCGTTCTTCTCCCTATGAGCACGCCACGCTTTATTTACGGCATCTATAACAGCCTGATGTTCCCCTTCTGATGTTGTAATTTCACTCTTAAAATCCAATTGGGGCAAATCTACAATATATTTTTGCTGTTCAGATGCCAATTTTGCGTTAAAGGTGCCAGGAACTTTTAAATCAAGAACTATGTCTATCTTGGGACATAATTCCTTTACGGTGTCCAAAATATTTGCTATTGTTTCTTTTTGAAGCTTTGGTGAGATATACAATCTCCTTATACATTCTCCCAAATCAATATCATCCTCATCCATAATTACACCGCCATATCTCTTCATACTTGATTTGGATACATCTAAACATAAAAGAAGAGGATAATCATAACAGTACTTTCTTACAAACTTATAAGAAAAAAGAGTATCTACCTTACAGGAGATTTTGTTCTCTGCCAAATATAGTCTTAATTCTATGACATCCAGTGGATAATAAGCGAAATTAGACTCTACTAGGAATTCAAAAGCATCAGTTAAAAGACCTTCTTCGTCATTAGCAAATATGTCCTTGACTTTACGAAAGGATGATAATGACTGATACATATAGTTCGCATGTGTTTTTGTCATCTTTTTGCCGGACACACTTTCATAAATAGAACGAACATTATCTATTTTTTGTTTTTTTGTCAATTATTATCTCCCACAACCACAACCTTTTTTAGTTGATCTAAGTTTGCCTTTCTGTGAAGGCATAACAATTCTCTTCTGCATATCAGTTCTCTTCTTCTTCTCCTCTCTTTCCTTTTTTTTCAGTTTTCTAAGGTTGAATGTTGCCATTATTTATTTTTTCTCTATCATAATTTCATTTTCCTTGACTAGTGCTACAAGTTTAGCAAATACATCTGTCAACGCTTTTGTAACTGCCGGGTTATTTGCCTCTTTCATCTTATCATGCATAACTTCTTTGAGATTTTGTAACATCATATAAATTGGCTCCATTTCGCGTTCCATCTCAGCCAACTGTTCGTCAAGTCTCGCAATGGCAGAGTTCAATTTATTCAATGCATCAGCAGATTTCAACATGCTTGCTAAATCTCCACCAGCAACTACGGCTTCGATTTCATACATTCGGTTTTGCATCATACGAATTCTTTCTTCTATTTCATCTTTTCTGTTATACTTGATTTTCATCATCCTGTCAATATTAGCAGCATAATCTTTTATCATAATACCCCTCATATATGGAGTAAAATGATTACGGATATGTCTATACACTGCGTCGTAACTAACACTTGTGTCTTTCATCTTCATTTTATTATAAGCTGCTTTGTAGCTTTCAGATGAGCTAAATTCTCTTTCTACTTCTTCCCTGTATTCTGATATACATACTTTGCAATCTGAACGATGTATTATTTTGTCAGGTTGAAATGTTGAATAAGCACAAAGGGTGCTGGTGGTCTCTTTCGTTTGTAATTGTTTTTCAGCCATTATTTTTTCCTTTTCTCTCTTTTTCGTTGTGGCAATACTCTGCCAACAAATTCAGAACGTATATGTTCTAGTTCCTTGATCTCTCTGTGTATTTTTTCTATCATATATTCACAATGTTCTGCAAATGTGTTATAGTTATCTCTCGCTATGCTAATTGCACTGTGAAGCATAGCGTCATATTCAGGAAATGACGTAAGCATTTTATCATCAGCGATTGACTGTAAAGCCTTTTGGGCACCTGGAGGATTTTGTGCAATAGCTTTCTGTAGAAAAACAAGTCGTTTAACAATAACTTTAAATTTGCGGATTCTTTTATTTAACTCATTTCTGTCTTTTAGGTCTTTAAGAGCGTTAGCGTCAAACGCCGCTGACTCTTTTCTGATTTTATCATACCAATTCAAAATTTCATCCTCCCAATATCTAAAAGGACATATTGCCCATTGTTATTGACACCAATATTAAAATCTTGTAAATCCCAGAACCATTCTTTCCCACCGCGAGGATCGATTTTCTTTAAATTCGCAACTAAACGTAAAAATTTCCCAACAGTACTAATATACAAGGGATAATTAAGATAATTATCAACATATTCGTATATCTGCGTAATTAACTCCTCAGTTTTTTGTGTGTCTAGTCCTAAAGCAAACGAACACATCATAGCAACTGCTTTCGATTCATCTCTATCTAAATGTCTAACATGTTCAGTATATATCTGATATACACCGGCAAAAGGTTTGTCAACTATTTTCTCCGAGTAAAAAATATAAACAACACCCGGAACTTGTCCACCATATTTATTTTGTAATTCAAGTATCTTCTGTACATTTTTAAATTCATCAGAGGATATGGTTAATTTAGTTAAAGGATCACCGGGAGAAGACTCATGCCCGAATTGATATACTACGCCCTGACAACCCTTACCGAGACATTTCAAAAAAGGATGACTTTTACTTACCCGTTCTGCCTGTTCTGGAGATAAACGAGAATCTATCTCATACAGTGAGGTATGATCTCCATATTGGGATACTTCATCTATAGTCGCCGGTAAAGCATCAGCCATTTTTCGATACCAAGTCATTAAAATTGTCTCTCGTATATAAACCTATAAGTAAAGCATCCGATTTCCCATCATCCTTAACTAACTTAAACTCATCAGCCAAATGAGGATATCGATATTGACAAATTCTTCTTGACTGAGCTTTTGCTTCCTTCTTTATATCTCTATCTATCTTGGCAACATCCTTTTTAAGCTTTACTATTTCTTCTTTATACTTCTTTTTTAATGTCTTTTCCTTTGTCTTTGTTTGATTGTATTGTTTCGTAAGAGATTTTATATCTTCTTTTATTTTTTCTTTACACTTTCTATAAATCTTAATTGATGAATTAATTAAATCAGGAAAATGTTTTTTCCAAGTTGCGGGAAAAATCAGAAATGGTGCTATACCAGAAGCAAATGTACAAATACCAATCAATTCCCCAAATCCTTTCCCAAAATTGAAAGCAGAGACTCCACCTTCACCAGGACGGGTTGAAACCAATTCAATAGCGAAATGTGTACCATCGGTGTAATGTTTTTTTACAATTTTAACTATTTCTACAACATCGTATGTATTTTTTGTTTTTTTGCCTTTTTTAATCCTGATAATAGGCATACTATAGACGATAATATCCTTGTCAATTACAGATATTCCACCTGATATTCCTGGATCAAAACCGATAATTTTGTTCATAATTGTCTCCTTCTACTATATTTTCGGCAAAAAAAGAGGGCAACCCTAATTAACCGAGTTGCCCTCTCACAACAGAAAGAGAGAAAGGAGATTTATAATTCCATGTTTTTTGTAAATACCCTTTTTGATATTTTAAAAAAAAGATAGGTATTACTATAACCAAATAATACCTATCTCGGAAGCGGGGGCTTCACATATGAACTACCCCACGCTTTAGCGTGGGGCTTCCTGGCTCAGCGACCAGACTTACAATACTATTACTAGCGTTAGCAGAGATTCTAATCTCCCCAGGCGTTAATTCCCTACGTCCCGTAGGTATTAAATAATTTTATATTACATCGATTAGTCCTGATCTAGGAACAGACCTTGTTCAGCAGACAATGATCTCAACTTACCCATTGCGACTGCCCAAGCCTGTTGTAGAATAACATCAACAGCGATAATTTCAGTATCATTCAAGAAACGGATAGCAAATTTTTGTTCCAGACCAGCTTTGCCGTCTTCATCTGCTTGATTAAAAACGCTATATCCTAACTTAGCAACATACTGTAAAGGTGAAGTGTCACTTGCGTCGTTGTCAAGGAACAAACCATCTTTCCTTGCTACTTCAGTAAGATTTGCCATTACTTCAGCCCATAGCTCAATTGCTACATCCGTTACAGAAAGAAGCTCTGTCACATTCAAAAACCGCATAACAAATTCCTGCTCCAAAGCATCCTTATTTTGATCATCTTCTGCTTCCATTAGATCTACTGAAAAATGAATCTTCATTACGAACTGGTTGTCATTAGCCATTATATCTCTCCTTAATTGTACGTACAATTACTTTGACTATTCATATACTTCCAGTATCGACTTTTTCTTCCTTCTATGAATATAAAAAAATTTCATCCACACCAATTTTTGTCCCCAAATATAGGAGTACTAAGGAGTTGTGCGTCATTTATAAACTTCGATAACTCACATAATTTACCGGAATCTAAACCCATATCTTTAAAAAAAGATAAAAGATGTTGATTTTTATCAACATTATCCGGTCTTGCTAAAGATATTCCATGTTTGCTAATACAAAGAATCATAATTAATCATCGACGAAAATAACTTCGCCAGAAACTAAATCCTTATTCAATGTTTTTAACACAAGAAGTTCTTCGTCACCAACATCTGATCTGACTCGACGCCAGATAGCATCAGTATCTACAACTTCTTCTATAACAGTCCAGCGTCTGCCATCTTGTATATATATGGTTCCTGGCGGAAATTCAGTTTTTGGACGATTGTCATTTTGTGGTCCAGATGATATTTTCTTAATAAACATTACAGTCCTTTCGTATATTGGCCGATTGCTTTCAGTTTTAGATTTTGAATATCAAAACATTTCTCTTTTTCCCTAATTTGTTCGACCAACACCTTATAAGATTCATCATATTTCGTGGGAACTATTATCCTAAAAATGATTCTCATTTTATTGGACATCCCATTCCGTTTGAATCCATAACCACTTTGATCTATTACATCGCCATCTTCAGTACCAGGAGGTATTGTAATCTTCAATTTTTTACCATAGACAGTTGGTATTTCTACATTATCACCCAGAACCGCCTGTCCTATGGTTATTGGATATTCTAACACAACATCATCTCCCATCCTATTAAATACTGGATGAGGTGTGTGTATTGTATTGACATATACATCTCCAATAGGTCCTCCGTATTCTCCGTAATTGCCTTGTCCACTCATACATAATATCTCGTCGGGTCTTATTCCCTGTGGTATTTTTATTTTAACCTTTTTTTCTGTCGATTTTTTACCAGTACCATGACAATCAAGGCAAATGTCTCCAGATTGAATAGTTGAACCTTGTCCTTGACATCTATAACAGGTAACAGTAGTAATGACAATACCTATACCAGTAGTTTGACGTTCTTCCGTAATACCACGACCTTGACAACTAGAACAGGTTTCTCTTTTAGCACCTTCCTTTAATCCGTCTCCATGACATGTATCACATCTATTGAAATGATAATACTTTATATCTTTTTTAACCCCACTCGCAACTTCTTCCATTGTCAAATAAACATCAACTTTAATAGGAGGTCCCGATTGAGGTCGATGTACTCTCCTCCTATGCCCAAAAAAATCTTCAATATTATCTGATACATACCATGGATTAGAAGTCCATGAATTAGAAGTTCGTTGAGGTCTCCTCTCATTTGGATCAAAACCCCTATCATACATCTGCCTTTTACTATTATCATTCAATACTTCATAAGCTTCTGTTATGCTTTTAAAATTGCGTTCTGCTTCCTCTTTATCTCCCTTGGCAACATCAGGGTGATATTTACGAGCCAGTCTACGATATGTGTTTTTGATGTCTTCCGGAGATGCATCACGTTTGATTTCTAGGACATCATAATAATCTTTAGTCACCTTCTATTCTCCTGAATATTTTGTTTCTTCTGTTTTTTCGTCATATGTTTATGGTAGTACGTGGACTTCTTTTTTACGCTTTTTTTTGAACCAAGAGCCTCAATAAAATCGTCAATAGATCCTGAACAACTAGAACCTTCCCATCCGATCTGGTCAATTTCTATAGTTCCATCTTTATTGATAATTATTTTTATCTCTTGACTCATATCTCGTAACCATTTTCAGTCTTACGAACTTTGATTTCTTCTTCATCAACACCAGCTACAAGTTTAATAAGCGGTTCTAAAGACTCTTTAAACATCAACCAAGTTTTATCAAAAGATTCTATATCAGCTACAACTTTGTCTAAATCTTCTTGAGAACTACTTTTAATGAACAAATGTAATGAATCATTCACATCAAGTATCTGACGAATACTTTTCAACGCTCTTTCGCTAAAACTTTTTAATCTATATTGATAATCAGGCAAAAGGTATTTTCCTTGATGTCTCTAATTCGGTGTCAGTCAAATCATCTTTCATAATGCAAAACAAAAATGCATCCAACAACAATCGTATTTCTGCTTGACTTGCACCATATCTGATTTTCATCAAACTCTCTTCGGCACTCTTTATAATTCGGAAAATATCTTTTCTCTTATAGAAATTTATTGTAGGTTTTTTATCATAGAACCCATCTAACGCTGATTTGACAGCGTTTGAACTATATGCCTGCTTTTTATTTCCACTATCGTCAACCTCAATACTTAACGTAGAATTCAACCCTGATCCTGACTTCGCAATTTTATAAATCATTTTAATATCATTCTTTATGGTATCGTTAGACATCTTGCGAGCTTCACCTTCTTTGAGGAACCAAAGCATCCTATATCTCCACAATACTAAACTAAAAATATGTTCTGCTACGTTATTCAATTTATCTGTTCTACAAGCAGAATCTAGAATAAAAACACACTGATCAAAATTTTTATCATCGATAGCATCGAATAGGCTCCACACTACAAATCTATTGTATTTATCAGCAACCCTTATCACATCTTCCCTTGTAATTTCCTCTTCATCACCCAGAAAATCACATATTTTTTTGACACACACAAACAACTTATCTACATCTATCCCCTTTGCTTCACTACCTATAGAATCTACAATGAAAGCAATGTCTTTCTGTTTTATATCTTTGTTTTGTTCATCTAACCTGTCCGCAACCCACTCCATAGCATCACGTCTATCAAGATATTTAGGAAAATTAATTACTTTGCCGAATTTTTGAAAAGCCTTATAAATAGTCGGTTTACTTGTTTGACTTATTCCATCGATAACAACAAAACAATTCTTTGGAACATTTTGTAACATGTTGATTATTTTTTTATTGTTAGTGGCTGATGTTTTAGCAAATATTGGAAAACCCTTCAACATAACCAATTTCTTCTCACCAAACAAATCCACTTCTGTTATTTTAGACTCAACATACCCACCATCATCTGTATCTCGAAAAATACAAAGTATATGCTCACCAATAGATTTTTTTATATCAGCCATCCTATGACGACGCATATAGTAACTGCCACTTAGCCAGAATAGATTTACTTCAGCTGGCATGTGTACCAAAAAATACTACGAATTTTTCTTTAAACCCTCTTTCATCGTCTTTAACCATATCATCGGATTTTGACACGGTATCCCTAGCATGACGATAAACACAAACTGGTTTTCCCTTGCCAATTGCTTCTATTTGAATATATTCACTTTTCGATGCTGCGATTTCACGAAGGTAAGCAGAAACACTGGCAAAATCACAAGACTGGACACCATCGTCTACGGCTTTATCCACGATTGTAACCTTCCTATTTGATCTCATAGTCTCATTGGCCTTTATCGTGATCTTGTCTTTCACAAAATCCATAGAAATCAAAGCTTTGTGTGCTTTTTTCTCTTTTTTAACTTGATCATTATATGTAGCTGTTGTTCCCTTGGAAGCCAACTTCCAATCGTCGACCTTCGTTACGAGTCTAATTGGATATTTTTTGCTCAGAATTTTTTCTTCGTCTATCCAGGTAAGCATTGGGTCAAGACCAACCAAAATTATTTGGTAAGGAGAAAACTCAATAATAGTTTGATAGACAAAATCCCCATTTTTCGAAGATTCTTTTATAGTCATAGTATCTGAATCTGATGTTTCAAGTATTTTCATTATTACAGAGATATTATCTCTCTGTAATAATATAGAAGTTTGTGTAGGGGTAGATTTGACAATTTTGTCTCCAACCAGATCAAGAAGGGCATGGCGTGCCCCTGTCCCTGCTGCAAATTTTATCTTATCTTTATCTGTCGTCAACGACATATGTAAGAACTGAGGCTGCTCTTTCTCAAACCCCATAGCGAAAGCCACTTTATCAGCACCATATCTGAAGATATCTTTGTCCATACTCACTATTTTGTCAAACTTTGTAGCAATATCAGGTATTACCACTTGACTATTATAGCATGGTAGAGTCTGATATTGCTCCGAATCAGTATCCATGGAAACCACTAATTCTTTACCCTGACCTTTCTTCTGATTTAATTCAAAAGAAATATTTTCGCCATTATTGAATGAATCCAAAACATTCAGCAAATCTACAGCACTTACTGTGGCAACACCACCAGAATCGAAACGATAGTTCAGGGAATCTATAATGACATTTGAAACAGTGCTGACAAGTCCCAATTTACCACCAAACACCTTGAACACCAGTTCATCTGGTTTCGCTTCAATAGTGATTCTGCCACTGCCCTCGTAGTCTTTGTCCCCTCTTGAAGCGGCACCAACTGAAGCAGCAATACTCTTCTTAAATCCTTCAACGATTACAGTAAACTTCATTTTTTTGCTCCTTTATTTTTCATGATTTCAATTGCCGTCTTTTTCGCTTTCCAAATGTCTTTAACAAAGAAAGTAATGTTTTCTTGTGTTCTGTTTCTCAATACATATGCTGGGTGTAAAGTAGGAATCAATTTACATTCCACCGCACCTTTCAAATCGTATAAATTACCGCGAATTTGTGTAATTTTAATTTCAGTATCGTTTAATAATGTCTTGGTTGCGGTGCTTCCCAAAGATACAACCACCAACGGCTGTATAATCTTGATTTGTTCAATAAGAAAAGGAAAACAAGATTGCATTTCTTGCCAAGTTGGAGTTCTATTTTCAGGAGGACGACAATGACAAATATTAGAGATATAGATCTTGCTACGATTCAATTTAACCTTCTCTAAGGCACTGTTGAGTAATTTGCCCGCTTTGCCCACGAATGGCCGTCCCTGCTCATCCTCGTCCATTCCTGGCACCTCCCCGACGAACAGCATCTTAGCATCGACATTGCCTTCACCGAATACGGGCTGTTTCCTATCAAACCATAAAGGACATTCCGTACAGAAGTGCATATCCGCACATACTTCTTCAAGATCGGTACATTTGCTCATCTTATGCTCCTTACAATAGTAGTTCGACAACAACTGAAATCAACTTCAAATCAATCTTCTTCTCCGAATTTTTCTACAATATCTTTTGCTTTATTTTTTATGCGTGAAAGTGCATTATCTATACTTTTCACTTCTATCATCTTCTTTTTGTATCTTCTATTGATAATGTCAGCTATCTCATTATAGGAGTAGCGATAGCTATATAAACGTAAAACTTCTTTTTCAAAGTCAGATAATTTCTGACACAAATGACCCATCAACAATCGAAAATATTCTTTATCTTTTATTTGCTCCGCTACATCCTTACCAGGATGAGGTATTATGTCAGATAAAAATAAGTTTTCTTCTGATCGTTCAGATGATCCTCTATCTCTATCGAGACTTACCGCGTCTGTTAATGCTCTACTTTTGTTCTGGAAGGCAGCTTTTAATTTTGTTGCCAAATGTCTCCGCATACACAGCATGGCAAATTTATCAAACGGAGATATATCCTTCATCAGGGAGCGACTTTGGTCGTAATCCTTTATCGCTTTATATCTTAAGGCAAATAATGCCTCTTGTCTGACATCTTGCTGCTGACTTCCTGGTATTGTAAATCTATATACTAATTGATCTATCTTTATCTTCAATATCTTTGTTATTTCTGAAAAAGCAATATCTGCCTTGGTTTTCTTCCTTGAACGCCTAACTATTTCAACTAGTTCTATAAGTAATAGAATTTCTTTTTTTCTTGCTGCTGTATCTTCTTTCGTCTTATATGTTTTTGTCTTGACCAGCGTCTTTTTTCTGGTCATTCACTACTCCTTAATAAAAAATGAGGGTATAATATATCCTTATTTCTTATTTCGGATTTTTATATCCTTCTCCTTCAATATTATTTTTTATTATTATTCTTAACAACAGACATCATTGCACCAACAGCGAAATTATCCATCAAGGCAGCGGCAGACATATTGACGATCACACCACGACGTAACTCTATTAATAGACCAAACATATCATTAATTACAGTAGGCTTAATACCCTCTCCTATTTGGCTCTGGTGCTTCAACTTAGTAATTTCTTCATCAGACAACCAATAACTCACTGCATCTGCACCGCCTATTATTAACAACTGTAAATGTCTTAAATAATCAGTTAGACCATCTATGACTCTTCCTAAATTACCACCGTTTTGTAGGATTTGATTGGAAATTTGCATAGCAACCGGAGCATTGATAGTCAAAATAGCCTGTATGAATTTAGAATACAATTCATTACTAATAACTCCTAATGATTTCTGTGCCATTTCAGATGTAATAGTTTCATCACCAGCATAACTTAATACTGTCTGTAAATTCTGTAATGAATCCCTTGCACTCCCACTCGCCGATCTAGCAATAACTTTCAAAGCATCACTGTCAATATCTATCTTCTCCTGTTTACAAATATTTCCAAGATGAGCATTCAATTCATGCCAAGCAATATCCCTAAAATTAAGAGTGATACAGCGACTTGGTATAGTAGATTTGAACGCTTCAGGTTCTGTGGTACAAAGGATGAACCTAACATGAGGAGGAGGTTCCTCAATCATCTTTAACGCAGCATCCGCAGCATACCCTGTCCACCCGTGTGCTTCATCAACAATAATATATTTCATATGACAAAAAATCGGGCAAGAAGAAATATCTTCTTGTAATGCCCTTACATCATCAATTGATCTTTTTGAAGCAGCATCAATTTCTTTAACATCTGTGGATTTGCCTTCAAAAATTTCCTTACATCTTGGACAGGTGCCACACGGTTCTAGAGTTGGAGCATTTTCACAGTTCTCCATAGCAGCCATAATTCGAGATGTAGAAGTTTTCCCACTGCCCACTTTCCCCTCAAGAATATAGGCATGATGCCAATTTTTTCTTTCAAATGAGTTCTTCAAAATACGAACAGCAACATCTTGACCAACTATAGCGTCAAGAGTTTTTGGACGATATTTAATCGCCAAGGGGATTGATGTTTCCATGTTATTCCTTCTTATATAATATTAATTACTCTACGTCCATCCGATGTCAGTTCAGAATGTTTAACTTCCGATTTTTGTTCTACATCTACTTTTTTACAGGAAGATAGGCATTTACAGAATCTTCAAACATCTTTACCAATTGTTTCGACACTTCTGGGTCTTTAAATGTATCAGGCATATCATTAAGTTCTTTGGGTAATACGCCTAATTCAATACGCATCTTTGTTTCAATAAAACAAATCATATTCCACGCCGCCGCACTACAATGATCTTCTTCTTCAAGTCCTAACATTATTTTAAATAAATGACGACAGGCAGAATCCCAATAAACACTTAATGGGAGACCCTTCTCCCAATTCCTGTCTTGATATCTTCTGGCACCATTCTCAAAGTGTCTTGCCAATCTGAATAAAGCAAGCATGGGGAGAAGATCATAACGACCTTTACCAGCCCCCATATCTCTCACACCACCAGTTCCGAAATCCCGTTCTTGTCCTGCACTTTCTTTTACGGCATTGAAATTACTTCCCATGAGTTCACTCCCTCTACATCAGATTATCTTAATATAATAAACAGTCTTTTCCCTCAATTCGAGGTGGTCCAAATCGGTAATAAGGTTAAGCTTCCCACGTTCATTCATAGACGGTAAACCTGCATACAAATCTTTCTTATTGTCTGTGCCAATATAAAACCTCATTGGAACAGTCAATTCTCCAAGAACAACCTTAACAACACCACTATCCTTGAAATGATAAACGAAATTCTTACCTCTATCTTTACCACCATATAATGCTTCTGTGGTGAACTGCCCATCTTCATCCAACACTTCGACAAAATAAGATTCCCACTCTCTTTGTTTTTCCGCGAGAGTCAAAGCGTTGTTGATATTTTCTTCAGTTACTAAAGCTTTTGCTGTACTTACAGCCGTGTCTATATTACTAAATTTACCGAGTATTTCGGTTGCCCCATACCCGTCTTGCGATACTACTTGAAACATATTTATCTCCTTTAAATAATTATCGGATTATTCTATCCAATTGATGTCATCAATTAGAGGGTCAAGCCCATTATCATCTTCCATAAAATCGACACCCATAGCTCGGACCATAGGTGCATGTGCCCTCAAATCAAAACTTTTAACTTTTCCTTCTTCATCTGGTATACTCCATAGAATATCACAGACAAGGCGGTTTTTAATCTTATCAGAAAACTCAACCCAATCTTTTAGGAAGATAATGACATAATAGGAATAAGGACAATCAGGAAGTGCAAATTCTGGAATTGCTTTGAGTTCCCAATATTTTCCTTTTTCCGCCCTATCTTTGTTGTTGATCGCACGGCATTTAACTCTATCAATATCTACATGCTCAAACTTATCAGGATACTTACTAATAAGTTTAGTTGAAATGTCTGCGAATTCTGCTACATCTTCATAAGTCGGTTTTACTTTTGCCATTTTGTTCTCCTTAATCTAAAATTCCTTTAATTTCTTTACGAAATAATATCCATTTATCGCCTATTTCCATTTTTCCATTATTAACTTCGTTTAAAAAATTTAACAATTCTATTTCTGAATTAAACATTAAATTATGATCTAAAATACCAAACAGCCACGATGGGCAATTATTCTTTCCACCTTCTACTATCAATAGAACTGGCTTATGTTGGTTATCTGCTAAAATTATTTCGTGATATGTACCACACGAGTGTATGGAAACATCTATTTTTGCTATTAAAAAATCACAAAAATCTATCTGTCTTAAATCCTGCCGAACGATTTTTTTCATATACATAGTTAACTCATCATATTTCTTTTGTTCTTTGAGAGAAAAATGTAATTCTTTTTCTTCTTTGGATTCCGATTTTAGGTTGCCGAATTTTTTTGTCGGGTCTAAAATAGATAGATTTATATTCCTCGATTTTATACCAGCCTTAATTTTTTCACGCCAACCAACACCATCATCCGGTGCGTAATCAATAGAACCAGCAAGATATGTTAACGCCTCATCTAATATGCCTTTTTTCATTTCTTCTTTTTACTCCACTTTTTCTTTGACTTTTTCTTTATATTACCATCCATATCCATAACTGTTTTACATTTTGGCCAAGAACTACAACCTTGGAACTCTCCGTATGGACCAGTTCTCACTACCATATCGGAACCGCATTGATCACACTTAAAGCCTAATTTCTTTGGTGGATCTTTTTTTATTTTTTCCTTCGGTTTTCCGTCATCTCCAACTTGAGCAGTATAAGTACAACCCCCATCCTTCTTATAATTCTCACAAGAATAAAATTCCCCATACTGTGAATGTTTCTTCAATAAAAATGCCTCAGTCCCATTCTTCTTACATAAAGGACACTTATAATCAGTTTTTGATTTTTTATTCTTCACATCCTTGGCTTTTTGTAAATCTTGCTTTAACCGACACCAAAACTTCGACAACACATCTATCTTCTTTGCTTTCTTATTTGTTATGTCATCTAAATCATCTTCCATAGCACATGTGAACCCAATGTCAACGAAACAGAAATCAGAAGCAACAAGAAAATCTGAAACTCCAATCCCTAATTCGGTAGCATTAAATATGTTTTTAGTCTTCTCAACATATCCCCTATCCAATATTGTTTTCACAATTGCTGCATATGTACTGGGACGCCCAATACCTTCCTTTTCCAATGTCTTAACCAAAGACATTTCACTGTATCTTTTAGGAGGCTGCGTTTCCATTCTTTTGGTTGAAATGTCAATTACATCAACCGTATCACTAACTTTCATCGTTGGCATGTATCTATCATTTACATCACTATAAGTCCACACCTTACGGAAACCATCAAATAGTTCTTTACTCCCGGTAGCAGCCAATAAATATTTTCCGCAAGAGAATTCAGCGGACGACCTTTGAACTTCAGCAGAAGCCATCTGAGATGCAACGGTCCTTCTCCATATTAACTCGTATATCTTCTTTTCATCAGCGGTGCCACCTGCTGACTGTAAAGATATCGAAGTCGGCCTTATAGCCTCGTGAGCTTCTTGAGCATTCTTGACCTTCTTCTTGTAAACTCTAGCACTGGAAGTCTGATATTTTTTATCGTAATTAGAACTAATAAAATGACGAATATTACTCATTTCTGTTGGTTCTATATAAAGGGAATCGGTCCTATGATACGTTATTTTGCCATCATCGAAAAGTGATTGAGCAGCCTTTTTACATTTATCCAAACTAATTCCCAATGAAGCAGAAGCCTGATATAATGTTGATGTTTGAAAAGGTGCATATGGGTTTACCTGAACTTTGTTCTGCTCGAATTTTGATACTTTTACAGGTCCAGCCTTAATAACCTTAATAATTTTTTCTGCCTCTTCTTTAGTAGAAATATCTAAAGGTTTTGGAAATTTAATATCTGCTACGACTTTTTCTTTTGTGTCTTGAGTCAAAAGTTCGGCAGTAATCGGCCAATACACAACGGGGACAAAGATTTGTATTTCCTTTTCCCTATCAGCGATAATTCTTAATGCCACACTTTGACAGCGACCAGCTGATCGACCACCAGTAGCTTGTTTGGTGATGTAAGAGCATTTAAAGCCCACTAAACGGTCCAAGACCCGCCTTGCCTCATACGCTTCTACCAAATCGGCTTCATCATCTAAATCATAAGCATTTTTAATAGCGTCTAATATACTGGATTTTGTGATAGCATTTGTAGTTGCTCTTTTCACTTTATATGTTTTAAGCAAACCATTATAGATGTTCGCTGCAATTCCTGCACCCTCTCTATCAAGGTCAGTCATCAAATAAATGATTTTTGCCTTTTTAGATTGGACAGAGATATTATTTTTTACATCTTTTTTGTCATCCATAACTACATATGTAGTAGCAAAATCTTTTTTCAAATCTATCCCCAATTTTTTGGGAGGCAAATCGAATACATGGCCAAACGAGGCAATAACTAAATAATCTTTACCTAGATATTCTTGTATTTTTTTTGCTTTTTTTGGAGATTCCACTATAACCAAATAATCAGACATTATCTTCTCCGACATGCATATTACTATAATTACGGATTATTAATCCAGAACTAATAGCAGCAACATGCCCCCAAGCACAATACATATCTCTCAACATTTCCTCAGCATTTTTATCTCTTTTATTTTTCTTAGGATCGAGATTTAAACTTGTGTCTCCTCTTGCGTTAAAAGATTTTGAGAACATGCCGCTTTGTAATAAATTTTGAAATGGATATTCCAGGTCTTCAGGACCAACTTGAAGAAATTCTGACAATTCCTTGACAGCAGGTTTAATACCATTTAGATAAGCCTGCATACAAGCCACCCCGAGTCCCCCGTTTTTTTCCTCCATTGTGGCTTCCCAATTCTCCCTACACATAACACTCACAAATGC
>Ga0307375_10002441_pt1 | contig 19039 bp, 18 predicted proteins | sample TR1MG_FD_202531 | JGI IMG/M metagenome (GOLD analysis project Ga0307375, IMG submission 202531) | Soil microbial communities from Risofladan, Vaasa, Finland - TR-1 | ecosystem: Environmental > Terrestrial > Soil > Coastal area > Acid sulfate soil | place: Finland: Risofladan, Vaasa | collected...
ATCGGGAAATTCATCGCCGCCAGGGGACCCGGTTTCCAGCACATCGCTTTCAGGGTGGAGGACCTGGATGGGGCCATCGCGGAACTCAAGGCGAAGGGTATTCGCCTCATCGACGAATCACCACGGATGGGTGCCGGGGGAGCGCGCATCGCCTTCATTCACCCCAAGGCGACGGGGGGTCTCCTTGTCGAACTCTGCGAACGGAGTCCCGCTTCATCTTGATGCAGGGGGCCTCATTAAGGCATACTGACACGTAGGGTAATTTTGTCAACAGAGAGGGTTCAGGGATGCAGGACAAACTGAAGCAGCTCGAGGCGCGGCGCGCCCAGGTTCTCGCCGGGGGCGGAGCCAAGAGGGTCGCGGCCCAGCACGAGCGCGGCAAGGGCACGGCCCGTGAGCGCATCGAGGCTCTCCTCGACCCGGGCTCATTTTCGGAGATGGACGTCTTCGTCGAGCATCGTTGCGACGAGCTCGGCATGGACGAGGTCGAGGCCCCGGGCGAGGGCGTCGTCACGGGCTTCGGCACGGTGGAAGGACGCACGGTCTGCATCTACGCCCAGGACTTCACCGTGATAGGCGGGTCGCTCGGCGAGATGCACGCCGCCAAGATCACCAAGGCCATGGACAATGCCGTCCGCATGGGGGTACCCCTCATCGGCATCAACGATTCGGGCGGAGCGCGCATCCAGGAGGGCATCGACGCCCTCAAGGGCTACGGAGACATCTTCTTCAGGAACGTGAGGGCCTCGGGCGTCATCCCCCAGATCTCCGTCATCATGGGTCCCTGCGCGGGAGGCGCCGTCTATTCGCCTGCCCTCACCGACTTCACCTTCATGACCGACAAGACGGCCAACATGTTCATCACCGGTCCACAGGTCATCAAGGCCGTCACCGGCGAGGATGTGAGCGCCGAGGCCCTCGGCGGGGCGACCGTCCATTCCGCGACGAGCGGTGTCGCCTCCTTCATGTATCCCGACGAGGCCTCGACCTTCGCCGGGATCAAGAAGCTGCTTTCCTATATCCCCCAGAACAACCTCGAGGACGTTCCCCTCGTGGACGCGGGCGATCCCGTCGACAGGACGGACGCGGGCCTCGTCGCCCTGATGCCCGACAAGCCCAACAAGCCCTACGACGTCCGCGACATCATCAAGAAGGTCTTCGACGTCGGTTCCGGCGACGACTTCTTCGAGGTCCAGCCCCTGTACGCGATGAACATCGTCGTCGGCTTCGCCCGCCTGGAGGGCCGTTCGGTCGGCATCATCGCCAACCAGCCCAAGGTCATGGCCGGCGTCCTCGACATCAACGCCTCGGACAAGGCCGCCCATTTCATCCGCTTCTGCGATTCCTTCAACATCCCCATCGTCACCCTCACCGACACCTCCGGCTACCTGCCAGGCGTCGGCCAGGAACACGGCGGCGTCATCCGCCACGGGGCCAAGCTCCTCTACGCCTATTCCGAGGCGACAGTGCCCAAGCTCACGATCATAACCCGCAAGGCCTACGGCGGGGCCTACATCGCCATGTGCTCACGCCACCTCGGGGCAGACATGGTCTACGCCTGGCCCACCGCCGAGATCGCCGTCATGGGGCCCGAGGGCGCGGCCAACATCATCTTCAAGCGAGAGATCGAGGAGGCCGCCGATCCGGCCGCCGCGAGGCAGGCGAAGATCGAGGAATATAAGGAAGCCTTCGCCAATCCCTACAAGGCCGCGCGCCACGGCTATGTCGACGACGTCATCGACCCGGCCGAGACGAGGCCCCGCCTCATCAAGGCCCTTCGCATGCTGGCCGGCAAACGCGATCCCCAGCCGCAGCGCAAGCACGGCAACATGCCGGTATGAGCCGCCCCGGCGGAAAACAAGGAAGGCGAAGGTGAGCAATCTGCCTTGGTATTTCTGGCTTGTGGCCGTGGCCTTCTTCGCGGGCGCCTGGTGGCTGCGTAGACGCTCCGATGACGCGATGCGCGATCGCGGTGCCGCCATCGCCGGAAAGCTCAGCAAGTCCCTCGCGGAGACGATGCGCGGCGAGGCCGCAAGGGCCGCGCCCGCCTCGGCCGTCTCGGCCAATGGCGAACTTGTAGCCGTCATCGCGGCGGCGGTATCGGCCGCAAGCGGTCTCGATCCCACGCGTTTCAGGATCGCGGGAATTTCCCCGGTCGGATCGACGGGCATTGCGGGCGTGGCAGGCCAGGCCGCCGCCTGGAATACCCCCGTATGGGGCAGGGTCGAGCGCTTCGCCCGGACCCAACAACATCGATGAACTCAGGAGCTCCCATGAAAAGCTATCGCGTAACCGTCAATGGTCAAAGCTATGATGTCCAGGTCGAGGAGCTCGGCGGGGTCCAGGCTTCGGGGTCTCGTGCGCCCGTCGCCGTCCCGACGAGCCATTCCCCCACCGTCTCGGCGGCTTCCGCCTCGGCGCCGGCATCGGCGCCGGCATCGGCGCCGGCATCGGGCGGGTCGGCCCTCATAAAGGCGCCGATGCCCGGCACCCTGATGGCCTACAAGGTCGCCGTCGGCCAGGCCGTCCGCAAGGGCGAGGTTGTCCTCATCCTCGAGGCCATGAAGATGGAGAACGAGATCGTCGCTCCTTCCGACGGCAGCGTGAAGGCCCTCGGGCCGGCCGAGGGAGCCTCGGTCAACACCGGGGACCTCCTCGTGGAATTGGCCTAAGCCGAGGAACCGCGCTCTCCCGATCCGTCGGGAGGGAGGGGCCTCCGAAGTCTCGGCTGGCCGTAAGGCCGGCGAGCCGAGGCTTCGGCGAGGCCTCCCCATCGGCCTTCTGGACAGCCGAGAGACTGATCGGTATCTTCGTTCCGTGTCGAGAAGTAAAGTTGGGCTGTTCGCCATCGCCTCCGCGTCCTTGTTGTCGCTCTTCGTCCTCGCTCCGAGCCTCTATGCCCTGCCCCCCGATCGCCTCTCTTTTCCCATCGGGAGCCCCGTAGCGCCGGAGCGCATGGACGATCGCGGATTTTTGTCCGCCTCGGCCTTGTCGGGTCTCGAGGGCGTGCCCGTGGCCGGAAAGGCCGAAAAGGACTACAGGGTTTCGGACCTGGGAAACAGGGCCCTCGTGCTGTGCTGGCACACTTTTTTGGGGAAAGAGCAGTTCGATACCGATTTTACCCTGACCGAATTCGCCGCCCAGCTCGACGCGATCCGGGCCCTCGGTTATTCCTTCCCGACCGTGGATGATTTTCTCGCCGGCAGGATCAGGGGAGGCCGGAACGTCATCGTGACCATCGACGACGGCAATCACAGCATACCGGCCGCCATCGACAAGGTGCTCAGCCCGAGGGGCATCGTGCCGACCCTCTTCGTCTATCCCGCCGTCCTCGGCACGACCGACTTTTCCATCACCGATACGGAGCTCGCTGCCCTGGTCGCGCGGGGCATCCCCGCCGGGGCCCACGGCTACCACCATCTTCGGGTCACCGAGGCCCTTTATCGCGAATCGCCCAAGGAATTCATGCAAGAGATCTACAAGGCCAAGGATAGGGCCGAGGCCCTTTCGCGGAGCCCCATTCTCGCCTACGCCTATCCCTACGGGGCCCTTTCGCCGAGGACGGTGGCGGAGGTCGACAAGGCGGGCTACGCCGCCGGCTTCGCGGTGGGGCCGGGCTTCGTCTTCGCCAACAAGGACCTCGATAGGCTCTACGAACTCCCCCGCCTCGTGGTCCTCCGCAGCGCCTGGAAAGACATATACGCCCTCCTCCAGAGGAACGCGGCCGAGGATGGCTCGGCCACGGGCGGTGGTCAGGACTCCCTCCCTTCGAACCGATAATCTCTATGGACTCCTTCATGGGACAGCCAATCTCGAGGGATCCAGGACAAGTGAAGATAGCGGTGCTCGCCTCGCGGCAGGATAGATCCAATCTCAAGCCCGTCCTCGAAATACTCGCGAGGCTCGGGATTCCGTCCTTCGCCCTCTCGATAGGACCCGAGTGGATCGACCTGGCGGGCCAGCGAATCCAGGCCCTTCTCGGCGAAGCCAGCCATCTCGTGCTTGTCGCCAATCGCCACAGCTTCGTCGACTCATGGTTCAGCTTCGCCGTCGGCTATGCCACCAGGCTTTCGGGTGGCCTGTCCCTGCTCAGGCAGGACGCCTCCTGGGATCCTCCGGCCTACCTCGGTGGCCTTCCCGTATTGGACGATCTCGACGAGCTCGAAGCCTTTTTCCGCCTGAAGAAGTCGGAGTGGTCGAGGGACGAATCTCGCGATTCCGCCCGCACGAAGCTCCTCGACCGGGGCATACCCTGCACGACCGAGTCCTTCGGCGAATGCGTCGCCGAGGGCGACAGCGGCGACGCCCGCCTCTTCCTCCAGGCCGGTTTCGACCCCGACTCGCGCAACCGCCACGGCGTGACGATGCTCTGCCTCGCGGTGAGGAATCGCCACCTCGCCGTGGCCGAGGCCCTCCTCGAAAGCGGGGCCGCGATCGATCTCAAGGCGGATGATCGCGGCTATACGCCCTTGATGGATGCGGTCAAATACGGCCCGCCGGAGCATGTGGCTTTCTTCCTCGATCGCGGCGCCGATCCGAATATCGAAAGCAAGGACGGTCAGTCGGCCCTCGTCATCGCGGTGGGCCGGCAGGACCTTATGAGCGCGAGGCTCCTCCTCGAGCATGGGGCAGATCCCGACATAGCGGACAAGCTCGGGATGTCCGCGCGGAGCTATTCGCGCCTGTTCAAGCTTCCCGATTTTACGAGCCTCTTCGCCGAGTTTCCTCCCATCGATCCGCAGTGATTCTCGAAGACCCGCTTATCCGCATTGAGCGCTCGCATGAGGAGCTGACCGACCCCGCTTCGGCGGGAAGTTCCATGAGCTAGGAAGGTCCTTCCGGCCATGAAGGACCCAATCCCTTCCCGGACTGGTCGGCCCTGCCTTTTCCGCTATACTTGGGATGGGAGCATCCCATGAAAAAACGAATCACACTTCCGATCCAGATCGGCAGCCTGCTCCTCATCGGTCTGATCATGGCGATCGGTACGTATTTGTTCCTGGCCCGACACAACGAAAGAATCATCCGAGACCGTCTCGGTAAATTGGCGCTCGATGTATCCACCCTCGTCAAAGAACGGATCAGCAACTATGAGTATGGGCTTCGGGGGGCTCGGGGGCTGATTATTGGCGCTTCAAACGAAAGATTGAGCCGCGGGATGTCATCGGCATTTCCGGTCGGCTCAATGCGGTCAGCTCGCCCGAACTCAAAGCCGAGATCAAAAAGAATCTTGCGACAGGGACTCAAAACCTGATCATCGACCTGGCGGCAACGGACTTCGTCGACAGCTCCGGATTGTCGGCCCTGGTCTCGGGGCTCAGGCAAACGAGGGAATCGGGAGGAAGACTCAGGCTTGTGGGGCTTAACGACCAGACCATGACTGTCTTCAAATTGACCATGCTGGATCGGATTTTCGAAATTTTTCCGGATGTCGATCGGGCGCTCGGCCAATGACGCCGAGTCGCTTTTCTGGAGCGGGCCGGGAGGAGTTTTGGCCATAGGCTCCGAAATTGCACTATACTAGTTTCATGAGCAGCACCGAGGATCGGCCGGTCATCTCCGAGGGCGCGAAGGGGATCAAATGCTTCGTAATAGACACCAACGTCCTCATCCATAATCCGGAGGCGATAAACTCGTTCAGGGACAACGAGATCATCATTCCCCTCGAGGTGCTTGAGGAGTTGGACAAGCTGAAGACCTTCCCCGACCAGCGGGGCAAGAGCGCGCGCGAGGCGATACGTTTTCTCGATTCGGCCCTCGGCCGCGGCAATTTCAAGGAGGGGGTGAGGCTCGAGAACGGCTCCATCCTGAAGGTGTCCCATATCCTGCCCCGCGATCCACCCGAGGGAATTACCCTCGACAAGAACGACAATCGCATCATCCTCTGCGCCTGGGCCCTCCAACTCGAGGGCAAGAAGGTCTTCTTCGTGTCGAAGGACATCAACGCCCGGGTCAAGGCGACGGCCCTCGGCATCAAGGCCGTCGACTACGAAAAGCAGAAGGTCGACATCGCCACCCTTTACCAGGGGGTGCGGGAGATCGACACGAGCGCCGACAATCTCAACCGACTCGAGGGAACGGGCGAGTACCCCTGGAAGGACAAGCTCCTCCCCAACGAATTCGTCCTTCTCCGTGACAGGGTGGGAGGCCGCTCGCGTCTCACCCGCGGCGAGGCCGAGGGAGGGCGCCTCGTCGCCCTCGCCGATTGGGAAGGGAGCATCTGCGGCATCGTCCCCCTCAATGACAGACAGAGGGTCGCCCTCGAACTTCTCCTCGACGATTCGGTGCGCCTGGTCACCCTCGTCGGCAAGGCGGGGACCGGCAAGACCCTCCTCGCCATCGCGGCAGGCCTTCACAAGACCCTCGAGGAACGGAAGTACGCCCGCATGCTCGTGACGCGCCCCGTCGTCCCCGTCGGAAAGGACATCGGCTTCCTCCCCGGCGAGAAGCAGGCGAAGATGGCGGCCTGGATGCAGCCCATATTCGACAATCTCGAGCAGATACTCGGCGTCTATCGAAGACCCAATCTCAAGAGCATCGACCAGCTCGTCAAGGACAAGATCCTCGAGGTCGAGGCCCTTTCCTTTATCCGGGGCCGCAGCCTTCCCAATCTCTACATAATAATCGACGAGGCCCAGAATCTGACGCCCCACGAGATCAAGACCCTCGTGTCGCGGGCCGGCGACGGGACCAAGGTCGTCCTCGCGGGCGATCCCTACCAGATCGACAACATATACCTCGACGCCAACTCCAACGGGCTTTCCTACCTCGTCGACGCCTTCAAGGGCCAGCGTCTTTTCGGCCACGTCACATTGCAGCACAGCGAACGTTCCGAACTCGCGGAACTCGCGGCGAGCCTCCTGTGAACGGACTCCCCACGAGCGACAAGGAGGGGCGATGAAGGTCGGTTTTTGCGGTTCCTGTCGTCGCCTCATCCTCGCCGATTTCAGCTACTGTCCCTACTGCGGGGTCGAGCTGTCGAAGAAGCGGGATTTCGCCGACAGCGTCGAGGAGCCCTTCGCCCGCATCGAGCGCAGGACCCTCGAACGCGTCGTCAACGAGCGCATCGGCGAGCTCGAGTCCCAGCTCGACACCATGGAACTGGAGCTGGAAAGCCTCATCTCCGCCCGAGGCTCGGCCGAAGCTCAGCCTCCGAGATAGGGAACGTAGCCCTTGTCCGTCCCGAGGATGTGGCCGTTGAGCCATTCCCTGAGGAAGGAGAGGGTGTCGGCGGAGAGTACGTTGACGCCGCTCCTGTACTCGTCGCGCAACTTGATGGCCTGGAAGGTGAAGGCCTCGTGCTGGGAGCGGTGCATCCTGGCGTCGGGGTAGGAGCTCGCGGCGAAGATTTTCTCCTCGTCCTTGAAGTGAGTCGCGGCGTAGGACACGAGTTCGTCGAGAACCGGGCCGAGGAGGTCCCGGCCCCTCCCCGCGTCGATGGCGTCCGCAAGATCGTTGATTAGGTCGACGAGGCGGCGATGCTGGCCGTCGATCGTGGCGTTGCCGATGATATATCCCTGATTCCAGGACATGAAGACGGGGCGTCGGGCCTTGAAGGCCTGGCCTATGAGTTCGACCATCTCCTCGCTCGCCTTCGCGAGTCGGGCGGAGAGGATGGCGGCTTCCTTTTTTTTGCCGGCCTCGATGGCTTCGAGGGCCTCGGCTGCCATGAGGTGTATGGCCTGGTGCTGCCTGTCGAGCTCCTTGATGAGCTTCGCGTCCCTGACTTCCTTTCCTCCTCTTTCCGCGAGCCATACTCCGAGTTCGCAGTTCGCGTGGTCGGCGGCCATGGCTCGGTCGACGCGGACCCTCCCGTCGATCGCCGCCCTGATACGGGCGACATTGGCCAGGTGCTGGAGCTTGAGTATGGTGGCGAGGGAGCTCGACTCCTCTTCCGAGAGACCGCTGGTCTCGAGGACCGAGGCCGAAAGCCTGAGCTGCTCGATGTCGCTTTGGGCCGTGGTGAGGGAATTGAGGTTGATCTCTCCCGAGCCCTCCTGGATCGTGTCGAGGTCCCCGATGATCCTATCGGCCTCTTTCTGAAGGTGTTCGAACCTCGTCTGGAGGGACTTCACCTCGTCTCCGACCTTTTCGCTCACGACCTTGATCTGCTGGCTCGCGTCCTTCGTCGAGGCGACGACGTCCCTGATCTCCCGGCCCGCCGCCGCAAGTTCCCCGGTGCCGTTCCTGATTTCGAGGAAGGAGTCGGTGGCGCGCCTGACCCTCTCCTCGACCGTGGCGAAGATGCTGGCGCTGTTGACCGAGGTCTCCTCGGCCTTGCGGATGGATTTGATGAGTTCGGCCAGTCGTGACGAAATTGCCTGGGCGCTTTCGGCCGAGGAGCCGGCAAGCTTGCGCACCTCGCCGGCGACGACCGCGAAGCCCCGGCCCGCCTCTCCGGCATGGGCCGCCTGTATGGCCGCGTTCATGGCCAGAAGGGAGGTGCGGTCGGCTATCTCGTTGATCGAGGAGATGAAGCCGTTGAGGGTATCCACCGAGGCGACGACCTTCTTGATGATGTCGAGGCTCATGCGCATCTCCATCTGGCCGTCGCGCGAGAGGTCGGCAAGGTCCTTTATCTCCTCGTAGCGGGAACCAGATTCCGAACTCATGCGCTCGATCGAGGCGGCCATCTCCTCGGAGGCCGCGGCGGATTGCTGGGACACGAGGGTGAGCTGGAGGACCTGCTCCTTGAAGCCATCGACGAGACCGGTGATAGCCTTGAGGGAGGCCCCCCCCTGCCGGAAATCGCCCTGGAAGGCGCTGACGGAGTCCATGGTGTCCGCGATGACCTCGGTGATGCCACCGGCGAGCCTGATGGTCGCGAGTACCTGCCCGGCGAGCTCCTCCTGGTGGTCGCGGCTCTTCCGGAGCAGGGTGAGGACCTTGTCGTCCCTGGCACCCCTCGTCTCCCGCGCCTTCGAACGGGAAGCCGCTCCCTCCCTGGAGGAGCGACGCTTGGCGAGGGCGAGGATCGAAAGAAGGAGGGCGGCGGCCAGCGCCGGTACGGCCGCGATCCGTCCCAGACCGGGGTTCACCACGAGGGCCGCGAGTGCCACCACCACCACCGCCGCGGTAGATATCAATCCGGCGTTTCCGCTTGCCCTAGCTCTTTCAGCACCATTCATATCAACGCTCCACTGCGCCGCCGGCGCCTTGTCAGAATAGCGCATCGGCGGGGCCGAAAACAATGAGAAAACCCGCGATATGATTGATCCCGCGAGGCTGGGGCCATGACGTCTTTCTCTCTTTCTTGCACGATTCGCGTTTTCGATGTTAATCTTTCGCGTCGCGGCCATCGCGCCGCGGCGAATGAGAGGACCCCATGTACGGCAGCCTGAAATCCGAACTTGAAACCAAGCTTAGCGCCATCAAGAGCGAAGGCACCTGGAAGGGCGAGAGGGTGATCGCGACGCCCCAGGGCTCGATGATCCGCGTCAAGGACGGCGCCCTCGTCCTTAATTTCTGCGCCAACAATTACCTCGGGCTCGCGAACGATCCCTCGATCCGCGCGGCCGCCGTCCGCGGACTCGAGACTCGCGGTTACGGCATGGCCTCGGTGCGCTTCATCTGCGGCACCCAGGACGAGCACAAGCACCTCGAGCGCATGGTCGCCGACTTCCTCGGCCAGGAGGACTCGATACTCTTCTCCTCCTGTTTCGACGCGAACGGGGCGGTCTTCGAACCCCTCCTCGACGAGGAGAGCGCCGTCATCACCGACAGCCTCAACCACGCCTCGATCATCGACGGCATCCGCCTCTGCAAGGCCCAGCGCTGGATCTACAAGCACGGAGACATGCGCGACGTCGAAGAGACCGATCCCGACACCGGCAAGGCCGCCAAGGGTCTCGAGCGCTGCCTCAAGGAGACGGCCCACCTCAAGCGCCGCATGATCGCCACCGACGGCGTCTTCTCCATGGATGGCGACATCGCGAAGCTCCAGGAGATCTGCGACCTGGCCGAAAAATACGACGCCCTCGTCATGGTCGACGATTCCCACGCCACGGGTTTCATGGGCAAGACCGGCCGCGGGACCTGGGAGCATTGCGGGGTCGGCGGCCGTATCGACATAATTACGACGACCTTTGGGAAGGCTCTCGGCGGGGCCTCGGGAGGTTGCATCGCGGCGCGCAAGGAGATCGTAGAATACATGAGGCAGAAGGCGAGGCCCTACCTCTTCTCCAACACCTTGGCGCCTTCGATTGTCGGGGGGACCATCCGCTGTCTCGAGATGCTCACCATGTCCACCGAGCTCCGCGACCGCCTCGAGACCAACACGAAGCGCTTTCGCGAGGGCATGACGAAGGCCGGTTTCGACATCAGGCCCGGCGTCCATCCCATCGTACCCGTGATGCTCTACGACGAGAGGACCGCCATGAAGATGGCCGAGGCCCTCCTCGAGGAAGGCATCTACGTCATCGGCTTCACCTTCCCCGTCGTGCCGCGGGGGAAGGCCCGGATCCGGGTCCAGATCTCGGCCGGCCACTCGACCGACGACATCGACCGGGCCTTGGCGGCCTTCGCCAAGGTGGGGAAGGAACTCAAGGTCCTGAAGTAGGGGAGGCTTTTGCCCCCGCCACCGCGGCGGGGGCCCGCATCCCGCTTCCATGGCAGGCGCCCCGATCGCGACCAGCCCTTCCCCGTCTTTACCGATAGTGCATAAGTCAGTATATTAAGGGCTCACAACGCAACTTTTGAGGTGTGCCCATGCCGACCTACGAATACGAATGCAGGTCCTGTTCCCATAGCTTCGAGGCCTTCCAATCCATGTCCGAGGCTCCCCTTTCCTCCTGCCCCGAATGCGGGGGGCCTGTCCGAAGGCTCATCGGGGGAGGGACGGGCATCATTTTCAAGGGCTCGGGCTTTTACGTGAACGATTCCCGAAAGTCCAGTTCGGGTTCCATCAGCTCGACCTCGAAGACCGGCGGCGAGTCATCGCCGAGTCCGGCCGCGTCTTCGTCCGGGGCGGGAACCGCGGCCACCCCTCCCTCTGCTGCCTCCTCCGCCGCGGCGAAGGCGGACCATGCGCCTGCGGCGAAGGCCGCCGAGTCGGCCTGACTTCGGTATAGATCCTCAATGAAGACGCCCCGCTATTTTTGCGAACACTGCGGGGCCGAGGTCAAAGGGAACGCCCGCATCTGTCCGAGATGCGGGCGTTTCTTTTCGTCGGTCAAATGCCCCAAATGCGGCTTCGTGGGCGTGAGCGAGGACTTTCGCGCCGGTTGCCCCGTCTGCGGCTATGCCCTCGGGGCAAACAACGGCAATCCCGAGCCCATCAAGCCGCCACCCGAATCGTCGGGCCTGCCGGTTTGGACCTGGGCCCTGGGGCTCTTCGTTTTCGCGGCGGCCATGTATCTCCTCCTCAAGGCCCTGGGTTAGGCGAAGAGGGGGCGAGTTCCATGAGCTCAGGCCTCAGTATGTAGCGCTGGAAGAGGGAGGCCGCATGGGCGAAGTAGATACCCTCGGATATCCTTTCGTCGACCGTGGCCCTGATGCCGATGTGGGTGCGCCTGACCGTCGATCCGTCGCCCAGGCGGACTTCCTTCTGGAAGGTTCGGCCGACGACCACGAAGAGGCTGGCCGTTCCCCACTCGTAGAGGTGGTGGAAGGGGGCGTCGAGACCGATCGAGCCGAGGTTGGCGAAAAAGGCCGAGGTGTAGAGGGGATCGGCCTTGAGCATCGAGGCCGGCGCTATGTTCAAGGCGTCGAGGAACCTGAAGCCCGAAGTGATGATGGACTTGCCGAAGGGTAGGCGGTGGGCCAGGTCGATTTCCCTGTCGCCGGCGCCTTTGATCTCGCTCTTCGCGAAGTCGATCGCCTCGTTGATCCGGTCCATCATTTTGTAGACCGTGTCGCCCGCCTCGAAGCGGACCTTGGCGATGGACTCGCCGGCCTCCTCCGTAAGTCGCTTCTTGACGACGAAGGAGAAGGCCGTCTCATGGCGGGCGTAAAAGGTCCTGCCCTTGATGAAGCGGTTGAGATCCGGCTTCTCGAAGAAGGTCCGGGCCCCGGCCGCGAGGAGTAGCCCGAAAAGCGAAAAGGCGTTCGCTCCGGATTCGGCGTTCTTCCGGTGCACATAGCGGATCGCGTTCTCGACCTCGATGTCCTTGCCGAAATAGACGGCCGAGGAATTCCTCCCCTTCATCAGGAAGGGGAGGATGGCGTTGAAGGCGGGAAGGCGGAGACGCTTCCCGTCGGTTCTATCCCTGAAAAGCATTCTTCATATTAACCTCGCGGCTGCGGCCCGGTAAACGATTTTCGACATCGACAATTCCATTCGGACCCTCTTCGCCGCGGTGGGCGATCCGTGCTCCGGATATGGGGCGTCGTCGTCTTTCGACTGCCGGGTCGGGGGACTTGACCTTGGGGAAGGAGCGTGGCACATTATGTATAAATATACGAACGGAGGTATATAGATGCAATTCAGCCCTCTTTACGCGATCGCATGGACGCGGCGCTCCCCTACCGCCGACTTCTCCCGCCTCCGTCGTCGCTGATCGACCCCCACGAGAATAGCGCATACTTTCGCAGTTCGACCGCGAGATGGTCGATGAAGGAGTGATCATGCAAGGAAAGATAGTCCTCGCCTATTCGGGCGGTCTCGATACGACGGTCATCATTCCCTGGCTCAAGGACCACGGGGCCACGGAGGTGATAGCCGTCACCGGCGACGTGGGACAGGAATGCGACTGGAAGGGCCTCGAGAAGAAGGCCCTCGCCACGGGCGCCTCGAAGCTCGTCGTCCTCGATCTCAAGAAGGAATTCGTCACCGACTACCTCTGGCCCCTGGTCAAGGCGGGAAGCCCCTACGAGAAGAAGTACCTTCTGGGCACCTCGGCCGCGCGGCCCCTTCTCGCCAAGGCGCTCGCCGAGGTCGCCATCGCCGAAAAGGCCGACGCCTATGCCCATGGCTGCACCGGCAAGGGCAACGACCAGGTCCGCTTCGAGCTGGGCGTAAAAGCCTTCGCGCCCGAGCTGCCGGTCATCGCCCCCTGGCGCAGCTGGGAACTCCAGAGCCGCGACGACGAGATCGCCTATCTCGAGGCCCGTGGCATCCCCCTGCCCGCCAAGAAATCCGATTCCTACAGCCGCGACGACAACCTCTGGCACGTGAGCCACGAGGGCCTCGATCTCGAGGATCCCTGCAACGAACCGAAGCTCAAGGGCATGCTGAAGATGTCCGTACCTCCCTCCGAGGCTCCCGACCAGCCTGAATACGTCGTCATCGGCTTCGAAAAGGGCGTGCCGGTGGCCGTGAACGGCAAGGCCATGGGCCCCGTCGAACTCGTCTACGCCCTCAATGCCGTCGCCGGCAGGCACGGGGTCGGCATCCTCGACCTCGTCGAGAACCGCGTCGTCGGGATGAAGTCCCGCGGTGTCTACGAGACCCCGGGCGGCACCCTCATCATGGCCGCCCACGACAAGCTCGAGGAGCTCTGTCTCGATCGCGACCTCCTCTCGTGGAAGTCGCACAACGCGCAGCGCTTCGCCGAGCTCATCTACGAGGGCCAGTGGTTCTCGCCCCTCCGCGAGGCCCTCTCGGCCTTCTTCGACTCGACCCAGAGCATCGTCTCCGGCTCGGTGAGGCTCAAGCTCTGGAAGGGATCGATCACCGCGGCCGGCGCGGCATCGCCAAATTCCCTCTACTCCGCCTCCCTCGCGAGCTTCACCACCGGGCCCCTCTATTCGCACGCCGACTCGGCGGGTTTCATCAACCTCCACGGTCTTCCCACCAAGGTGCGGGCGAGGCTGAAGGCTGCGGCCGGGGCCGCGGGAATCGACCAGGCCATGCTCGACCACAAGGCCGCGATGGACGGGGCCTGGCCGCCCTCCTGGCTCAAGGAGCCGGGCCATGGGGCCTCCGGCGATTGAAGGCCTCGTGGCGATCGATCGGCTCGATCGTCCTCCGTGCCGCTGAGGTCGAAGAGACTTCGGTGTATAATGGGCCGCCCGAGGGGCGGCCCTCGTTTTTTAAAGGAGGTTGGGATGGCTACGCAGAACAGGCTTTGGGCCGGCTCGGGCGGCGCGGGCGGGCTCGACGCGGGGGTCGAGGCCTTCCTCTCCTCCCTCGCGGTGGACTCGCGTCTCCTCGTCGAGGACATCAGAGGCTCCATCGCCCATGCGCGGATGCTCGGCGCCACAGGCATACTCGAGCGATCAGTCTCCGATTCCCTGGTCGGGACCCTGGGCGAGCTCCTTGCCGAGGCCGAGGCGGGCAGGCTCCCCGTCGATGCCGGGGCCGAGGACGTGCACAGCTTCGTGGAGAACGAACTCACCGCGAGACTCGGCGACATCGGCCGCGCGGTGCATGCCGGTCGGAGTCGCAACGACCAGGTGGCCCTCGATCTCCGCCTCTGGCTGCGATCGGCCAACGCGACCCTCAGGCTCCGCCTCCTCGAGGCCCTCGAGGCGGTGCTCGACCTCGCCTCGGAGCATCACGACAGCATCATGCCGGGCTATACCCATCTCCAGCGGGCCCAGCCGATCACCTTCGCCCACCATCTCCTCGCCTGGGCCGCCGCCCTCGAACGCGACCACGGTCGCTTTGTCGACGCCGACGCGCGAGCCGACGAGTGCCCCCTCGGCGCGGGCGCCCTCGCCGGTTCCTCCCTGCCCCTCGACCGCGACATGGTGGCTCGGGAGCTGGGCTTTTCCCGGCCGACGAGGAATTCGATCGACACGGTGGGCGATCGCGACGCCGCCACGGAGTTCGTCTTCGACTGCGCCATGCTCTCCACCCACCTCTCCCGCTGGGGCGAGGAGATCTGTCTCTGGGCGGGTGGGGAGTACGGTTTCGTAGGTCTCTCCTCGTCGATCTCGACCGGTTCGAGCATCATGCCGCAGAAACGCAATCCCGATCCCGCCGAGCTCGTCCGCGGGAAGGCCGGCCGCGTCTTCGGCGACCTGATCAATCTTCTCACAATACAGAAGGCTTTGCCCCTCGCCTACGACCGCGACCTCCAGGAGGACAAGGAGGCGGTCTTCGACGCCTACGATTCGGCCATCGGAAGCCTCGGCGCCTTCGCGGCCCTCGTCCGCGGCCTCGAGCCCAGACCGGAGGCGATGCGCAAGGCGGCCTATGGCGGCTTTGCCTGGGCCACCGACGCCGCGGAGCTCCTCGTGACCCGGGGCCTTCCCTTCCGGAGGGCCTATGGCCTCGGCAAGACCCTCGTCGAGGCCTGCAGGTCGAGGGGGCTCGAGGATGTCTCCGGCCTGAGTCGCGAGGAATTGTCGGCTGTCCATCCCCTCCTGGGCGAAATAGGCGCCGAGGAACTAGGGCGGCGTTTCTCGCCCGAGGCCTGCGTCGCCGCCCGCGATCTTCCGGGGGGGCCGGCCCCCGCGCGCACGAGGGCCGAGATCGGGCGGCTCCGCGCCTTTGTCGCCGCGGAAAGAGCCCGATCCGGGTCGGGAGGTGCGGAAGCTTCCGCCCGGACGACATGATCGTCAGGTCCTGCGTCATTCCCGCCGCGGGGGCCTCGTCGCGGATGGGCGACTGGAAACCCCTCCTCTCCTGGGCCTCCTCGACCATCCTCGAAACCGTCCTCTCCTCCGTCCTCGAGGCCGGGCTGGAGGCGATCCTCGTCGCCGGTTTCAGGGGGGAGGAGCTCCACGCCCTATTCGACGGTCGCCCCTCCATTCGAGTCGTCGACAACCCCGCATGGCGCGAGGGTATGCTCGGTTCCGTGCTCGCGGGAGCCCGCGCAACCGAAGGCGAGGCCTTCTTCGTGACCCCGGCCGACATGCCGAAGGTCGGATCGGGTCTCTACCGACGCCTCATCGCGGTCTTCGAGGAGGGGCAGGGGAGGAGCAGTGGCAGGGAGGGCCTCTCGGCCGGAGGCCCGCCGACCCTCTTCGCCGCCTGCGCGGCCAAGGCGGGCCACCCCGTCCTGATACCCCGGGCCCTCATCGCCGGAATGAGCCGCCTGGACCGTGGAGACAAGCTGCGCGACTTCCTGATGCGGGGCCGATGGGAGCTCGTGGAGACGGGTGATCCCGCCGTCCTCGCGGACATCGACACGCGGGCCGACTACGAGGCGGCGCTCGGCTGAACGCCGACCTCCAGGAAGGGGCGAGGGCCGGTCCCCTCGCTCCGCAATCGATTTCGCCGGGCTTTACAGGAAGGGGAAAGCGGGCGAAACTCGATCCGCAATGACAACGATACGACGATTGAGAAAAGGCGAGGCCGATCTCTACCGAAGGCTCCGCCTGTTGTCGATAGCCGATTCGCCCTCGGCCTTCGAGACCACCTACGAGGCCGTCTCCGCGCGCAGCCCGGAAAGCTGGCGCGAGCAGGCCGACTCGAGCGCGGAGGGCAATGATCGCGCGACCTTTCTCGCCTTCGAGGGCGAGGAGGCTATCGGGATCTCGGCCCTCTATCGGGTCGGCACGAGCGAGGATGTGGCCGAACTCCTCCAGGTGTGGGTCGCCCCGGGTCACCGGGGCACCGGCGTCGCGCGCGCCCTCATGGACAAGGTATTCGCCTGGGCGGGGAAGTGCGGTTTCAGGCAAGTCGTCGCAAAGGTCACCTCGGGCAACGAGAGGGCCCTCACTTTCTACAGGAACTATGGCTTCGCCCTCGCCGAGGAATCCGCCGAGGAGACCTCGGGTCCGCGCATCATCTCCAGACCGGTCCCCGCCGGCTGGGCGAAGACCTCCTGAAGACGGTGGGTCCCGCCACGCCGCCCGTTGCCGCCGAAGCCGCCGGAGGCTTCGCGGGTCTCCTCGTTCCGCGTTTCGCGGACAACAGGAAGACGCGTGGCCGGTCCGAGTTCGAGCGGGATCAGGATCGCATAATCTTCTCCACCGCCTTCCGCAGGCTCAACGACAAGACCCAGGTCTTCCCGGTACCGGAGAGCTACTTCGTCCACAACCGGATGACCCACAGCCTCGAGACGAGCGCCGTCGGGCGCTCCCTCGGGAGCATCGTCGGAGAGCGGGTCCTCGAGCGGCGTTCCGGGGACGGGGTTGCCGGCCTCTGGGGAAGCGAGGAGTCGCGTCTCCTCGGCGACCTCGTACGCGCCGCCTGCCTGGCCCACGACATCGGCAATCCGCCCTTCGGACATTCGGGGGAGGACGCCATGTCCGCCTTTTTCCGCGGCCGCCCCGAGCTCCTCGAGGGCCTTTCGCCGATTCAAGCCGAGGAGTTCCGCCGCTTCGAAGGCAACGCCCAGGGCCTCAGGGTGATTTCGCGCATCTCGCCGGACCTCCGCCTCACCGCCAACACGATCGCCGCCTTCACGAAATATCCGCGTTCCGCCCTCGTGGAGGGCTGGCTCGAAGCGGGGAACGAGGCGCGCCGCGACATGAAGAAGTACGGCGCCTTCTCGAGCGAGGCGGCCACCCTCGAGGGCCTCCTGTCGCGCTTCGGTTCGCGGCGACTGGCCGATCCCGGCTTCGCCATGAGCCGTTTTCCCTTCGCCTGGCTCGTCGAGGCCGCGGACGACATATGCTACCTCATCATCGATCTGGAGGACGCCGTCCGCCTCCGCATAGTCCGCCTCGCCGAGGTGGAGGACCTCCTCGAGACCATCGTGCGTGCTGACCCGGAGGGCCTGCCCGATCTCGGCAGGGCGAGGGTCGGCGACGAGAGCCAGCGCATGGCCTTCTGGCGGGCCAAGGCCATCAACAGCCTCGTCTTCCAATGCGCCGAGGCCTTCGGAGCCCATGTCGACGAATTGGGGAGGGGAAGCTGGGGCGGAAGCCTCGTTTCCGAGATCCCGGGTGCCGGGGCCCTCGACGCGGTGCGCGAACTCAGCGCCAGCCGGATCTACAAGGATCGTCCGGTGCTCGAGATCGAGGCCGCCGGCTTCGAGGTCCTCGGCGGCCTCCTCGACATCTTCACCGCGGTGGCACTCGAGCCTTCGGCATCGCGGGGCGTCCGCGCGGCCACCATCCTGGAGATACTCCCGGCCATCGCCCCGCGCGAAGGCGACGGCCGTTACGATGCGCTGCGGCGGGTCACCGACTATGCCGCGGGCATGACCGACAGCTACGCACTTTCGCTCTATCGCAAGCTCAAGGGCGTCGCCCTGCCCCGCATGTACTGAACGCGGCCTCGTCGCGCGAAGGTCGCGCTCGGCGGCCGCCGGATGCTTGCGCCACGGCCGACCGCGCCGCCCAAGGGGGTGAAGATATGGAGTTTTCCCGCAGGGACCGTCCTCTCGGGCTGGCGCCGGGCTCGGTCCGCGACTGGCGCGAGCTGGCTCGACGCCGCCTGCCTCGCCAATTCTTCGACTACATCGACGGCGGGGCGGGCGAGGAGCTGACCATGAGGGCCAACGAGGCGGCCCTTGCCGCTATCGGTGTCAGGCAACGCGTCCTCCGGGACGTCTCGAGGCGCTCCACGGCGACGCGTCTGTTCGGCGAGGACCTCGCCCTCCCCCTCGTCCTCGCGCCCGTGGGCCTCGCCGGAGTCTACAGACGCCGCGGCGAAGTCCAGGCCGCCAGGGCGGCCGCGGCTTTCGGAGTCCCCTTCTGCGAATCGACCGTCTCGATCTGCGGCGTCGAAGAGGTCGCGCGGGCCTCGTCGCGGGCCCCGTGGTTCCAACTTTATGTCATGAGGGACCGGGCCTACGCGGCGGAACTCCTCGCTCGGGCGGCGGCCGCCGGAGCCTCGGTGTTGCTGCTGACCGTGGATCTGCCGGTGGTAGGCGCGCGCTACCGGGATTGGCGTAATGGTCTCGAAGGGAGGCTCTCGCCCCTCGGCAGATTCCGCAAGCTCCTCGATTACGCCGGCCATCCATCATGGGCCTTCGATGTCGGCCTCCTCGGGAAGCCCCTTACCTTCGGGAATCTCGAGAAGGCGGTACCGGGAGCCACTGACCCCACGGCCTTCAAGGCCTGGGTCGATTCGCAGTTCGACCCCTCGGTCAGCTGGGACGACCTGGATTGGGTTCGTGACAATTGGAAGGGAAAGATCCTGCTCAAGGGCATCCTCGATCCGGAGGACGCCAGGGAGGCCGCCAGACGCGGTCTCGACGGCATCGTGGTCTCGAACCACGGGGGCCGTCAGCTCGATGGGGCCCAGGCGACGGCCCTC
>Ga0307375_10002442_pt1 | contig 19035 bp, 24 predicted proteins | sample TR1MG_FD_202531 | JGI IMG/M metagenome (GOLD analysis project Ga0307375, IMG submission 202531) | Soil microbial communities from Risofladan, Vaasa, Finland - TR-1 | ecosystem: Environmental > Terrestrial > Soil > Coastal area > Acid sulfate soil | place: Finland: Risofladan, Vaasa | collected...
CGTGCACTGTGCATACCTTAAAACCACGCCTGGAAAAAGCGGTTGATAATACCCGACAAAATGTTACGTCGTCGTCTACCACCATAATGTTAGAGACCGAAGTGGTAGCTATATCAGCGCTGCTTTCTGCATTTTTCGTGGACATTAGTTATTGGTGCTTATCAGTAATGAGGTCAATGGAAGTATGACGCGAGTGCAGGAACCGCCGCTCCGCCGATTGAACAATGATACGCTTCCACCCAAACGAGTTATAATCGTGGTGGCCAAGAAAAGACCTAACCCAAGGCCATCCTCCTTTTTAGAGAAAAACGGTTGCCCGGCATTCTTGGCTACATCCAGAGTTACTCCGTGTCCAAGATCACAAACGTCAATAACAATATTGTGATCGCTACAGTGTATATCTACCTCAACATAATCAGGTGATTCGTCGGCGGCATTATTAAAAATATTGGTCAGTGCCTGAGTTAAAGTGTGTTCCGCAACGATTTTTGCAGCAGATCCAGATCCATCGGAATGTAGTTTAACATTGACACCGGGGCGTGCAGCACCCCATTTGGTAACAACGTCATTTAGGTATTCTTCAAGGTGTACCTGGCAGCCACTAGATGCTTGCAGTTGACCGGCAGAAGCTGACATGGTGCTGAGGATGCGTTTACACCTCTGTAGCTGATCATACAGTATCCCCAAGCCTTCAGATAGATCGGCAGTTTCTTTATAGTCGTGCTGCAGGTCCTTAGTTATTACCGCCATAGTGGCAAGCGGCGTTCCTAATTCATGGGCAACACCAGCGGCCAAAGCACCTAAGTCAACAACGCGATCCATTGTTAGTTTTTCTTCACGAGCCCGCGCAATCGCCTGGTCCCGTTCGTGCAGACTGTCGCCCATCCTCTTGACGAAGTAACTGATAATACCAGCGATTATAACAAATTCAAACCACATCCCCCACATATGCAGTTTCATTTCGTAGGTAGCAAGAGCATGTAATGGTAATGGTATATAAAAAGCCATTAATCCTGAGTAGGAAGCTACTGTGATCGCGGCCATGGACCAACCGTACGTCTCGGGAAGGGTAGTTACTGCAATAACTAATGGCAACAGTAGCAAGGCGACAAATGGGTTCGTGGGGCCACCTGAGAAATATAGAAGTGCCACTAAGATGACAACATCTGCCAATAGCTGCACAAAAAATTCTTTGTTATTTATTGGCCATTGCAAAGTGAGGCGTGCAATGCTTGCGATTGTTATTAGAAATTCTATGGTGATCACTGTAGCCAAATGCCATACGGGCATATGCCATTTGAGAATGACAGTAACTACGACTATGGTTATGCATTGGCCGATGATAGCCAGCCCGCGCAGCAGCAAAACACGCCGCATATTAAAGGCGTGCGGCGACATAGGCTGTTTAGCTGGGCGCGTATTCAACAAGACACCATAAGCAACAGGGCAACAAACGTCATAAACATGTCCTATCGTGTAGAAACAGCACCAAAAAACCTCGACGTACCTGGTTAAAAATACCGATAATTCCAACCTGCGGTGATAAAATGCACTACGCTTTGCAGCATAGCGCTCCCCCGCGGTGAAAAGCAAGGCAGCCTGTTCGCGTGCCCCCCTCTGCTAGGTTATCTGGCACCTCATTATGAGGTATGAGTAATAACGAGGCGGTGGGCAAGGAACCGGGGGGAGGGCGAAGAAGGGAAAGTCTCCGGCGTGCGATCCGGGGGGGGGGGAACGCATGGTCAGCGCCACAGGTTGCCAGGGGGGCCTTTACGTGGATTGCGGACTCCCGCGCGCAAGGTGCTGGGCGTCACAAAGTCAGTTTTCTGGTGCGACATCCTCTGGTCCAATAGAAGTGATAATATCATCTTTTATTCGATATGCCCGACCAAATCCAACCACTAAACGGCCGCTTGCGGGATAGAGGCTGAACATATGAAAGTCCGGCAGATTTGCCAAAGCAGATGCGAAAGAGCCAAACTGATTTTTAAGCTTTTCGATTAGTTCGTCATAGTTGTATTGATCTCTGAATACTTCAGAGACGTTGCAGACATAGTTCATCTGCCTGCGGGCAAAAATGTGCAAAGCATCATTTTCGTCTTCGATCAACATGACACCTGTTGGTTTGAGGGCGATCATATGCGCGGTATGCGGCGCCATGGTGCTAACCAAGACATAAAACCGGTTGTCCCTATCGTGAATAAACGGCGCCGGAGAAGCTTGAGGATTTCCATTTACATCTAGGGTGGCCAAGATTAAGGTGCGACAGTGCTCCAGCAGGCTAGCGATATCGGTTGCAGGATCTGGCATATTTTCCATCCGATTACGCGGGAATCTCGGCATGAGTAGTCTGCCTCAATTCCCAACCCTCCTTATTGGAACACCATCTCCTGGCCTCCCGCCATTCTGAGTGGATGGGACCTTTTGCGTCAAGTCTTCGTGTATTCTCATCAGCCATTTCTCCCCCAGGACGACCAGTGAATGTTGTATTTACTGGTGATGCTGCTCTTCTTTGTGGCCGTGGTGCCTTTCGTCATCGTGGGCGAGGAAACCAAACGCAAACTCAAGAAGGTATTTATTCTGGCTGTTGCCATCCTTGTGGCCAAGCTGTCCCATCCCGGAGCCAAGGGAACTGCACTGAGAGTCTATACTACTGCGGGATTCCCCGGCTTTTTGTGGCGAACTCCTCGGAGGGGTGCACTACTTGCCAGGTCAGTGTGGCTATAGTGATGTCTTCTAGGTTGTAGCACTTATTTAACTGATCTGGCTAGCAGCTCCTTGATTCTGCGAGCACCGCGTTATGTGGCGACGCGGATATTTCCACTGCCCAACGGTAACCAAGATATTGACGATCTGACACAGGGGATCCTACAGTTGCAGGATGTGACGAAGGATGTGGTGAGGAGTACGATACTCCGAGGAAGAGTGGGGGCACGCGAGCGGAGCTCGTGCCGGGCGGGTTTATTAAAGAAGAAGGCATTAACGTAGGGATTAATAAACTATTAAGTGAATCTTCGAACACGCCTCACGTATGCCATCAATAGGAGTAAAAAGTTAACTTTTTGCAAAGCACAAGGAGGATTCATATGACATCCCAAGCAGAAAGCGCGAAAATACGACATCTCGCGGCTATAGAATCCGCCAGAAGAGCCAAAGAGACGCTCATCAGTATCCGCAAAAAACAGGACCGGAAAAAGAAATTTGTCGAATGCAAGAGCCGCAACCACAAACGATTCATGGCCGGTGGCCTGGTGGAGATGGCGGGAATTTTGGAAATCGATAAAGACACACTCTTGGGTGGCCTTATGGCACTTGCCAAGACCCTGAATGATCCCGCCAAAAATACCACTACGGCGCTCTGGAAGCAGCACGGAGCTGCTACGCTAGCGCAACACGAAGCCACACGCCTCAAAGAGGTGAAGGATAAAGTAACCGATGCAAGCAATCCGGTATGAGACCACCCACCTGACAAGATGTTGCGTATGGATACGGCCGTCATACCACACCTAATAAAAATCTATTCTCCTACGCTTAACATGTGTTAAATTCAGAATTCTGAAGTGACCCCTATAGCCGCAAGCGGCTTGCGCGGCCTCTGGCCTTGCAGACACAGCCCGCGCGCTCTTCGTCGGTGTGATCAGGGGGCGGCCTGCTTCCAGAGTCCCGATCAGTTCCTCTGCGTATCTTCGTAATCATGACCACCAGTGACCGCGGCACGGAGTATCACGCAAATCCAGCCGTACTCAAAGATGAGCCCAATTCCAATGGTGCCATAGATGAAGAAATTCAGGCTGTCGGCACCAAAAATCGCTATGTAGAGCGCGGCAAGCACGAGTATGCCAACAATCAGCGTCATGATAGGCTCTGATTTTTTGCGTTTTTTCTGCACAACCAAATTGGCCACACCCTTCATTCCCTCGCCGGTTTCGGCGTCTACTGACAAGACCAGTTCTCGTGCCATTTGTTACTCCTGACTTCCCGATCCTGCGATGCGTCGGCGCATGCCCTGGGGAATGTAGATTCGTTGGTGTGCACGCCCTACCGTGCGCGTCTTTCTGACGACCTTGCTACAGCACATCCAGTTTGGCGCCAGACCAGTCGGCGTGTCTGTTGCTGCGGGCATCGATTGGCTGCGGACCCATGAGAGACGCAGCCCAAGTCCGAAACGCCAGCACCACAAGATGTGATTGCCGGCCCTGGCAACGGCATGCTCTTCATGACGACGGCAGCGTTGCCCCCCGCGTGCTTACACCTTCTGCGTGCTTGACGGGCTCCGCAAAACGTTGCGCTGGCGGGATGCTCCCGTCAGTCCGAGTCGGCGCTATGCAGACCTGCGGGCCGGGTTGAGCGGCTTCATCTGGCGGCCCTTCACGGCTTGGATCCGCCCGGCAAGATCAGTATCTCCAGGAGTTTCTCTGTTTTTGCATCAATGGAGATAGTGTACATCAGGTCTTCGCGACTAACGTCTACAACATAGCGCAGGCCGCTACCGCCGGGAGTTTTTTCCAACTTCATGCCAGTGACCTTGGCGGTGTTCGGGGGGCAAGTCTGATTGGCGATGGCGGGTGCTTGCAGAGGGTTAAAAAAACCCTTGTGCAGCCGAAATCCGCAGGGCCTACTGGCGTTCATGGCGATGGCCTCTGCCTTGTCCGGGCTGATGTGTGCCTGCTGGGCGTACTGCTGACCCTCATAGGCCCAAGCGGCGGTACTGCTTCCCAGGCCGACGGTACCGGCGAGTAAAGCGATAACGAGATAGCGTGACGTGGATTTCATAATACCTCCTTGTTGTCCATTAGCTTGGTACATAACGTCATCCTTAATTCACTGGATGGTAAACGTGAGATCAGCCCGCCACCCGAATTTAGTATAGTAGGAAAATTTCCAACGTAAAGAGGATTCCCAGATGTCCGCAATTGATTTCGGAGGTTAGCGTGCCGTGGGGTGGGGGACGGATTTTCAGGGGTGATTTTGCCCGGAGATGTATTATTCCCTGACGAATGTTGGGCAATTATTCATTCCACTGTCGAGGTAATGCGTGCGCAAAGACAGATGTCAGGCGCGGGCGATAGGCGGCCGCTGCCAGCCTTCGCCAAATAGCACCAACCCGGATTGCGCCGTCATGGCTTCTTCTGTCGCGACAAACTTGAAAGGAGGCACGGTTCGTGCCATTTTCTACACGGGCGCCTCCTGTTCGTTTTCCGGTAGGTGAATCTTTTGGTCGGGACCATTATCCCGGGATACCGGGAACCCCTACAGATTGGGGCCATCAACCCCTTTTAGCCTTACTCGGTCGCAGGATCAGGGGTGACGGTCGAGGCCAACGCGACGAAGTTCAAGGAGATGCCCGAGTTGGCCCAGTGGAAGACCGTGCAGCAGTCGAAAGGGAAGTCGCCCCACATCTTGGCGGGCGGACAAATGCCGTTCATAATGGCGCCGTTAGCGAATACCGGTGACTTTGCCAGCGAGCCGGGTGGAAAATGATGCACTGGTTCCTATCCACGCTGGCCTCCCTGATTGCCGCAGCTACCCCGATCCTGCACGGGTATGGAATTTTGGCGGTCGTTGTCATCCTGTTTGCTGAAAGTATGGGAGTTGTTTTCGCCCCTGGTGAAGCGGTTATTGTGGCGGCATGCTTCCTTGCCGCCAAAGGCGTTTTCCATATTTGGGAGGTGATCCCGGTAGGGATCCTGTCGGCGACCCTGGGTGGCTACCTGGCCTATGGATTGGGCGCAAAGTATGGGCATGCCGGATTACTACGCTACGGACGCTATGTCTGGATCAAACCGAAAATGGTGGACAAAGTGCATCGTTTCTTCCATCGCTTCGGCGCCCCGGTGGTCGCCATCGGCCGGTTTGTCGTGCCGCTGCGCCAGTTGCAAGGCTACATTGCGGGAAGTGCGGAGATGGGATTCCCAGTTTTTGCCATTTGGAGCGCGGTGGGTGCCGTGGTATGGGTGAGTACATGGGGCCTTGGCGCGTGGTGGTTGGCGGGGCGCATCCCCGCCTGATACCTTGCTTACATCACGTCCATAACATGGGTAATTCATATGCTCCACTGGCTCACGGATGCGCAATGTTTGCGAAGCATCCAGAGAAGTGGAGTCAGTGCCATAAAAAGGGCCATATGCGGCAAGCCGTCGCCTGTAATACCTTACGGTATCCAGCGCAAGGCGAAGTGCCGTAGGGCGATAATGCAGGACATGGATAGTGCCAGCGTCGTTCCCGTGGGCATTACGGGTATCCAATGAGTAGAGGAGGGTAAGCAGTGATCATGTGTCGTTTTATTGTGGCCGTATGGGTATGGGTATGGGCTGGGAGTGCGATGGCTGTACCACTCACGCTCTTTGGCGTCCCCTTGCAGAATGCAACACGTGCCACCTTGACGCCTGTTTTAGAGAAAGCAGGACTTCCCTCCATTCCGAATGGCCCCCAGCAGTGGTCCGATGCCTACCGAATAAATGGGCAGATGCCCCAACTACAAGGCGCAAGCATGTTTTCGGTGGAGTATGACAGGCATAACCGTTTTGCTCTTGCCGAGTATAAATTCCCCAGCTTCAATGACACCAGACAAGTCCAGAATATTATCGCCATGGTTGAGTACAAGTATGGACAGCCCAGCAGTATCACCGGTGACATCAACCACGGGCCAGTCATAGCGCGCTGGAAAGAGGACAGTGGCATGGAAGTCAAGGTCTGGCGGGGCTGGCCGACAACCACCACTTACATGGATTTGGAAAATGTCGCTATCGTTAATACGATGCGCGCGGAAGGGCTCATCGGTATGCACGGTTCATTGCCTGGCCTGATGGATGCAGCGCCCATCAGTGAAAACAAAGAATGGCAACCCCCGTCACCGGTGGAGCAAGTCGCGCCGAAAAACATCCAAACTTTTCCAGAGCTGTTTGAATGGGGGGTAATTGCGTTTTTTGCTGTGCCTGCCGTGGGGATGGTTATCTTTGGTCACTTCCTGGCCAGAGTGACTCGTATCCCTCCTTTTAAAGTAGCCGCGCGTGTTCTTTTTGCTAGAATAAGTCAGTTTATTCGCAGGCCAGGATGGTTTTTGAAGGGAGGGAAAGGTCGCTAATTGCGGCATGCAGGTGTTTGACGTGTCTTGATGCCGCAAGATTACCTACAACCGCAAGGCGTAGTCCAGAACAGAGGTGAAAGGTGTGGCCTTTTCAGCATGCTGCACATGCGTTAATATATTCCGCTCATACTGAGAAATGGCTTCGCGGTCCTCGCATACCTGCATCTTGATAGAAACGCTTCCGGTAATGGCTGCATGTATCGGACACTGATGCAGCATTCTGATCAGGATCACTTCGTCATCAGATGATAATTGTAGGGGCAATTTTAGTACAATATTCGCATCCTCAATCCGAGCCGAGCCAGTAGCCGTTACGGTCGTGCGGATCGTTATCAGGCAAGATGTTTTTAGGCTTCGGCGCTCCAGAAACCGCAAGGTGAGTTCCGCCAGACATTGCCCAAGAGCCATATTTAGCATATGCAATGGAGTGAGTTGCACATCGTTCAGAGAAAAGCCTAAAGATATATTCTTAGAGCCGTCCAATTGGCATGCTACAATATGATGCTCACTATTCTTAAAAATATAAATATGAACTACGGCCTCTTTCTTACTCATTACGTGCTCCTGGTTGTCAGGATAAAACATCAAGCCAGAGCAGTTAAGGCTGCCCGTAATATCCATTCATTGAGTCCCAATGGCCCGTCAACGCGGATCTGCATCCCTGGGACCCTCACCGTGTCGATCAGGTGCGGGAGATCCTCTCTGAGATGGCGTCCGCGGCTCCAGAACAGCGGGGAGATTCTAAAATCACTGACCCCGCGGCCATATTCATCCTGAATTATATTCACTAGCGTAGGGCGCCATAGTTCGAGGTAACATAGCCTGATAAGACGTTCCGGGTGAGTTGCCTTCAAGTTGGCTGTCAAGGTCTCAAATGGAAGGCGCCATTCCGGGTCGCGAGAACCATGCGCCAGCAATAAATGGGCTTCTGTCATGCACTGAAAGCCGCTGACAAATACTGCTGCTTTAAGCTGCGGGAGTCATCAGAAGAGGTATTCATTTTACATGATAGCTGTTGCGACAGGCGTACTGCCTCGCCCACAATGAGGATTGCCGGGCTGCCCAATTTCGCTTCGTGAATGGCATCGGCAAAATCGCTTAACCGGGCGTACACATGGCGCTGCTGCGGCAAGGTTGCCCACTGCATGGCCAGTACCGGCGTATCCGGGTGCCGTCCACCGGCGATTAAGCCGTCCTGAATCTCCGTTATACGGGCTATTCCCATATGAATGACCAGGGTATCCGCTGCCTTTGCGACATGGGGCCAGTCCACCGGCGGGGCATCCGGGGCCTCGTGTCCCGTTATCAACAGGACGGATTGGCTGATACTGCGGTAAGTCAGTGGCACCGCGGCACAAGCTGCCGCCGCAAGGCTGCTGGTGATGCCGGGCACCACTTCATGGTCGATACCCGCCGTCCACAGCGCCACGCACTCCTCACCACCGCGTCCAAAAATAAACGGGTCACCCCCCTTGAGGCGCACTACACGCATACCTTGCCGCGCGGCGTGGATCATCCGCGTCTGAATACTCACCTGAGAAGCGGAGGGTCTGCCGCCCCGTTTGCCTACGTCCACCAATTTGGTGTCCGACCGGGCCATGTCCAGAATGCGTGAATTGACTAGGGCGTCATGAAAGATGATATCGGCCGTACCCACAAGGGCGGCCGCCTTCAGGGTCAGCAGGTCCGGGTCACCCGGACCCGCCCCGACAATCCAGACTTTCCCGCTGTTACCATAACCCCCTCTGCTCACAGATGGGGTCCTCCAGTGGTCAGCAGGCGCCATTGCCCGGTTGATCCGGCGCCTTGCGCGAGAAGCTGCACTAATCCACGTCCCATACTCCGGGAGGCGGTATTTTTAACGTTCTGATACATTCCCCACCCCGGAGTCGTCGAGACGGATCATCCCGGCCGCGACCGTTTGATGTGTTACTTCATCGATTAAAACGAACGCACCGGTCGAGCGAATGGCGTCATACGCATCGGCGGCGAGCGGCTGTTGCACATTCAGCGTGATGCTGGCGATATCGTTCAGTCGCAGGGCATCGGCCGGGTGCTTCTGCTGCGTGTTGATGTCGAGTAACGCATTGATTTTGGTGACACGCGCGGTGACTTGCCGGGTTGTGTGTTTCAGCCAGTACTTGCGATGTAGATCGAGCGGATCCTCCGACAACCAGCAGACGTCGGCGGTGACGGTTTTGAGCGGGCTGGCCGGACGATCGGCGGACGCGAGCATGTCGCCGCGCGAAATATCCAGGTGTTCCTCCAGCAGCAGCGTTACCGATTGGCCGACGACGGCCGATTCCAGTGACCGATCGAGTATCAGGATGTCTTTCACGGTCGCCGTCGATCCGCCTGGCTGCACTACCAGCCGGTCGCCCCGGCTGACTTTTCCGGCTTCGATACGGCCCATGTAACCGCGGAAGTCGTTGGCTTCGTGACCATTGTGGCGCGCCACCAGTTGTACCGGGAAACGCAACGGCTCGTCATGGCATGTGTCATAGACGCTCAGGGATTCGAGCAGTTCGATCAGCGTCGGCCCCTGATACCATGGCATCCTGTCGCCCGCAGTGACCACATTGTCGCCCGCCAGAGCGGACAACGGAATCGTGCGGATATCCTTCAGGCCCAGCCGTTGCGCGAATTCCCGGTATGCCTGCACGATGCGGTCATACACCGCCTGGTCGTAATGCACCAGATCCATCTTGTTGACCGCGACCACGACATGTCCGATCTGCAACAGGTGGGCGATGGTCGAATGGCGCTTGGTTTGCACCAGTAATTCAACGCTGCCATCGTCGCCCAGCTTCACTTTCGAGACATCGATCAGGATGATGACGGCGTCAGCGGTGGATGCCCCGGTAACCATATTGCGCGTGTACTGTTCATGGCCCGGGGTATCGGCGATGATGAACTTGCGCCGGGGCGTGGCGAAGTAGCGGTAAGCGACGTCGATGGTGATGCCTTGCTCGCGCTCGGCTTCCAGGCCATCCGTCAGCAGCGACAGGTCGATCGTGTCGCCGGTGGTGCGTCGGTGCCTGGCGCGCGACATGGCACTCAGCTGGTCGGCGAAAATACCCTTGCTGTCGAACAGCAGGCGGCCGATCAGCGTGCTCTTGCCGTCATCTACCGAACCGGCAGTAATAAAGCGCAGCAAACCGCGCTCTCTAGCCAGTTCCTGCAAAAACTGTTTGGGAATGGTCGCGCTCATCAGAAATATCCTGCCTTTTTGCGTTGTTCCATCGATGCTTCCGATGCCTGGTCATCCATCCGCGTTGCACCGCGTTCCGTGATTTTGGTCATGGCAGTCTCGGCGATGATGGCTTCGACGGTGGCGGCATCCGACGCCACCGGGCAGGTGCATGAAATATCACCGACCGTACGGAAACGCACGATTTTGGTTTCGATTACTTCGCCTTCTTTGGCCGGCGTCAGGGCGGTCAGCGGCACCAGAAAGCCGTTGCGCGCAATGACCTGGCGCTCATGGGCGAAATAAATCGGCGGCAGCGCTAGTTTTTCGCGGGCGATGTATTGCCAGACGTCCAGTTCGGTCCAATTGGAAATCGGGAACACGCGCATATTTTCGCCGGGATGAATGCGGGTATTGTACAAATCCCAGAGTTCCGGGCGCTGTGTTTTCGGATTCCACTGCCCGAATTCGTCGCGAAATGAAAAAATCCGCTCTTTGGCGCGGGCTTTTTCTTCATCGCGACGAGCGCCGCCGATGCAGGCATCGAACTGGAATTCAGCGATGGTCTCCAGCAGGGTGACAGCTTGCGCCGCATTGCGCGAATCGGTTGCCGGATTGCGCAGGCGCACGGTGCCGCGCCTGATGGACTCTTCGACCGAACGCACGATCAGTCGTTCACCCAATTCGGCAATGCGCCGATCGCGGAACTCGATGACTTCAGCAAAGTTATGGCCGGTATCGATGTGCACCAGCGAAAATGGGAACTTGCCGGGACGGAAGGCCTTCTCGGCGATGCGCAGCAGCACCACCGAGTCCTTGCCGCCTGAAAACAGCAGCGTCGGCTTGCTGCATTCGGCCGCAACCTCGCGCATGATGTGGATCGCTTCTGATTCCAGCCAGTCCAGATGGTGGTTGCTGGCGGCATCAATAACGTGTTTTTCGACTGCAGTGTTCATTATATTTGCCCTGACGTTTTTTGTGGCGCTGCTGGTTTTATTCGGATCAGTTTGCCGTCAACGACATGCAAGCCACATTCTCTGGTATCCGGATTTTCCCACCACCAACGACCCGCGCGGATGTCCTGGCCGGGGGAGATGGCGCGCGTGCAGGGGGCGCAACCGATGCTGGGATAGCCTTGATCATGGAGACGATTGTAGGGCACCTCAAAATCACGGATATAATCCCAAACTTCCTCGTTGTGCCAATCGGCCAAGGGATTGAACTTGGGCAACTCGTGGGCCGCGTCCCATTCCCGGACGGCGAGGTCCTGCCGCGAAAGCGCCTGTTCCCGGCGCATCCCGGTCACCCAGGCCTCCTTACCCCGCAATGCGCGCTGCAAGGGTTCGACCTTGCGCATATGGCAACAGGCCTTGCGCAGTTCCTGGCTCTCATAAAAGACGTTGGGCCCATGCTCCCGGACATAGCGCTCCACTGCCCCGTGCTCCGGGAAATACACCTGAATGGGGAGGTGGTAGCGCTCCCGGGTTTCCTGCATCAGCCGGTAGGTTTCCTCCGGTAAACGGCCGGTATCGAGGGTGAATATCTCCATCCAGGGCGCATGCTTCGCAATCAGGTCCGTGAGCACCATGTCTTCCGCCCCAAAGCTGGTGGCAAAAGCCGCCGGGGCGTACGGCGCATTGCGCAATTCCCCGAAAAGGAGGAGCACGTCCTGTATCTTGGTCTCTGCACTCATGGGTTCCTCACTGTCTCCCTGTGTGCAGGAGGCCGGGATCCGGCGGTAATAAATCCTGTCGCCGGACAAAGTCCCCGAATGTCTCGCCGGGCCAGCGGTGACCGACAAATCGCTTCAACAGGGGCCGTAGGGTATCCAGCAGGGCTGCTTCGCCCATGGCCTCCCGGTAAAGTGCGTTCAGGCGCATGCCGGTCCGATCGCCGCCCAGATAAAGATCGTAAAGGCCGGGCGCTTTGCCGACCAGGCCGATCTCCGCGAGATAAGGCCGGGCGCACCCGTTGGGGCACCCGGTCATACGCACCGTCAACGCTTCTCCTTCCAGACCGGCCTCGGCAAGCAACGCCTCGATGCGATCCAGAAAAACCGGCAAATAGCGCTCGGCCTCGGCCATCGCCAAGGGGCAGGTGGGCAGCGCTACGCATGCCATCGCGTGGGTACGGACAGGGGCGAGATTCAGCAATCTGTTGAGCCCGTATTCAGCAAGCACGGTTTCGACAATGGGGCGTTCCGCGGGGGAGATGCCGGCGATCAGCAGATTCTGATTGCAGGTCAGCCGGATTTCGCCATGGTGCAGACGTGCGAGTGCATCCAGCCCGCTGAGGAGCGGAATATCGCCATCGGCAACCCGGCCACCGGGTATGAAGAGGGTAAGGCAGGCTGTTCCGTCATCATTTTCGAGCCAGCCGAACCGGTCTCCCGAAGTCTCGAAGTGGAACGGGCGTGGCGGGGCCAGCGGGAATCCGGTGCGTTGCTGCACCTCCTGCATGAAGCGATCCAAACCCATACGGTCTACCGTGTATTTGAGGCGGGCGTGGCTTCGATTGCTTCGGTCCCCGTGGTCACGCTGGGTAATGAGCACGGCTTCGGCAATGGCCAATACCTGCCCGGGGGCGCAAAATCCGCAGACATCCGCCAGCCTCGGGTAGGTATCGGGTTTGTTGTGGCTGCGACCAAGGCCTCCCCCGACGCAAACATTGAATCCCGCCAGCCGCCCATCCTCGTGTATGGCGATGAACCCGAGATCCTGCGTGAGCACATCGACATCGTTGTGCGGCGGCACGGCGATGGCGATCTTGAACTTGCGGGGCAGGTAGGTAGGCCCGTACAGGATATCCTCCTCCGGCGCGGTTATCTGTTGGCCGTCCAACCAGATTTCATGATAGGCATGGCTCTGCGGCAGCAGGTGCTCGGCAATTTTCTGCGCCCAGCCGTATGCCTCAGTGTGGAAGGCGGAGATCTGAGGGGCGGAGCTGGCGATGACATTGCGATTGACATCGCCGCAGGCGCTGACCGTATCGAGCAGTGCCCGGTCGAGGGCTTGCAGCGTCGGCTGGAGATGCGGCTTGAGCAGTCCGTGAAATTGTATGCTCTGTCTGCTGGTGATACGCAGACCGCCATTGCCGTAGGTGCGGGCGATGGCGCCCAACGCCAGCCATTGTGCTCCGCTTAATACGCCGCCCGGCAGGCGCAGCCGGGCCATGAATTGATACAGGGGCTCCAGTTTCTGCTGGTGGCGTTCCGCCCGCAGGTCGCGATAGTCCTGCTGGTAAATGCCGTGGAACTTGATGACCTGAACGTCATCTTCCGCCAGTGCACCGGTGACAGGATTGCGCAGACTCTCCCGCAACGTACCGCGCAGCCCCCGGCTCTCCGCCTTGATCCGTTCCACGTCGGAAAGTGCTTTGTCATTAATAGACATCTCGGTGATATCTCCCCGTCTGTTTCAATTCCAGAATATATTCCTCGGCCTGAACCTGCGTGCGCCCGGCCGACTGAACGATATCCACCAGAGATTGCTGTACCGCCCTGCCCATCGCTTCGGCCCCGCAAACATACACGGCGGCACCTTCTTCAAGCCATGCGAATACGTCACAGGCACGCTCCCGTAAGCGGTCCTGGACGTATATCTTGCGTTCCTGGTCGCGGGAGAAGGCAACGTCGAGCCGGGTGAGGTGCCCATCCTTGAGCCAGCGCAGCCACTCCCGCTGGTATAGAAAATCGGTGCTGAAGTGGCGGTCCCCGAAGAAAAACCAGTTATTCCCTGCAGCACCTAGCGCCTCCCGTTCCTGCAGGAAGGAACGAAAGGGGGCCACCCCGGTTCCGGCCCCGATCATGATCATCGCCTGTCCGGAATCTTCGGGTAGCCGGAATTCGGCGTTAGGCTCGATAAATATGGGTACAGGCCGACCAATGGCGACACGATCCGCCAGAAATGTCGAGGCGACCCCCAGACGCTCCCGCCCGTGGCTGCTGTAGCGGATGGCGGCGACCGTCAGGTGGACCTCGCCCGGAACGGCCAGAAGGCTGGAGGCGATGGAATACCGCCGCGGCGGCAAGGGCCGCAGGCAGTCAGCGAAGGATTGCGCACTAAGCCCCTTGACGGGGTATTGCCCGACGACGTCGATGACTTCCCGGCCGTCTGTCCAGGTGTCGAGGCCGTTGACATCCCGCCCGGCAATCGCGCTTTGCAAAGCCTTCGCATCGCTCAGGCGCGCGTAACGCTCCAGAAAGGGCCATGTGATTCTGGTGATTTCATAATGTGCGGCGAGGGCCTCCACCAGCGGCATTTCACCCTGTCTGGTCCGTACGAGAGCCTTGTGGTCCAGCTCGAGCCGGTCGAGTAGCTCCTCTACGAGTTGGGGCGGATTGCTCGGCGTGACGGAAGCGATATCGCCTGGTGCATAGTGAAGGCCAGATCCATCGAGGTCCAGTTCGAGATGCCAGACTTCCCTGTCCGACCCGCGGCCGGAGAGATTCACCTTGTCCAGCAGAACGGCGGGGAAAGTGGCATGGCTCGAGTATCCCTGTTTCGGAACGGGGGCCGGAAGCGGTGCTGCCGGAGAGGACTTGCCGGTGGTGAGGGTCCCCAGGACCTGCTCCATCCAGCATATGGCATCCTCTTCATAATCGACGTCACAATCGACCCGGGGGAGAAGGCGCTCGGCGCCGGCGGAAGCGAGGGCAACATCGAACGCTTTCCCCGCCTGACAAAACCTGGGATAGCTGGCATCGCCCAATGCCAATACGGCAAAGCGGCTGTCGTGCAGCTCCGGAACCGGTCCAGCGGTCAGGGAAGCCAAAAGCGTGCGGGCACTGTCAGGCGGCTCACCATCTCCGTGCGTACTGACAATAATCACGATGATGCGATCCCTCCGCAATTTTGCGCGACCATACACCAGCATGTCTTGAACATTGGTTTGTACCCCCACAGCCTGGGCCTTGGTCGCCAAAACCTCCGCCAGCCGCTTGGCGTTACCAGTCTCTGTGCCAAACAATATGGTGATCTTCTCTCCGGTGTTTCCCCGTATTTTTTGGGCAGGGGCGCTTTTTCCAAAGCCTGTCAGATAACCACTGGCCCACAGCAGCTGTTCGCGGTTCAAGCCCTCTGCAAAACGTTGCAAGTCTTCTTGCTTTCGGGAATCCAGCAGAAAATCCGATTGATTAATCAATTTCATCGCAGCACCAATGTTATTGTTTGCCAATGCTTATCCATTGCCTCTGCCCTGCGAAAATCAAGAGGAATAGACCATTAGGGCTCTTGGCGTAGCACCTGACGTGATGTTGTGTATACGGGACCGATCAACCATGTGCGCAATCAAGGCAATTTCATGGGCCACGCAGTATTGCCTCCTTGTCAAACCCCATTCCCGCAATTCATCGAGATCTAACCCCACTTCATCGCAGGGAACTTCGAGTTCCTTGCAGGTTTTGCTATCGTTAAGAAAACCGGCCATTTCGCAAATTTGGTTGTTACCCAGTGCTGCCAGCGCCATAGCCAAGGAAAACGGACCCAGTCCTGTCAGTTGCTCACCAATAGCGATAGTGGCGGCGTCTAAGCTACTTTTCCCGATAAGAACCGTAGCTCGTTTGAGGGCATCTTGACGATTGATGATCATCTTCGGTACTCCTTTTCACAGTATTTCTTTATGAATGAGCGCGTTGGTCAACCACCATAGCCCGCCACATACATCCAACGCTTGGGCATATCCGAATATCGCTGTTTTCGTATATTTCGGCCCTCGGCGTGAGTCAGTTCGTATAGGCTCTTTAAGCCTCACAGTGACCTGGTACTGCCGCCGGTGCAGATAGCTAGCCTCATGCGAGCTTAGACGGCTTGTCCCTTCTTCACCCTGGCAGAAACTCGTCAGGGACAAAGTCTAGTCAAGGATGTACAAAAGCTGAAAGACTGATATGTTATATCTATATGCCAATTAGTTAGAATAATCTAGCGCCCATGAACCTGCCCGATTAGTACCGGTCTTCACACCCTCATCACACGCGCCGCAGAACTGCAAGACCGTACCATGATGGATTTTGTTGTGGCGGTTGTCCGGGATGCCGCACAACCGGCCATTGAGCAGGCTGAGGTCATTCGTCTCTCGCTGGTGGACCAGGAATGCTTGCACAGATAAGATCTGTGTAACGACGGTCGGCTGCACGTCACCGCTCCCGCGCCGCCTGCGATCGCCGCGATCCGATTGAAGGGTAAGGCCAGGTCAAGAAAGGCGCCTTGTTTTTAGTGTTTACAACTGAGGTGTGATATGCGTGTGCGTCATGTGATTATTGCGGCATTGATAGTTACAACTATGGGTTTATCCGGATGTGCTGTGCGGCCGCCAGAAAAAACCTTGGTAATTGGAACGACTTACACGGCGGCATTATCTATGGCCATGCTTAAATTCAAGGTCTTATCCTACAAAGGGGATGGTTGGTATACCGTTCAACTAATCGGTAGCAACATGGCACCTTTTAGCACCACTAAACCAGCGATGATCAATTCACATGCACTTTCTATTCTGCAAAAAATTAGCGGTGATTAATTCATTCGCAGTGGCCCGTCATCCGGCCGCCGCGCCATCCATATGGGCCACTCCGGTGTCCGGCCAGCAACCCTCCGAACAGTCCACGCAAAATAACGCACGGCAGCCCTGCCATCGGCCACCGAACCATAGACCAGATCACTGTCATTTCTCTGGCCAATCTTTCCTATACAGTCTTTCTTCCTGCTCCTGGTGCCGCAGATAGTTTTCATAGGATGGGATCATCTTCAGCTCCAGGCCGATGAATGGGCGCGGCTCGGCCAGCACTTTCGCCCGGTAATCGGAAAGTTCTGGATGCCGTTCCAGAAACGAAGCCATTTCCCCTAGTTTATTTGGCGGAATGGGCTTATATTGATCATAATGATCCTTGGAGAATGCCACACGGGGGGCTTCCAGTGTCATCCATATGATGAGAGATATCGCTATGGACAGAACATGCGGGTGGAATGATCCCCATATCAAGTAAATGGTCGATGCCGATATCGCAGCCGCCAGAACAGAATAGATTAGAAGAGTCAACGTGATTATTTTCTTTTTTCTTTCAATCTCCGCCATGGTCAGTGGTTTCTCGTAGAAATTCATAGCATTCCTCCAATCTTGCGAGTTAATTATTTCCGCGCAACTATAAATTGGCATGCGTTGGGCGCAGAAAAAACGCGTTGGCACCCGTTATATGGGGCTTCCTCTAAACAGAGTGCCTTTCAAGCCGTCAAGTGTTATAGCACTTGGCCATGCACTTCGGAGAAGAGCTGTATATATTTCAAGTATCTGGCAATTAACGCCAAAGGTTGCACCTTCCCTCCACGAATTTAGCTATCAACATTGCTCGCCTCAAATTTATGTTGCCATTTACCTCTAACTGTTCACCCACTCGGGGGTTGTGGTGAGATTGAAGCTTCCGCTGAGAATGGCTCTGGCCGGATCCATTGCAGCCCAATAACGGTGCCCACACAGACGTAGCACAGCATTGGGCAATAACTGGGAGTCATGGGGTTCTTCAGAATTGAATTAGGCAAGTACATCATTTGCAGCCTCGCTTATCGAAGATTTTTCATTTGAATCTGGAGGCCAGCTTGGCAGCAGGCGCTGGCAAGCGCGGGCAAAGGCGCCCAAGCGCCGACCCGTATAGAACCAATGGCAACAGCGCCGTGTCTCTTCCACACTGCTCAGGCGTCGGCCGTCGAATTCTCGGCCAGGGTAGACCAGATATTCACCAGGGAAAGTGAGTAAGCGTGAAGTGATACTCTGGTAAAGTTGTGCGATGTTGCCAACCTGCGGGGCGCAGCTGCCTACGCCACCGGCGAGAAGTGTTTCACCCGTGAAGAGACGATCTCGCCACTGGTAGGTCACCGCGCAGGGGCTTTGCCCGGGCGTATGGATAACTTTTAAGGTTTCCTCGCCGAAATACAGGATGTCACCTTCTCTGGCCCGCAAGTCGGCGTGGACACTGGGTGCCAACTCATGCAGAACTACGCGCCCATCGGTGGCGGCTTTTAAGGCTAAGGCCGTGTGGTCGTGATCCGGATGGATACAAGTTACTAAAATATACTGAAGCGAAAATCCTCGCCTCGCTATTAACTCAAGCAGGGATTCAACGACAGATAGCACTGGATCGACCACAACCGCCATGCGTGTCACTGGGTCAGCAAGGAGATAGCTGAGCCTTTGGGTCTTTTGGTCATAAAATTGACGGAATATCATGAGTACCTTGAATTCCTCCCTGAGAGTAGCCGCACCGACACTGTCGCCGAAGTGCCATAGGCCGCTCTGTGCAGGCCCAACAGAAAATTTGATGGAAGTATAAACTGAAACAGAGCGCGCAACCAAGGAGCGAAGGCGACGTGGGGTACCGCGGTGACGGCCTTACGGGGTTGGGGGAGCGGTGCAAAGTCTGGTCGCGGAAAAATCAGGTTTACTCGCCGCGCCCCTTATCCTTCACGGATAAATGCTGGGTACCACTTTTTCGAGCTTGGCGCCCTCTGTAACCCGGCCCGGAAGTTGGGAGAATTGACCGTAGGGTATCCCTCAATTTTTGGGATAGATGCTGCCGGTTTGTCACAGATGGCATGGATGCCTCCCCCTACACAGGACCGGCAGCGGGGAGTTTCAGAAGGGAGTGTAGTAATCGGCCCTGGGTGCCGCAAATCGCGCCGAAGAAACACGCGGTGGCTCTCCAGTTATGGCAAAGTAAAGGCGTGGCACTGCAGAAGGCCGAAGAGACAATGGTGCATTATGCCCGCAATGG
>Ga0307375_10002443_pt1 | contig 19031 bp, 41 predicted proteins | sample TR1MG_FD_202531 | JGI IMG/M metagenome (GOLD analysis project Ga0307375, IMG submission 202531) | Soil microbial communities from Risofladan, Vaasa, Finland - TR-1 | ecosystem: Environmental > Terrestrial > Soil > Coastal area > Acid sulfate soil | place: Finland: Risofladan, Vaasa | collected...
GCACCCTGGGAACATCTTTTCTTTCCCACCGTAGGGGCTAAATCTCTTGGCATTTATAGGCTTTTGGGCTTCCCGCTGATACACACTGTATTATGATACACACTGTATTAGGGAGTGATACACACTGTATTACCCCCCCTATTTGCGCTGGTCAAACAGGGTACAACTAATACACTGTGGTAGTACACACTGTATTAGTTGGGACGATACACTATGTATCACTCTCGGGCATTGAAAATCCCAATCCAGAACTCTGACTTTTCTTGCCGAATGCTTCAACCGCCTGGCCTCGGTTCATGCCAGATGCCACGTAATGCCAGTCATGCTGCTGCCGGCAAGAGCTCGAGCAGCGATATCGGTAGAATTGCGGTGCTTTTATATCCACTTGGGTCATTTCGGTCTTTATACGCCATTGGCCGGGTTCATCCCCGAGATGCCTGGAGAGTCTTCCGACGTCTTTGGAGGCCACGAGAATCCCATCGGTATCAATATGTACCGGATGGACCGAATCGCCGCCTGGAGCGCCATAGAGCCCTTCTAGAAGCATTCTCGTGCGAACTCTGGATGTAGTCTCGGCTGCGATGTGGGCAGCAGAAGCTTGGGGCAGTTTCCGAGGCAGCCGAAGAGTCGAAATACCGTCATGGCCGAAATCATCTTTCCATCTCAGAATAGACCGATCGTCACCAGTCATCCCGAACATACCCCAAAGAGAATTCGAGATGGCTTTGATCAGTTGGCCGGCGGCTGGACTGAGGCTCTGGCGGGCCTTTGACACGGTTGGCCACCAACGTTGGAATGGCTGGACATAGGTCAGGGGTGCCCAACTTTTGATTATTTGCATTCCACAACCAAGTTGTTCAGCTGCTGCCAGTTCCTGCCAAGTCCATGTCCCAGTGACTTCGCCAGTTGGCCAGGAGAGAATATCCCGATCGATGCGAACTGGTAGAGGAGCATGCGCCAAATGATCTGGTACCTGGACTCTAGCGACTGCCAAGCCGGGTTCATTAGCCCTTATAGGTGTGCTGGCGGAGACCGGACGAAGTTTACCTGCATATGGTTGATTGGCCATCGCGAATGGATAGGCTGAACGAATGTCGATCGCAACAATGTTCCGATAATGACCCGGGACTGCGGCTTGTCGGCCACCATAGACGCCTGAATGGCCAATCTTGGCATCAAAGCTCAATTCAAACTCTTGATCGATCGTAGACCGCCAGAGACCCCAAGCCATGGCCGAAATAGATCCCGCGCCGACGCCCAAGTTGCCGAGGAAATCAGAGAGCTCTAAGAGAGCGGCGAATCTGTCATCATCGCTCGGCAACGGATCGAGGACATGCCGGAGAGAATGAACTCGAACCTTCGTGCCATCTAATACCAATGTGGTTGCTTTGCCTCGCCAAATTTCTACCTGCCATGGTCGTGCACCAGTCGCATTGATCAACGACTTTAGCGATCCAGAAACGAACAGCGCATGCCCTTCAAGTGCTTCCAAAAGATTTCGAGAATTCTCTAGACCTTTCGCGACCAAGAGCCCATCTTCAGTGCGGACGCTGAGAGAACGCCATTCTGGATGAAGCAATGCTACTTGTCGTCGCTTCACCTGACCCAGTGGCCGAATAATCATGCTGCGGCCTCTCCCCTGGCCCTTCGCTTGGCTAACCGAATAGCCCGACAATCCAAGCAATATCGGCCTTTACTGCTTCGGTTTATGGCTATGTTAAATTCTGTCTTCAGATGCCCCTTACTACAGCGAGCGCCAGCGGCTTTTTCTTGATTGATTCGACCGAAACTATCTGCACGGCGAACATTCTCGGTATTCGTGACTACCTCCAAATGTGCTGGATTCACGCAAAGTGTTACGCGACAAATATGGTCCAAGGTCATGCCTTTGGGAATCGGCCCTTCTGCTAACTCGTAGGAAAAACGGTGGGCTTTCAAAGGCTGGCCGTGGACGATGTAGAAGCATCCGTATCCGCGTCCATCATCGCCGTTCATCCAAAGCCAACATGACCCTAAACCTGGCCATAATTCGGGTTCCGGGCCATTGAAATTGACCTTCTCCCAAAATCGATCCAAGATCGGGCGTTTCTTAGCCATTGGCCATCGTCGGCAATCCATCAGGATTCGGATCGCACTGGCAGTCCATGACCCCCGGCTGCGCAAAGCAATTAGATGCAAAATGGCGTTGACAGTCTAAGCAGTAACCTGCCGGGTAGTAGGGATACCAAAGCCACTCGCCGCAACTCTTGCACCGTTTGACTTGCGTGTCGTCGCGGAGATCGCTAGCCATCAGAGCCGCCCGTACACATCGATATAGGCCGGATATTCACCATCGAGAGCTTTGGGAGAATAATCACCGAAAGAAGCTACGATTTCCGCAGAAGTACCATCCGTGAACTCGAGAACTAGCCGATTCTCATCATCAAATTGGCGAGAGCTCCCATTCCAATAAATTTTTAATGGTGGATTCAACACTGCGACACCTTTAATCGTTTTCCCAGTCAACAACCGGGTTGCTACTTTCGTCCGTTCCTCACAGCTCATTTCTCCCCCTGAACATTTTACAAGCCATTATTCGGTCTCATTCCTATCCGTTCGGCGCGATTTCATCGGTGCCGGTGACTGCATAAAAAATCTCATGGTCTTCTTGATTACGATTGCGTGAGCGTTCCAAGGATTCCGAGTTGTACTGAAACTTTAAGTCTTGCAAAAGGTCGATGATCTCTCTGGGCGCTTCGCCTTCACCACCACCGCCGGCGGGGATCTCGATGATCAATGGATATTTTGATCGCTTCCGATAGACCGTCAACCGCCACGGCCCATCAGCGCTAGGAGTCACATATACATGTTTCCAGCTCTTCGGGTCCGGCAGTTGGGCTAAAGCGGCAGCATTCTCGGTTCTCATCCGGTTTGGGATCCAACTTGGTCGACGTAGTTGGTGTTCCATTTCGATAATCTGTTTAGGTGTCAATTCTGTACGAACGGCCTTCTGGGTCAAATCTTGTAATGATTTCGGTTGACGTACGTAACCTTCCAATTTATGGCCGCGAGCGGTTGAGAGTTGAGCACCCATCTCCCATGCTGTCTGGCTGATCCCCTTCTTGGCCAAACGATTGCGGTACGTGGGCGAGAGTTTCCGGTATCCGAAGCGTTTCTGTCCTTTACGTCGCCCCATTTTACTGTCGCGATCTTAGATGGCGGATCGTGTTCTTGAGCAATCGTAGTTCCTCTGTGCGCAGCCGCAATTTTATTTTTAAGATCAGGATGATGATACCGAAAGCGATCAGCAGCGGCAGCCAGATAATCCATAGCATGAGTAGGGCCAGAAAAATCTTCATCTTCATCGCTCACTTTCTGCTTGCGCCAATAGTTCCGCCATTCGCGATGGGTTGCAAGACCAGAGTTTAGCTAATGCGGTCCGGCTGATCCCGTATTCGTAGGCTTTGAGCATGTCCGCCCGAGCCCGATACAGGGCATCTCGGCGCATCTGATCGATCCGTTCGAGACTTGCCTTGGACCGTTTGACCTTGTCGATCAGAGTCTTCTCCGGGGAACGAGGCATCAGCGGCCTTTCCATTGCATAATCATCCGGCCATGTGAGCGTGGACGTCGTGCCCGCACATATCCAACTCGCTCGATGAGCCCGGCTTCAGCTGCGGCAAACATCAAACCGCCGACAGCATTATTCTTGTTTGTGCGTTCCTCCGCCGGTAGGCCGATCGTCGCAATGATTTCTTCTACTGTGAATGGTCCACCATTGCTGGCCAAAGATTTGATCAGTTGTTCGAATTGATTTCGATATTCCTGATCCATTTTGGTCACAGCACGTTTTTGCCCAATCCGCTTAGCCTCTAATTCATTCCGACCTAAACAGAGAGCACAGCCTCTCACGAATAAATCATGCTCATCATGCAACGCCCGTTCTAGTAGAAGCAAATTCTCTTCACTGATCGGGACAACATTGAATGGCATCTCTTCTTGTCCTGGCGATTCTCCCAATTCGGTCATTCCTCTACCTCCCCTAACGTTTCGAGCCGCCTAGCGATAGCGGCAGCCTTGTCTACACGTATCCATGCTGGAACAGAGTTGCCCGATTTGTACGCCTCGATCTCTAGTGCGATCTGCTCACGAAGTTCAGCGAGACGGTTCGGTAACTGATCTCTCGTTTCAAGAAGAATCTCTTTCATTTCTTCCCTCGAAAGAAATTCGTAAGGGTTATCGGCGCTCATTCCTCTACCTCCCATTCGACCCTTGTCGCGCCGTTGTGACCGTGAATGAATATCAAGTCCTCGATAGAGTCGTAGAATCCTGTCGAAGGGGTTGGAGTCAGCCAGCGCATAGCGCAAGTGCCGTCATCGAATTCAACCCCTTGCGCCGGTTTCCCAGTTCCTGAAACGCCAGAAACATCAACGTCTCGCACTAGATAGAACGTCCTCATTCCTCTACCTCCCCTAACGTTTCGGTGATGGCCTGACGAGTAAGGCAAGGCCACGCATCGCGACATCCTCCACAAAGCCCTGGATCTACTCGTTGATGTATCGCCAGTACCGCTTCTAGGACAGCGAACGGACGGCGTATCAGAGCGAAATCTTTCTTGATGTAATTGGGGAAACAGACCGCGTTGTATTCCTCCCAGTCTTGGTGTATCCGCTTCTTCAAGCGTTCTTCTATCTCTGCGAGTCGAGCCTCGGGAATCATGGCAAGCACCCAAAAATGCAGGGTGTACAGATTCCGCCTGCATCAGCCTCGTTTTTGCAAGGCTCTCCTTTATGAAAGTCGGGTTCATTGCATTCGCACTTCATTATTTCACCACACTCGCAAGGGAACGTGGCGCAATCAGCACAGCGACTCATTCCGTCACTTCCTGGTGTCGAACAAGTTCGCCGTCAGTTGCTTCTTTGACCTGCTTCACAGCGAGGACGACCCAAAACTCTTTCAACCCGACCCCCGAATGGACGTAAGTAACCTCAAAGAAAAGCTCTTTCCATTCATAGTCAACGTCTCGCCCATAAAATTGGAGTACGTCCCCCTTGTTGTAGCCCCTGTCGTTGTAACGAACTTCAAATGTCTTAGACCCATCCAATAGAGCATCAAGATAAACCTGCTCAATTTTCAGTTCGTGTTTCATGGATTCACCACATTTGCCAAGGCGAGGAATTTGTTCCAAGGCTTCAAGAGAAGTTCATATTGGTCTTGGGTGAACTTCTTGCCCATATACGGTTGAGCTAGATGAGCTAAAATCGCCCACCAGATTATTCGCCTGGCTCGCCAGTAGGCGGCGTAGGCGGCGTCGTAGGCGGCGTAGGCGGCGTAGGCGGCGTAAACGTCGGCGGCGGCGGCGGCGTAAACGTCGGCGGCGGCGGCGGCGTAGGCGGCGTAGGCGGCGGCGTAGGCGTCGTAGGCGTCGGCGGCGGCGGCGACGGCGGCGGCGTAGGCGGCGTCGTAGGCGTAGGCGGCGTCGGCGGCGGCGGCAGTCTTGAAATCATCTTTAGTAAAAGTTTTGATCCGATCGATAATCGACTGAATTTGAGCAGTATTGGGTCCGTAGATCAGTTTTTGATTGGTTGTCATGCTTCACTTCCTATTCTTGTCAGATGGTGATTTGGGCGATGATTCATAATAGAATCAGTGGAAATCTGAGTGAATAATTCAGCATGATTGCTCCTCGTGGCAAGTACAGCGGCAGGCTATGAATTCGCGGCGTTCTTCCTCGGTCGCGGGTTCAAGCGTGAACATGCATTTGTCGTGTGCGTTGAACCAGCACGCGGTCGTCACATTATTCAGGCTCATGATCAGATCCAGTGGCTCGGTGAGATGCTGGGGCCATAGACTGGACCGCGATCGTCGATGACGCAGACGATGTTCGATACAACTATGAAAGTGTTTCTGCCGTCAATTTTCGCAGGTTTCAGAATCTGGCCATAAAACGGCGAGTTGTGGTCTTTTGCGGTGCGCCAGAAGGCCGTGCGACCGTATTCTCTGTGGACGATCGTGTCGATGGTGCGGCCTGATAATCTGCCGTGGTTGGTGTGTATTGTTGTTTTCATTTTTTCCTCCTGGTCGAGGTGGATGGTGTCTGGTGATACATACTGTATCAGTTGCGAGTGTTTTGGCAAGGGATTTCGGGACATCTTTTTTTTTGTTATAGCATGAAATCAGCCGATAAGGTAAAGGACTCCGTTAGTACCATTGCCCCCAATGGCCGCACCGTTGAATTGTGAGTTGCCTGCTCCTCCTCCTCCGGCTCCATATCCGGTCCCGTCTTGCCCTGGGAAGGAATACGGAGGTGTGGTACCGCTCGCCGCTCCGCCCCATCCGCCTGTTCCTACTGTGCCGTTAGGCGTGCTTCCTCCGCTATATGGGCCACCGCTCGCGAAAAATGCACCGCCGCCGCCACTTGAGGTGGTGATTTGTAGAAAGGGAAATAATGGGGTCGGGTTTATTGTTCCAAGTTGTCCGCTACCGTTTCCGCCAAGCCTTCCACCGCCGGCGACGTTTACGCCGTTGGCTGAGGTATAGGTCCCTAGCGTGGTATCGGTCGGGTTAGCCGGTGCTATTGCGTGGGAGGTTCCTTGTCCTATTGTTATGGTTTCTCCACCGACGAGTTTTACTCGGCCTTGCCAGACGTTTCCGCTGCGACCACCCGCACCTGAATATGTCGCACCGTTTAGAATGTCCTCCCCACCTTTCGCCCCGCCGACCAATACGGCGTAGTAATCCCCTACTAAGGCGTTGATTTGATTAGCGGTTATTGTCGTCAGTGGACCGCTCGGTGCGTATTGGATGTTAGATCCTGTCAGCTGAATTCCAATAGAAACACTGGTGCCGCTGGTCGTCCAGTAGTCCATTTGCACAGCTGTTGTTGCTAAGTTGACTGAGACGGTGCCAGTAACTGTTACCGCACTTACGATCAGGTTGCCGTTTGCATCATAGAAATCGCATTGCGTTACGACTGTTGTCGGACAGGTGATGGTGTAAATACCGTTGATGAATGTTGATGTTGATTTGTAGAGCGTGTTTGCGACGGCGGCTTGGACGTATTGGATTGATGGTGCGGCTGGTGCGGGGATCGAGGTGTTGGTTGGTAGGAGGAATGGAATGTTTTGCAGATCAGGGCCGGAGAATCCGGCACCTTGTTGGATGGCTTGATAATTAGTGTTGGCGGTGAGGAGAGTTGATTTGATGGTGAGGGCTTCACCGGATTGGATTTGGATTGGTCCGTAAGTGTTGCCGCCGGTCCATTGACCGACGATCATGCCATTCTTGTAGGCGGTATGTGCCGAGGATGCGGTCGCGTTTACTATGAAGATGGTGATGATCCAGGCTTCGCCCATTGGTGGGATTTGACTGGTAAAGGTGGCTGCACCAGTTCCATCGGTTACGACGGTGAGTGCATTGTTGATGTTTGATTTCATCTGATGCCAAAATTCCGGACAATAGTTACTGGATTCCGACTGCCAGTGAAGAGCATGATGGTGCCGGTGAGCATGATTAGGCCGCCAGCGGTGACGATGAACCCGGAGACCATCGCTTTACGATTGCAGGCTGTCCATTTGATTGGTGTTAAAGGAATATGCCAAATGTTGCCTTTGTTTTGGCATCCGATCGCTTTACTGCTGGCCGGTGTTGCTTTTGAGCTGATCGCACCTGTACCAGGTTGGGCATTACTGGCTTGGATATCGTGGGGGACTGGGATGGTGGAAATATAGTCGGCGAGTCGATGTGGTTGTGGGATGTCGGCACCAGCGGAGGCGACACCATAATGGTTGGAGGCCCAGTTGGAATTGACAACTGCGACAGAGAAATCTTGCGGTGGGGCATCCATCTGTAAAGCGTTATAGATACCGGGGCCGATGGCGCCGCCTTTGTAACCACCGACGATCATGTTCGCTGTGTTGGTTGCTGCTGTGGTGAGATCCGGATAACTGCCGGTTCCGTCGGCTTTCGATGTGCCGAGTGAGGCGTTGAGTGGATTGTTTCTAGTTGCCCAAGTTTGCGGATGATTCTCCGCTGCCATCCATCGCAGGATGTTTTGGATATTGTTGTTCGTAGGTTTCGCACCGATGTCATTGATGAGCAAGGTGGCCCAGTCCTTGTTAGTCTGGACCCGATTTATCGTCAATGGCATCAGTCGGCCTTCTTCTTTGGTCTGACCAACCAGGATCGATTACCAGTTTCGCTGTCCTCAGTTGAAGGATTGGCAATCATATACTCGTAGCCGGCAACGAAGATCGCGCAGATCCCAAGGGATGCGAATAGCGGTAGTTTCTTATCAGTGCGGACGGATACTGCGGCCCCGGTGGATACCACGATGGCGGTGGCTGCGATTTCTCCCCATCTGATCCGTTTAACATTGCCTGCTTTAGCACCTTGCTCGTGAAAGAATGGTGAGCTGACCGTGAACCATGATGGGCAGAACCCAGCGAAGACTCCGGAGGCTTCCCCGATGAGCAGGATGATGATGGTGATGTCATCAGCCGAGTCGGTGGCCGACATGCTCTCACCTGATCTTCTGGACAGTCGTCCCGTTCGAGGTGATGATCACTTGTAAATCTGTTCCGGGTTCCCGCATACCTTGGATCGGGGGCAGGATGAATGGTGGGGCAGGGAAACGAACCAGTTGTCCGCCAGGATTCTTCCTGGGCTTCGGGTGCTGCAGAACCCGATGGGTGATGGCCATCAGATCCTCCCAGCTGCGAAGTCTTGGCAGCCTTTGCCGCCGAGTTCAATATAACCGTGGATGGATGGCTCGAGGCGGATCAGATCGATGGTGCCGTCCGCATGTCGGCGGTGCAGGTATGCGGGATGGACGGCCTCGTTCTGGTTCTCGGTGGGCCAGAAGCCACGAAAATTCGTCCTGCGGAAATCATCCTGCGTTTTGACCGAACTGGTTCCGGCCATCCGCTCCGTTTTAGAACGGATTCGTGTTTGAATGTTCATCATCGCCCCCATCGTAATGGTGCTGCTCCATGAGGTACTTTTTTCCGGGATATCGATGGGTAGGCTTTCTGGCCCGATCGTCCTGGAAAGCCCAAAATCCGTTTGCCGACTGGTCTCTTCATAGGCTCTTTCCAGGACGTCGATGGGTAGGCTCTCTGGCCCGATCGTCCTGGAAAGCCCAAAATCCGTTTGCCGACTGGTTTCTTCGCAGGCGTGGCTTTATGAGAGGCGACCGGTCGGGTCTTATGCGTTGTGATTGCTCTGGAAGGTTTTTGAACAGTCTTCTTGGCAGATGGTGTTTTCACGATTGGTTTGAATGGATCGTGATTAGCTAGATTCGGCATCGGATTTACCGTCGGGGTCGGGAGATAAGGTTTTTGAACAGTCTTCTTGGCAGATGGTGTTTTCACGATTGGTTTGAATGGATCGTGATTAGCTAGATTCGGCATCGGATTTACCGTCGGGGTCGGGAGATACAGCGGGAAGCTATCAGGGTTTGGGTTGGCACCTTGGCCCGTGTTCCATGTTGGTTGTTGCTGGTTTTGGATTCCCTGGTCTAACGCGTTCGGATCCACATACGAACCCTGATTGTAACCGCCAGTGGTATCGGTCGGAGTTGGCGATGTCATAGCAGGATTGCTCTTACGAGCCCGGTAGAGGACAAACAGGAGTGCTCCAGCGACCGGTACTCCGATCAGGACTGGTTTCGGAAGTTTGCTGATGCCAGCGAATGGATTAGCCATCAGAGCGGCGCCGCACCGTGGGGGACGACAGGTGGTTGGGCATAAATATTGCCAGACGTCGAAGGTAGAGTCCCATATGGAACCTGGGTCGCTCCCGCCGCATTGACGATGTATGTGTCGTTGGCACCCGGTGCCCAACTTGGGCTGGGGCCGACACTTTTAGGGTCCGAGCTCCATTGGTCATATCGAGCTGGTGAGTAAGCTTGGGTGTAGGTCGAGGCGACAGCAGGTGTGAGCCCCATCGCGGCATCGGATGCCGATTGCGCCATTGGCGCGATACTAGCCGATGCGTTTCCGTCCGCTGTTCCTGTAGCGCCTGAAGGAACCGTGACCTGGCCAGTCGATGGGTCAATTGTGAGCGGCCCAGTCGGATACATGGTGGGCCCTGCTGGACTTCCGGGGATCGAGGATGCGAATAAGCGGCGGCCACCACCACCGCCGCCTGCGATCACACCTCGACCCTTCCCACCATTTGCGCTGCCGAGGACATTACTGGCTGCTGATTTGACCGCGACCGGAAGTGAGGAGATTGGCTGGCCAGTTACTTTCGACCAGCCGTAAGCGCCGATCGGTAGCGCCAGGATAATGGCGAGAAGAGGTTTTGGGATCATGGCCAGGTTCATAATGGCCGCCGCTTCTGCCCATAAGTAGGCCATTGTGGGAAGACCCGGACATCACGGGTGACTCGTTGCCCACCGATGCGGTGCTTGCGCTGTGGCACGACAGGCGTGGCTGTGATACGGACCGACGGGACGGGCAGGACGTTATCGGATCGGAATTTGCCTGGGAATCTCAAGGTCTGGTTCATGCGAACGACGTAAAGTGTGGGTAGGGTCCAGTTCGGGGCGACCGATGATGGTTGATTGTATGGGCCACCAAAGTTGCCATCATTTACTGCGGTTGGGCGGGGAGAGATGATCCGTAAGGTGCCTGGTGCTCCCACAACCTGATTCTGGCCATTAGTGGCAGCCGTTGGGATTGGGGCGGGCATGGGTGTGAAAGCCCCAGCGCCTTTAGTGGGGATTTGCAGGTTGCGGATCTGCCAACGCGTCATTAGCTTGGCATGCCTAGGAGGCCGTTGACGCCGACTCTGGTGAAGCTGGTGATGCCTTTGGTGGCGGCGGTAGTACCCGCCGGGTGGATGAGGATGTCGGCGACGATGATGCCGCCGACGCCGAGGGCGAGGAGGGAGAAGAATTTGCTCATGGCTTGCTCGCTTTCTCACTTGGCAGGGTCTGTGTTTTCTCACCTGGACGCCACAGATTCAATAAAATCGCGACATCAAGACCCCAGCCAGTCAATGCGGCAAGACTTGCCGCGTTTCCGGTGGGAATCGATAAGGCGCCGAAGATCATCAATGCCGACAGATATTGGCTTGGCATTGGCAGGTGTGGGACGGGGTTGTTCTGGTAGGCACCGTTTTTAGCGCCACGATATGTGATTAGGATCGCGGCGAGCGTGAAGGGAGCGATGATTGATCCGGCCATCGTCTCAACTCCCATCCTGCGGTGTTTTCGCAATTTGCGCTGTCCATCGGTTTGGCATTAGGAGATCGACGAGACCCCAGTTGCCGCCATTGACTTGGCTGACACCATAGTAAGCGATGGTGTAGCCGACGAAAATGACCCCGATGGGTATGAAGAGCATTAGCCTACGCGCTTGCCAGGGACTGGCTTGACCCATCGGTGGTAGGCCCATGCCGAACCGACGCCGGCGACGAACCAGAATGCCTTTGAATTCAACAATTCGACCATCTCCTTATTTCGATGAGGTTCCTGTTGGGAGGGATCTGCGGACTAGGACAAGTAACCCGATGGCTCCGACGCCGAGCCAGAAGGCGATACCGAAACCATCGTTCGGCTTGAAAATGTCGGCCTTGCTCGGCACAGCCCTGGTGGCGTCAGTACCGAATGCGGCCTGATTCACTGATCCAGGCGTCGAAGTTGTGTAGGCACTACCTGAGACGATGCCGTGCACGCCCATGCCTCTTAGACCGGCCATGTTATACCTCCGGCAGGCCCTGGATCAGTGATCCGCTAGGGACGATCTGGCCGAAGACAGTGTTGACAGTCGCCGGCGAGTTGGCACCTGCACCAGCTGGCTGGAAGGCCAGTTCCATCGATGTGCCCGGGTTTGTCGACAGATAGGTTTCCCCCGTGTCGAGCAAACCGTTCGACTTTTGGCTGAGAGCCGTTTTGCGAGTGAATGCGATTACCCCGGTCGGTCTAGTGACAGCACCGAACTCAATGGCCATATCGTCATAAATCTCGTTCATGGTCGAGTCGACGATCGGTACACCGTCGAGGGACCAGACGAGTCGACTTGGCCAGTAGCCATCCGTTCTCGCGTTTAGAGAATCTCGGACTATGAAAATCAACGTGTCGAGATAACCACCGAGTTTCGAGGCGTTGAGCCTGGAGGAAGCGCCTGAACCTAAGGTTGGGTTCATCTGGCTGGTTGACCATTGCCGAGTCGTGCCGAGCCCGGGTGGTTCGATATCGATCTCGGGGAGCCAATAATAATCGGCGTCGAGCGTGGTGTTGACGGTTGGGGCAGTTCCAGTGCCGGCGCCGAGGATCGCGGCGAACGTGTTTAACGTCATCTGCAATTGTGGCGGAAGTGATGCGTTAGCGCCGCCGATGACGCCGATTGCTTTGGCGAACTCGAGCGGGAGGGCGGTGGAGAACGATCCAGCACCAGTGGTGGCGGAAAGCGCCGAATAGGAGGGGAGCTGACTGACATCATTGGTCTTGTTATCGATACCCCAACCGCCGCCGAACATGTTGACGAGGTTGAGCATCTCGAACCCAGAGCCGGTGAGCAGGGGCGTCCCGAAGGCATCCTTCAACTGTAAAAGTGAGACGAGATTGAACGGCGCATCAGGTTGGACTACTGCGCTGGTCAAAGCACCGCCCGAGATCAGGGCTTCAGTGAGTCGGAGCCGGCGCAGATACCCTGGTTTCGCAATCAATGCCTGAGTGATAAGCGCACCAAGTGCATCAGCTGTACGCGCATAGATCGGGCCGCGACCGGGTTGAGTGTGCCTGATGAAAGGTCCGCCAGGAGCTTCGCCCGTGGTTTGCGGCTGTGGCCTTGTAGCTTCAATTCCTGAATTCTGGCTCATTAGAGCACCACCATTCCAGCGTCACCGATCGCTTTTAGTGGACCGGAGTCCTCACGCGCCCACCGAGCTAACGACATTTTGGCCAGGCCCACCGCTGGATGTAGCAAGAGCGCAGTGATGATGATCAAATCGAACGTCCGCTTTGTAGGCATCGTGCCTCCGATCCTTATCGAATTTGTGATTCACAATACGCCGCTCATGTTAGCATGGTAAGTAGACAGAAATTCAGAATTTGAAAGTCGGGTGTGTCGCAGCACCCAAGGCGAAGCCAATGACTGAGATGCCGCCTACAGCTAGCCAGCCGAGTCGCTCTAATCGGGCGACCCGGATCGGAAGATTCGCATTCCCCAGGCTCGTCACAGCATCTTTTGTTTCCAAAAGCAGCGAGTAGACCTGCGATAATGTGATTCTCGTCGATGGTTCCTGATCATCACCCATGCTATGATGATAGTCAAAATTAACTTTTTACAAAGCAAGTTAGCCAGCGTGTCATCGTTGGCCGCCGATCCGGTCGATGCCTTGAGGGGTCCAAGCGCCAGCGGGCATGACGAACCGATAACAATTCTTGTCCAATTTGAATGGGCCGGAGAGCTGGCCGGTATGGGAGTACGGGCCGGAGGTTGCCTGGTTGTCCCAGGCGGCCGGCAGGCCGAAATCCTGGCAGATCATCTGCTGCTTGCTTCCCAATATGCCGGTTCTGACAGTGATCGGAAACCGATACGCGTCAGCGATATCGCAAATTTCCATGAAAACCAGTTGATTATTGACTTGGTCGTATCGGAAACAGTTGGCCCACTGGTTAAGCAAGGATTCAGCAATCTCGTGGGAAATCACTTCGCTCATAGAGCCTGGCCATAGGAACGGGTCACCGTTCGGGCTATCTAAGATAATTCCGAATGGGCTGACGATCGGATCGGGGATTGTCGCTGACGCACTGATCGTGATTACGACACGGTTATCGATAAGCTGATGTTCCCCAAGGATTCCTGGAGCCGATAGATTTTCTTGAATATCGATCACGAAATCATTCTTATTTCTTGGGCCATTTGGAGCGAAATAGACTTCGATCGGTTTCAAACCATACGCGTTCGTGACGAGGCGAGCATATTTGGTTTGGCCGATGGCCATGATTTTCAGATCAGATCCCGTGACTCGGCTTGAGCCCGGTTTGATGATTGCGATGTTCGCCATGTTTTCCCTACCGCCTGGCCGGTATGGTGACCCGGTATGGTTCTCGAGGATCCCGGCCTACGATTACCCAAGCGAATTTATCTAATCCTTTGAAAACTCCCCGCACTTCGTTCTTATCTCGTCCGAGTACTTCCGCTAAGCGTTTCACCACATCATCATCTTGTGTATATGAAACGGCGAGATGTGAAGCTTGCTGATAGGCGGTCGGCGAAACCCACTTAGGTGCTTGGAACGAGGCCATGAAACTGATGCCCCGATCGCGGGCTGCAATGAGGAGGCGATCAACTTCTTCCCGCAATCCCATTAGACGTGGATCAGTCAAAAGTTGTAGCTCGTCGGCGTAAAGCGTCCAGTTGCCCATCGACCAAGCATCATCCAATGTGGTCTTGAGAACAGTAATAAGTTTTTGTGCTTCATCCAAAGTCCGATTAGAGCTTCCCACGATCCATCGTGATGGCAAATTGTTCTTCTCGTTCTCTTCGACCATACTCGAGATACGTTTCATTCCCGGCCAGCGATCCAATCGCGGATAACCAAGAGTAGCCAGGGTAGTGTCGCCGCCTTTGGCATCCAAAGCCAAAACATATTTTCGGCAGTGGTCAAGGATCCCGGAAGCCAAAGTGGTCTTACCGGCTCCAGTTGGTGCGATTAAACCGACGTGTTGGCCGGGTTCCCACCGTGATTTGAACCACGGCAGGAACTCCGACTCCCATTCCATCGGGACAATGCGATCTTTCATACTTAGCCGGAGATCGCTGGCGCTAGTTCTGGTTCTGGTTCTGGTTCTACGAACTCTGTGAAATCAACGTAGTACGACTTACCTATCTTGAATCCTAAAGCTGTGGAATCAGTTACTGTTTGGAGAGTGATCTCACCGCTCGGTGTAGCTTTGAAGAACGCTTTATCTTCTTCGCTACCGCCTACGACTGCAGTTAGTTTGACCCTGAAGCCGTAAGACGTTTCCGTCTTTTCCGCTACCACAAACTTCGCTCTTGTTCTCACTTTTACTCCGTTCGTCAGGCTGTTGGGATTGCTTCTTCTTCGGATGCTTTTTGATCGGTTCCGACTTTATCAGCAGATGGAGCCTTTTCGGCTTGGTCTGTCGGTGCCTCAGCAGGTGCGAAATGATTATCGACGGCGGCTCGGGCATCAATCTGTTCCGATTCACTGTTCCACCTAGTCATTGTGATTAAGTGGTGAAGGACTTCTTTCAGATCCATTTTTGCTCCTTCTATTGTTGGTTGTTTTCTTCTGATGAGTTTTCAGTAAACTGGAAATAGTCGCCGAAAAGTTCTTGCATGAGTTTTTCGATCGGGTCGATACCGGCGGCGGCTTCTTCTGGGAAGAGTGCAGCGACGGCGGCGGCGTTCTTTGCTTCCCGGTCACGGACTTTTATGATAGCACCCGCCATTTGGGGTAGAGCAGAACGAAGAGTTCTTTCTAGCATCCGGAGAAGTTCAGGTGCTCTCTGCGGATATTTCTCAATCATGAAGACGATCGCCGGCGGTCCTATGACAGCGCCAAGAACATCAAGGCGACCTTTTGTCTTGACGAGTTTCTGAACCGCGAACTTGTCGATGATCGTTCCGGATAGCGCATCATCGAGAAGTTGCCCACTGGTCCCTGACTGCCATTGCAGCATTTTGCCAAGAGGCTGATGGTTTGGATTTTCCCTGACTAAACCTCCAAGCATGTAATAACCATCGGCTAAGAATTCTGCCGCACTCGTTCGGCGACCTGATCCTTTTGGTCTTTTTTCTTTTGTTTGAAAAGTGATTTCCGGTTGGGAAGGTTTCCCGTGGAACAAATTTTTTGCACGATCGATCAGAGAAGGATCTTTGATCGGCTCTGGTTCCAAGTTGTCCGGATCAAGTGGCGAACTTGGTCGAGAATCCGGGAATTCATCTAATGACGAAGATTCTTCTTTTGGTTGAGATGTAGCTTCTATGGTTCGTGATTCTTTCCACAGTCTGCGATAACAGGTAGCACAGAGTCCTTTGGCGAAAGGTGGCTTTTCTCTTGTGCCGCATTCCAGGCAGCCGGACTCTTCAGGCCAACTCTTAATTTTCGATTTCTCGCTCATTCTCACTTCTTCTTCTGATTGGCCAGAGCTCGTTGCTCGGCTATCCGTCGACGGCGGCGTTCTTGGTTCCGATGATTACGACTTCGACGAGCCTGTTGCCTGTATGAAACTATTCGTTCTTCTTTATTCTTCAGTTGTTGACTCATGGTTCAGTTTCGTTCGCCAGATCATTGCAGCGGTAAGGACGACCATTATAGCTCCACCGGCAATTAAAAAAGCTTTGCAATTAGTGCAACCTGGAATTTTCAATTTCATGAATCTCCCCAAAAATTAAACTTCTTTTTCTTCGGCGGTACCATAGGAGAATCTTTCTCCCCCTCCTCTTTCTTCTTCGTGGAAGTTTTTACTTCTTCTTGTTTTGGGCGGCGGCCTTTGTCTTCTTCACGGAGCTCGGCCATAGCTTTCTTGGTTGCCCCGTAGAAGGCTTCTTCGAGCTCTTTGGCTGAGAGCCGGTGGAGCGAGTCTTGGTCGTCTTTTTTATCCTCTGTTTTTTGGTTTTCATTGGGTTGACCTTTCAAGGATTGGAGCATATCGGGAAGAAGATCCATGAGGTCTTCTTTGATCCAGTCCCGTACTGTTTCGCGGTCTGGGCTTTCCTCGGACTCGCCTGGACCAGAATTTTGGTCATCTTTTTTTTCGGTCATAGATGAAAAGATAGCAGATTTGGGCTAGACTGCAAGCATGTCCAGTCTGAAAGTGCAAATTGTTCCAGGGAAAGGTGAGCGTTACCGCCTGCTCTTACTCTATGGGCTGGCTATCGGAGTGAACCTCTGGTATGTGCGACAACAACTTCAGGAATCGCCGGAAGGCCAAGAATTTCTGATTAGGACCAAGAACCAGATCGTCTTGAAGTGGGTCGAATTTCAACATCGCGTTTTGCGACCATTCGTTTTCATTGAGGCTGACGAAATTTTGAGGATGGAAGAAGATGCCTGATCTGCGAGACCCGGTAATTCGTCGCATCGTTTCCATCGCCGCCCAGGGCGGAGTCAATGCCGACGAGGCACTCGATATCGCCGATCCGGCTCGGCATCCCAGATGGAATCTTGGACCCAGGTGGATCGAATTCGAGTGTGGCTGCCGAGCTGAGCGCTTTCGGACACTAGTCGGAGCCGCGAATTTTGATCCCATAATCTTCCGTGGCTTACCTGAACAAGCGGTGTATGATCGGGCTTGCCCTAGACACGAACCAAGCTTGAACACCTACGTGCATTTCGGAGGATACGTGGACTTCAACCAATGGCGAACCGCTCGCCTCAAGATGATCACGGGAAACTGAAATGGCTGACGAGGATCTAGAACAGGTCCATTCCGCGATCAAAGTTTGGATCGATGTCGGACTCAAACTCGGCACCAAGTTCGATGAATCCATGGCCACAATAAATGCTCGCATGGATGCCCTGCAGAAGAACACACCCAGATCGATACGTTTACCATTCGCGTCAACTTATCCAGCATCAGGAAGTCTTTTCCTTGATCTCGGGACACCGGAATCGGGACGCTTCTGGGAACTTGCCCTCGTTGGCATCGGTGGCACCGAGATAACCGACACTAGAGCCGGCAGCGCCGGCCTCTATATCGTCTCATCGATCACCAATTCAACGACCGGTGGAATGATCAACCTCGGCGATCGTGCCGCGACGCTACCAAACGTCGCGTTCTATTCTCGTGGCCAGTTCCCGGTCCAAGCCAACGAGCATCTCGTCTTAGTTATTTTCGGTGGGACAGCCGGACAAATCTATGCTGGCAACGTGTTAGTGAATTCCTTCGACGTTGCAGCCGCCGGCGGAAAGACCGTGAACGAGGTCTAAGATGAGCGGATACTGTGATTGGATAAATTGATGAAACTCAACATTGATCTCAACCGGATCGGATCAAATCTCCGTCAAGCCGCAGCGATCGTCGGTGTAATCATCTCGACTACTAACCTTGATCACCTGCCAGCCAACATCCGCAGTCTTATGCTTGTAGTTGCTGGAGCGATCCTGACCGCTGAGCACATAATTGCCGGACTCCAAGGTTTGATTCCAGGCAATTCCCAAACGATCACCGATCAGTTACAATCCTTAACTGCGGCTGTCGTAGCCTCTAGTTCTCAAGGTTCCGCCGCCACGACTGCCGGCAGCGGGCTGGTCACCTCTGCCGGCAGCCCACAAGCTGAGATCTACCCGACGGCATGAACACACAACAGCCAATCGGCGAACACATCTATGACTCCGTAGTCCCAGAAGGCATCCCTGCCGGGGCCCGAATCATTCTGGGCTATGTCGACGGACACTGGCCCAACTACGATCGAATGAAAATCGTCCATCCACACGCCTATATCATCCCAATCACTGTCTTGGGAAAACCAGGTATCCGGATAGCCGACTGCGAACCCGGAAACCTGTCACCCGAGCATGCAGCCAAATGGGCCAACAACGAACTAAAAGCAGGACGAAAACCGACAATCTACTGCTCGATCAGCACTAAGCCAGAAATCGTCAAGGAGCTTGAGAAGCTGAAGATTTCTCCATCAGCCGTCGATTGGTTTGGTGCCCACTGGTCTTTCGTCGGACATACTCCAACGTCAACGCCACAGGTCCCAACTGGTTATGTCGCTCTTCAATTTGCAGCTGAGATTCCACACAATGGCCACGCCTACGACGAATCAGTCACTAATGGATCATGGCCTTGGCCTGTCGCAGCTCCTCAAACGATTAAACCAATCGGCTGCAATTAGTAATACATTGTGTATCGTCCCAACTAATACAGTGTGTACTACTAGAGTGTATCACTCGCACTATATTTGACCAGCGCAAATGAGCAAGGTGATACAGTGTGTATCATTCCCCGATACAGTGTGTATCATAATACAGTGTGTATCAGTCTCTTTCCAAAAAACCCTTGCAGCATAAGCAGATTTCCGCTATCGGCGGGATCGATTAGTTGTTCCTCTCGCCGCCCGCCC
>Ga0307375_10002444_pt1 | contig 19030 bp, 26 predicted proteins | sample TR1MG_FD_202531 | JGI IMG/M metagenome (GOLD analysis project Ga0307375, IMG submission 202531) | Soil microbial communities from Risofladan, Vaasa, Finland - TR-1 | ecosystem: Environmental > Terrestrial > Soil > Coastal area > Acid sulfate soil | place: Finland: Risofladan, Vaasa | collected...
GGGGAAGATGGGTTACGAGGTAGTGCAGGATTTCTTGCCTAACATCGGGAGATGTGCGTTGCAGGATTACGGTCGCTTGAATGATTTCATGATTCTGGCAGCAGCGGAGTACGACTGATGGGTGAGATGGCCGATTACATGATTAACGGCGATGACTGTCAGGTCTGTGGCATGTACATAGGCCCAGGTGATGGCTATCCGAGAACCTGCGGTGGTTGTGACGACGGTACCGTTGACGATGGTCCTGCCAACAAGCCGAAGGATCCAAAAATCGTTGCGTGTCCAGATCCCTTCTGCGAACGTAAATTCCGAAACAGACAGGCTGCAGCTCAGCACTGGGTGGACAAACATGATCAACACTAAATTCGATGTAATTTTTCGAGGGATGGAGCACGCAGAATTAGCTCCCTTGATGGCGTTAACCAAGGATGGGGGCTATGATCGTCTGGTCACAACGCAAGGCATGCCCCACCACGAGATTCATCGCGCATTCGAAGTGCTAGATCTTATCAGCGCGGAGTTCAGGAGTGATCCGATGAGCGTGCAGTGTTTTGACTTGCGGCTCGTGAAAAAAACCAACGAGCTAGTGGATACGTGGAACAAGTTGGGACGACCATGAACAGACGAAACTTTCTTGGCACTGTGGTTGGTGCGGTCGCATCCGTTGCGATCTCCTCTAAGTTTGCTCCTGAGTTTCCCAAATTTGAATACAAAACGATCAGTAAGAATTTCTTGCTCTCGCGGGAAGAACTTGCCGAGCAATCGTATGCAGCTCTCGGTACACGAATGCACGAGGCACTCGCAGAGTCAATGATGCGGACGAAAGAGCAGGTTGCGATGCGCGTGTTTTGGGATGAGGAAACTGACTTCCTGAATTTTGAAGGAATCTCAGCGGAGGAAATGTATGTCCAAAATTGAGCCGCTCACCAATCAGCGAATCAAGAAACTTGAAACGCAGATTAAGACCTTGCACGATACGCTAGCCAGCTGGAGAAAAGCGGGCATCCCTGAGAGGACTTTGGTCGTTCTTCTGGCGCATTACACGAAGGTCCCGCAAGGAACTATTAAGCGCGTGATCGATGGCTTCGACAACCTCTACGAAGAGTACTTTACCGAAGATGAGTGAACTGACACCCTGCAACTTCTGCACCCTCCGACGACTTCGAAAAAACCAGAAAGGTGGCACCCGCACGTACGTGAAACCCGGCAAGGGTGAGTGGGAGGGCTGGACCGTGGTTACGCAGTCCGGACAAGACCATCCTGTGGCATACTTCAAGGAACTGACGGACCACTGTGTTTGCTGAAAGATTCCCTACCCATATGAAATTCACGGTCGAAATCCCGGATGACATTGTGCGATGGGCTCAGGCTGAAGGCGTCAATCGACAGATGATTGCCAAGTTCATGCGCGAAGAGCTTCGCATGGTCTCGTCTCGATTTGGACACTCACCGAAGTTGAAAAGACCTCAAGTCGCTGGGCACAGTCACGAATGGCGTGGTTTCATTTTCAATGAAGCCCGCGTGTTGGTTCCACAAAATAAAAACCCGAAGGAGTCCGACATTGGCACCTGTAGAAAGTCAGCGTCCACCAGCTAAACGTTGGTGTTCGATTTGTAGTTGTGAGTTCGATATCGACGCTGAGGGTGGCTGCGAAGGTGACATCGGGATTCTCCCGGTCGCATTCTGCCCGACTTGTCGCGTAGGCATCCTCGATTTCGCCGATCAACATTCTCCTGGCCGAGAGTGTCCGGAGTGTGGGTATTACATCGATGACTGACCAAATTGGAGCCCAGCACCCTTTCCCCGATGTGTGCGCGCACCCTGAGTGCGAAAAGACACCTATTGTCGGCGTCAACAAGCGCTTCGTTTGCGAAGACCACATGAAGTGGGTTTTGAAGCCGATTCGGGATGTCATCAAACTTGTAACGGAGAATTTCAATGACTGAAGGTCCGTTTTTCGTAACGTACGTGCTCGCGAATCAACCGCGCAGAGTGCCCACGCCTGATCATGAGCCTTGGTCCATGGAGGACCTGAAAGACGGGTTCTGGATCACCTCGAACCATGCGTTGTGCCGCGAAGCGCAAGGTGCCTACTGGATTCCGCCCAGCCAGATCGTCCTAATCGAGAAGAGAAACCAGTCTCCTCAGCGATTGTAGTTCGACTGTTAATGCAGCTTGGGGTAGTCTCCGGCAAGTAGGGTGACCTGATTCGGAGACTACGCTATGGCGCTTACCCCCCTTCAGCTCCAAGAGCTGCAAGATATTTCTGTGGTTCTTGCAGAGGAATTCCCGAGCAACGTCGATCAAATTTGGAATACTGCCATCCGTTTGCAGCTGGCAGACTTAGGTCCTTTAGGACCCGGTGGCCTCCCAACTTTCGAGATGGCAGTAGCCGATCTCAAAGTCGTCCAAGAACAAATTCAAACCGTTCAGGGTCGAAACGCAGGACCTTCATCAGGGTATATGGAAGCCACGCTCGAAGTGGCTCCGCCCGGTGGTTCACCATTCCCCATGGGTGCTCTCGGTGACGTTCTTTACGTCGACATTGCACCCAACACGTATTTAGCAACATCAGTTCTCTCTCTCACTCCCGCTGGTCCCAATTCAGTCATCCTTTCTGAAATCGCTACAGCAGTTGCACGGACAGTGCCCGCTGCCAGTGGCGGAATTGAAGTCAATAATCTGTTAACGGGCATCGGGTTTGAGAGAGTTTTAACAACTTCGGATTCGCCAAACCTCACTGCTGAATTTGTGACGTTGGCTTTGAGTCCGGGCGTCCCCAACGAACGCGTGCTCACTGCTGGGAGCGGTATCGGAATTCTTGACGGTGGTGCGGGAGGGCTCGTCACAATCAGCGTTGATGATCCTCTATTCATGGAAGAACGTGCTGCTGCTTCGGCAGACATTCCAACTTTCGGTCAGTTCTGGGTACGCAACGACGCTCCCAATGTTGCGATGTTTACTGATGATGTCGGCAATGATTTTGTACTGAGTGGTAACGTGTCGGCAACCCCGACTCCCGTAGCCAACCAAATTGCGATATGGGATAGCGCAGGCGCTACGATCAGGGGCGACACGCACATTACCTACAGTGTGGCGGGCATAGGCCTATGGACGGTTGATGTAGGACGGCAACTTTTAAGGACTACTGCTGGCGTAGCAATGGTTGACCTTAACGCAGTCGGCAACACGGATGCTGGTCCCGCTCTTTCGATTACTGCTGCTGTAAATATCCAGGGCTCGGTGCCGCTGCTATATCAGCTTGAGACTTCTGCCGCTCGGGACGACTTCCCTACTTTTGGTCAGTGGTGGGTTCGCAACGATGTGCCCAACACGCCGATGTTCACTGATGATGCAGGCAATGATTTTGTACTAAATGATCTTGCAGCTATTCAGGATGGTACGGCTGATGGTCAGATTGCAATTTGGGACCAGACGACAGACCAGCAATACGAGCCAAGCTCTAACATCTTGGTAACGGACAGTGCCAGCCGCATCAACTTCGGTGCCAACTTCCAGATGTTCAGTCCGTCGGGGGGCGTCTTTCAATTCAACAACGGTGCTGGGGTTCAGCGTGTGCAGTTCACGGAGGCTGACGGCGGCGTGATCATCGTCAATCAGAACGCGATCCGCCTGGTCGGCAATGGCGGCATCGGCAACGCTCGTATGGCGTTTTGGAGTAGCGTCGGCGGTCGTCCTGAAATACATGCCAACGCAGCCAGCCAGTTAGTGTTCGATTCCGATGGCGGCGGCGTCCTGGGTGCCGTGTTTGCCTATCCTGTCGGCATCTCCGGTATTGATGGGGCAACTACGCAAGGCAATATGCAGCTTCACTCCGTGCTTAACTCGAGTGCAAGTTCACTTTACTCTAGGAACGCATCTTCGAGACGCTTCCCGGTTTCAAACTATTCGGAGGTGAGCTACCGATTCAACAATCCAACGACCGCAGCAGATCCTGGCCCAACATTCTTCCGTCAGGACAACGTGCTTTTCTCTGGTACCAACAATCTCTACTTCGCTGATGAGGACTATGCTGGCAACTCTGATGCGGGTCCATGGTTCTCTGGCCTTAACGTAGGCGACATCATCTCCGGGCGCGTCGGCTCGAACGCCGCCTTTTGGGCCATCTGGCAGGTCGACAGCGTCACCGATAACGGCGGCTGGTGGACGGTAGGCGTCACGCTCCTGGACAGCTCCGGCACGACCTACATCAACGGCGTCGACGTGCAGTTCGAGTACATCCCGGCGGCCTTGTGGGCGGTAGGAACTCCTGGCAACGTCAGCAACACAGGCACTCCAGTCAACAATCAGTTGGCAGTATGGACCTCTGCCACAGTCATTGAAGGCGATGCAACTTTGACTTATGACGGAACCTTCCTCCGTCTCATCGGTTCAGCACTTAGAGTTGCAGATGCAGGTAATACTGACTATCTAGAATTCAGTCATAACGGCACGCTCGTTACAGCTAGCTGTGTTAACACCAATAGCATCGACTGGACTGGCATTGTCAGCACCTTCTGGCTGCGTGATGGCGTAATTCTGAGAGTCTCAGACTCTGGTGATACTGATCACCTGGACCTCTTCCATGATGGCACCAACGGTCATGTCGAAACACATGCTACATCAGGCGGCGAACTGGTTCTTGGTAGGCGTGGAATTGATTACATCTTCACGCAGGATCGAGTAGCCACAGGCAATACGACTGGCGCAACGCTGATTGATTCGACTGGTGCTCAACGTGAGATTGGCTTCAACGATCTGGCTATCTTCAACGACAATGTAGACGACACACTTGAGGCAGGTCATGCAGGTTCGATGGCATTCAAGGATACGACTACTGCACGAACTTTAACTCTTGCAGCAAGTGGTGACCTTGACTTCCCGGTAGAACACCTTACCACTGTTGTCAACGCTTTCACCTCTGGCGATTACACGATCACGGAAGGCGCAGGCACTACGCTTTACTATCTGGATGGTACTACGAGAATTGACACGGCTGGTGGCTGTACCGTCGGCCCCGGTGGTGTAGCGAACATCTGGCGTGAAAGCGCGACGGTCTATCACATTTGGGGAACGGGAATCACACCTTAATGAGATCCGAAATAATCATAAGCAATTTTGATCCGCAGGGTCCTTTTGCGGGTCTGGTGTTGCCTAAGTGGGTTTTGGATGTCGTTCGGTACAATGACACGCACCGCTTCAAAGTGCGAGAGTGGAAAGGTCCACGGTTTCAACGAGGCTCAGTTGGAGTTTCTGTGTTTGCCAATGCGGCACAGCAAGGAGCTGGTGGTGGTGCGGTCGAGTTAACAAACCACACTCTAAGCTCGTTTGATTTTGGGGCTCTAGTTACTTGCCGCGTGGTGTTCCAATCGGATGGCACTCTCGTTCATGACGATGATGGCACGCTTACTGATGTTCAAGCGGGTGAATGGGGGGTAGATGAGCCATCGACTACCGGAGCTAACTTTGAATGTCGGTACTTATCAGCGGGAGATTCTGGAGATGCTTACGGAGCACCAGCGGCAGCCGCAGATACTTGGATCACTATTGATGCGGATCGCTCTTGGGGTTTGACCATAGTTGCAAAACAGTCGCCCTCTAGTAAGACACATACTTCGACTTTTGAAGTAGGTGATGTTGGTACATCGACTGCTGATGCCTCTGGTGTAATTACACTCAACGCGGACAATTAAAATGCTGACAGCTAAACCTTATACTCTCGACTACATACTCTGGCCTCTCATGGACGCTGCTGATCGGTGGATTCTTAACAAGTTGGAGTTGCATCTTCAGCTTAGTATGAAAGCTTACCCTTGCGGCGTCGACGCACCTGCTGGTGATTACTGCATCCGTCCAATCATGAATCTCTACGGCATGGCTGGTGGTGGCTTTTTCAAAGTCACACACGCTGGTGGTCGGATTCGAAATCGACCCGGTTACTTCGCAACTCCTTGGGTCGATGGTCAGGGCTCGTGGACTTACTATCTGAATGACGTTCCTCTTCGACAGACACTCGGCACTCAGGATCAGAACGGGCGCATGACTGTGGACGACATCAAGGCTGGTCTCCCAGCTATGCCTGTTGAGCTACAGGGAATTTCACGATACATGGAGATCGAACGTATCGACAACACAATCATTGAAGTCAGTCCGAGACATTTCGCTGGTGAGGCTCGACAGGATGTCATCGACGATTACAAGGCAATAGATCCTGCGTGGGACGAGATGGATGATGACGGAAACCCGCTGAACAAAAATCAGATTAGAGGAATGCAGCGCGTTGCTTATGGTCAAGATGAGTGGGGTCTGGTCGGCTGGAGATGGCAGACGGACGACACAACATGGAAGACCGTCTGATGGACGAGCAAGCTGTTTGGGATGACTTCTTCTGTACTCTGGTTGGTTGGACTACGCACCCCGGTTACTATCGCGAGAATGCGACCAAGCCGACACTGGAAGAGTGCGCCGACCTGGCTGATGAGATGTTACGAATCAGCAAAGAGCGTGCGTCTATGAGAATGCAGCGTGCATAAAAAAGTCGGACACATGATCCGATGGGCACTCGAACTGGTCATCATTTGGAAGTTCGTACACCCCGAGACTGGAATCTGGACTGCAGTCGTTTTAACCATGATGACAGCCGGTATTGAGTGGGATCACCTCGATCCCCGAGATTGGCTCCCGTGAAATAATTATTTAGATGTGCTATACTAACGTTCCTGTGCAAAACCTGAGGAACGCAAAGATGCCAACAGCACACGACTATAACCGGGTAGTTGAGAAGATCTGGAACGAACAGTCCACCAACGCACAACGGCGCAACGTACACCCCAACCTCGCCAAGAACTTCATCCGAGCTATGTATCGGCAGGTGATGAAGAAGAAGTTCCCGTACCGATTCCACATCGGCTCAGGGAACCGACGCACGTGGGCCGAGTACGGAACCTTCACAGTCAACCCTGATCAGGGATGGCACGACATCAACCACGACATGAGCCACTGGCTCGAACGCAGACTCAGTGGTTCAGCCCATTCCGACAGCCAGCTGAGACTGGAACGAGATGGTGCGGCTTTGATCTGTCGCAGGTTCCTACGAGACGAGCCTTACGTGGATCCAAAGAAGGCACGGGACATGGTGGCAGTGCGAGCTGCCCGAGTGGACGCCGGGGTTAAACGCTGGGAGGCGAAACTGAAACGGGCGGCTACCGCATTGAAGAAACTGAAGAAGCAGCAGAAGTATTACCAAGCCAAGCTGGCAGAACGGAACGCCTTGGGGTAATCTCGCGTGACACCATTGGTCAACCACGCAGAGGAAGAGCCATGAAACGTTTCACAAGAATGATAGCGCTCGTGCTATTGATTACGAGCCCACTGGTCTTCGCTGTCGGAGAGAAGACCTTCACGTTCACACCACCAACTCAGTACGAAGACGGCACTCCGTTACCCCAGGCAAAGATCGCTAGCTACGACATCATGTGTGACAGTGCACTGCTTGTGAACTTTCCTAACGCGCCACTCAACACTGACACTTACCAAGCACCAGCTGGCACTTTTGCTACCGGTAATCACGTTTGTGTTGCGCATACGGTCACCACGGAAGGGGTCAGGTCAGCGCCAAGTAACTCGGTAAATTTTACTGTAGAGCCGGGGGTTCCGTCGGCTCCAATCAACTTTGTAGTGCAGTAGTTCCCCCTCGGCCTCGCGGAGGTTGTGCAATCCTTCGGCGATGAATGGAAGACTAGATGGCACTTATAAGTCTGAATTTTGGCCTTGTCCATCAGCCTGCCCACTTCGAATATGACTTTGACTTTGATGATCTAGACGACGAGATAAAAGAACAACTCCCCGAGAACACTGCAGATGTTTTGCAGATGTTCTCAGAGGAGGACCTTTACTTCCTGCGCTGGCGTATCTGCTGGCAGCGGATGGCACGCGCAAAGCAACTCCCTCCAGATGAATTCATCTCGATGGAGAAGTTCATATGGTTGATCAGGTCGGGCCGTGGCTTTGGAAAGACGCTCACCGGAGCTAATTGGATCGGGGAACAGGCATGGCTGTACCCTAGCTTCTACGCTGTGGTCTCTCCGACGCACGACGATGTTCGGTACACGTGCTTCGAAGGTCCTACCGGATTGCTTTCGGTAATCCCTCCGCAACTTATTCATGATCGTAACCAAGCGTTGCCTTCTCTCACGCTGAAAAACGGATCGATCATTCGTGGCTTTGCAGGGGATACGCCCGAACGCTTACGTGGTCCACAGCACGCAGCGATTTGGTGTGATGAGATTGCATCCTGGAAATATCCGCAGGAGGCCTGGGACAACTTGATGTTCGGGTTACGTCTCGGAAAGACTCCCCGCCTCTGTGTGACAGGTACTCCGAAACCGACTCCGTTCGTGCGCAGATTACAGACGGACAAGCGCACCGTTGACGTCGTGGGGGCCACGTACGAGAACCGAGAGAACCTGACTTCCTACTTCTTCGAGTCCATTGCTAAATACGAAGGCACGCGTGTTGGTCGCCAAGAGATTCATGGTGAGGTGTTAGATCCGGAAGAGGAGGGGTTCGTCCAGAGAAGCCAGTGGCGCACTTGGCCTACAGACAAGAGACTGCCGAAGTTCAGTTACATCGTCATGTCTATCGACCCGGCATTCACCGAGCGCAACTACGATAAAAGAAAGCAAGAGAATGATCCGACAGCATGTAGCGTCTGGGGTGTGTTCATGATCCCACGGCAAGGTAAGCCACCGCTGCCGAACGCAATGCTGCTCGACGCTTGGGAAGACTGGCTGGGCTTCCCCAACCTGATCCGGCGCGTCAAGAAAGAGATGAAGTACACCTACGGTGACGCGGACGAGCCATTATTGAAGCCGGTGATCATCCCCAGAGAGCAGCGCGCCAAGCATCAGGGGCGCAAGATAGACATCATTTTGATTGAAGAAAAAGCCTCCGGAATCTCTCTCCGGCAGCAGCTTTCCGAAGAGAACATTTTGACTCATGGCTACAATCCTGGTAATGAAGACAAGCTAACAAGGCTTCATTATGTTTCTCCAATGTTCGCGGCGGGCAGGGTATGGGCAGTTGAGTCAGACGTAAATCCCGGAAACTTCAAGACTTGGGCGGATCCACTGGTCTCTCAGGTCTGTTCGTATGTCGGGCCAGGATCGGTGGAGAGAGATGATTTACTCGACAGTGCAACGCAGGGGCTACGTCTTCTGATGGACAAATTCTTCGGCCCATTCACCGTGGTAGACTCCACCGAAGATCGTGAGCGTGCACGTGCACGTGAAATTGCCGAACGTCGACTGAAAAAGAAGCAAAATCCTTATGACTAGCCGTATCGACATCGACATACCCCAACCTCCCCTAGACCCAGCGATAGACGGTACCCACGCAATCAGTTGGTGCGACGGCCACTGGCGCGAACTTCTCGGAGCATTGCGTGAGCGAGGTCTCGATGATTTGATCTCTGTCACTGTAGAAGAACTCAACCAGAAACTTTCAGCGGGTGAAATGGATCCTTGCTGGGAAGCGTGCAACCTTATCAACATGGGCGCACTTGAATGCTTCGGACCTGATGCTGTTGTCGGTGCGAATTCGGGTTGTCCTGTCTGTGCGTTTGCCAACATTATTCAGCATATGAGCGATGTCATGGCAATGAAATATAGGAAATCGAACTGATGGCTGAAGAGATCGAAGAGGGCTCCGTCGAAGAATTCACATCCGTTCCTGACACCGTGACTGATACTGATGATGGTGGGGCTATCATCGCTATGGGCGACGATGATGAAGACGCTCCGAACAAAGAGTGGTACGACAACATCGCGGACGATTTCGACGATGAAGTAAAAAACAAAATTGCAACGCGACTGCTCGAAGATATCGAACGAGACAAGAAAGCACGTGAGCGGCGCGAAAAAGATTATGAAGAAGCGATCAAGCGTACGGGCCTCGGCAAAGAATCTCCGGGTGGCGCTGACTTCGAAGGGGCATCCAAAGCAGTACACCCCATGCTCACGGAAGCAACGATAGACTTTGCATCCCGAGCGATCAAAGAATTGATGCCCCCGAACGGACCTGTGAAGGTCTACGTCCCCGGAGATAATCCACCACGAGATCGTTTCAAGAAAGGCGAACGTGTAAAGAATTACATGAACTGGCAGTTCCTGATTCAGATGCCAGACTTTCGCACGGAGCTGGAGCAGCTCCTGACCCAACTCCCCTTAGGCGGATCGCAGTACATGCGAATGGTCTATGACCAGAAGAAGAAACGCCCGGTTCCAACCTATTGGCCGAGCGATGACGTTTACGTCCCCTACGCTGCATCCAACTTCTACACTGCCGAACGACTCACCTTCGTTGATCACATCACGGAGTTTGAGTTTGGTCAGCGTGTCAAGAGCGGTATGTATAGCGACTTGGGTCCTGACGTTGCGAAGATGGTTGGTACCGAAGAGCCGAGCAAGCCGCAGGAAGCTACCGATGCGGTAGAGGGCAAAGAGTCGGTCGACGCTTACAACGAAGACGGGCTTCGTAACGAATACGAAGTCATGTGCTGGTGTGACGAGCTGGAAGATAAATACGAGTACGCTCCATACCGGATCACCATAGACGGCGCTTCCCACAAAATTGTTGCAGTCAATCGCAACTGGGAGGAAGACGATGAGTCACAACAGCCGTTGTACTGGGCAGTCGAGTTCCCGTTCATTCCTTGGCGCGGAGCGTGTTCTATAGGCCTGGGTCAGATGATTGGCTCCCTGTCGGGTGCCGCAACAGGTGCGCTCCGAGCCCTTTTAGATTCTGCACACATGAACAATCTGCCTACCTTGATTCGACTCAAGGGGGCGAACTTCAGCGGACAGAGTAAAGAACTCAAGGTCGCTGCAGTTACCGAGATCGAAGGCGGCATAGCTGGTGATGACATTCGCAAGCTCATCATGCCGGTACCGTTCAACCCACCGTCGAATGTTCTGCTCGAACTGCTTGGCGTAGTCACTACGCTGGGCAGAGGAATGGTCCAGACGACGTTCGAGAAGCTGGGCGAGCAAAGTACACAGATGCCAGTGGGTACGACCCTTGCATTGATTGAAGAAGGCATGACTGTCTTCAGCGCAATTCATCTGCGTTTGTTCGGTGCTATGAACATGGTGCTGCGCATCCTTAGCCGCATCGATCGCATGTACGCCGACGACGATGAGATGAAGAATGACGTCGGTGAGGTGCTGGCATATCGGAAGGACTTTGATCCACCGAACGACATCATGCCGGTTGCAGACCCCGAGATTTTCTCTGACGTTCAACGCATGGCTCAACTCCAGGTTATCGCTGACCGTGCTGCGCAAATGCCAGAGGTGTACAACATCAAGGCAGTCGAGAAACGCATTCTCGAACGCACAAAGATTCCCAACCCTGACGAGCTACTGTTGCCGGATGACACACCCCAGGAACAGAACGCCGTCAATGAAAACGCAGCAATGACCATGGGCAGGCCGGTGGCCGCATTCCCCGAGCAGGATCACTTAGCGCATTTGCAAGTCCATTTGGACTATGCGCAGTCTCCTATGCTGGGAATGAATCCTCTGGTTGCGCCGCGTTTCATCCCGATGCTCATGGGCCACATCGTTGAGCACATCGCGTTCTACTACGTTACTTACAATGTGGATTTATTGCAGGCTTCCACAGGTATGGATGATGAAGAGCTTGGGCAACTGATGCGCCTTCATGATCCTGAAGTACGTGCGGAATTGGATAAGAATCTTGCGCTACAATCGCAGGATGTAGTTCCTGCAGTAGACAAAGTTCTCGCTGGTATCTTGCCGATCATCCAGCAGTTGCAGAAAGTTATGCAGGAGTTGCAGCCAGAAGAGCCGAAGCCGCCAATCGATCCGAACGCGATGGCCGCTATCGAGCAGGAACGCGAAGCAGACAATGCTCGCAACGAACGGGAACGGGAGCGTGTTCAATTGACCCTCGTAGACAAGCGCGAAGCGCGTGAGCACGAGCGGGAGATGACCTTTATGGAGCTTGATGCCGAGGAGCGGCAGAAGGCTTTAGACGCAGCCACCGCTGAAGCGCAAAAAGCCACTGAGTACGCTGCTCGTCTCAAGGAGCTTTTCGAGCGCGAGCAGGCTGAAGACGAGCGCACTGCAATGAAAACCGCTTCCAGTGAAGCCATCAACGCTGAGGATAATGCCACAGCTTTGGAAATCGCAGGCGTCAAGGCAACGACTGATCGGCAGAAGATCACGACCGGAACAGGGTCTACGAACCCCCGGCCTCGCACGGATACCTAAGGTAGGTTGATTCGAGACGCAGATTGAAAACCGACGAGTTGTCCCGCAAGGGCTCCATATTCCACAGGAGAGTACGATGAAAAAATATCCATCAGGTGCAATCAACCAGCACAAGGCTCTGGCAACAGGCAAGAGCATTGCAAAAGCCAACACCTCTAAGAAGGGCGGGGGTTTCGACGCTGGTTCAGGGAACTGCGGGCCCGGTTCCGTATCGTCTAGCGGCGACACGGGAGGTCCAAAATGCGGTTCGGTACCGGCGTCAAAGATGACACCGGCTTAGACTTTACATAACGTTGGGGCTAGTATGTCCACCGAAACTGTGATTTTGCAGAAACTTCTGCAAAGGCTGAAAGAGGAACAGGCCGGGTGCCTAAGCTTGCTAGCTACTCCGAACGACAAAACAGCGTTTGGTTATGGCAAGGCAAGTGGGCTTTACAACGGTCTGCGTCGCGCCGAGCAGCTGTTCGAAGAAGTAGTGGGTGAAGAAGAGGATAGGACCTAAATGACAGTTACAAATCTCAGCAGAAAAGCCCATCTGGCGTACGACTCGATAGACCAAGCATTTCCGGAGGTCGATCCTGGCCTAGTACCGTTTGGTTCGAGAGTGCTAGTCCAGAAGAGGTCTGCTCGTGAAGTCACAAGGGGTGGGATCGTGATTCCGCACGAGACCCAGGAGACGGAGTTCTGGAATACTCAAGTCGCTAAAGTCATCTCACTTGGACCCGCTGCTTTTAAGAATCGCGATTCTCTGGAGGTCTGGCCGGAAGGCGAGTGGTGTGAAGTTGGAACCTATGTTCGCGTGCCGAAGTACGGTGGCGACAAATGGTTCGTTGATGTTTCTGATGAAGTGCGTCAACAGACGGGTGCCGACAAGGCATGTTTTTGTCTGTTTAACGATCTGGACCTTATTGGTCAAATAACCTGCGACCCCTTAGAAGTCGCCGCTTATCTGTAGGAGATACAGCAATGGCTGAGGCAAAGACAGTCGAAGAAGAGAAAGACGAAGAATTCGTTGCGGTGACGGACGAAGAGGAAAGCGGGCAGGTTGAAGGCGAAGGTGCCGACGACGATCAGGAAGATGAAAACGAAGACGAAGACGAAGGCGACGATCAAGAGACTCGCCTTGGTGGTGGACGTGAGGACGATGATGAAGACGACAAGCGAGAGCGTCGTCGAAAAGAAAACAAGTCCCGTCGTAGTCGCCAAAAAGAGGCTCGCGAACGTACAGAACGCGAACTGAAATTCCTGCAAAACCGGAATGAGCAGCTGGAGCAACGCTTCAGTCATTTCGAGCAGGAGACTCACGCACGCGTAACGGGCAGTGAGATTGCGAATGTTGATAGTGCGCTGAGCAAAGCCAAGTCTGATCTCCAGCTGGCAAACTCAGTCATCCAACAAGCGGTAGAACAGAATGATGGCAAAAATCTGGCTGAAGCACTCGATCATCGCGATACCATTCGCGACAATCTGCGTGAATTAACAGATGCCAAGAATTATCTGTCAACGAATCCTCAGCGGTCTTCCCGACCTGCCGAGAAACCTCAGCCGTTGGATCCTCGGCATGTCGCTCACGCGCAGTCGTTCATGGTCGACAACGACTGGTGGGATCCACAAGGTCGTGATCCGGATTCGCAGACAGTTCTTAAGATCGACAGATCATTGGTGGAGGAGGGGTTTGATCCTACTCACCGTAATTATTGGGATGAGTTACGCACTCGTACCCAAGAAGCTATACCGGGCCGGTTTGATTCCCGAACTGGCAAGAAAGGTAACAACGGAGCTGGCGATAAGAAACCTGCCAACCGTGGTCCTCAGTTCAGAACTGGTGGGCGGGAACGTCCATTGAAGAAGAACGAAGTGTATATCAGCCCCGAAAGGAAAGACGCTATGATCGAGGCTGGTGTTTGGGATGATCCAGTGCTCCGCAACAAGTACCTGAAGTCGTACTCAACTTACGATCAACAGGCTTCAGCGGAGGGAGCATAATCATGGTAGCTAAGCGTAGAACAGACACGAGACTGAATTCCGATGAATCAGAAGTGCGTGGTGATCGTCACATGCAAGACCGAAAAGTGACGCACAATAGAGCACTGTCAGACGATCAGCGGGTCGATGAGTTTCGCCAACAATTTTTCCAATCTGCATTGCCAGATATTCCGAAGATTCCTGGTTACCATGTTTGCTGGCTGACCACGGAAAACCCACGCGATCCAATTCATTCGCGCATCCGACTGGGTTACGAGCCGATTAGGGCAAGTGACATTCCCGGTTGGGATCATGCGCAACTGAAAACGGGCGAGTGGGTAGGCTGCATTGGTGTCAACGAGATGATTGCTTTCAAGCTTCCTCTCGAACTGTACGAAGCGTACATGACCATCAATCATCATGAGCAACCTCTTAGTGAGGAAGAAAAGCTCAGCAGCCAGATCCGTGCGATGGAAGCCGAAATGAACCAAGCTGCGAAGCGCGGTGTGGTAAGCCTGGAACTTGAGGACGGCACAGCAGCATTGGGTGTGGCTCCGAAACCACCTCCCTTTGCTCTGCAAACGGGGGAGTATTCGGAAGACTATTAATCTTTCACGGAGTAAAACCTCATGAGTAATGTCGCCTCTCCGTTCGGATTAAAACCGGCGTTCCATCCTTCTGGTTGCATACGACAGCTCCAGTCTACGATTGTCTCCGGTCATCCGACGGATATCTTTCAATTCTCACCAGTTGCTATTCTGGCGAGCGGTGCTCTTGGCACCGTAGCTCCGGGCAACCCGGTCATTGGCTCCTTTATGGGTGTCGAGTGGACCGGCGTTGACGGACGTCGCAGAGTTGGCAACCGCTGGGTTGCGAACACGGTAGGAACAGAAATTGTTGCCTACTACACCGAAGATCAAAGCATCATTTACGAGATCCAGTCCAACGACCCAGTGCCTCTTGCTGACGTCGGCGCACAGTTTGACTTCACCGCTCTGACCGGAAACGGTACGACTGGTCTGTCGAACGTTGCGCTTGACCACGCTGGTGGTGCAGGCACGGACTGCCGCATCCTCGGTGTAAATCCCGCCCCTGATAATATCTTTGGTGACGCGTTCACCATCGTTCAGGTCCAGCTCTCTGATCATCAGTACACTGCCGTTCGCGCAGCCATCTGATCCTGATTGGTAGTGAAGTTCGAGTAGTCACTACCTGGAGTCAAACTCATGGCAGTTCCAATGAGAAGTACCGACTTCCGATCAATCGTTGAGCCGATCCTTAACGAGACTTTTGACGGAATCTACAAACAACGTGCCGATGAATGGAAAGGTGTTTTCACAGAGCGTACGGGTACCCCCCGTTCGTACCATGAAGAGCCGGTCCTGTTCGGATTCAATGCCGCACCTGAAATGCCTGATGGCACCCCGGTGACATTCGACGCAGGCGGAGTGCTGTTCATTCAGCGTTACGTCTACAAGGTCTTTGGTCTTGCGTTCGCGCTTACCAAAGTACTGGTCGAAGACGGCGACCACATTCGTATCGGTCGGATCTACTCTGAGCATCTCGCTCAGTCGATGATCGAAACGAAGGAAACGCTCTGCGCCAACATCCTCAACCGTGCCTTTAATGGCGCGTTCGTTGGTGGTGACGGTGTAGCCTTGAACGTGACCAACCATCCGATTGCACCGGGAGGTGCTGCTGGTGGTGTGTTCTCGAATCTTCTGACGACTGCTGCGGCTCTGTCGCAAACGTCACTTGAGCAGATGCTCATTCAGATTCGCAATGCCGTGGACAATAACGGCAAGCGGATTCGTTTGACGCCGCTCAAGATTGTCACTGGTCCGAGTCAGGTCTTTCAGGCTGAAGTTCTGCTGAAGAGCGTCCTTCGCGCCGGTACGGCAAACAACGACATCAATCCGATTCTGTCAATGGGGCTCTTGTCCCAGGGTCAGGCGAACCTGTCGCGAATCACATCGACTACTGCATGGTGGGTCCAGACGGACGCATCGCGTGGTTTGGCGATGATGAAACGTCGCGGGCTTGAGAAGTCAATGGAAGGCGACTTCGAAACGGATTCCATGCGGTACAAGTCTACGGAGCGTTACATTCCGGGTTGGACTGATCCGCGTGCGGTGTTCGGTACCCCCGGCCTGTAACTAAGGTCGACAAAACGGGTGGGGGGAGCAGCGACTCCCCCCACACCCTTCTTTCGAAGGGCAGCGATCCTTCTAATGGAGATTTAAAATGTTGAATATCGAAGTAACACAATTTCCTAACGGAATCGGCGACGCTGGTGATAACAGCGTGCTCAATGGAGTCGGTTCTCCTCTCAACAGTAATGGTTCGGTTGCCATCGAAGATTTCAGCGGTGGTGAGAACTACCTTGATCATTACTCCAACGTTGCCATTGGTGGTGCTGCTGTAGCATCCGTTCTGGCAAACGCGAATGGTGTTGTGCGATTCACAACTCCGGGCGTTGCAACTCAAGGTAGTGCACTTGAGGCAGACGCTGCGACGACTCACGTCGATGGTTTCCTGGTATCCGCTGGTGTCCCTGCGTGGATTAAAGCGCGCCTTGATATCGCCGATCCGGTTGCTGATGCCTTCCTCTTGGGATTCGTTCCGGGCGGCTCTGGTCTGGCTCCGACGGACGGTCTTTACCTTGTCTCTGCCGCAGGCTCTGGTGCTGTTAACCTCATCATCGAGAATGCTGGCGGCGCACAAGAAAGCCAGCTGGTAGGTACGTTGGCTGCAGGTGCAAGCGGATTTATCGATGTTGCCCTGTTCTGGGATGGCCTGAAAGCGGCTGCACAGTTCCCCGGTGGTGGTGGTTCATTCATTCCGTCGCCTGCGAACATTCCGGCAGTTGGACTCAACGCTACCCTCACGATGGTTGAAGGCGCGGGTGGTGCCACGACGTTCGATGTGGACTTGCTTGCCTTCGGTGGTGGTCGATAATCCACTAAGGGAGCAGCGCCATGAGACCAGTAAGAGTTACTACAGGACCCGGAGTCAGCGTCTCTGTCGTGATTCCTATCGATCAATATCTCAACCCGACAAACATCGGGTTGGGTGTTGAGATCGTAGGAGCTGCGACCGTTACGGTTGAACACACGTTCGATGATGTGTTTGCAGAAACGTTCAACCCAGCGACGGCTGTCTGGTTCCCTCATCCGACTCTCGCAGGAATTGCCGTGAATTCTGATGGCAACTATGCGTTCCCACCTACTGCCTGTCGATTGAATCAGACAGCGGGTGCCGGGTCGGCAATCCTTAACTTGATCCAAGCAGGAGCAACATCATGAGCGGAAGCGGCATAGCAGGTAGCCAAGGCCAATCATCTTTTGCTGCCTTGGAACTGCTCGCGGATCCTTCGCGTCTTCAGAGTAAGATTGCCTCTCTGAAAGCTGCGGAGGAATCCGCACGTGAGCAGATCAACCTCGCCGGTCCCGCCGGGGAGATCCTTCAAATCCGTTCACAGATCGATGCCCTGAAAGCTGAGGCAGAAACGACGTTGGCAAATGCTCGCGATGATGCTAACGAGATCTTGGACAAAGCCAATAGCGATGCATCGTTCCTCCGCGAGAGAGCGAAGAGCGAAGCAGATGAAGCACGCGAACAGGCTGACAACACGATTGCTGGCGCAAAAAAATTAGCGGATGAGGCCGGTTCCGCTATGGCTGCCGTGGAATCAGAGAGACGAAAGGTCGCTGTAGAGATTGACAAACTCAACAGCTATGGCGAAGCACTCCAGCAGAAAGCTGATGCTCTCGATTTGAGAGCCGAAGAGCTTAAAGGGAAAGAAGAGCAGTTCGTGAAGGTGCGCGAACTGATCAACACCGTAGTCTGAGGTAGCTCATGACTGCGCAATCTGGTCTGGGTTTCTCAGGAATCGTAGCGATACAGATTCCTGATAACGGTGCTACTGGTGAAGTGCTCACCAAACTCACTGGCGATAACTACGACTACGATTGGGCTCCGGGTGGAGGTGGTGGTGGGGGGCAGGTGAACACTGTTGTCGGTGGTGTAAACATCACTGTCAATGCAGGGGATCCTGTCAACCCCATCGTCAACCTCGACGCTGCCATCACGGGTACCTCTGTCAATGGCGTCACACTTTCCGCATTAGGTGTTGCAACTAATTTCTTAAATGAGACGGGAGCGTACTCAGTACCTCCGGTTGACACCGTCACAGCGGACGCGATCTACCTGCGACTCGATACGACTAACAATCCGCTGACTGGTGATTTGGAATTCAACACTGGTGGCGATGCGGTCATCTATAATTCGTTCCTCGATGGTGATTTCCACTTCGACGTGAACAACACCACTTCTGGTGTCAATACACGAGCGATGACCATAACTGCTCAGGATCTCATACAAGGTGGTTCGTCCATCGACATGAGACCGTCAGATACCTGCTACCTCTCGAACTTCATCTTCATGCAAAACAATATCGAGCTGGTCAACTCAGAGAGTGGCTTTGGCTCGACTATAACTTGGAGGCTGGACAATGCTGTGCCTACGGCTCCTCTTCGGATCTGGGGAGTAGGAACTACTGATCCTGGATTTGGAAGCATGTCGATGGGGCTTGGCTTCGGTGCTGCCGATACTAGCCTGAATTTCGCTGGAGCTTTTGATGTTGACTTCACCATTCCGTCGGGGCAGAGATTTACTTTTGATGGGCCAATAACGCTAGACCAGACTTTAAGTCCAGCCCTCATTGCTCTGACTCTCGCCGACACCTTTACAACAGGTGGTGCATTCATCGG
>Ga0307375_10002445_pt1 | contig 19027 bp, 16 predicted proteins | sample TR1MG_FD_202531 | JGI IMG/M metagenome (GOLD analysis project Ga0307375, IMG submission 202531) | Soil microbial communities from Risofladan, Vaasa, Finland - TR-1 | ecosystem: Environmental > Terrestrial > Soil > Coastal area > Acid sulfate soil | place: Finland: Risofladan, Vaasa | collected...
ATTTTATGCAGCGCGAGGTGTTTTGGACGTTTTTTATTCATTGCAAATCTCGGGCATGCTTTAATTCGAATAACCGACATGCTACACCTTTGCGTGACGGGAGAAAATCAAAATAGCCCTTGCGCTGCTATTTTGACAGGTGAGGCTGCGCTAAAAATAGCCCGTAACACTCCGAACAGCAATATCCGCAAGACGCAAACACAATGAGGGTATTCCATTACCTGATCGGCTGCCGCCTGGACGGAAATGCAATTGCGCATTCTTCAACAGAAACCAAACCGGTTGCCATCCCGGATTCGCTACGCCGGAATGTTGATCCAATCGCGCCTGCAAGGAGTAACATGATGTAACGATCAGCGATGCAATGTTGTGCGATCAAACACACCACAGGGTGGATGGGGATAAATGATGACTGGGACGACGACCAACAACATGCTGTCTTTTCTGGATCCTGCAAAGCCACAGCCTTGGGCCAGCTTCATCGAGCAGATCGACCGCGTGGCGCCACACCTTGATAAACTCGGTTACTGGCTGGATACTTTAAAGCACCCGAAACGGGTGCTTTATGTCGGGATACCGATCCACCGCGATGACGGTACGCTGGCACATTTCGAGGGGTACCGGGTTCATCACAATCTTTCGCGCGGCCCCGGCAAAGGCGGCGTGCGCTTTCATCCCGGCGTGACCATGAATGAGGTCATGGCGCTATCGGGCTGGATGACCGTCAAATGTGCAGCCTTGAACTTGCCATTCGGGGGCGCAAAGGGGGGGGTCCGGGTGGATCCGGCAACGCTATCGCATGCGGAACTGGAACGGCTGACGCGCCGCTACACCTCTGAAATCGGGATTCTTATCGGCCCGAACAAGGATATTCCGGCTCCGGATGTCGGCACCAACGAACAAACCATGGCCTGGATGATGGATACCTATTCCGTCAATCAGGGTGCCACGGTGTCTGGTGTCGTCACAGGCAAGCCCATTAGTCTGGGTGGCAGCCTTGGGCGGCGCGAGGCGACCGGCCGCGGTGTGTTTGTCACGGCCAGAGAAGCCGGTTTGCGTCAAGGGATCGCAATCAAGGATGCACGCGTGGTGATACAGGGCTTCGGCAATGTCGGCTCGGTGGCGGCGCAATGTTTTGTTGCAGCCGGTGCGCGCATCGTGGCACTCCAGGACGCCAGTGGCAGTGTGGCCAATCCGGCGGGCATCGATGTCGATGCAGCTATCGCTTTGGTCAAAGCCGGCGGACAACTCGTCGAGATGCCCGGAGTTGAAGTGATCAGCGGGGATGATTTCTGGCTGGCGCCCAGCGAATACCTGATACCGGCAGCGCTACAGAGCCAGATCGATGCGGCGCTCGCGGAACAACTCGACACCAAAATCATCGTTGAGGGTGCCAATGGCCCCACACTTCCGGAAGCGGACGATGTACTCGCTGCACGCGGCATCACCGTGGTGCCGGATGTGATTGCCAACGCCGGCGGCGTAACGGTCAGCTATTTCGAATGGGTGCAGGATTTCTCGAACTTATTCTGGTCCGAGCAGGAAATCAATGACCGGCTGGAAAAAATAATGGCGGCCGCGTTCCATGCAGTGGCCGATCTGGCCGCGGAACGCAAAGTATCGCTGCGCACCGCCGCCTTCATCATCGCCTGCACCAGAGTATTGGCAGCACGCGACCGCCGCGGCCTGTATCCGTAAGCCGGGTTCTAGCAGGACCGGCGAAAAGCTGTTTTGCCGTTTTGCGACGCAGCCCGGCGCATGTGTCCCGGCTATAAGTTAGCCGGCCAACACCGATACTCACCAACCCGACTCGCGTTCCGGTGTCGCCGTGATCTTGTGTACACTCAGGTCGGTACCGTTGAATTCTTCTTCCGCAGTCAGGCGTATGCCAACAACCTTTTTCAGCACGCCGTACACCACCAGGCCGCCGACAAAAGCGATCGTCACACCGAGCAGGGTTCCGCACAGCTGTGACATGAAACTGACGCCGCCCCGACCACCGAGCGCCTTGAGCCCGAATATCCCTGCCGCTAACCCACCCCAGGCACCGCACAAACCGTGCAGCGGCCACACGCCCAGCACATCGTCGATCTTCCAGCGGTTCTGCGTCAGCGTAAACATCGACACAAACAGCACGCCCGCGACACCGCCGACAATCAATGCGCCGATCGGGTGCATCACATCGGAACCCGCGCAGATCGCCACCAGGCCGGCCAACGGGCCGTTATGCACGAAGCCGGGATCGTTCTTGCCCATCCACAGCGCGGCCAGCGTACCGCCCACCATTGCCATCAACGAATTTACCGCAACCAGCCCGCTGATGTTGTTGATGGTTTGTGCCGACATCACGTTGAAGCCGAACCACCCGACCGTCAGTATCCATGCACCCAGGGCAAGGAACGGGATACTGGAAGGAGGATGGGCCGAGATACGCCCTTCCTTGTTGTAGCGACCACGCCGCGCGCCGAGCAGCAGCACTGCCGCCAGCCCGATCCAGCCGCCCACCGCATGCACCACCACCGACCCGGCAAAATCATGGAACTCGGCACCAAATGTCGTTTTCAGCCATGCCTGTATCCCATAATGATGATTCCACGCAATGCCTTCAAAAAACGGATAAACGAAACCAACCAGCATGAAAGTCGCCACCATCTGCGGTTGGAATTTTGCGCGCTCGGCGATACCGCCGGAAACGATGGCCGGAATCGCGGCGGCAAAAGTCAGCAGGAAGAAAAATTTTACCAGTTCGTAGCCGCTCTTTTGCGCAAGCTGTTCCGCCCCGGTAAAAAAATTTGTGCCATAGGCAATCATATAACCGATAAAAAAGTACGCCAGCGTTGACATCGCGAAGTCGGTCAATATCTTGACCAGCGCATTTACCTGGTTTTTCTTCCGGACCGTCCCGAGTTCAAGGAAAGCGAAACCGGCGTGCATTGCCAACACCATGATGGCGCCGAGCAAAATGAACAGCGTGTCATTACTGACTCTTAAATCTTCCACACTTCTCCCCTTTTCGCGTACCGCACGCGGTACGGATTTTGTATTTATTTAATTAATGCCCGTCACTCCCGAAGGAGTATTCAATCTTGCCAGCTGTTGAAATATTTTTCCAGCCAGAACAAGCCAACGATCGTTTTACTTTCGTTGATCTTGCCCTGCCGTATCCACTCGATCGCCTCCGGCAGCGGCAATTCGAATACTTCAAGAAACTCGCCATCATCAAGCTGGCGGCCCTGATGGGTCAACCCGCGCGCCAGAAAGTATTCCATGCGTTCGTCGGCGTAGCCGATGCACGGCCATGCCGTGGTCAGGTGTATCCATTCTTTCGCCACATATCCGGTCTCTTCCAGCAACTCGCGTTGGGCACACACCAGGATATCTTCGCCATGATCGATCTTGCCGGCGGGCAGCTCGATGAATTCGCGGTGCAGCGGATAGCGGTATTGCCGCTCCATGACCAGATTGCCGTTGTCCAGCATCGCCAGCACCGCCACTGCGCCGGGATGGGTGATGTATTCACGGCTGCTGACTGCGCCATCCGGCAGGCGCACTTTGTCCTTTAGCACCCGGATGAAATCACCGTCATACATCAATTCGGAATCCAGTTGCGTCTCTTTCAGATCCATTGCAATTCTCTTGTCAAAGTGCAGCAACCCTGTTTCATTCGCTGATTTTCCTGTCCGGTGGCAATCAGTTCTTTTTCACCACTTGCATCGCGGTCGCCACCATTCCGGCTATGTCGGCGGCGTTGCCTGGCAAAATCATGGTATTGCCCTGTTTGGCGATGTTGCCGAAGGCATCGACGAACCGTTCGGCCACCTTGAGATTGACGGCGACCAGGCCACCCTCGCTCTGGATCGCGTTGGCGACCACCTTGATCGATTCGGCGGTGGCATTGGCCACCAGCAGCAGCGCTTCGGCTTCCCCCTGGGCGTTGTTGATGGCGGCCTGTTTGGAACCCTCCGACTCGCGGATCGAGGCGGTCATCTTGCCTTCGGCGATGTTGATTTCCTCCTGCTTCTTGCCTTCGGATTGCGCGATCAGCGCGCGCTTTTCGCGCTCGGCGGTAATCTGCTTCTGCATTGAGGCGAGCACCTGCTGCGGCGGGGTAATGTCCTTGATCTCGTAACGCAGCACCTTCACGCCCCAGGTCGGGCTGGCTTCATCCAGCGCGAATACCACGGTGCGGTTGATCGCCTCGCGGTCTTCCAGCAACTTGTCGAGGTCGCGCTTGCCGCATTCCGAACGCAGCGCGGTTTGCGCCAGCATGGTGATCGCGGCGAGGTAGTTTGATGTGCCATAACTGGCGCGCGCCGCGTCGGTTACCTGGTAATACAACACGCCGTCCACCTGCACCTGGGTGTTGTCGCGGGTGATGCACACCTGAGGTTCGATATCAATCGGAAATTCGGTAAGACGATGGCGATAGGCGACGCGGTCCATGAACGGAATGACGATGTTAAGGCCGGGTTCCAGCGTCCTGTTGAACTTGCCGAATCGCTCGATAACCCATGCGTTCTGTTGCGGCACGATCTTGATCGTTTGAAATGCCAGAAATGCCGCAAAAACCACCAGTACAATTACGAATATATCCACGCCCTACTCCTGCTTGATGACTGATTAGTTGACGGTCTAAACCTACTCGATGATCAAGCGGCTGCCCAGGATTTCCTTGATCTGCCAGCTTTGCCGCGCCATATCCGCTGACGCCGTCCCGGCCAATTCCGCATCCCATTCCGCGCCGCGATAACTGACCCTTGCATGCCGCTCGTCCGACCAGCGTACTGCTTGAACGGTCTGCCCGATGTCATAGGCGTAATTGCCCTGCTCCAGTGCCGGTCCCTGGGCCTGCTTCCAGCGATATATTCCAGCCACGCTAACCGTACAGAGCAACGCTGCGATGGCGGCCTGACCGCCCCACGCCATACCCAGATAAGCCGACAATCCGGCAGCGGCCAGGCCGAACGCCACCGCAATCAGATAGAACGTACCGCTGTTTATCTCGGCAATCACCAGTACCACTGCCGCCAGCCACCAGATCCAATATACCTCCATCGATCCACCTCGTTATTTCCAGACGGCGCATTTTGCCATGTTTGGCGTAATTGTTCGGTACACAAATGAAAACTTGTACCTGTTGCCTATCTGAATATCGCGGTTCATGCGGCCGCGGCCCGGCGCAAATTCAACCGAACCAGACAATGGTCTATCCATTGCGCGGTCAGCTTTTCCTGCACCGAATTCTGCCGCAATCGTGCTTTCAGTCCGGGGAAATCAACGCGATCCAGCGGCTGGTCCTGGTTGAAACAGGAAAACACGTAGCTGGTCTTGCCGGTGTCCGGATCGATATGGGCTTGCAAACACTGCGCGCAAATCTCCTTCATCATGCACTGCATCGGAGAGTTTATCGAACCGATCGCAAAATGATGCGGCTTCAGGTAAGGTTGCAGCACCGCATGCCGCGCCGCGGCCACCGCCGCCATCATGCTGTCCGACCCGATCGCGATGATGCGGTCGGTGTCGGCGAACGGGATCTGCTGCATCCCGAGTTCGCCTTTCGCATAGGCAGCCATCGCCTCGACGATGTTGCCGACGAAGCTGTGATCCTGGGGACGTGAAGGCGCAAAACCGGGCTGATCGTCGCAGCACCAGATCACCACATCCGCGGCATTCTCGATTTCGGCAACCTTGTACCGGTCGATCAATTTTTTGTAACCGGCGAAATACAGCACTTTCGAACCGGCCGCGCGCAATGCCTGGCCTATCGAGAACAACACCGCATTTCCCAATCCACCACCCACCAGCATCACGGTCTCATCCGCGGGGATCTCGGTCGGCGTGCCGGTCGGCCCCATCAACACCACCGGCTCGCCGGGTTTGAGCATCGCGCACAGATCGGCGGAACCACCCATTTCCAGCACGATGGTCGAGATCAGCCCGCGCTGCGGATCGACCCAGGCGCCGGTCAACGCCAGGCCTTCCATCGCCAGATGGGTATCATCGATCTGCAGCGCATGGGCCTCGTAATTCTGCAGCCGGTAAAATTGCCCCGGTTGAAAACTCCGCGCGGCCAGCGGCGCCCTGATGACGACCTCGACGATATTCGGCGTCAGCCTTACGACTTCGTGGATGGTAGCGCGCAACTCATCATTGATCTGCGCAACAAACGCTGCATCCGATAAATTCGATGCCGGGCGCAAGCGATTCAGCACTGCACTGACCGAGGGATAGCCCTGCTTTGCGCCGCCCATCGCCTTGACCACGTTGCCAAAGAAGGAGGGATGCAGATCGCCGAAAAAACTGATGAAACGGCCATCGGATTGTTTTGATAACAACACCTGGGCGATCTTTGGTTTGGAGATGGCCGGTTCGGGACGCACCGGCGCACCGTCTTCGTCGCAAGCCTGAAAGTAGCGTCCATCGAGTTCGAAATGGGCCGGGTCTTCGCGTGCCAGCACGGTGTTCGGCTGGGTGCCGGCGGCAACCAGAATGGTGTGCGCCGCGACTTCGATCTCTGCACCCGAGCTCCACTCGCCCGCCTCGTTGCGCAATTGTTGCGACATCCGAATCGCACGCACCGCACCGAATATATCGACCTCGATCCGCGTCGGGTTGAGTGCCTCGGCAAAGTTGATACCTTCCTCGAGGGCCTTTTCCACCTCTTCATGGTTGAGCGTGTAAGAGGGACTGTCGATCAGTCGCTTGCGATAGGCGATCGTGACCCCGCCCCAGCTTTGCAGCAATTCCGCGATGCGCGGCTCGCGAATTTCTGCAGCCGCATTGCTGCGCTCGGATTCAATTGCCAGTGCATGACCGAGAAATTCGTCGGCAACCTGGCACTCCTCGGCAGTCCAACGCTGGCGGACCGCTTCCTCGCCTTTCTCGGCGACCAGGATACGATAGCGATGCATGAATTTTTCCACCTGCACCGGATAATAGGCCAGCGACTCGGTGGCGGTGTCGATCGCGGTGAGGCCGCCGCCGATTACCACGACCGGTAGGCGTATCTGCAGGTTCGCGATGGAATTCTGTTTTGCCGCGCCGGTCAATTGCAGCGCCATCAGGAAATCCGAAGCGGTGCGCACGCCGCGCGCCAGGCCGTTGGGAATATCCAGCACGGTGGGGCGGCCGGCACCATTGGCCAGCGCAATATGATCGAACCCGGTGGCAAATGCCGAATCCACGGTCAGCGTTCCGCCGAAACGCACGCCGCCGAACAACGCGAACTGGCTGCGCCGCTCCAGCACCAGGCGGATCAGCTTCAGGAAATTCTTGTCCCAGCGCACCGTGATGCCGTACTCGGCGACACCGCCGAACCCGGCCAGCACGCGGTCATCGAGCGATTCATACAACTCGGCTATGCCATGGACAGGAACAAATGCGGCGCGTTCTCCGCTGGCTGCCACACCGCCAATGTGCGCAGGCAGCGGTTCGATTTTCAAGCCGTCGATACCGACCACGGTATGCCCGTCATTGATCAGATGATGGGCGAGCGTGAAACCGGCGGGACCCATCCCGGCGATCAGCACACGGCGGCCGGTTGGCGCTTTCGGATAAGGCCGTTCCAGATGCAGTGGATTCCAGCGCGTCAACAGACTGTAGATTTCGAAGCCCCAGGGCAGTTCAAGCACATCCTTCAATGTGCGCGTCTCGGCCTGCGGGATGTCTACCGGCTGCTGTTTCTGGTAGATACAGGACTTCATGCAATCGTTGCAGATGCGATGCCCGGTGGCCGCGACCATGGGATTGTCGACCGCGATGATCGCCAGCGCGCCCAGTGCATGGCCCTCGGTCTTGAGCTTGTGGAACTCGGAGATCTTTTCCTCGAGCGGACAACCGGCCAGTTTGACGCCGAAAATATTTTTCTTGAACGCAGCCACACCGCCGTCGGCGGGCGGTTTTTCCCTGAGTCCATGAGAGCAGGAATCCTTGCCCTGCTCGTGGCACCAGATGCAGTAGTTGGCCTGATCAAGTGCACCGGCAAGATCGGTTCCGGCATCGGTCAGCGCAAAACCCTCGCGGCGACGCAGCCCATGTCCGCCACCCAGACGAAAGGCGTTGATACCATCCAGGTTGATTGTTTCCAGCGGAACCAGGTGTTCAAAATCAAGCTTGGCTGGCACCTTGAACAGGATACCGCCGTGATGGTGCTCGCGTCCGGCCGGGGTTTGCACCGCCCAGGCCGCGTACCGCGTGGCGAGTTGCAATTCTTCGGCGTGGGCCGTTTCATCTGCCAGCCATTTCCCAACTTGCCGGGCATAGGCAAGTTCGCTGAACGGCGTTCCGATACGGGCCGTCAATTCGGCTTCAAGCGCCAGGCCATCGATGGTTGCGGCTTCTTCCGGCTTCACCTTGGTCATCGCCCGGCGCTGCACGAACAGGCGTTTGCAACTGTACAACGGCGCCAGTTCATGATGGCGCTCGGCCAATGCCTGTACCTGGGTTTGAATGCCGAACAAGATCGCCAGAAAATCTTCCAGGTGGGGCGCCAGCGCGATCAACAGCTCCGATTGGACCTTGTTTGACAGTTCGCCCGGGTTTAGCCGGGTGGCATCGAGTTGTGCACGCAATCCCGGATTGCCTTCCCCGAGATATTCCCGGAAAGCCGCATCGATACGAATCAGTCCTTCACGTTCGTAAAGGTCGTTGAATGAGAATCCATAGGCGAGGTGCAGATTCTGATGGCGCGCGGGGTAAGGTTGAATAGTTTGCATGATTAAAAAGTTTTTGGATTTGCGCGTAATTGGTTGCCTGATTCCAGGCCATTAGGCCGTGGGGAATATCTAGTGGGTAAAATTACCCGGGCCGGGCGTACCACTGGAATGCCGGTCATTTAACCAGGAGGCAATCCCTGCGGTACCGTTCCGACCGTCTCCTGTTTCTATCCGGACTTGTAGAGCCCAGTTGTATTTCCGCCCTCTTTCTTGGAGTTATACATCGCCTGATCGGCCTTCTGCATCAATTCGTCGGCATTATTGCCATCTTCAGGGTAGATACTGACCCCGATGCTGCAATGGACGGTCAATTCGCGCCCATCGATCCGCATCGCAACCTGGAAAAAATCATGCAGCTTGCGCACCACAGTCATGGCCTGATGGGGATCGTTGATCGCGTCAAGTAAAATAACAAATTCATCGCCACCCAGGCGAGCCACTGTATCCGCTTCACGCACGGCAGATTTTAGCAGGTTTGCAGTGTTAACCAATACACTGTCTCCGGCCGCGTGACCCAGCGTGTCATTGATCTCCTTGAAACGGTCCAGATCGACAAACAGCACGGCAAGATGCTTGCCGGTACGCCGCGAACTGACAATGGCATGTTCCAGACGATCAAAAAACAGCCTGCGGTTGGGCAAACCGGTCAGCGCGTCGTGCCGGACCTGATGATCAAGCGCCTTTCGATGCTCGTCCAGCTCGGAAAGATGCGCCACGATTTGGGTCTGCATATCGTGAAAGCTGCGCGAAAGCAGGCCGAGCTCATCATTACGGGTTAGCGGCACCGTGCTGACGGCGTGATCTGTCGAGAATTTCCTGATCGCGTCGACCACGACGTTCAGCGGACCGGTGACGATGCGCGACACCAGCGCGGAAAGGACCAACGCAAGCGCGCTGAATGCCAGGATGATCTGCAAGGTGTCCCAGCCCAGCCTTGATGTTTCATGCGTGATGCTTGCGATCGGCTCGGACAACCCGAGAATCACGAAACGTTTGTCTATCGTGTCGCCAAACGGAAGACGGACAAAGGCTGCGACATGCCCATCCTGTTTCTGCGATTGATCGTAGACATGCGCCACGACATTCATCTTCTTGCCATGGATCAGCGACAACACCGGCTTGAAGGTATCCTGGATCAGGATGCGCTTGCCGCGATCAAAACCGAAGGTTTTGCTCGGATCGGGGTGTATCAGAAAATCGCCCGACTGGTTGCTGAGGTACAGATTATATGAATTCGGCAAATTGCTTTTTAACAGCTTGGCCAACCCGTTCAGATCGACATTGATTGCAATCAAACCGAGTCTTTTGCCATTTTGTGCAAAAACCGGCGTCGAAACCGTCACGGCCGGTTTGTCCCTTCCCGAATGCGCATCCTTTTCATGGTTAATGGCGATATCGGACAAATAGATATCCCCCTTGGCCAGTCGATAAGTGCCGACAACATATGGGTAGCCTCCCCGCCGCTTTAAATCGCTGCCCTGCACCCTTGTCAGCCTCTTGCCGTTACGATCGACACGGACCAGTTCCTGACCGCCCAGGTTAATGCCTATCAGGCGGATCTGAAAATATTCCGGGTGCGCGGACAGCATTGCAGCGAAGGTATCGGCCAGTATCTGTTTATCCTGTTCGCCAGTCTTCTTATCCCGAGAAAGAAACACATTGCGGGACAGGGGCAGGGCGGCCAGCAATTGCGCGTCTTCGGCGATCACATCAATGGTGATCTTCATGTTCCGGCCGACTACCTGAGTTGCTGTCAGCAGGTCGCGTTCTGCCGCCCGGGTCAGCATATTCCTGCTGGAGATGTAGAAGTAATAGCCGGTCAGGATAGTTGCCAGGATACCGAATGCGGCAAGCAAAATTCCGAGCTTGAAACCGATAGTTGGTTTCATATAATCAGAGAGTCTCATGGTCCTGGAAACATTACCTGGAGACAAGTTCAGGTGAAGAAGGCCAAGTCTGGCGATCCCTGCTGGACATATCCGGGCATGTCAATGAAGCCGCACCTGTCCGAATCGCCTGCTCGATATCCGACTTCAATGGTGTTGCCACGCTTGACCTCCGGTATTATTCTTTGTTAAACAATGAGTTCAGCGAACAATTATTGCGATTTTCCGAGCAGCGAAGAATTTTCTGGTAACAGACAAGCGCCCGGCCGCTCAGCAACTCGAGCAGAACCTGCACGGCATAGGCGGCGGGCCCAGGTGCAAACGAAACTTCATGGGCTGCAGACATTGGCAGACAAGCCGAGTAATTTGCATGACCGAAAATCACCCGCGCTGATTATACATCCCGTTGCAAATAGCCTACAGCATCTAAAATCTGCATACGCCAAGCCTGCCGGAAACAGCACCGACTTGTACAATATTGCGCTTTCAGCCCTTCACTATCACGCCTGGTTCTGCACCGTGCTGATTCGGGGTAGAATTGATCATCACCTCCTCGCAACACGTCCTGATGGGGATATTACGTATGAGTCGCAATACCTGGATGGTAGCCGCCATCAATGTGATATTTCTGTTTGGTTGCGCATCACAACATACAACCGAAACAATCAAACTGAAACATGGGCACACCCCGTCTGCTGCAAAGCCAGCTGTGCGACCGGTGATTTCAGCGGATGGCTTGATCAAAGGTGAAATCGTTGGCACGCCGGCCCCTGACAGCAAATTCTCCCGTCTGCAAATCGGCATGACACTGAAACAGGTGGTGCTACTGATCGGTCAGCCAAACCGTTCTGATAGCCGGATTACGGGCAAACAGTACCAGCCGTTCTATTTTGGCGGAGATACCCAGCGCACCGAGGCGTATTACAACGGCGAGGGACATTTGACCTTTTCCAATATTCAACCGGACAACAGCCCTGATACACTGATTCGCATCACGGTCAGTCCCGATATGGCCAGAAAACACTGATTCGATGATCAAGCAGCATCCAGTGTTTCCTGTTCCGGGTTGACAGGCGGTGCAGAAAAAAACTACATTTCCCCACTCTGGATTTCATCCATTCCAGCCTCAACAACAAATCGCAATTCGGGAGTCCACATGTCCAACATCGAATCTGTACTGAATGAGAAACGCGTTTTCGAGCCTTCAGCCGAATTCGTCAGCCAAGCAAATGTGTCGGGCATGCAGGCATATCGAGCGCTTTGTGCAACTGCCGAACAGGATTACCCGGGGTTCTGGGCCAATCTGGCACGCGAAACTTTGCAATGGAAAAAACCCTTCACCAAGTCCCTCGATGAAAGCAATGCGCCATTTTTCAAATGGTTCGAAGACGGGGAGTTGAATGTTTCCTACAACTGCCTGGACAAACATCTCGCCAAACAGCCTGAAAAGACCGCGATCATTTTCGAATCAGATGACGGCAAGGTAAGCAAGGTCAGTTACCGCGAATTGCACGGGCGCGTCTGTCAGTTCGCCAACGGCCTGAAATCGCGCGGCATCAAAAAAGGTGACCGCGTCATCATCTACATGCCGATGAGTATCGAAGCGGTGGTTGCAATGCAGGCCTGCGCCCGTATCGGCGCGATCCATTCGGTGGTGTTCGGCGGGTTCTCTGCAAAGAGCCTGCATGAGCGTATTACCGATGCGCAAGCTTGCGCGGTCATTACCGCCGATGCGCAAATGCGTGGCGGCAAACAGATGCCATTGAAACCCATCGTGGACGAAGCACTCTCCACCGGCGGATGTGAATCGGTACACAGCGTCATCGTTTATCGCCGCGCGGGAAACAATGTCGGGTGGAACGATGGGCTGGACGTCTGGTATCACGACCTGTTCAACTCCCAGCCCACCCACTGCGAACCCGAGTGGGTGGGCGCTGAACATCCGCTGTTCATCCTCTACACCTCCGGATCCACCGGCAAACCCAAAGGGGTGCAGCATTCCAGCGCCGGTTACCTGCTCGGCGCGATGCTGTCCATGAAATGGGTTTTTGACTACAAGGACAGTGACATATTCTGGTGCACCGCCGACGTGGGATGGGTCACCGGCCACACTTATGTGACATACGGTCCGCTGGCGATGGGCGCAACACAAGTGGTATTCGAGGGCATCCCGACCTATCCGGATGCCGGACGTTTTTGGAAGATGGTACAGGATCACAAGGTCACCACTTTCTACACCGCCCCGACTGCCATTCGTTCGCTGATCAAGCTCGGCGGGGATTTACCAAAACAATATGACCTGTCCAGCCTGCGCCTGCTCGGCACGGTTGGCGAACCGATCAATCCGGAAGCGTGGATGTGGTACTACAACACTGTCGGTCAGGCGCGTTGCCCGATCGTGGATACCTGGTGGCAGACTGAAACCGGCTGTCACATGATCGCACCGTTGCCCGGTGCAATGCCGATCAAGCCGGGTTCCTGCACCCTCCCCCTGCCCGGTATCATGGCCACCATCGTCAACGAGGCAGGTGATGAAGTACATGACCAGCATGGCGGTTTCCTCGTCATCACGCGTCCATTCCCCTCGCAAATCCGCACCATATGGGGCGACCCTGAACGCTACAAGAAATCCTACTTCCCCGAAGAAATGCGCGGCTACTATCTGGCCGGTGATTCTGCACACTGCGATGACGACGGATATTTCTGGATCATGGGACGCATCGACGATGTGCTCAAGGTGTCGGGCCATCGCCTGGGCACGATGGAAATCGAGTCCGCGCTGGTCGCAAACCCCCTGGTGGCTGAAGCCGCCGTGGTGGGTAAACCGCATGACATCAAGGGTGAAGCAATTGTCGCCTATGTCGTACTCAAGGGCTCGCGCCCGGCTGATTCGGCAAAGGCCAGGGAAACTGCCGAGGATCTGCGCAACTGGGTAAGCAAGACCATCGGCCCGATCGCCAAACCGGATGAAATCCGTTTCGGCGATAATCTGCCCAAGACCCGTTCCGGAAAAATTATGCGTCGCCTGCTCCGGGCAATCGCCAATGGCGAGGAAATCAGCCAGGATGTTTCAACGCTCGAAAATCCGGCCATACTGGATCAGCTCAAGAACCCCATTAAATAAACATGGCTAAACATAAACCGCCTTCCGTTGCTTTCGCAGCCAAGCTAAAAACAGACTGTTTACCCTTCTGCAGTCTGGGCGTGAAATTGAAAATCTGCCGCAAGTCCCCTCTGGCGAAGTTGAATAACAGGCAAACACAGCGGTTCGATTCGAAAAAGCTGGCAAATGCGCTGTTGAGCATTCCCGACCTTTCATCCCCAGTTCACCGCCTTTTGTCATTTTAGCGTTATTTTTTATTGACCTATGTACAGATGTTAGACTAACATCACTCTAGGGGTTTACTTCAGGAAGGGTTCACGTGTTATTGATTCGATTGATTTTTTCTGCAATTCTCTGCATCTCTGCAGCAGCCATGCCGGCCTATGCTCACGCAGCCGAAGATATTTTGGCCGGGCAGCATGATGAAACGATCGCGCTTAACAGTCCAGTCACACCCGCAACCCTTGACAGTCAGGCAAGCGAAGAAACTGTCCCAGAGTGGCTCCCATCGGGGCGTGATATCAAAATTGAGCTCATCCCAAAAGCTCCACCCAGAGCACAGGATTTGTGGGTGCGAATACGCGGCGGTTTTGCGATGCGTGATCGTGATATCAATTCCAGGCTGATCGCAAGGCATGAAAAATGGTACGTCGACCATCCTGAATATTTTGCGCGTATGGTCGACCGTGCCCGCTTATACCTGTATTACATCAACGAGGAAGTGGAACGGCGAGGCATGCCCAGCGAGATCGCGCTGTTGCCCATGGTCGAAAGCGCATTCAATCCGGGAGCTTATTCAACCAGTCGCGCTTCCGGCATCTGGCAATTCATTCCTTCCACCGGCAAAAAGTTCGGTATGCAACAGAACTGGTGGTATGACGGTCGCCGGGATGTGATCAGCGCGACCAATGGCGCGCTCGATTATTTGCAGAATCTTCACACCATGTTCGGCGATTGGCAATTGGCCCTGGCTGCCTACAATTGCGGCGAAGGTGCAGTTCTTAGAGCCCAGGCACACAATCGCAGACGCGGTTTGCCTACCGATTATGCACACCTGAGGCTGCTCAGGGAAACACGCAATTACGTGCCAAAATTGATGGCCATAAAACACATCATTGCCGATCCCGCAAAATTTGGGCTGGCGTTGCAGGATATTCCCAACCGGCCCTATTTTGCCGCTGTTACCACATCCGAACACATCGACGTAAAACTTGCTGCCAAGCTTGCCGGCATCACTGACGATGAATTTGCCGCGCTCAATCCCGCACACAACCGCCCGGTCATTCTGCAGGACAACAACGATTACATTTTGTTGCCAATCGACAAAATTGCAACCTTCAGGACCAACCTGGATAACTATGACAAACCTCTGGTTAGCTGGCAATCATATAAACCCAAAAAGGGTGAGCGCCTTGACAAACTTGCACCGCGCTTCGGCCTGTCGTTGGCCAGCCTGAAGTCCGTGAATGGCCTCTCCCGGCACGGCAACATCAGTACCGGACAAACCCTTTTGGTTCCGCTGAACGGTGAAGAATCCTCAACCGAGTTCGAAGCCTTTAACATGCATCTTGTGCCTACCTACAACCCCACAAGAGTTAGAGTACGCCCGGGGGACACACTGGGTGGTCTGGCGCGCCGTTATCATGTCACCATCGCCAAGTTGAGACGATGGAACCGCAGCTCATTGAGAATCATCAGAATAGGCCAAACTTTGGTTGTCTCGCAGGACGGTTTAAGCCCGCATTACAGCCGGCATAGAAAAACATATAGAACATATAGAAGATCCAGGGATCGCGCGCCCGAAGTCGCACAAAGCGGGAACGGGTCTTCAAATGATGCTTCACAAGGTATCTAGTTTGGTTCGCGACGGCAACTTATCTGGCATGGAAATGAAATAACGGTATCCTTTCCACACCCGCCACACTCCCCACATCAGAGCCGCCACGCTGCTGCGGCGCATCAGAATAACAGCCGTTACGCCGGCAACCAGCAAAGGGTGGCGTCGTAAAAAATGCACTGCCGCCACGCCATGATCCGCCATGGACAACGGTGCGTCCAATTCCGCTGCAACATCAGCCAACTGCTCACGCTGGCTGGCGATTCTTGCCAACAACTCGCTCCTGCGCCGCGCAAGCTCAAACAGCTTTTCATTCATGACCGGCGCCCAGATGTGTCCTGTCTCGTGCCAACTCCGTCAGGGTGGCAGAAAACAATTTTGGTTTGGACTGCGCCTTGCTACGCAATAGCACCGCCATTAGCGTGCCCGACACGAAGAAAAGGGCGCACAGTCCGCCGAGTACCGCGAGACGATGATCGTCCCAGAACAGCACCGTGACAAATACCGTGAGCAACAGCAAAGCCATGCCAAAACAAAACAGCGCCAGCAAAGAGAGAAAGAACATCTGTGTCAGGCGCAAGCGCTCTTCCTGCAACTCATTCGCGAGCAGTTCCAGCCGCGTCGACACGATGGAAATCAGCGTCGAAGCCAGTCGCTTGACGGACTCCAACAAACCGGCACTCTGCCCAGTCATGACCTAACGGCCGCGTCCAATCAGCATGCCGATAATAACGCCGATGCTGGCTCCCACACCGATGGCCGTCCATGGATTATCGTGTACATACTCGTCAGTTGCCTTGGCGGCATGCTTGCTTTTCTCAATCATTGCAAGCTCCGCCTCGTTGAGACGCGCTTTTGCTGTAACCAGATGTTCCTGTATACGCTCGCGTGCCACAGCCACTTTTTCTCCCGCTTGACCGGCTGTTGTGCGCAATAATTCCTCTGCATCAGCCACTACCGCGCGAAAATCCTGGATTAGCCTTTCTTTGCCGGCTTCGCTTTCTGCTGCCAATTTTGTGCTCATGATTCACTCCTTAATTAATAGAAATTCGTGATCACACCGTTTAAATCCCCGCTCATTACCGGAGAACCTTTAGTCTTTGTAAACCTAAATAACCCTCCCGTCAACCCGGGTTGTCGCCATACAAATAGCAATGTACGCGGTGTGTCGGAGAGTGACTTGTCACCGGGGGATAACTCCTGCGGCATTGTTCCGAGGCATGCGCGCAACGCGGTGCAAAATGGCATCCATGCGGCGGGTTGGCCGGTGACGGCAAATCCCCTTCCAGCCTGATTCGTTCTCTTTTTGCACCGTCTATGCGCGGGACGGCAGACAGCAGCGCCCGGGTATAGGGATGTTTGGGCGAACGCAAAACTTCCGCTGCGGTGCCGCGTTCCACGATACGCCCGAGATACATCACGCACACCTCATTGGCGAGATACTCAACCACGGCAAGATTGTGAGTAATGAACAAATAACTAAGTTCAAATTTTTGTTGCAACGACTTCAGCAGGTTCAGAATTTGCGCCTGCACCGACACATCCAGCGCGCTGGTTGGTTCATCGCAGATCAACAACCGCGGCGAAACGGCAAGCGCGCGCGCGATGGCGATCCGCTGCCGCTGCCCGCCTGAAAATTCATGCGGATAACGCCACTTGGAATCGCGCGCAAGACCGACCTGGCCGAGCAAAGTATCGATGTGCGACTGGCGTGCCGCACTGTTGTGCCCGATGTTGAGCGCGGTCATGCCTTCCTCGAGAATTTCAGCAACGCGCATTTTCGGGTTCAGCGAAGCATAGGGATCCTGGAATACCATCTGCATCGAGGCACGTTGTTGGCGGCTAACGGATCCTGTCGATTCATGCCCGGCAAACCGCACGCTACCGGAAACAGCAGGGATCAGTTGCAACAGCGCCTTGGCCAGTGTTGTCTTGCCGCAGCCGGATTCGCCCACCAGTGCCAGGGTGCGTCCCTGCGGGATATCCAGGGACACTCCATCCACCGCTTTCACCTGCCCGACCACACGCTGCAAAATGCCTTTGCGTATAGGAAAATGGACCTTAAGGTCGGAGACATGCAGGAGCAAAGAGCCCGGTTCAGGGTACCCGTCAGGTTTGACATCATCATGCGGGACGGAAAGCCGAACCTCATCCGCTTGCACCTTGTTTCTTGCCTCTTGTGCCTGATAAAGATGGCACCTTACCCCGCGCCCGTCTTCGAGCACGGTCCAGTCCGGTGCTATTTCGTGGCACAGCGGCCAGGACTTGTCGCAGCGTGCGGCAAAGCGGCAGCCCTGCGTGACGCTGCCCAGCGGGGGTACATTACCGGGTATGGCAGCCAATGACTGATTGCGGTGTGCCGTATCGGGAAGTGCGGCGAACAGTTTCTGCGTGTACGGATGCAGCGGCTGGTCGAACAAGCGGGTGCGGCTTGCCTGCTCGACAATTTGACCCGCATACATGACGCCAACATGATGTGCCATTTCCGCAACGACACCAAGATCATGGGTGATCAGCAACAATGCCATGCCGCTGGCAGCCTGCGTGTCGCGCAACAGCTGCAAGACCTGCGCCTGTATCGTGACATCCAGCGCGGTGGTCGGTTCATCGGCAATCAGCAATTTCGGCTGCCCTGCCAGCGCCATTGCAATCATCACGCGCTGTTTCATGCCGCCGGAAAGCTGGAACGGATATTCGGCAGCGCGCCGCGCAGCATCGGGGATGCCGACCTGGTCCAGCAATTCCACGCAACGGATCCGTGTCGCATTGCCGCGCATACCTTTATGCAACTCCAATACTTCGCCGATCTGCTGGCCAACCGTCATCACCGGATTCAGGCTCAGTCCCGGCTCCTGGAAAATCATTGCCATCTTGCCGCCGCGCAGGTCGCGCATCTCGCGCTCGCGCAAGTCAAACAGTTCAATGCCATCCAGCTGGGCCACACTGCCCGCATTGACCACCCCATCGGGCAACAACCGCAACAGCGACAGTGCGGTCATGGATTTTCCGCAGCCCGATTCACCGACCAGCACAAACGTTTCACCCGCCCTGATGCTGAATGAAATATCGTCCACGATGCGCGCGCCATTGCGCAGCTGCGTGACCATGCCGGAAACACGAAGAATATCGCCCATTACCCCGCCACCCCATCATCGACAAACAAAATTTTGAATTCAGTGACTTGGGTGGCCGGCGGCATTACCCGAACCGGCGCTACGCGTACCGTGTTCATACCGCCACCTCATCAAACATATATATAACCCCGGACTTGGCGGTTTCGGTGGCCGGCGGCATTACCCGAACCGGCGCTGCGCGTACCGTGTTCATACCGCCTCACCGGTACGGTTCAGACGCGGATCAAATGCATCGCGCACCGCGTCGGCAAACAGATTGGCGGACAGCACCAGTACCAGCATGAAACCAAAGGCAGAGGCCAGCGACCACCACACCATCGGATCGCGCCCCATCTCCTGCCGCGCCGCGTTGA
>Ga0307375_10002448_pt1 | contig 19015 bp, 17 predicted proteins | sample TR1MG_FD_202531 | JGI IMG/M metagenome (GOLD analysis project Ga0307375, IMG submission 202531) | Soil microbial communities from Risofladan, Vaasa, Finland - TR-1 | ecosystem: Environmental > Terrestrial > Soil > Coastal area > Acid sulfate soil | place: Finland: Risofladan, Vaasa | collected...
TCTAATCCAGAAGCTCGGCTCAAAGACCGACGCGGACCAAGCTCTTACTTTCGTGAGAGAGTCCGATCTTTCCGACGATCAGAGGTCTGCAATGGAAACCCTTGGCAGATCAGGGACCGTGGTGATTCGTGAGCAGATTCGGCCAGTTTCAAATGCAGGCTTGCTCAAACCAACGGCGGTCGTTACGGAAGTGGCCGAGCGCATACCGTTCAAATTCAATATGTATCACTTCACTCAGGCTTGGAAAGAGTTGAAGTGCAGACCACCTTCGGGTGACAAATACCCCTCTCGAACTGAAGAGAAGTACTGCGTTTTTGACGTTGCACACGGGGACTACATGTACACGCCCGCCTTGGTGGAGAAGATCGTCCGCGAGACAAAAACTGCCGCTAAGTTCAAAGAATTCCTGAAGATTGAACCAAAGTCAAAATCTTGACCGTCCGTGCGTGCCCCTCAATTTTATGTCCCGCTGTCACCCGCCGCCACTAAGGGAACACCTCTCCGCCCGTGTCAGTTTCATCAGATCCAACACCACACACCACAACTATTGGGAACTACCATACCGACCGGAACGGACGATGATTCCGTACGAACAAAGGGCCACAACCACCATACCGACACATCAAAACAGGTATCAAGGTACTCTTAATCAACAGGTTCCGGCCGGCGAACCAAGGCGGTCAATCTCTACGGACTCATGCAACGCCACGGTCGCGCCAATTGGTCAAGGATACGAGGACTTGGAAGGACATTGGTCGACGCGAAACCCGTCGCGATTCAGGGACTCACTTTGGACCTCCGATTTCTTGTCTCCTTGCGCTGGTGACCAATCGTCGGTCCAACGCCTTGGTGTCGGCGCCACGTCTTATCCCCGTGGCTTCTCTCCGGGTGGCAGCGCCCAATGCGCGGAGCACCCCACGCCTAGGAACTTCCAGTGATCAAGGCTGTCCGCGGTGCGATCCGCCCCAGTGGCGTCGGCCGCGTGATCACGCACCGGCGCGTGGTGGTGAGCCTGACCCTGTCCGGTTTCTTGTTGCACGATGCCCATGGTCCTCCAATCGACGAGACGATCTCGAACACACCTTACGGTTCCCTTGCAAACCCGCTGTGAACTGATTCCTCAATCGATGTGACTTGCGTGGTCAATGTTTTGCTCGAGGTCTCAAAATCCCTGAAGTGTGGGACTCTCCCACTGAACGGAGTCGCAGGCTCTTCAAGATGTGGGGGGCCCGACGTGAATCCGCACGCTGTACCATTTCACTTGTATTACTGATTAGCGAATCGATCCGACGAGTGTCAGCGTTCCCGTCAGCAAATAATTGGAACTGTTACGGTTCCGCGTGAACGCACATGAACTAAAAGCCTTGCAATATGGGACTTGGTGAACTTCACTGAACACACATGAACCCAACGCACTGGCATGGCATGCAATAGGTCGGAGGATTGCTCTTCCGCTTCCCCAAGCATCCCGGGTTCGCTCCAGCCTCATAGGGGCGCCGGGTGTTGCGGTCGCGGCTCCGAGACACTCGAGAGATAGCGTTACCTCCGTGACCGACCACTCAGCGAGGCCAACCCCGGAGGATCCAGACGACCTAGCGCTAAACAAGCCAGGCGCCACTCTGCGCGTGAAGGCCAGCGAGATCCAACAAGCGCACCCCCTCCTAGCCTTCATCCTCCGGCTCTTCGGGGCCCACAGCCAAGAACGTGCCTGGCGCCGCGGCGCCGAGGGTGAAGAGGAGGTTGCTTGGCAGCTACGCAAGCTCAGCGAGGACTGGCGCGTCCTGAACTCCGTGCCGATCGGTGTCGGAGGTGCGGACATCGACCATGTCGTGATTGGCCCACCTGGGGTGTTCACTCTCAACGCGAAGAACCACCTCGGCAAACGTGTCACCATCTACGAGAAGGCGATCTACGTCAGTGGATCAAAACATCCCTACCTCGCGAAGTCGAGAGCCGAGGGAAAGCGCGCGACGAAGTTGCTGAGCACCGCGTGCGACTTTCCGGTGGCAGTGATGCCGATGCTCGTCATCATGGCCACCGACCTGAACTTCAAAGGCCGGCCGACCGATGTGCACGTCGTTGCCCGGAAGAGGGTGGCGAACTTCCTCACCAGCCAGCCACCGCGACTAGGGCCCGCAGAGATTGAGTCGATATATACGGCGGCACGCCGCCGTTCCACGTGGGTCAGTTGAGAACGCATCGCTTCGCGAGAACCACCGGAATCTTGACGAACCGCCAAGTGGACTCATGTCGAGTTAGTCTCAGGTTGATCCGGACATGAAGCAGTCCCCTCAGAGAATTCACTCTCCCGGAAACCCGTCACGATTCACCCTCTTCCGTTACGCAAGTTGGTTCTTTGGGGAACCAACTTGCCAGCCGGGGCCGTTGGGTGTATCTGTTTTCGATGCACGTTTTACGGGCTAAGTGTGGCTGTTTTCGATGCGCGTTTACAATCGGTGGAGCGTCGACGCGGGGCTGCGCAATATCAAAAGCGAGAGGAATTTATTATGTCCACCGAGAGCAACGCCATCACCATCCAAGCCGAACTCGACGCCGCCTTCGGCGCCTATGTCAGCGCTGATCAGTCTCCGGGCCTCACCTACGGCATCGTCACGGCCGAGGGCCTCATGCACAGTGCCGGATTCGGACGCGCCAATGACTTTGGCACCGTGCCCAACGCCGATACGGCCTTTCCCATCGCATCCATGTCCAAGAGCTTCACCGCCGCCGCCGTGCTCATCGCGCGCGACCGCGGGCTGCTCTCTCTCGACGACCCGATCACCAAATTCTTGCCTGACTTTCGCGCCACCGGCGCCCCCGAGGATCCGTGCGATCCTCCCACCATTCGCATGCTGCTCAGCATGTCCGGTGGGCTGACCGAAGATAACTCGTGGGTCGACCCACAGATCGGCATGAGCGAAGCCGAATTAATGCACCTCGTGGCCAGAGGATTGAAGTACAGCCACACCCCGGGAACCGTGTACGAGTACTCCAACGTCGGCTTCACGCTGACGGGCTTCGTGGTGGCCAAAGTCGCCGGGACGAGCATTGAAGACTTCGTCACCAACGAGATACTCACTCCCCTGGGCATGAGGTCCACGTCTTTTAGCCCCTCCTCCCACGATCCGGCGATTCTCGCGAGCGGTCACTCTCTTGACCTGGAGGGCAGTTGGCGACCCTACGACATACGTGAGTCGGACTCCTTTGCCGCGGCGGGTGGCATGGTGAGCACGGTGCGCGATCTGAGCGTCTGGATGACGTGGTTAGGCGAAGCGTTTCGACCTGGCAAGTCCCTTGGGGTCGACGTCTTGAGCCGAGCGTCGCGACGAGAGATGCAACGCATCGAAAGCATTATTCCACCCTCGATCGGTCTTCAACCGGGCGGCATGTGGAACGTCGACGTGGGTGGCTACGCCCTTGGTCTCCACGTAGACCACGACTTGCATCACGGGGTCATCGTGGGTCACTCAGGTGGTCTGCCGGGCTATTTGTTGCACATGCGCTGGCACCCCGAGTCCGGACTCGGACTGGCCGTGTTAACCAATAGCCACCGGGGAAGTCCCGTGGCTCTGGCGCGTGAGTGCCACGCCCGACTTCTACGCGCCTACGACACTCCGTCTGAGACCATTGTCCTGTGGGAGGAAACCGTCGCCGCTCGTGTGGCGGCCGAACAACTTATTCGAAACTGGAGCGACGACAACGCGGATCGACTGTTCGCAGAGAACATTGACTTCGATCGACCCATCGTTGATCGACGTGCCGAGATCAACGCCTTCGTGGCTTTGATAGGACCGCTGGGAGATCCTCGTCCCGTGCACGAAGTCTTATCCGCGGCAACCGCCGCTGACGTGACCTGGTCCATCCCCGGGGAGCGTGGTGAGCTCATCTGCATGGTGCACCTCAACGAACTCGACCCGCCGCGGGTTCAAGAGTTCGTTCTCAGAGCGGTGCCCTCGGACAAGCCACGAAGTGCGACGCCTTTTGACATCTCGCCCCGACGAGCCGCGATGGGCGATGTGTCTCTCAGCGCGGCACCCAATGCTCGCGTGATCATTCCAAACCTCTGATTGGGCAACTACGCCGGCATCGCCGTTATTGGTGTGCCCCCTATTGCGGAGGCAACTGAGCCCACGCCAAATACAGCGTGTCCACCATAAGCACCCGCGCTAGTAGCGCGAAGGCGAGAAAGATCAGAACGTTGAAGTGACCGAACGAGACGCTCGCCACTACGCCAGAACCGACGAGCCCGATGTCCCCTGCCACCGTTCTCTGAAGGTCGTGAATCGACCTCTTTCGTGGTGCGCCAGAGAAGGTGAAGCCATGATTCATTCAATCTATCTTCAAACGCCTTCTTGCCGATGACGCGCGACCGGTGAACTGAACTTGCGCCACCATACGGCATTCTCCTCGGAGATGAGGTGCAGCAAGAGGCGGCTCGACACGCTTCTGCCGGTTTTCGAAGAATGTTCTGACGCTCGCCCAACGCGATGTCAATGAGTTGCGAAAACGCACATTTCAAACCGCAAGCCATGCGTTTGAGCAAGCCCCAACGACCCCTGATATTTGCTGGTTTGAAATGCGACAAGTGGAATGCGCCCAATTGCCGTTCGAGACATCCTTGATACCACTCCGTGCTGCGAAGTTGGTCCGCCGCTGCCATTTCCGTTCATGAATCTCTAGCCTCCAAGAGCAGCTCAACGACCTTCTCTCGAGGAAGGCTCGGGCTCCGGTGACCGTCTCGCCCGATCATTTCTTCGTTAGCCACGAGCGAATTGACAACTGCCTCTTCCACCCCTTCGACCACGGCCTCATAGAACGGGTCCATATGCCCCCATGGGATGAAGTCCAGGTGATCGAGGTGTTCGCGTCCGGGAAAGAATGTCGACAGAGGTGGTGTGAACCCGCCTGGGTTCGCCGTTGAGAACGCCAGGAAAAGGTCTCCCGAGAAGTGTGATCCACTCGTGCCTGTTCTGGCGAGCCCCATCGTGACGCGCCGCGCCAGCGCCTTGCACTGGGGTGGGATGAGCGGCGCATCCGTCGCGACAATCACGATCACCGATCCCGCACCCGGGGGTGCCGCAAAGAACTGATCGATCGGGTTGTCATACGCCAGGGCCTCGCCACATGGAATTCCCGTCAAGACCAGTTCTTTACGCGCCCCGAAATTGGACTGCAAGAACACACCAATCGTATAGGTCTGGCCCGCGTAACTGATAATTCGCGATGCGTTGCCCGATCCCCCCTTGAACTGATAGCAGTTCATGCCGGTACCGCCCCCGACTGACCCCTCCTCCACAGGACCAGCGGAGGCGGCCTCGAGGGCCTCAATAACCGATTGCTCAGTCACGTGGTGCCCATTGATGTCGTTGAGATAGCCATCCCAGGTCTCCGCTGCGACCGGAAGTAACCAGGCCTGCGCGAGCGCCGGATGGTGTTTCACCGTCCAACCAACGACTCCCGCGTGAGCCACGCCAACGGCGTGCGTATTGGTGATTGCAATGGGGCCCGCGAACGTGCCCGATTCCTCAATCCAGGCAACCCCCGTCATTTCACCGTTTCCATTCTGAGAGTGGAAGCCGGCGGCCACCGGGTCACCGGGATTGGACCTGCCGCGAGGGTGAATCGCGGTCACTCCGGTGCGGACATCAGTACCCTCGACCAAGGTGACGAAACCAACCTCGATGCCAGGGACGTCGGTGATGGCATTCCAGGGCCCGGGTGTCCCGGGGAATCGAAATCCCAAGGACCGCGCGCGCGGTTTACCACCGGGTGTACGCGAATAAGGGTCCCGCTGCGTATTACCCGTCGTCACTTTGATGCCTTGGTTGCGCAATATCCTTCGTCAACCGTGACAGTGCGCCGATCGTTGAGCGCGGTTCGTCGGATGTTGCTGATGACGACCGATGCCTCCTCACCGAGGAACACCTCGGCGATGGACCGACCAATGCCCGAGGCACCACCACTAATCAGTACCATCTTGTTCGTAAGCCTCATATTCCCCTTCCGTCAATATCGTTGCTCGAATTGGCTGACGGCCACCAAGTTCGACTTTCCCAATCCAATGTCGAGAACGGTCTAGCCCTGCGTCTGGTCTAGTTCGTAAGTCGCCATTCATTTAGACAACTCACCCTAGATCGGTATCGTCCTCGCACGACCGCCCGTCAACGAGTCGAACATTGGTGAGCGCCTTCCCAATCGTCTCAGTCCCACTTTATGATTCTCGGCGAAGACGAGAGGGCCATCATCTGAGGCACCCCGTCTGGTCGAATCTGGCTTCATTCGTCGTTCAACAAGTTCACGAGGACCCGGGCCACGATGATGTTGCTGAACTCTCTGTCGTTCTAGAGATTTCGGAGCATGATGAATGCTCAACGGGTATAGAGCCGCCACCTAAATTGATGGAAGGGCTTCTACGAAAAGATCGGCGAGAAGAAATGAATCAGTACCTAATCAATGAGTTGGACGCAGCACTGATGACGCGACTGAATCAGATTCTTGAGGATCGAGTGGCCCAGAAGAACTGTCCATCGGTATTTGCCACACTCTTTCAGGGCCACAACATCCTCATGCAAACTGGCATCGGCGAAAGGAAGATCGGAGCCGGAATACCCGGCCCAGAGACCGTCTATCGAATCGCTTCCTGCAGCAAGAGCTTCACCGTAGTCATGCTCTTGATCCTGCGCGACCGTGGTTTGGTCAATCTTGATTCGCCAATAACCGACTTCGTCCCGGAGTTCACGCAAACCGCTATCGGGCACGCCTATGACCCGCCCACCATTCGAATGTTGATGTCCATGTCAGGCGGACTGCCCACCGACGATCCCTGGGCCGATCGACAGGAGTCAATTACGAACGAGACTCTGCGGGCGATTGTTTCCGATGGTGTCCTTCTCACGACCGCGCCGGGAACCCAATTCCAATACTCCAACCTCGGCTACGCCCTGCTGGGCCAGGTGATTGAGAATGTGTCGGGCCGACCCTTCCGCGACCTCGTTAAGGAGGAAATTCTGCTCCCGCTGAATCTCCACGAAACGGGGTACGAAGAAGAGATCGTCAACGCCGAACAGCTCGCGCACGGGTATCGCAAGAGCCCTGACGGCTGGTTGGAGTTGAAGTTTTCGCGACCGGGTGCGTTCTCGTGCATCGGTGGCCTGTTCAGCAGTGGCCGTAATCTCGCGGAGTGGGTCAGGTGGCTCTTGTCGGCGCTGAGTGACGAACCTGATAGAACCGGACCCTTGTCGGTCGCTTCACGACGCGAAATGCAGCAGATCGTGACCGCGATTCCCCACGGGGCGGGCGTTGCCACGCTGCCGCGTCACGCCGATCGTTTCTTCGGATACGGCCTCGGTCTAATTTCTGAGCGCGATACAAAGTACGGGCAGTTCGTCTCGCACACCGGTGGTTATCCAGGTTTCAGTTCCCACATGCGTTGGCATGCTCCCACTGGCTTAGGAGTGGTAGTTCTGGAGAATGCCACCTACTCGGGGGCGGCGCAAACAGCCACCGAGCTCATTGATCAGGTTCTGGAAGACATCGCCTTCCAGTGGCCAGTCATTGATGTGTGGACGATGACAAGGGTGAAGGCCCGGGAAGCGAATTCACTCATTCAACAGTGGGACGATGAGCTGGCTTCGCAGATATTCGAAGAAAATGTCATCCTCGATATCCCGCTCGATGAAAGAAAAGCGCAGATCGAGCGGCTCATCGGCGAACTCGGTGGATTGACTGATTCGCTCAGTATGCAAATACAAGAAGACAAATCAGATAGTCCACTCCACATGATCTGGACGATTCCTGCCGCCCACGGAGCGTTGACGTGTGAAATCAGATTGAGTCCTAAGACTCCGTCACTGATCCAAACCTTCAAGGTGTCCAGAAACTAAATAGGCGCGTCAATCTGCTCAGCGCGCGTATCCCGGTCGCGACTAACCCATTACTCCGCGTGGCGTGAATCAGAGCAGAATCGTGATCGACGACCCGCGCATTGAAGAAAGGCTGAACGCCGATCAGACGCCAAGTCTGGGACTGGTCAGTAGTTCGACCAGCAGAGAGATCCGTTGCCCCAGCGACGATAACAACACGTACTCGCCGACGGCGTGAGCGTGATCACCGCGTGGTCCCAGTCCGTCCAAGGTGGGTATTCCCTTTGATCCGGTGAAATTGGTGTCGCCTGCCCCGCCGGCTGGCCTCGCGGAAATCTCCTCACCTTGAGCTCGCGCAGTGGCGATGACCAGTTCAGTGAGCCCCGAGTGGGGGTCCTCGGGCCATGCCGGTCGATGCGACAGGGTCACAATGTCGAGCGAAGCGCCGTCACGGTGAACGCGCAATCCGTGAAAGAGATCAAGTAGCGATTGCTCGGTCGCGAGTTCGCTAAAACGAAGACCCACTTCCGCCTCGGCGGCCCCGGCAACCACATTGGCTCGTGTTCCGCCGCTGATGCGGCCGATGTTGATACCTGCGTCGGGAGCCTGGGGGGCACCTTCTCGCACATCCATTAGGAGATCAACCAATTCGTCTACGGCAGAAATCCCCTCATCAGCGGCGAGCCCCGAGTGAGAGGCTCGCCCGGTCACGCGAAGCAGCAAACGGGCGACCCCGCGACGTCCATTCTTGAACGCCCCATCGGGATGGGCCGGTTCAAAACCCAGGACCGCGACCGCACCTTCGGCCTCGGCGTCAATGACGCGGCGCCCGTCGACGCTGGAGACTTCCTCATCAGCGATGCAGACAACTCGAATGGTACGAATTGGAGTCCGCCCACTCTCACGGAGTTGTGCGATCGCGAATTCAATGGCCACGAGGCCGGATTTCATATCGAATACTCCCGGTCCCGTCACCCGATCACCGTGGACCACAAAGGGCTGGCGCTCCAGTTCACCGACTGGCCACACCGTGTCATAGTGGGTTACCAACAGCACATGACCCGTGCTCTCGGGCACCCTCCACTCAGCCACGACGTGGTCGCCAGTAGCCCCCGGGGTAATGGAAACATCGAGCCCCAACTCGAGCCATCGAGTGACCAGAGCGTCACGCAGAACATTGAGGTTCTCAACTTTCCCCGACGGTGACTCCAGTTCGGTCAAGTAACGCAAGCGCTCGAGGGCGCTGGCGAGGAGTGTGTCATCGACCGAGGTCATCCGTAGTCAGGTTCGGTTGAAGCGCTCGCCATGGCCGACACGACCTTGAAGCAGCGCATAGCTTGACGCATGGTGGGCAGTGTGAAGGCCACACTCGTCTCGCCCGTCGCCTGAACGCCGGGAATTGCCGTGGTGGCCATCACTGGATTTGTCGAGTCGAAGAAGACGTCAAAGGTGATCGGCTCGTTTGGTGCCGACACTGAATGTTCTCTAGCGAGCGTGGACCGTGCAGCTTCGCGAATCATTGCGGCTGTAATCGAGGGGGGGAAACATCGGGCGGTATAACGATCAATGCACTCCTTCACCGCCACCATCTGACAGTTGGGCGCGTAGGTCGCAGCGTCATCGCACGTGAGGTCATCACCGGTGATGAGTATGACCGGTACCCCGAACTCCGCCGCCAGCAACGTGTTCATTCTTCCTTCACTGCTCGATACCCCGTTGACGTGAACGTCACGAATGGTCTCGCCGATGTACGTGTGGGACAGAATGCCCTGGTGTCCCGCGCCCGTGTGGTACCCAACGAAGGCCACAGCATCGGTCTCGGCGATGCCCTGGAGCATGCCCCACTCCTTATGAGTGCCAATGATGGCCGATGCGCGGGGATCGAGCTCGGACAAGATCAAATTCCGCTTGTTGGAGTGGGAATCATTGACGATCACTTCGGTCGCACCGGCGTCGAAAAAGCCGGCGACGGCCGCGTTGACGTCACTCATCATTAGGTGGCGCGCACTCTCCCAGCGCGGTGCGCCGTACTCGCAATCCTCGGGGCAGGTTACCCCGGTGAGGCCTTCCATGTCGGCTGAAACCAGCACTCGCATGATGTTCCTTTCTACTCGTTAGGTCTCTGTCGAGTTGACGTTGACGATCTCCATCGCGTCAGCTCGCACACGATCTTCAAGCACGCCCAGCCCAAGGCCGTTACGGCCGCGGGGCACCGTCACGATTCCATGGTGCGCCACAATCGTTGGCTCTACGATGTCGGTCTCGTAGTACTTGCTTGAACCCGAGAGGTCACTGGGGTAGGTAAATCCCGGCAGACTGGCGACGGCCAAATTGGCGGCACGGCCGACTCCGAATTCATGCATACCACCACACCACACAGGTACGCCGGCGTCAAAACAGGCGTCGTGAACCGCACGGGCCGGCCCGATGCCTCCAAGTCGTGAGACCTTGATATTGATAATGCGACCGGCCTCGAGTGCGAGTGCAACCTGCAGCATCGCCAGTGACGTAATGCTTTCGTCCAGACAGATGGGCGTCGCCAGACGCTTCTGCAGGACCGCATGCGAAAGAAGATCATCGGCCCCGAAGGGTTGCTCAATCATCAGCAGACCCAAGCTGTCGAGGTCTGTGAATAGGGGGTTGTCAATGTCACTCGCGGTGAATACACCGTTGGCATCGACCTGAACCGCAACATCGGGGAAGGACTCGCGGACCGCCTTGGCCGGTTCGTAGGCCCAGGTGGGGCTGATCTTGAGCTTGACTCGGCGATATCCGTCGCGCACGTGCAGCGCCACCACCTCGAGAAGGTCATCAATCGTCTCTTCAATTCCAAGACTCACCCCGGCGCTGACCTCGCGCTGTGTCCCACCAAGGGCGTCAGCGAGCGAGAGACCCTGATACTGACTAAACAGATCCCACATGACCATGTCACTGGCGGCGTGTGCGAATGGATGACCAGTAACGTGTGAAGCGCTTAGAGCATCATCGGGCGTCTCGTACACTCCGGCGAGCAACGTGGGAGCAAGGTAATGCCGTAGCGCGTGCCAGCAGCTGTCGGTGTATTCGTAACAATAGAACGGGTCGGTCGGCGACGCGGCCTCGCCCCAACCCACCCTTCCATCAACCGTCGTGGCCTTTATCAGGACATGTTCAATGTAGCTTTTGCGGTGAGAACTCGTCTCGAATTCGCGCACCAGATCCTTGCGGACTCGAAAGATTGTCACCTCGCGAATGTCTATGGTCACGGTGAGCTGACTCTCTCAAAGGCGTATGTCGCTTGCCCCTCGGTCAGAAAATCGCAACGCACCGCAGCGAATCCCTCAGCGAAGAGTTCATCGAATGCATCGAGGATCTCGCTACGCTGCTGACGCTGTGACTCATCGGGTCGACGATTTGACACGGCTGGCACCACCAACGTGGCGCGGTCACCCGTGACCGTGGCCACACCGAGCGGGCCACTCGGCGTCGGTTCAATGACCCGGGGTGACGAACTCGTGAGGTCCCATACGGCCAGTAGTCGATCGGTGGTCTGTTCAACGTCGAGTCCGTGACCATACGTTCCGTACAAGTTGCGTTCAAGCAAGACAGCCCGAGCGCCCAGCACGTTGAGATTGAAGTGGGCGTTTCGCACCAGAAAGGGGTCAAAGGACCAGTGCATCTCAGAAATCCCCACGGCTCGGGCGGCGTCACGTTGAGCATTCTTCAGCCGGCGACCGACACTAAGACCTTGCGAGTTCTCGGCCACGACAGCCAACTGCGAATACTGATATTGCACCTGTCGCTCGATATCAAAGGCCAGGAAGCTGAGCACAAAACCAATCAGTTGCTCCCCGACAAAAGCGCCCACGACGATACCGGAATTTCTAACCATGCCTACTAGGAGACGAGTGTTGAGGGATCCGTCACCGGGACCCAGGTGAAACACCTCCTCGTACAATCGGACGCACATGTCCAACTCATTAGGTGAGGTAACGCTTCGAACTACCAGATCAGGAGGTGCGGTTGCGACCAACGTAGACCTCCAGGTCATTGGCGTAGTGACACGACGCCAGATGCGATGAGTTCGCTTCGGTCGACGTCACGGCAATAAGGCTCGGCTCCTCGCTGACGCACTTCTCTGTGGCGTTGGGACAGCGGCTACGAAAGCGGCAACCCGACGGGAGCCGGGACAGGCTGGGTGGCTCGCCCTCGGGGGCGACGACCTGCTCATGGGCATCGGGAAGCAGGCGAGGAATTGAGTCGAGCAGGGCGCGGGTATACGGATGGCGCGGGTTACTGAAGAGCTGATCGGTAGTGGCTTCCTCGACGATCTTGCCCATGTACATCACCGCCACCCGGTCACAGAGATGGCGTACCACGGCAAGGTCGTGAGCAATGAAGAAGATCGAGACACCCAGTTGACTACGAAGATCAGCGAACAACTGTACGATGCCAGCCTGCACCGAGACGTCGAGTGCCGAGACGGGCTCGTCGGCCACGAGTAGTTCAGGTGACAGCAGGAGAGCTCGAGCAATCGCCACTCGCTGGCGCTGGCCACCGGACATTTGGCTCGGTCGCGCATCAAGCAGCGAAATGGGCAGTTCGACTTGTGCGAAAATCTTTTCGCAGTGGGCGGCTCGTTCACCGGCAGGTATCGCGTCGTGAACCTTGAGAACTTCCATCAATTGTTGACGTACAGTCATGCGCGGATCGAGCGAAGAGAACGGATCTTGGAAGACCATTTGGATACGTCGGCGTAACGGCCGTGGTCGCTTGCCGTTCGCCAGGACCATTCCATCGAAGACCACCGAACCGCTAGCGGCACTGTTGAGACCCACCGCCAAACGAGCGAGTGTGGACTTACCTGAGCCTGATTCGCCCACTAATCCAAAGATCTCGCCCTTGCGGACGCTAAAAGTGACATGATCGGCGGCGTTAATGGGCTTCTTCGTCTTGCCTCGACGAGCCATAAAGGACACCGTGACGTCGTTGAAGTCCAAAATCGTGACTGTCATCGACTGCCTTCCTTAGCCATCGACTCATGCAATCGGTCAATGTGAATACACGCGCTCGCTCGCCCGGTACTCGTTTCGCGCAACGGAAAGTTGCCCGTACGACACTCGTCGGTGGCGTAATCGCATCTCGGATGGAAGGCACAGCCATGGGGCCAGTTACCAAGGGTTGGAGCGTTGCCCCGGATGCCGGTGAGCTGGTCTACCACCGCGTCAACGTCGGGCGTGGCGCGAGCCAGACCTTGGGTGTAGGGGTGATCGGGCTGGCGGAACACGTCCCTGACCAGACCGCTCTCCACAATGGAACCGGCGTACATCACCTCGAGTCGCTGGCACAGTTGCGCCACTACCGCCAGGTCGTGTGTCACATAGAGCATGCTCATGCCCAATTCGTCCTTGAGTTGGACCAGTAGCCGGATGATCTGGGCTTGTATGGTGACATCGAGAGCGGTCGTTGGCTCGTCGCAGAGAACGAGTTTGGGCTGGCAGGCGAGGGCGGCCGCAATCATCACGCGTTGGCGCAGGCCACCGGAGAGCTCATGCGGGTACAGCGACAGCGTGTTCTCCGGATCCGGAATGCCCATGTGGCGCGCAAGACTGAGGGCGTGCTCCCCGGCCTCACTCTTGGACCACGAGTGTTTGGCGCGAGCGGCATCTACAATCTGCTCACCAACTTTAGCGATCGGGTTGAGCGACGTCATCGGTTCTTGAAAGATCATGGTGATGCCCGTGCCCCGAAGTCGATTGACCGTCCGCTTCGGGGCCTTTAAGAGATCGACGCCCTCGAAGAGCACTCGGCCACTCGTTGCCCTCACGCCGTTTGGCAGGATGCCGAGGATCGTCCGCAGGGTGAGACTCTTCCCACTGCCCGACTCACCCACGAGGCCGACTGCCTCACCAGCCTCAACCTGAAAAGAGACGTTACGAACTGCGGGCACCGTCTTCTTGCCACCGACCAGGGTGACGTCGATGCAGAGGTTCTCAACCTGAAGCAACGGTCCGGTCGATGAAGATAGCGTCGTCATCGTCAGTTCCTTCCCAATAGCTCATTGAGTCCATCGCCCAACAGCGACAGGCCCAACCCAGTAATTACGACCGCAAAACCGGGAATCGTGGTCAGTTCCCAGTGTGTGGTCAGGAACTGTTGGCCACTCGCCATCATTTCGCCCCAGTCCGGGGCGGGTGGTGGAATACCGAGCCCGAGGAAGCCGAGTGTCACAATCGCCAAAATGTCGTTGACGATATCCGACATCGCAAAGACGATCGATTGTGAGATCACATTGGGCAGAATGTGGCGCATGATGATTCGTAGCGTCGAAAATCCCTGGAGTTGGGCAGCCAGGATGTATTCCTGGTTCTTAGCCACCAGCGTCGTCCCTCGAACAATTCGCGCATAGGAGATCCAACTGACGACGGTGATGGCGATGTAGATACTGCTCGTACCGGGTCCTAGCAAGAAGACCAGCAGAATCACCAACACGTAGAACGGAAACGCCACGACTACATCTGCGAGTCGCATGATCAATGCGTCGAGCCACCCGCCGAGGTACCCCGCGAACGCACCTAGCACGGTGCCTATCGCGAAAGGTGCGAGCACGGCGATAAACGCCACGCTGAGATCCGTACGCGCACCGTAGATGAGGCGGGTCCAGATGTCACGGCCTAGTTGGTCGGTGCCAAGCCAGTGCGCCGCACTAGGTCCCTGCAACATTGAGAGCAGGTTGATTGTCGTCGGGTTATACGAGGTCACCAGGGGGGCGAGAATTGCCAGGAGCACGATGACGCCGACAATCGATCCACCCGCGATGAGTGTCGCCGGTGGTCTACGAAACTTTCGTCGCCGCCTAACGGTGGACGAAATGGAGGTGTCAGTCATCAGAGTCGCACCCGCGGATCGAGCAATGCATAGGTCACGTCCGTCAGGAGATAGACCAGAATGACGACCACCGAGAAGATAAGTGTGATCCCTTGAACAATCGGGAAGTCGCGGTCGAGGATAGACGTAATCATGAGTTGGCCCAAGCCGGGTAGGGCGAACACGTTCTCAATGACGACGGTGCCACCGACCAAGAAACCAATATTGATACCCAGAACACTGACTGCCGAAACCGCGGCATTGCGAAATCCGTATCTGACCAGAACGGTTCGAGCACTCGCGCCCTTGGCCCGCGCGAACGCCACGTAGTCCGACCCCAACGCATCAATCAGACTGGTCCGCAAGCTTCGCAGCAACATCGGAGCGATGGAGATGGCGATGGTGAGACACGGAAGGAACATGGAGTTGACGTGGCCCCAGAACCCGCTGCCGTAGCCACCCACGGGGAACAGCGGGAATGTCAAGCCCAGGAGGATAATAAGAGTCGTTCCAATCCAGAAGCTCGGCATCCCTAGGCCGGCCGTACTGAGAAAACGAATGATCTGATCGGTAACTTTCCCAGACTTCACCGCCGCGATAGCCGCCAGTGGGACGGCAATGATAACCGACAAGAAGGCACCACCGGCGAGCAGTATCAGGGTGACCGGAAGTCGTGAAGTAATCAGTGAGGTAACCGATGACTGATAGAAGAGGGATTCACCGAGATTGCCATGGGCGAGTCGATCGAGAAATAGCCAGTACTGCACCGGAAGTGGGCGATCGAGGCCCCACTGCCGATTGAAGGCCGCAACGGACGTCTTCGTGGCGTGGGGACCAAGGAACGTGTAAGCGGGACTTCCGGGAATCATGTGAATCGAGAAGAAGACCAGCAGCGTCACGCCAAGAGCTACCGGCACCATCAGCAGCAGACGTCGAGCGACGTAGCGCAACAACATGAAGGTTCAGCCTCTCTCTGGTCGAATTGCAAACAGCGGGGCAGGCGAGGGACTCGTGTTCAAGCCCCTCGCCTGCCCTTCGGATTTACTTGCCAATCCAGACGTTCTCGAGGTGGTAGTTGCCCGTTGGATACACCGAGAAACCATGCACCGTATTCGAGAATGCGTAGGCAAACGGCTGGTAGAAGAGGTACGCCATTGGTGGATCCTGGGCAAGGATCAACTGAATCTGGTTGTAGATCTTCTTGCGGGCGGCCGTGCCAAAGACGTGCTCGGCTTTGGCCACCAACTGGTTGACCGTCGCATTGTTGTAGTTGGTGAATTCGGCGTGAGTCCCCTGAGCACCATTACCCCCCACAGCGGCGAAGGTCATGAGTTCATCAGGGTCGATGATGTCCGTCGTGTCGTAGAGGAATGACATCTGGAACTGCGACGTCGACTGCAGCGTATTTTCCTGGGCACCATTCACTTGCTGCAGGGTCACCTTGATGCCGAGCGGTGCCAATTCGGACTGCAGAATTTGACCCATCGTCAATTCGTTCTGGTTACCCGAACCCACGAGCAGCTTGACCGAGAATCCGTGCGAGAACTTCGACAGTGCCATCTCCTTCTTGGCCTTTGCCAAGTCGAACTGGATACCCGGGTTCTTCGGGTTGTAGTCCCACAGTGCCGGAGTCACCTGCGAATTAGCTACCGTTCCGTGACCGTACAGTACAGCCTTCACGATGGCTCCGCGGTCGATTGCATAGGAAATCGCTCGGCGTACGTGCTGATCCTTGAAGAACGGATACTGCTCGTTGAAGCCAAGGAACTGAGTCCAACTCGACGTAAACAGTTTCATCGTGATGCCGGCCTTCTGCTGAAGTGCGCTGATCTGTGACCAGGCCGGGAACTCGTCAATCTGCGCGGCACCTGACTCGAGCTGCAGCAACCGAGTATTGTCGTCTGGCACAGAAACGAAGTTCACACCATTCAGGTAGGGCTTGCCGGGCTGCCAGTAGTACGGGTTCTTGACCAACTTCAATTCGCTGCCCTTGACCCACTGCTTCACCATGAACGGACCAGTGCCAATCGGGTGATTCCAGAAGGCCGTGGCCGACTCGCCACCGTAGTTGTTGGGGATGACACCGTTGGCAAACAATGCCATGTCAGCCTGAAGTGGCGCCCACGGCGTCTTGGTGGTAACGACCACCTGGTACTTACTTGGCGTCGTGATACTTGCAATGTCGGCATTGATGAAGGTCCAAGGATTACTGGCCTTTGCGCCGACACGCTGAACGGAGAACTTCACGTCAGCCGAAGTCATCTCCTTGCCATTGCTGAACTTCACACCGTGGCGAAGGTTGAAGGTCCAGCTCAGCTTGTTCGACGAAACCGAGGAACTGGTCGCCATGTCGGGTATGAGTGCCTTGCCGTTCGAGGTGGCCTGATACAGGGGCTCGAAGATGCACTCATCAGCCCAAATGCTCTCATTGTCAGTTACCTGCGTTGGGTCGAGCGAGACAATGTCAAAACCTCGGTCAAATATCAATGTGCCACCACGTTGAATCGCGGCGTGCGCCACTAACTTGGTCGCAGTCACTGGGCCCCTCCCAACGGCCCCAACAACGGTCGTTGTTGCAAGCGTTAAGACCGATGCCGTGACGACCCCAATCGTGAATCTATTGACCTTCATGTATCCCCCCATTAATATCCGCGTGCCAACTCTTGCGACCAGCGGCTCATCCCATGAATACTTTTATCACATCAAACCTGCCGTGTCATTGCGCTAGTTCATGAGCGATCGACTAATTAATGGCGCGGTAACACAGCAACTTCAATTGCATCGCGACCACACAGACGCTGCGATTCGGGCCTTGGATCTGGTTCAGTCGCCGCAACTACCTTGCAGGTTCTCCCACATCCGGCCCCAGGGCGACATCGACATCGCTTCCAAACTTGCTGGGGCAGTTCATTAACTGAGCGACAACCAGTGAATCGTCACTGCACTTCACTGGTGGAAAATTATGATCCTAAAACTCATGTCACTGCCAATTATCCAAAATCGCACGACTAGGACCGTGAAACGATTTTCAGCGAGGTCTCCTTCTCTGAAAAGACTGACACAGGGGATGCTATACAACTACTACCGTGACCACCGTGGTCGGTCCGATGAGTGGGGGGAAGAATGACTGGCAAAGAGACGCCATTTCGGCGATGGGTTGAAGTTGTCGAAAAGGAGGCTACCAAGGGTCGCTTGGAGATGGGGATTCCGATGCGTGACGGCATTGAACTCGCTGCCGACGTCTATTTGGCCTTCGGCCATGAAGGTCAGGCCCTTCCAGTAATTGTGGAGGTGACGCCCTACAACAAGGACAACGTCACGCTCATTTCCAGTGACTCCACTTTGTATCAGAACAACGGCTACGTCTTCGTGGCCGTTGACTGCCGAGGTCGTGGGAAATCTGAGGGTGTCTGGGCTGGTTTCGCGGACGACGTTGCCGACACGCACGACGTCATCGAGTGGGTCGCGAAGCAGCCCTGGTGCAATGGCAAAGTCGGCACCACAGGACTTAGTTACATGGGTTGGGTGCAGTGGGCGGCGGCTTCAGCTCGACCCCCACACTTATGCGCCATGGTGTCAACGTCCGCGGCTGGACGTTGGCAGCAAGAAATTCCATACACCAATGGCATTTTCCAGCTCTACTTCGCGTGGTGGGCCTATATGACCCGTCGCCGTATCGACGAGGGATACGGTCTCGGTCAGATTGACTGGGACGAGGCCCTTCGTATTCTGCCGTTCAAGGACATAGGTCGCATCATTGACACACCCACCAATACTTGGGACAACCTGGCGGATCGTGACACGCTGGATGACTATTGGAAGACTCTTCGATTTGATGATCGTTACGACCAGATTGACGTGCCCTGTCTTCACGTCACCGGATGGTACGACCAGGAAGATCTACTCGGTGCGATTCACCACTACCAGATGATGATGGCCAACTCGCCGGCTCGCGACAAGCAGTATCTCATCATTGGTCCTTGGAGTCACGTGAAGTCGCGCAACCCAGATCGTTTCTACAGTGACATCGACCACGGTCCGACCGCGGCGCTGGAAATGGATGCTGAGCACCTCGCTTTCTTTGATTACTGGTTGAAGGGCATTGACAACGGTGTGGGCGAGCTCGACCGTGTCCGAATCTTCGAACCGGGCCGTAACGCCTGGCGCCAGACTGACCACTGGCCCACGTCGACGACGACGCGCGAGATGTTCCTCGGCGTGGGTTCGCTCACCGACGCATCACCGATTGCTGCCGAATCAAGTGTGTTCGACTACAACCCGCTGGATCCCATGCCCACAGGGATTGA
>Ga0307375_10002450_pt1 | contig 19011 bp, 13 predicted proteins | sample TR1MG_FD_202531 | JGI IMG/M metagenome (GOLD analysis project Ga0307375, IMG submission 202531) | Soil microbial communities from Risofladan, Vaasa, Finland - TR-1 | ecosystem: Environmental > Terrestrial > Soil > Coastal area > Acid sulfate soil | place: Finland: Risofladan, Vaasa | collected...
TCCAGTCATCCTTCGGGGCCTTTGGATCGGGTTCGGCGACCACAAATCCCGCGCCGTCGAAAATCTCTCCGAGCAATTCCCAATGTGCCGGAACGTCGATGCAGAAATCGCCCACGTTGGAGCAGTGACTGCGCCATGCGATCTGCGTCGGTTTGGGTGCGCGCTCAACCGCCTTCGGTCGAGATGCCTCCGGCTTGGCCGTAATACGCGGCTTGGTCTGCGCCAACATCATTCCGCCGAGCAGAAGCCCGGTGGCAAACAGCATCAGAGATCTTCCGCCAGTGGTCATCACTTTTGTATGGAGCGTTTGCGCTCGACGATTGCCTCAAGCGACGTAAACATCTCCTTAGAAAGATGGTAACACTCCGCGTCGTCGGGATAGGCACGCGTCTTCACATCGTCGCGGTACGTTTTCACCGAATTGGCAATCACCTGTCCAACGTCCGCGTAGCGGCGAACGAATTTCGCCGGCGGCTGGAAGGTCAGGCCAAGCAGGTCATGGATCACCAGTATCTGCCCGTCACAGTCAGGTCCAGCGCCAATGCCGATGGTCGGAGTCTCAACCGCTTCGGTGATCATCGCGGCCACTTCGCGGGGAATTCCTTCCAGCACCAACAGGCAAACACCAGCACGGTCGAGCACCGTGGCATCGCGCATTAGTTGTTCTATCGCCGAAAGCGTTTTGCCCTGCACCTTGTAGCCGCCCATCATGTTCAGCGATTGCGGCGTCAGGCCGATGTGCCCGACAACGGGAATTTCGGCGTCCATCAGGCGATGTACTACTTCCAGCCGCTTTTCGCCGCCCTCGATTTTGACCGCCTCGGCGCCGCCCTCCTTTACGAAGCGCGCAGCGTTGTTGAGCGCATCGCGCACATCCACCTGGTAGCTGGCATAAGGCATGTCGACGACGAGGAATGCATTCTTGACCGCTCGGCGGACGGCCTTGGCGTGATGCAGCATCTCATCGACAGTCACGGGAATAGTGCTGTCGTAACCGAGCATGGTTTGGGCGAGCGAGTCACCTACGAGGATGACGTCGATGCCGGCTTCATCCACGAGGCGCGCAGTGGCGTAGTCGTAGGCGGTGAGACAGGTGATGGGTTCGTGTTTAAGTTTTTTCTCGGAAAGAGTGTTGACGGTGATCTTTGTGCGGAAATCGCCGGTGGTGATACTCACGGATCCTCCAGTGCGGCTCCGGCTCGCGGATACCGCCTGGGTGCCCGGCAAAGCTGAACTTTGCGGGGACCCTGAACACGTCCCGATGGGTTTCGGGACATCGGCCAATTGCTAAGATGCGGCCCGAGTTATTGTAGACGCAATTCCCAGAGGTTTCGAGTTTTAGATTTCCCGTTTCAAGAAAGGAAACGGAGACAAACGCAGCAGCAGCGGCATCCACGAAAAGAAGTTCTTATTGGAAACCAGACACTCGCAACTCGCAATTTACGCGCTGGCAGCCTCATCCTTCCCCAGCGGGAGGAAGTACTGTGTTCCCTTGACCGGCTCGCTGATGCGGCGCACAAGTTGTTGCAATTCCTGGCCGCTCTCGACAAAATCGATCTCCGAGGTGTTCACCACCAGCAGGTCGCTTGACGTGTAGTGAAAAAAGAAGTGCTCGTAAGCCTTCACAACTTCTTCCATGTAGTCGTCACTGATGGCGCGCTCCGAGGGTGCATTCTTGCGACGAAGCCGCTTGCGCAGCACGTCGGTCGAGGCTTGCAGATAGATCACCAGGTCCGGCACCGGCAGCGAGGCGCGGAACATCCGGTAATAGCGGTCATAGACCGTCAGTTCGGCGTCGCTCAGGTTGAGGTTGGCGAAGAGTTTGTCCTTCTCAAAGATGTAGTCGGTGACGATGACCTTGCGCGAGTTCGGGCCGACTTCCAGCGGACGCAATTGCTCGTAACGTTCTACAAGGAAAGCCATTTGCGCCTGGAACGCCGCCCCCGCTTCGCCTTCATAAAAGGCGTTCAGAAAAGGATTGTCTTCCGGTTCGTGGACGAGTTGGCCGTGGAGCTGGTCGGCAATGGCGCGGGCCAGCGTACTTTTCCCGACCCTGATCGGGCCTTCGACTGCGATGTAGCGGGGTGGTTCGAAGAAATTCGCCATGAGATCAATGGATGAGTCTGGGGCAGCATAACGCGACTGAGCGGCGAGGGCAATTGTGCGATGAGTAAACGTTTGAAATTTGTCCCACATTGCTGATCGCAAATGGCAAGGCGGAAAATTGTCCGGATGTGACTACTTTCCCCTTCTCGCCGAGTTCCGAGACGAGTACATTCACTCATCGCAATCCACAGGCGGCCTTTCCAATCGCAATCAGTCGAGCGTCAAGGGAGATGCCATGAGCGGATGGAAGTGGTAATAGGCGCAATTACCAAGATCGAGGCGAAGACCGCTGCGTGAATTAAAATCGTGAACATGATCGGAACGCTTGCAGGGATCGGCGCGGTTGCCGTCGGAGCCAGTTTCGCAGGATTGCACACGATGGTTCCGTGGTCGCAGCTCTATGGGGCGAATTTCAACGGCGAGGCGCTGCCGTCGCGACGATTGGCGCTCACCTACGACGATGGCCCCAACGATCCACACACGCTCCATCTGCTCGACGTGCTGGCGCGGCATGAAGTGAAGGCGACGTTCTTCATGGTCGGCCAGTTTGTGCGCCAGCGGCCGCAAATCGCGCGTGCCGTGGCGGAAGCCGGGCACGCCATCGGCAACCACACTTACACGCATCCCAACCTGATCTTCGTCTCCAAGTCCAATCTTCGCCGCCAGTTGGAAGACACCACCAAGGCGATTGAGGACGCCACCGGGCAGACGCCAAAGTTGTTTCGCCCTCCCTTCGGAGGCCGCCGGCCAGGGACATTCGCCATCGCTCGCGAATACGGCATGATGCCCGTAATGTGGCGGGTTACCTGCTTCGACTGGAGCGCTAAGTCGAACGAAACAATTGAACGCCACGCCAACCGGCAGATTAAGGGAGGCGACGTTATCCTTCTCCACGATGGCGGACACCTCGCCATGGGCGCCGACCGCTCGTACACGGTGCGGGCGACGGACAATCTGATCGCGAAGTACAAAGAATCAGGTTACGAGTTCGTCAGTGTGCCGGAGATGATGGGATAGCTCCTTTCCCCTACCCTCCTCCGCATGAGAAAATAGAAGTTACCTCTTATGACTTCCCCTGAGAATGCTGCCATCACTGCCGAGGTTATCCGCGACCACGGCCTGACGCAGGCCGAGTACCAGCGCATCCTGAAGTGGCTCGGACGCACGCCGACCTTGACCGAGCTTGGCATCTTCAGTGTGATGTGGAGCGAGCATTGCTCGTACAAGTCTTCGCGCGTCCATCTCAAGCGGCTGCCCACGCGCAGCAAGCTCGTCGTGCAGGGACCGGGAGAAAACGCCGGCATCATCGATATTGGCGATGGCTGGACCTGCGCCTTCAAGATTGAAAGCCATAATCACCCATCGTTCATCGAACCCTTCCAGGGCGCGACTACCGGCGTCGGCGGTATTCTGCGCGACATCTTCACCATGGGCGCTCGGCCCGTGGCCGTGATGGATTCGCTGCGCTTTGGACCGGTAACCAAAGAACCGGGCGACTCCGGGCGCTGGCAGACCGACCAGGCAACGATCCACAAGAACCACTCGATTGTCGATGGTGTGGTGGGCGGCGTCGCGTCTTATGGCAACTGCTTCGGCGTGCCCAACCTCGGCGGCGAAACCAAGTTCGAGCCGTGCTACAACGGCAATCCCCTGGTGAACGCCTTCGCCCTCGGCCTGGTGAAGCGCGAGAAGATTTTCTACGCCAAGGCCGCTGGTGCGGGAAATCCCGTCATTTACGTCGGCTCCAAGACCGGGCGCGACGGCATTCACGGCGCCACCATGGCCAGCGAAGAGTTCAGCGAAGGCAGCGAGGCGAAGCGTCCGAACGTGCAGGTGGGCGACCCCTTCATGGAAAAACTGCTGCTCGAGGCCTGCGTTGAAGCAATGGAGACTGGCGCGGTCATTGGCATACAGGACATGGGTGCCGCCGGACTCACGTGCTCTACCTGCGAGATGGGCGGACGCGGTGCCGTCGGGTTGGAGATCGAACTCGACAAAGTACCTCAGCGCGAAACCGGCATGACACCTTACGAGATCATGCTCAGCGAATCGCAGGAACGCATGTTGCTGGTGGCCGAAAAGGGTCGCGAGGAAGAAGTGTTCGCGGTTTTCCGTAAGTGGGGTCTCGATGCGGTCGAGATCGGACAGGTCATCCCGGAAAACAAGATGCGCGTGCGCGAGCACGGCAAGGTCGTCGCGGAGATTCCCAACGAGGCGTTAACCGACGATGCGCCGCTCTACCACCGTCCGGTGGAGGCATGGGTGTCGCCCGTCGCCAAAGACGCGCCGGACGGCATCAAGCTCGGAGCGAAGAAAGATCTGACGAGCGAGTTCCATGCGCTGCTCGCCAGCCCAAATATCTGTTCCAAGCGCTGGGTCTACGAACAATACGACTCCATGGTGCAGACCAATACGATGCAGGGGCCGGGTGGAGAAGCCGGCGTCATTCGCATCAAGGGCTCGCAGCGCGGACTGGCCATGGCGCTCGACGGCAACGGCCGCTGGTGCTACCTGGAACCGAAACTGGGAGCGATGCACGCGGTCGCCGAAGCGGCTCGCAACGTGGCCTGCACCGGTGCGCGACCCGTCGCGGCCACCAATTGCCTCAACTTCGGGAACCCGGAAAAACCGCCGATCATGGGCCAGTTCTCGGCTGTCATCGACGGACTGACGGAAGCCTGCGTCGCGCTCGAAACGCCGATCACCGGTGGCAATGTCAGTTTCTACAACGAGACACTCGGCGAGGGCATCTACCCGACGCCGGTCCTTGGCATCGTCGGCCTCCTCGACGACACCAGCAAGGCAGTGGGCTCGCACTTCAAAGCATCGGGCAAGGCAATTATTCTGCTGAACGAAAATCGCAAAAAGCACAGTGACGATGCGCAAGTAGAGTTCGGCTCGTCGGAATATGCACTGCATATTCTGGGCGCAATGTGGGGACGTCCGCCGAAGTTGTCGCTGGGTGCGGAGAAAGTTCTCCATCAGGCGTTGCGGCAGTTGGCCGCCGAAGGGCTTGTCGAGTCCGCCAAGGATTGCTCGGATGGCGGCATCGCTGCGGCGCTCGCCGAGAAGGGTTTTGCGCATAACATTGGCGTGGACGTCGACTTGGCCAGCGTTGGGCTGCCTCTGGAGTGTGTACTTTTTGGCGAAGATTCCACCAGGGTGCTGGTTTCCTGCGACGCGGGACACGTTTCTCGAATCCAACGAGTAGCGGCAAATTTTGGTCTCGCGGCGCGGCAAATTGGAACTACAATCCCCGGCAACTTCCAGGTGCGAGTGGATGGCAACCCGGCGCTTCGCGCAGAGGTGTCCGTTTTGAAGGAAAGTTGGGCAACCGCGCTGGAGCGGGCGTTGCATAGCGATGTCGAGACCGCAGCGGTATAGCAGCACGTGAATCAGGGTTCGGCGGGAAAAGGGTGAGCGAAGATGTCCAGCAGTAGCGACCGTTCGGGGTTAGACAAGTTCAAGGACGAATGCGGCGTCGTCGCCGTCTATGGCCATTCCGAGGCGGCGAAGCTGTGCTACCTCGGACTGCACGCCCTGCAACATCGCGGGCAGGAGTCTGCCGGAATCGCATCGTCCGATGGCCGCATGGTGCACATCTTTCGAGCCATGGGCCTGGTCGCTGACATCTTCAACGAAAACTCGCTGAGCCGTCTGCCCGGTTCACTCGCCATCGGACACACGCGCTACTCCACCGCCGGTGATTCCGCTCTGCTCAATGTGCAGCCGATCATGGTGGATTGCAACAAGGGCCGAATCGCCGTAGCGCACAATGGAAACATTGTGAACGCGGCCGACATGCGCCACCGCTTCGAGGCCCAGGGCTCCATCTTCCAGACGAACAGCGACACGGAGATCATCCTTCACCTCATCGCACAGTCACGCGAGCATACGATCGATGGCGCAATTGCCGACGCGTTGCGCAGAATTGAAGGCGCGTTTTCGCTGGTGATGGCGACGACCGATCACATCTTCGCCGCTCGCGATCCGCGTGGCTTTCGTCCGCTCGCGATGGGGCGCATTGCCGCCGCCGATGGCCGTCCTGAATCGGTAGTTTTCGCCTCTGAAACATGCGCCTTCGACTTGATTGGCGCCGAGTATATCCGCGACGTCAAGCCCGGCGAACTCGTGGTCGTTGGACCGGAGGGCGTGCATTCGCGTTTCTATACGCACACGCTTCCGCAGTCGAATTGCATCTTTGAGCATGTTTACTTTTCGCGCCCGGATAGCCTTGTCTTTGGACGCTCCGTGCAGCAAAGCCGTGAAGCGATGGGGCGGCAGTTGGCCCGTGAAGCTCCTGTGGATGCAGACATCGTGGTGCCAGTGCCTGACTCGGGCGTGACTGCCGCGCTCGGCTTTTCGCTGGAAAGCGGCATTCCGTTGCAGTTCGGTCTGATCCGCAATCACTATGTTGGACGTACGTTTATTGAGCCCGAACAGAGGGTGCGCGATTTCGGCGTCAAGCTGAAGTTGAACCCAGTGCGACACCTGCTGCAAGGCAAACAAGTAATCCTGGTGGATGACTCGATCGTTCGCGGAACCACCAGTAAGAAAATTGTGCGCATGATTCACGATGCCGGGGCGAAAGAAATACATATGCGTATTTCCTGCCCACCGACGACCTCGCCGTGCTTCTACGGAGTAGACACGCCTGAACGTCGCCACTTGATTGCGGCGGTAAAAACGATCGACGAAATTCGCGACTTCATCGGCGCCGAGTCGCTCTCGTATCTCTCACTGGAAGGCTTGCGCAGAGCGTGCGGCGAGCAACCGGAGAACCCCAGTTTTTGCACTTCTTGCTACACCGGCCACTACCCGACGCCCTACGTCGACCTGCAACAGATCAAGCCGGCGGAAGTCGTAGTGAAGTAACAGGCTCACCGGAGGGTTCCGCGCAGCCGGCTGTTGGCGGAACTTTTGTGGTCTCTCCGGGTTCGGCTCCAGTAGGCCCTGCCCAGGCGTTCGCGCCCATGTCGCCTTCAGGCAGTAAAATAGAGATGATTCCCCCGGAGGCGGCTCCGCATCAAACATATTCAGAACGGCTGACATCCATGAAGATGATTTCTCGACTTTCCCTGATTCTGCTGGTTGCCGCGTCCGTCTCGGGTTTTGCCCAGGACGTACCGAGCGCTCCCAAGAGTACCCCCACTCCCGCGGCTAACACCTCCGCGCCTGACGCCGGCGCGCAGCAGAACGCAAGTTCCACGACTCCAGCGAAGGTTCCGGACCGAGCCCAGGCGTACTACCATTACGAACTCGCGCATATGTACGAGGAAACGGTCGCCATGACCGGGCGCATGGACTACGTCACGAAGGCGATTGACGAACTCCGTTCGGCGCTCGAATATGACCCCGATTCTTCTTTCCTGAACTCGCAGTTGGCGGAGTTCTATGCGCGCAGCGGACGCATCCGCGACGCCGTTCTACAGGCACAGTCAATCATTCAGCGCGATCCGAAAAATCTCGACGCGCGTCGCCTATTGGGGCGCATCTACTTGCGTTCATTGGGCGATCTGCAGGCGGGTTCGCCATCGCAGAACATGCTGAAGCTCGCCATTGAGCAGTACGAGCAGATCGTCAAGCTGGACCCGAGTAGCGTTGACGATCACCTTCTGCTGGGCCGCCTCTATCGCCTCGACAACAGCATGGAGAAGGCGGAGAGCGAATTCAAAATCGCCGTGAAGCTTGATCCGACGTCAGAGGAAGCGGTTACGACGCTGGTTTATCTCTACAACGAAGAGGGCGACTTCACGCACGCGCTGGCGACGCTCCAATCTGTTCCGGAGGCTTCGCGTACCGGAAAACTCTACGCCGCGCTTGGCTACACCTACGAGCAGAAAAAAGATTACAAGGACGCCGTCAAGTCGTATCGCATGGCGGTGAGCCAGGACAGCGAGAATCTTGATGCAGTGCGAGGCCTGGCGCAAAACCTGATGAACGATAACCAGCTCGACGCGGCGCTCGATCAGTACAACGCGATCGTCGAGGCCGATCCGCAGGACGCGCAGACGTTTCTCCGCATCGCGGAAATCTATCGCCGCGAAGGAAAGTTCCAGCAGGCATTGGACTCGCTGAAGAAGGCGCAGGCACTCATTCCGGATTCGCAGGAAGTGCCCTACAACATGGCCGTGATCTACGATTCCCTGGGGCGCTATGACGATGCGATACAGACAATACAGAGCCTGCTGAAGAAGACCGAACACGCCGACGGAAATTACAGCGTTGCTGACAGCAATAATCGGGCAATCTTTCTGGAGCGCCTTGGATCGGTCTATCGCGAACAGAACAAGACCCAGCAATCGGTGGACGCTTTCCGCCAGATGCTTACGCTTGGAACCGACAACGCGGTGCGCGGTTATCAGCAGATGATCGAGACCTACCGCGACGCCAAGCAGTGGCCGCAGGCAACCGCAGTGGCCGAGGAAGCCGTAAAAAAGATTCCGGCAAACCGCGACTTACAGATGATTCTGGCCGGTCAGGAAGCGGACATGGGCCAGGCTGACCAGGCGCTGGCGCGCGTCAAGGCGATGCTGAAGGGCACTCCCGACGATCGCGATGTCTACATTACGCTGGCCCAGATGTACAGCCGGTTGAAGCGCTGGCCCGAAGCGGAAGACGCTATCAGTAAGGCTCTGCAACTTGAGAAAACCAAGGACGACAAGGATTACGCTCTCTTCATCCAGGGCTCCATCTTTGAGCGGCAGAAGAAGTACGACCAGGCGGAGGAGGTCTTCCGTAAGGTCATCACCGACGATCCCCTGAACGCCGCCGCACTCAACTATCTCGGCTACATGCTGGCTGACCGTGGCACGCGGCTGGATGAAGCGCTCGGCTATATTCGCCGCGCGGTGATGCTTGACCCGCAGAATGGTGCGTACCTCGACTCACTTGGATGGATCTACTACAAGATGGGCAAGTATGATCTTGCCGAAGCGAACCTTCGCAAAGCCATCGACCGCATAGGCGACGACCCGACGGTGAACGACCATATCGCCGATCTTTACCAGCACACTGGCCGTCTCCAGCAGGCTGTCGTCCACTGGGAACGCGCCATCGCGGAGTGGAAACAGACCATTCCAGCTGAAGTGGAAGCTTCGGAAATGACTAAGGTCCAGAAGAAGCTGGATAACGCCCGCATGAAGTTGGCGAAGCAGGAAAACACGAAGTAAAGACTTCACGGCCGCGAATCAGATCAGAGTTTAACGGGGCGCATGAGCGCCCGTGAATATCGGTCCGGTTTGCGGCCCTAGTGTTTCACTCCGATCGAATTCATCCACGCAGTCACAACTCTGCTACACTCCCCTCATGCTCGCAACATATGCGGTGCATGTCGAAGACTCCCGCGGGCGCCGGTATCCCGAGGCGAAGCACCCGTACCGCGACGACTTCCAGCGTGACCGTGATCGCATTGTTCATGCGCGTGCCTTTCGCCGCCTTGAAAACAAGACACAAGTATTCACGCGCCGCTACTCCGACCACTTCCGAAATCGCCTGACTCACACAATCGAGGTTGCGCAGATATCGCGCACCATTGCGGGCGCATTACATCTCAACTCCGACCTGGTGGAAGCGTTGGCGCTGGTGCATGACATCGGGCACCCGCCGTTCGGCCACTCCGGTGAAACCGCTCTCGACAAGTGCATGCAGCGCTTCGGTGAACGTTTCGATCACAACCTGCACGCGCTGCGAATCGTCGAAGAATTTGAGGCTCGTTACGCGGACTTCCCCGGACTGAACCTTACCTTTGAGGTGCGCGAAGGAATCATTAAGCATTCGCACGACTACAAGGAGGCCGAGTATCCGCAACTCGGTGAGTATCTGCTTAACCAGCGGCCACCGCTCGAAGCGCAGCTTATCGACCTCACCGATGAGATCGCTTACAACACCGCCGACCTCGACGATGGTTACGAAGCGAAGCTGCTGAAGCTGGCCGACATACGAGCTTCAGTTGGCATCTTTGAAAATTTCTACTGCGAGGTGGAGAAGCAATACCCCACGGTTCGCGAACGGCTCAAGTTCAACGAAGCGCTGAAGCGCATGATCAACCGGTTCGTCACCAACCTCATCGAGACCACCCTGCAGCGGGTAGCTGAGTCTGGCGTGCGCTCCGTTGAGGACGTCCGAAATCTTCACGAGCGGATTGCTGCATTCAGCCCGGAGGTAGACCGCGAGCGCCGGGAAGCCAAGGAATTTCTCTACCGATATATGTATTTCAGCGACAGTCTGCGGGGCCAGAAGGCGGACGGCGAAAAGATCGTTGCCGATCTATTCGAACACTGGGTCCAGAACCCAGGCGATCTGCCGCGCAGCTACCAGGTCCAGATCAGTGATGGTGTGGCGTCATTGCCCCGGATCATCTGCGACTACATTGCCGGCATGACTGACAATTACATCCTCGACCAGCATAAGAAGCTGATTCGCCGAGACTTGCCCCGTTAGTGTTCCGCCACGGACTTGCCTGGGTATCGCCCCAGTCGCATTCTTGCGAAGCGGAGGGTATGATACGAAAAAATATCTTTCGTGGGGAAGTGTTGTTTCCACAAGCGGAGAACCCTCGTTGCGAATTTCTGCCCGCAGACTGACTCTTTTCATTTCACTTGCCTGCATTCCGGCCGGAGTGTGGGGACAAGCGAATCCGGCGCCCATACAGCCTGCAACCGCCGCGCAACCGGCCGCTCCGCTACCTGCTCCTCAGCCGCTGGTGGATGTGAATTCACTTCCCGTTCCAAAGATGAGTCCGCAGTTGGCCCGCGAACGGCGCGCCGCTCTCGACCTGGCAGCAGCAGGGTCCTGCAACCAAGCGGTGCCCTCACTCCAAAGCTTTCTCGCCAGCGTCCCCACGGATGTGGCTGCACAAGAAGAACTCGCAATGTGCATCGCCGACCAGGCCTCGGCGATGACAGACCCCCAGTCCAAGACTGCCGGTCTTCTTCGGGCGCGACAGGAATTTGAAAAGGCCCAGCAACTCGGCGACAACAGCAGCTTGCTACAGGCGATGCTGGTAGCCATCCCAGCAGACGGGCAAGACCCGGCCATTGCTCGCAGCCCAGTCGTAAATGGGCTACTTACTCAGGCCAACTCAGCCGCTGCCAAGGGAAATGACGACCTGGCACAGCAGTACTACTTCCAGGCAATTCTGCTCAATCCTCAGCTCTTTGACGCCGCGCTTGGTATCGGCAACGCTTACTTCCACGAGAACAAGACGTTGCCCGCCGCCGCCTGGTTCGCACGCGCCGTCCAGATCGATCCCACCAAGGAGATTGCCTTTCGCTACTGGGGCGACACGCTGTTGAAGGATCACATGCTTGCCTCGGCGCGTTCGAAGTACATCGACGCCATCATCTGCGATCCGTATGACCAGAAGACCTGGGACGGCGTGAACAATTTCCTCAAGTTCGCCAACCAGGGACCGACGTGGCATCCCATCAAGCCTCCCGAAGATATGTCCACGAGCAACGTCACCGCCGATGGCGATATTGACGCCACTGCGCCAGCACCCGACGACACGAACAATCCATGGACTGCCTATAACGCAATTCGACTTCAGTGGTCGAAGACCAAGTTCAAGCAGGAATATCCCAACGAGCCCATCTATCGCCACACATTGAAGGAAGAGGATGAGGCGCTCGGCGCTGCCGCCCGCATCGCCGAACGAAACGCCAGCGGTGCAATCGACGGAGTGCCACGACCACTTACACCCGATCTGGCCTTCCTTGTGCGTGTCTATAAGGCCGGGCTGCTCGATCCTTTCATCCTCGTCACCAACCCCGATACCGACCTTATGCGCGAGTACCCGGCCTATCGACAGGCTCATCGTGACCTGCTGGTCCGCTACCTGAACGAGATTGTGATACCGCCGCCACCGCCCGGCTCACGCTGATGGACTTGGGGCAGCCACCACGGCCCCGCCGATTCCGTCACCCGCGTGGACGAATTTACTCGCCCTTGACTTTCCTACCCACCCTCGTGCGATATCTCTATTTTCGGCTCTCACGTAACACGCTGAAAATACTGTACTTAGGTGTTCGGCCGTAGGCCCTCCGGTTTGGCCATTGAACTGTACTAGGAGATGGCGTGTGCGTTCCGTTGAAAGCGGGACACAGCCTGGCACCAGTCTTGGGCCGCCCGGATTTTCCGGGCGGCTTGAGATTGAATCACAAAGCAGAAGCCAGGCTCATACTCGCAAATCGAGATAGCACAGTGAATTCCGGGGGCGAGGGTTCCCAGGCTTCCCCCGTCGGAGGATTTGTCAATGAAAGCATCGATACTCATAGCATTGCCGTTAGCCGCAGCACTCGCACTCCCAGCGATCGCGCAGCAATCCAGTGATCAGCAAACGCCGTCCACGCAAAGCCAGGCGGCCAGTGACTCGAATCTCGGTCCTCGTCAACCCTTGCATCCGCAAACGCGCCAGGGGTTCTGGGGACATCTCAACCCATTCGCGCGCAAGAAGTACGTCGAGCGGCAACTCACGCCGATCCGTGATCGGGCCAACGAGCTCGATGACGTGACCAGCGCAAACGAGAATAGGTTGAAGGACGTGGATGCTCGCGCAACCGCCGGAATCAACGAGGCAACCGCGCAGGCCAACGAAGCCGACCAGCACGCCGTGGATGCAGGCAACCGCGCCCAGCAGGCTAGCCAGACCGCGCAACAGGCCAGCAGCCGTCTTCAGGTTGTCTCCAACGCGGTCGGTAGCATTGACCAATATCACTCTGCCCAAAAGGTGGACGTGGTGTTTGCTCCCGGCCACACGTTCCTGACGAAACATGCGAAAGAGACGCTGGACCAGGTCGCCGCAAACCTCTCCACACAACAGGGCTACATCCTGCAGGTGCAGGGTTACGCTCCGGGACGCGGCCAGGTGGCGATCCGCAACTCGCAGGCAATGGCCGAGTCTGTCGTGCGCTATCTCGTGCTCCAGAACCAGGTGCCGCTCTATCGGATCTACGTCGTGGGTATGGGCAACGCACCCACATCGATGGCCGATGGAAAGATCGCCCGTGTGCGCACTGGTCGCGTGCAGGTCACGCTGCTGCAGAACGACGTAGCCAGTGAGCTCGCACAGGGCTCGACGGCCACAGCCACCAACGCGAACTGATTTATAACATCCACCGGACTTCGCACGTCCTCGCATGGATCCATACCGCGGGGTCCGGTGGAAACTCTACGATCTCTCCGGTGCCCAGTCCTGGGCGCCTCATCCCCAAGCCCCTCTCCGTCGAGGGGCTTCTTTATTTACTTGCCCTGTGATGCAATGTCTGGAGCCGGGAACACTCCAACGATGGACACTCTCTTCTATATGCGCGTTGCCTCGTCGCCAGTCGGACCGCTCGTGCTGGGCGCGACGTCCGCAGGGCTCGCGGTGCTCGGGTTCGACCATCGCGTGGCGATGGCCGGCAAGTTCGGACAGGGCTTTCGCACGAAGCATTCTCCGGATGCGCTCGCGGCTTACGTCAAGCAGCTGGAGGAATACTTTGCCGGGCGGCGGAAGGCATTCGACTTCCCGCTCGACCTGCGAGGGACGGAGTTCCAGAAGATGTGCTGGCGAGCGCTGCTGGAGATTCCTTATGGAGAGACTCGCACCTACTCGCAGATCGCCAGCGCGATTGGACGTCCGCAGGCGGTGCGAGCCGTGGGTGCCGCGAACGGAGCGAACCCGATCGCAATCGTGGTGCCTTGCCATCGCGTGATTGCCGCCGACGGAACGCTCTGGGGTTATGGCGGCGGACTCGCAGCCAAGGAATGGTTGCTGCATCACGAAGAAGCACGTTTCCGCGGCGGCGGGAATGATCATGCGATGACGCCGAGTCTGTTCCACTCGAACGATTCTGCATAGTGGCTTGAAGAGCCGCTCACTGCGAACGTACACTTTCCCAAGATGCATTTTCACGGCGACCACGATCACGGACATTCGCACGGGAGCGCGACGGCGCGCACGCTGCGGATCGCCTTGATCTTCACGGTCGCATACATTGTGCTGCTGGTGATCGCGGGCATTCGCGCGCACAGCCTGGCGCTGCTCTCCGAAGCCGGTCACAACGTCTCGGACTTCCTTGCGTTGCTGCTCTCGTGGTTCGCCGTCTACCTGGAAGAGCGTCCGCCGAGCGCGACCAAGACTTATGGCTATCAGCGCGCGGGAGTATTGGCAGCATTCGTCAACGCCGGTTCGCTGGTGCTGATCTCGCTGCTGATCTTCTACGAGGCGATTCAGCGCTTCTATCATCCGGCGCAAGTTCATGCCGGGACGATGATGTGGGTCGCTGCGGCCGGAGTGGTTCTGAACGGCGCGATCACGTTGCTGCTGTTGCGCGGACGGCGCGACCTGAACCTGCGCAGCGCGCTCATTCACGAGATCGGCGACACGGTCTCGACGGCGGCGGTAATTCTGGGCGGCTGGGTGATTCTCGTGACCGGCCATGAATGGATCGATCCGGCGCTGTCGGTGATCATCGGCGGAATGATCCTGTGGTCGTCGATCGGCATCATACGAGAGAGCCTGAATATCCTGCTGGAAGGCACTCCGCGCGGAATTGAACCGGCCAAGATCGAGGCGGAACTGATGAAGGTTCCGGGGGTGATTGGCGTTCATCACCTGCATGTCTGGAGCATCGGTTCGGATGCGCACGCGCTTTCCTGTCACATGGAAATTGGGGATGTTCCGCTGTCGGAGAGCACAGTGATCATGAACGAGATTCGTCAGCGTCTCGCCGAACACTTCCACATCGATCACACGACGATCCAGTTCGAACACGTCGCGTGCGAAGTGACGAACGGATGCGCGATCCCGCAAAGTACTCCGTGGCAAAACAAGTGAAGATATTGTCGAATTTTCGGATTGCCGAATTTTCGAATTGAAACAGTAAAGCTTAGGCCAATTTCCTCAGCCAAGTTGCCCCCCTCCCCCCTGTTTTTAAATACTTTGTTTTCTGGTATTTGGAGGTAGTACGTTTGTAAATATTTCAAAAGAAAGGGGTTAGATGTCAAATATTTCAAAAGAAAGCACTTAGCGGCAGGTGTCAGGTGCTGGGTACTAGGCGCTAGGTAAAAAAGCAAAAGCCCGCACGAGGCGGGCTCTGCTGATTTGTCTCTCTACATCTAGTGTGACACATGGGAGGGGGAAAAGGGGACATCGATTTGAGAACTCTATTTCCTTGCGAATGAGATAGCTGGGGGAAATGTGTGACCAGCGTCCTCTTGACAAGTGACGTAATTGTCGAATTTTCGAATTTTCGGATTTTCGAATTGGAAAGACGAAGAATGAATGAACGCAGAGGGCGCAGAGGAATTGTCGATCGCTGATTGCTGATGGACGAGTGGAAGACGGGCACGGAGGAATTTGGTCGGACCGGCTAATCTACCCGGCAATACAACCGGCAATTATACGTGTTGAATAGCGACTTATTTGATTGCTGGATATTGAGTTAGACCTGGATTTCGATCCGGCAAAATAACCGGCAATGAAAGCGCTCATCGCAGTGTCTTGTGGGCAGCGCCGATGCGTCCGGCAGAGGGGCGAAGAGGAATTTCTGATTGTTGACGGACGATTGGGTTGGGGCAACGTGGGCGGATGACGACGGAACGTGAATGAGAGGTACGCGGTGACAAGTCCCACTTCGGTCAACGGATGGCAAAAATGGAGTCACCTCAAGAAATAGCTGCGGTGAGATGTGGGCAGCAGCCTGTTCCGATTGCCGAACAGATTGGAGTTTTTCGTCCAGCCCAGGTCGCACGCATATGCTTATTCCGCGCAGATGAAACCTTCTACGTGGTGATTACAGTGTTGTTTCGCGGCAGACACAATCCGGTTGGTGTAACGACGTCGTTTTGCTGTTCACTTCAGCGGGAGTTCGTTCACTTGAGGAGAGTCCTATGGCCGAGAAGATTGCGACACTATCGTCAAATGGAAGCACGCCTGTCGTGGAGATCACGATCGGAAAGGCTCAGTTCGGTAAGTATGAACTCTACACGTGGGATCAACAGGGACTTAATCCCAAACTAATCGGTAGCGGGTTGAACACCGATCAGATCCCTGACATCTTTCAGATCGGTATGTCCGCAGCTGCACTCGAAGAATGCCTTCTAAGTTGGCAGTGCATCGTCTCAGCATTGAGCACGGGGCCGGGGCAGGAGTACGCAGTTTCGATCAAATTGACCCAAGACCAAGTTCTCATTCCTATCACCGTAGGCGGCAAACAGATCAATAATCCATACGTCCAGAAGGGACCGCTCACCGGAACCAAGATCGTCCACGACTATGTGAGGTTCAAAGTCCAATGAAGAATCGCATAATAGTAGTGCTCAGCACAGCCTTGTTATGGGGGGCTCTCGCAAGTGCAGAGGATTGCGTAACGATTCGTTCGGCGCAGCCTCTGCATACTCGCTCTGGACGGACTGGAAATACATTCTCTATCGAGGTACCCGTTACATCGAATCCACAGGTTGCCGGTACTCTCGCCACATCTCTGGGCGTGAGTGGAGCAGACTTTCTCATCTCCTTCGATATTCCAGCCGATACCCTGATACAAACGCAGACGGATGTAAAGCAGCTCACTGTGTGTCTCGTGGTGGCCGCAAAACCTAAGCTTTTGAGAACAACGGAGATTACTAGGAGTAAGCCCGTTGCGACCGCCGTGCCTGGAGCAGCTTCGGCCAGTTCGACAGGCGCTTCCACGACCGGTGGGAATGCGGCAAGTCCCCAATCAGCAACGGTCGGTTCGGCGGACCCGGCAGCCCTGGATCTATCAACCCCTGAATCGCCGGCTTTCACCGTATTGGGGTTGACGCCAGAGACCGTGGTTCGGCCCAGCAGTCCGGGAGAGCTCGCAAGCACTCTCATCAATGGTTTCGACCAAAATGGCAATTACCAAACCGGCGTTGCGATCGACACTACTCCGTACCTGCTGCTCGCCGGTGGCAACATCACTCTAGCCAAGTATCGCGAAAGCAGAATGATCCAAGCTTTAAGCCGACTGCAATTTTCAGTCGCGACTACGAAGGGCACGAGCGATTCCGATAAAGCCGTACGTGCCTCTCTCGGGGTTCGCTTGACACTTTGGGACAGAGGCGATCCCCGGCTCGATACCGAACTGAGCAACTGCATGGCCCAGAGTCTGGAGATGCCGCCCCCTCTCAACCCTCTCAGTGCGTCCACTAACGTTGAACTTCTCGAGCAGGAGTTGGAGCTCAAGGCACAAGCGTGTCGAACGGCATCACAGAAACGCAATTGGAACAAGTCGAGTTTTGTCATCGCAGGCGCGCCAGCATGGATTTCGCCCGACGGTCTCTCGAAGAATTTCCGTCTTGACGGAGGTGGGCTTTGGACATCCTTTGCGTGGGGATTTGAGAATGTCCCCGGACTCGATAGGCATGCGCAGTTAATATTTCACGCTCGCTATCGTAACAACGAAACCGTTCCCGATCCGAGGACGCAAGGCGCCTTTCTGCGGCAGAACAGCACGACCCTTGGAGGCCGTTTTCGGTTCGGGCTGCCTACCTTGAATGGCAACTTCGAAGGCGTCTATGTGAACAATCGCCCAACGATCAGGCCGAGGGAAACCTACACGAGGTATACCGTCGGTGCGGAAAAACGGCTCGCGAATAATCTCTGGCTAAGTGTCAGCTTCAGCCGCGATGCCGGGCGAAACCTCGGCGACAACAATATGACGTTCTTCAGTAACATAAAATGGAACTTCTTGAAGGCCCCGAAAATGCAGGTGGCGCAACAGTAATGTTTGCACGATCAATCTTTTCGGCAGCACCATAATGAAGGTTGAGGACGATGCAAGCGCAAAAGGCTTGTGGGGGACCCAGTGGTCCCCCTTCTGCGTTACGGGTGGGGTTTGACACCCTATTCCCGGGCCGGTACCCTGAAAGTAGCCAATTGCGCCTGAAACGCGCCTGCCGGCATCCAATAAATATGCGTCGTTTACGTCAATTCCTCCGTTTACAAGCCGCCCTGCAACTGCTTCCCGCGCTGGAGAGTGCGGAGGAGACGCTGGTGGGCGGGCAAGCCGTGCTGGAAGGCGTGATGATGCGTTCGCCTCATGCGTGGGGCATCGCCGTGCGCAAGGGTTCGGGCGAGATTGCGACACACTCGGAACCGCTGGAGCGTCCGTCAGACAAGCACAAGTGGATGGCGTGGCCGGTGGTGCGAGGCGTGATCACGCTGGGCCAGGCGATGGGGCTGGGCTTCAAGGCTCTGCGCTACGCGAGCAATGTGGCGCTGGGCGACGTGCCGGTGAACGAAGAGGGCAAGACGATCCAGTTGAGCGGCTGGGTGATGGCCGTGAACGCGGTGATTTCGCTGGCGTTCTTTATCTTCATGTACAAGTTCCTGCCGTTGGTGGCAGCGACGGAAGTAAAGAAGCACTGGCCGGCGTTCGGCAACGACATCCTGTTCAACCTGGTGGATGGCGTGATACGGCTGACGCTGTTCCTCGGATTCCTATACCTGGTTTCGCAGTGGAAAGACATGCGCAGGGTGTTCGAATATCACGGCGCAGAACACAAGACGGTGTTCGCGTTCGAGTCGAAAGACCCGTTGGAAGTGAACGCGGTGCAGAAGTACTCGACGTTCCATCCACGCTGCGGGACGAGCTTCCTGATCACGGTGATGCTGTTCTCGATGGTGATCTACATGTTCTTCCCGGTGCAGTCGTTCCTGGCGAAGTTCGCAATAAGGATCGCACTGCTGCCGCTGATCGTGGGAGTGTCGTACGAGATCATACGGTTTGCGGCGAAGAAACGGACGTCGCTGTTTGCGATGATGACCGCTCCGGGACTGTGGCTGCAACGGATCACGACCAAGGCTCCCGACAACGGACAAGTGGAGTGCGCGATTGTCGCGCTGAATGAAGCGATGGAATTGGAAAAGCAGCGCGGTGGCGAGATGGTGATTGC
>Ga0307375_10002451_pt1 | contig 19000 bp, 12 predicted proteins | sample TR1MG_FD_202531 | JGI IMG/M metagenome (GOLD analysis project Ga0307375, IMG submission 202531) | Soil microbial communities from Risofladan, Vaasa, Finland - TR-1 | ecosystem: Environmental > Terrestrial > Soil > Coastal area > Acid sulfate soil | place: Finland: Risofladan, Vaasa | collected...
GCGCAAACTGCTGGGCGCAGGAACCCCGCGGGAGCTGAGAAATCGCAATTCCGCGCTCGTTTTGCTCGCTCTTTTTCTTTTCTTACGCCGAGAAAGTAGAAATCGGCCATGCCCCAGCCGATTCTCCGCGTCTGTCACCGACTACGTCGGGGCAAAGCGCACCCGCCTACGCCGCCCGCGTTGCACAAAATCAGCTACTTACACCACGGGCTGCTAAGGCAAGAACACGAGGAGTGGTGAATCCGGAGCCAATCGTGGTGTAGGAACCAGTAGATACGTTCACCTTAATGACGCGACTGTTCCCGCCGTCCGCAACGTAGATGTTCCCTAGATTGTCCGGCACCAAGCCAAGCGGGGTATGGAGTCCGCCGATGACGAGCCGCTGCGCTCCATATCCGCTACCGCCCCATGGCAGCTCCACTACATCGTTGCCTGTGAAATCCGAGACGAAAACATCTCCGGCGTTGTCCACGGCGATTCCAAAGGGAAAGTTCAGCCCGCTAAAAGCCAGGGAAGAAACTGCACCCGTAGCAGCGTCGACTTTCCATACCTTTGTTCCAGATAGATTGGTGTAAAACACATTGCCCGCGCCATCTACGGCCACGCTATATACGGTGGATCCCGAGGTAGCTACGGTCGACTTTGTGCCGGTGCCGGCAGCGATCTTGATGACGCTGCTGGATCCGGCGGATGCGACATAAATATTTCCTGCACCATCCATTGCCAGGCCATCAGGAACACTTATCCCACTCGCCAGGGTGGATTGCGTACCCGAATTGAAGACTACTTGCGGACCGGTGCCCGTGCCATAGACATAGGCCGTAGCGATGGGAGTGCCGCTGGAGTTCTCCAGCACCACCGCCCCTTCTCGTGGGCCGGCGTATTTTGGACTGAAGACGACGTCCACCGTGCAGGTGGTGCCCGTGCTGTACGCGTAATCGATGCCGTTCGTGGTGCAGGTCCCTGTGCCTGCATCGGTAAAGTCCTGGCCAGTAGCGCCCTGCGTCACAACCTTGAGCGGGACACCGAAGCCGGAGGAATCGAACGTAAACGTAAGCGAGACGGCCGAGGAGCTGGCTCCGACGGCAACCGCGCCAAAATCAACCGCTGACGTCGACAGTTTCAGCACTCGGTTGTTACCGCTGTCGGCGACATAAACGTTTCCTTTCCCATCCACTCCAACGCCAGTTGGCCTGTTCAGGCCGCTTATGAGCGTCGTTTGTGTGTACGCACCGCCGGAGGGCGTTTCCTTCAGCACTCGGTTGTTTCCGCTGTCGGCGATATAGACGTTCCCGTTTCCATCCACCGCCACACCATCGGGAGAGTTCAAGCCGCTGGCCACCGTCGTCTGCGTGTAACCGGAGCCGTTCCAGGTCTCCTTCGCCACTTGGTTGTTTCCGCTGTTGGCGACATAGACGTTCCCACTCCCATCTACCGCCAAGCCAAAAGGTACACTTAAGCCGGTGGCAATTACTGTCTGCGCGTAGCTGCCCCCCGAAGGCGTCTCCTTTAATACCTCCCCACTACTTTCGGAGATGTATACATTTCCGCTACTGTCGACCGCCACGCTCAGGGGAGCCGCCGGAAAGTGACTGGCGATCGTGCTCTGCGTGTATGTGCCTCCGGAAAGCGTCTCCTTGAACAACTCGTTCAGGGTGTTATCGGCGACATAGACATTTCCACTGCTGTCCACGGCGACTCCAAAGGGACCCTCAAAGCCACTTCCAATCGTGGTTTGGGTGTAGCCGCTCCCCGAGGGCGTCTCTTTCAGCACACGGCCGTTGCTGTAATCGGCGATATAAACATTCCCGCTAGTGTCCTCTACCACGCCCGAGGGAAAGCTCAAGCCGCTCCCTATCGTCTGCTCCCCGTAAGTGAAGTGCGCCGTCTGCGCCGAGAGCGTGGGCGCAGCCAGAAGAAGCAGGGCTGACAGGAGACAAACGGCAACGACCTTGCTGCGAACGGCAGAAGCAGTGGCAAGAAGATTTGCGGACATGGCGTAATCCAAAGCGAAGTGGGGCTTCGCGATATCGTCCCGAAGGAACGGTTCCTGTCATCCGCTCACAAGACGACGACAACGGCGAGCGAAAAAGTTGAGAGAAACTTCTGGGTCAAATCAAGCAGGCCGATGGCGAGATCTTGCCCGCCCAGCCCGACACAACGACACGCACAGAACCAAAGCACTCAACTGCGAAACGCCGGGGAACACGCCCAACCGCAAGGCACAGCTAAGCTGCGCTGCCGGAACCTGATGGTTTGTAAGCTTGAACCCCACAACACCTGATGGCGAAACTTTAGCCGTAACGGAGAGTGACGTCAACAATGAAAACAACAATGTGAGATGTGGCACGAATGTGACATTTCCGCGAGCAATAGATACTTTCATACCCATGGGCAGTGCGTGGAGGCAAGAGGAATTCCTTCAACGCTGGGTGCCGGAAGTCGACCCGGAGCCGAGTGTCGGGAGGATACATGACAAGGCCCGATACGCGATGGATTGGGACAAGACGCGAACTGCCAACTGCGGCAGGCAGGCATGGGACTCAACACGGTGTTCCGAGCCAAATCCGCGAAAATCCTATTTCGAACACACAACGGCGGGAGCCGCCACATGAAGATGTCGGTCTGTTATAATAATGAATGTCACGCGGCAATCGCCGCGCCTGCACAAGCGTCGGGGAGTGGCTCAGCCTGGTAGAGCACCTGGTTCGGGACCAGGGGGTCGGAGGTTCAAATCCTCTCTCCCCGACCAATCTTTTCAGTAACTTCCAAGCTAGAGCCCAGATCAAATTGCACTGCTTTGTGTGCCGGGGCGCCACATGGGGCGCCATTTCGCACTACTTTTCAGTTTTGACAAACAGCATCTGGCGCGGGTTTTCCTCCTTCTGCTGTTCCTTGTCACCATCTTTTTTCTCGTCCGACTTCATAACGAGATCAACGACAGCCGACACCGCAGCCGCCCGTTCGTCCCACCAAGTCTTCGAGTAGATTTCGAGACTGGTAGCACATTCCGAATGGCCCATATTGTCGCGCGTAACTTCTGCGCGCGCTCCCGTGCGCCGCATCAGGCTTGCATGCATCGTGCGGAAGCTGCGGAAGTCGATCGTCTTTCCCAGCTTCAACTCTTTCGCTGCCGCCTTGAGGTGGCGCAAGACGTTGCGACGCTCAGTCGGCGTTCCGTTCCGCGTTGCGAACACGAAATCGTCGGCGTTGCGAAATTTCGTCTTGGCCCAAATCCTCGCAAGAGCCGCCTTGATGATGCCCTGCTGATCGAAGGGAACTTCACGGTTGCCATGAAGAGTCTTCGGATCGTCGAGGTCGTCATCGTAGAGGCGTTCGTCGATGATGATGCGATCGCCCAGAATGTCGTTCCATCGAAGCGCAAGCGCTTCGCCGACACGCATTGAGGCGAACACAATCAACGTGACGATCGTCTTTGTCGGCTCCTGCAGATGCCCGACTACGAGCTTGATCTCCGGGAACGTCAGCAATACGGGTGGCTTCACCGCTTTCTTCTTGGGAAGCTTGACTCCGATTGCCGGGTTCCTGTCGATCTTGCCCCATGTCACCGCCTGCGCCAGCGCAGCGCGCAACGCGGCATGCATGTTCTTGATCGTGTACGGCGACAACTTGCCGATAAACGAGTTGAAAAACGCCTGAAGTTGCAGCGTGCTCAACTCGTCGATGCGGTCCTTTCCGAGCTGCGGTACCAGGTAGTTGTCAAAGAAATACTCGTAGTTCATACGAGTGGGCTTCTTTAGATGTGGCCATGTAAGTTCCAAGCACGTCTTTTTAAGCCCAGCCAATGTACGTTCGTCGGAGGAATACAGTCGCGGGTCGTTGTTCTTCGTGTTCACCTCATCGATGAACGCGTCGGCCAGGCGCTGAGCTTCGCGCTGCGTACGCGCGACGCTTTTGCTCCAGACCTTGGAACGGTGTTTCGGCTCGCCCGAGCTGTAATCCCTGTAAGTAATTCTCCACTTGTTTCCAGCATCCCTTACCTTGGGACGCTGGTGTTTGTCTCGCACCGCGGTAACCTTTCCGCGATAGCGCAGCCGTGGCCTCATTGTCGCGTCGAAGGCGATCATTGGCAAGTCTCCGAACCACCGAGGAACTGCTTGATGACCGTGGGGCGGAAACGCAGGTAGCGGCCAAGGCGAAGCACGCCAGGGATTTCGTCGGCGTGCGCGTACACCCAGCTGGTTGGAACCTTCAGAAGTGCGGCGACTTGGTCGGCTTCAAGGAGGCGATCGAGGCTGCCAAGCCACTGCTCGATCGCCTCGCGGTGGAATCGGTAGTACATCCCGAGTCGCTCGAGTCCAGGAATCTCGGCCGAGTGAAAACGAACCCACTCGACAGTCGTGGCGAGAATCTCGCCGATTTCCTCGTCAGAAAGAAGCGGCGTAAAGGCCAAGACCTCTGTCTTGGCAGGTTGGGCCTGATACTGCGTCAAATAGTCCTCCGTTATGAGGAGGCCGGTTCTTGCCGGCGCTCATAACGCACCCGCACGGTAGAACCGTGCGAGCCGGCTGACGCGGAGGCTCGGAGACGAGCATGCGCAGCGGATGGTCATTACTGCTTCCGTCCTTTCTTGCGAGAGGTGACAACGAGGTGAGCGGCCTTGTACGCGTTCAACGCGGTCAGGCTGTAGAGGATGGGACCGCCCTCTTCGAACTGGTAGTAGTCAGGACCTTGGTCGCGCTGACGCCACTTCTTCACCAGATCGACGGAGACGCCGAGGATGATTGCGGCTCCACGAGTTCCGAACAACGGATCATCGTTGAGGAATTTCTCGAGATCCGCAGGTTCCACGTACAGAACCCGCGGCAGCACGAGGCGGACGGGACGCGTTCCGACACTGCCGTTGGCGGCGGCGCGTTCGGCAATGAGGCGAGCTGCGCCTTCGGCGATGTGAGGTTTCCGGTTGGTGGTTGGGGTGGATGTCGGGCGGACCGGCATTTTGCTGTTCCGCGTGATGGGAATCGAAGCCATTTGGCTGCTCCTTTATTTATTACGGGGTTGGTTTCGGGGAACGCGACTGCTATGCGCTCCCCACCCGTAAGGTGGGAGCAAGGTCGATCGTCATTTCCGGTTTATTGGATTGCATACCTTACTCTTTGCCTCATACTCTGTACCTCAGTTTCTAAAAGGCTTCCCGGCCTTTCGGACCGTCTGCACGGCGTACTTGTTGACGTCTGTCAAGCTGCACCAATCTGTGCGTAGGTCCTCCGCATGAACTCGATCATCCCTCAGGGAAGGGGCACTTCCGTAAGCTCGTCAACATACGAGCCATTGGATTTGGCATGCGTTAGCCCCTGAAATCTTATCGTAAGATTCTGAAAATAAAGGCATTGACCAGAATCGTGAAGTAGTTTCATATTGCAACTATGCCTATTTCGCTAGTCGACCAGTTGCAAGACTTCGCGGATTTCTTGTGGAGAGCCGAACTGATTGCCCTTCGGGCCGAAGAGCCCATCCTCCAGCCGTTGCACCTGGCCTTCATGAGACGCGCATGGCGAAACGGCCGTGTGAGTTACGAACGAATGCTCCACGACACGGGGTTGTCGAAGACAATGATTTCACGCGGCGGTCTGTATCTCGAAGAGCATCGGCTGGCCAAGGTGACACCAGATCCTGAGGATAAGCGCCGGCGTCACTTGCGCCTGACGAAGGTAGGGTATGAACGCTTCGTTCGAGTGGAATCGAACATTGCCGGTATCGTGATGCGATCAATTGGAGTCTCAGGCCTGGATTCGCTCCGCTTGGGCGAGTTCACCCACCTATTGTGGAAGCTCAATGGGTACAAAGATCCGAGTCGGGTCACCAACCGCGAGACCTACCGTTATGTTTCAACTGATCCCAATAAACTGCTTGATTTGGCGAGTTCACCATCGATCCCGAAAGTCGTACTCTGGCTAGAGCCCGCAAAGTATCTCGATCGCGGGATTGAGGGCTGAACTGGACGCTCTTCTGAATTGGTAACAAACACTTTCAACTAGCTGAAAATCCTGCACTTGGCTTACAATGACCCTTCTCCCCCGAACAAGCGATTGGGGCTGATGTATGCCTCACCGATGGGCACACGCGAATGCCTCTGACACCCGAAGACCAGGCTCGAATCAATATCGACAAATTGCTGACCGGCAGTGGCTGGGTCGTGCAGGACCGCAGGGAGATCAACCTGTATGCGGGTCGCGGGGTTGCCGTTCGCGAGTTTCCCATGCGATCGGGCCACGGTGAGGCCGACTATCTTCTATTTGTCGACCAGATGGCTGTCGGGGTCGTCGAGGCCAAGCCCGAAGGTTACACGCTTACCGGAGTTGAGATTCAGACCGCTAAGTACAGCGATGGCGTTCCCGATGGAATTCGGGCGCCGCGCAAACCTTTGCCATTTCTTTACGAAAGTACCGGCGTAGAGACGCGGTTCACCAGCCTGCTCGATCCCGACGCCCGCAGCCGCAACGTCTTCTCTTTTCATCGTCCCGAAACGCTCGCCGATTGGCTGACGGACGAACTACAACATCCCGGCACCACTCTTCGAGCGCGGCTCAAGCACATGCCGGAGTTGATCACCGACGGATTGCGTCTGGCGCAGATCACGGCAATTCGTAATCTCGAAAAGTCGCTCGCGGAGAACCGGCCCCGCGCGTTGATCCAGATGGCGAGCGGCGGTGGCAAGACGTTTACTGCCTGCAACTTCATATACCGCCTCATCAAGCATGCGAATGCGCGGCGCGTACTTTTCCTTGTCGACCGTAGCAACCTTGGCCGCCAGACATTGAAGGAATTTCAGCACTTCCGCACGCCGGAGGAGAATCGCGCCTTCACCGAGCTTTACAACGTTCAACACATGCAGTCGAACAACCTGGACGGCGTCAGCCGCGTTTGCATTTCGACCATCCAGCGCGTCTACGCCATGTTGAAGGGCGAAGAGCTTGATCCTTCTCTTGAAGAAGAATCCACCTTCACGGCTTCCACCATCCTGAAAGAGCCCGCTCCGGTCGTGTACAACCCGAAGCTGCCGATTGAGACCTTCGATTTCATCGTCACCGACGAGTGCCACCGTTCGATCTATAACCTGTGGTCGCAGGTGCTGGAATACTTCGACGCATTCCTCGTCGGCCTGACCGCCACGCCGTCGAAGCAGACCCTGGGTTTCTTCAACCAAAATCTCGTCATGGAGTACAACCACGAGCAGGCGGTTGCCGATGGCGTCAACGTCGGGTTTGATGTCTATCGCATCCGCACGCTGATCAGCGAAAACGGCTCGACCGTTAACGGCGAGTGGTTCGTCCAGACCCGCGACCGCATGACGCGGGCGAAGCGCTGGCAGCAGCTTGATGACGAGCTGAGTTATGGCGCCAACCAGCTTGACCGCGACGTGGTCGCGCCGGATCAGATCCGGACGATCATTCGCGCTTTCCGCGACAAGCTCTTCACGGAGATCTTTCCGGGACGCAACGAAGTCCCGAAGACGCTCATCTTCGCCAAGGACGACAGCCACGCCGACGACATCGTGCAGATCGTTCGCGAGGAGTTCGGCAAGGGCAACGACTTCTGTCAGAAGATCACCTACCGCACCGGCGCGGCATTTGTAGCGGCGGCAAACGGCGAGGGTGGCCGATGGGTGAACACCGGCGTCAAGGCCGAAGACCTGCTCCAGCACTTTCGCAATAGCTATAACCCGCGCATCGCCGTCACCGTGGACATGATCGCCACCGGCACCGACATCAAGCCGCTGGAGATTGTCTTCTTCATGCGCACCGTGCGCAGCCGCAGTTTCTTTGAGCAGATGAAGGGACGCGGCACGCGCACCATCGAACCGAACGAGCTTCAGGGCGTCACGCCCGACGCGCGGGTGAAGACCTGCTTCGTCATTGTTGATGCCGTGGGGCTCGCCGAAGAAGAGATGTCGGACACACGTCCGCTGGAGCGCAAGCGCGCGTGGTCTTTCGAAAAGGTGCTGGAGGCGGTCGCCATGGGCAACCGCGAGCCCGACGTGCTCAGTTCGCTGGCCTCGCGACTGGCGCGGCTCGACCGTGAGCTGACCGACGAAGATCGCGACGTGGTCAAGGAAACTGCCGGCGAGTCGCTGGCGGCGATCGCGCGGCGGCTCGTCGAGGCGCTCGATCCCGACATACAGTTGGATACCGCGCGCCAGACGTCCGGAGCGGCGGAGCCGAGCGCCGAACAGATTGCGGAGACGGCGAAGACATTGCTCGCCGAGGCTGCCAAACCGATCGCTGCCAATCCACGATTGCGCAACCGGCTGATTGAAATCCGCAAGGCTTACGAGCAGGTCATCGACGTCATCAGCAAGGACCAGGTCCTCGAGCAGGGCTTTTCCCAGGAGGCAAAAGAGCGCGCCCGCAGCACGGTGCAATCGTTCGAGCGGTTCATCGCCGAGCACAAGGACGAGCTGACCGGATTGCAGGCGCTCTATAGCCGCCCGTTCAAACTGCGCCCCACGTTGGAGCAGCTCAAGGAATTGCACATGGCGCTGGAGCGCCCGCCGCTCGGGTTGCAGGAGGAGCGGGTGTGGGACGCCTATGAGAAGCTGGAACGGTCGCGCGTGCGCGGCCCCGGCGGACGGGTCATCACCGACCTGGTTTCGCTCGTCCGCTTCGCCATCCACGCGGAAGGCGAGCTGCATCCGTTCCGCGAAGACGTGGAGGCGCGCTTCGCCAACTGGCTTGCCGCCCGGGAGAATAATGGCAACCAGTTCACCGACGAGCAGCGGCAATGGCTGGAGGCCATCCGCGATCAGATCGCCAACAGCCTATCCATGGAGATGGAAGATTTTGAATACGAACCGTTTGTACAGCGCGGTGGATTGGGCCGGGCGATGAAAGTCTTCGGCCCGCAGTTACAGCCGCTGGTGAAGGAACTGAATGAGGTGCTGGTCGCGTGAGCAGGCTGCCGAGAGGGTGGGTGGAGGCAACACTCGAAGAGTGTTGCCAGATCATTCAGGGGCAATCACCACCGGGTGACACCTACAACGAATTAAGAGAAGGTCTACCTTTCTTTCAGGGAAAAACAGAATTTGGTGATCTTTACCCGACCCCGAGAAAATGGTGCTCCGCACCGACAAAGATCGCCCTAGCGCAAGATGTTTTGATTTCCGTTCGTGCGCCAGTGGGACCAACAAATCTGTGCCGAGCCGAGTCTTGCATAGGAAGAGGACTAGCTGCGGTCCGCGCTTTAGCTGGGAGCAGTCCGCGTTACATCCTCTATGCCCTTCGTGAATCCGCAGAAAATTTACGTCAAATTGCGACTGGGTCGACTTTTGAGGCAATTAGTGGCGACGACTTGCGTAAGCACTCAATTAGAGTGGCCCCAGTTGCGGAACAACGACGGATCGTAGATCAGATCGAGGCATTGTTTACGGACCTTGATGCTGCGATGGCGGCGCTGAAGAGGGTGCAGGCGAACCTGAAGCGCTATCGAGCGTCGGTGTTGAAGGCGGCGTGCGAAGGACGCCTCGTTCCGACCGAAGCCGAACTCGCCCGCAAGCAAGGCCGTCCATACGAAACGGGCGAGCAACTGCTGAAGCGCATTCTCCGCGAGCGCCGCGCCCGCTGGGAAGCCGACCAACTCGCCAAAATGCTCGCCTCCGGCAAGCCTCCCACAAACGACGATTGGAAGAAGAAATACAAGGTGCCCGAACCGCCAGACACGAGTAACCTGCCCGGATTGCCGGAAGGGTGGACGTGGGCGAACATAGACATCATTGCTGAAACGGTTGGAGGAATCACAAAGGGCCAAAAGCGTCGTCTTACAGATATACTGCGCACCGTTCCCTATCTCCGCGTGGCAAACGTACAGCGCGGGTATTTGGACCTATCAGAGATGAAAGACATACAGGCGACGGAAGAGGAAATCAACGATCTTCGCCTTCAGCCAAACGACATTCTATTCAATGAAGGCGGGGACCGCGATAAGCTCGGGCGCGGCTGGATTTGGGAAGGGCAAATTGCCGAGTGCATACACCAAAACCACGTCTATCGGGCGCGGCTGATTACATCTGATGTTGAGCCGCGGTTTGTTTCGTACTTCGCCAATTCCGCAGGTCGTCGATATTTCATGGACGAGGGGAAACAGACGACTAACCTAGCTTCCATAAATCTCACCAAGTTGAGAGCATTCCCCGTTCCGACACCGCCGTCTACAGAACAGCGGAGAATTGTCGCCGAACTCCAGAGGCAATTGGAGTACTGCGACTTCGTTGTGCAGTCCTGCGAACTAGGAGTGAAGCGAGCCTCGCGCCTCCGCCAAGCCATCCTGAAGCGCGCCTTTGAAGGCAAACTGGTGCCGCAAGATCCCAACGACGAGCCCGCATCGGTGCTGCTGGAGCGCATCCGCGCCGAACGCGAGCCAGACGGGCCAATGAATCGGAAGCGAAAAGGGAAGACAAAGAAGGCATAGTCTGTGCGATGAGCACAGGAACTGTTGCGAACTGGAATATCAATCGAAGCCTGCGGGCAACGAGATGTGATACGGGAACGCCGTGACCGCCACCTGAAGGTGAAGTATCAAAGGAGTGAGCGCAATGAAACTGGTGATGCTCAGCTTGGTTCTGCTAGCCGCAGTTGGTATTGCTCAGGCCGCCACAAAACAATACGTGAAAGGGACTCTTACTGACGTTTCTATCGGGCAACGCACGGTGGGAATGCCAACTCCCCTCGGCGGGACGATGATCGCGCAGCATGACATATTTAGGATTTCGGTCAAAGTTGACGACGTAATCTACGTCGCAGAAACGCGATCAAAAGATGTCCGCGAATTTACGGTGGGCGATAGTGTTGAGGTACGGATTGAACCGAAAGATATCTACCTCAAACGGTCCAACGGAAAAGAACTAAAAGCGAAGCTACTAACGAAGACCCGCTCAAAGTAGACCAATGACCAGTAACGGAATTGTTCAGAAACTTTGGAATTACTGCAATCTGCTCCGTGACGACGGCCTGTCGTACGGTGACTACGTCGAGCAGTTGACCTTCCTGCTCTTCCTAAAGATGGCGGACGAGCAGAAACGATTGCTCGGCAAGCCTTCTTCCATCCCGAAAGACAAGGATGGGAAAGCGCTTGACTGGCCGAGTCTGCTGGCATGTGACGGTGACGCGCTCGAAGTCCATTACCGGCACATCCTTACCGAGCTTGGAAAACAGAAGGGCATGCTCGGCGTCATCTTCCGCAAGGCGCAGAACAAGATTCAGGACCCGGCCAAGCTCCGCCGCCTCGTCGTGGACCTGATCGACAAGGAAGAGTGGATCAGCAAGGACGTTGACGTGAAGGGCGACGCCTACGAAGGGCTGCTGGAGAAGAACGCGTCCGACGTGAAGGGCGGCGCGGGACAGTACTTCACTCCACGCGCGCTGATCAAGGCGATTGTGGATGTGGTGCGGCCAACGCCCGGACAGACGATTCATGATCCGGCTTGCGGTACCGGAGGATTCCTGCTCGCCGCGCATGATTACGTTGCACACTTTTACGAACTGGACCGCGATCAGAAGAAGCGCCTGAAACTGAAAGCGATTTCCGGGAATGAGCTGGTGGACAGCGTCGCGCGACTTTGCGTGATGAACCTGTTCCTGCACGGAATTGGCGGAGACGATTGTCCAATCCAGGGCGGGCTGGACAGCCTTGCGCAGAAACCCTCGGTGGCATACGACCTCGTACTTACGAACCCGCCCTTCGGGAAGAAGTCGAGCATTACGGTGATCAACGAAGAAGGCGACGAAACAAAAGAAACACTGACCTACGTGCGCGACGACTTCTGGGCGACAACGAGCAACAAGCAGCTTAACTTTCTGCAGCACGTGAAATCCTGCCTGAAGATCCACGGGCGAGCGGCGATCGTGGTGCCGGACAACGTCCTGTTCGAGGGCGGGGCCGGCGAGACGATCCGGCGAGAATTGCTGAAGCAGTGCGATGTCCATACGCTGCTAAGGCTGCCGACGGGAATCTTCTACGCGCAAGGCGTCAAGGCCAATGTGTTGTTCTTTGAGCGCAAACCCGCCAGCGAAACGCCATGGACAAAGACGCTGTGGATCTACGATTTCCGCACGAACCAGCACTTCACGCTGAAGACGAATCCGCTAAAACGCGAAGATCTCGACGACTTCGTCCGCTGCTATAACCCGGAGAATCGCCACGAACGAAAAGAGACGGAACGCTTCAAGGCCTTCGCCTACGAAGACTTGTTGAAGCGAGACAAAGTCAGCCTGGACATTTTCTGGCTGAAAGACGACAGCCTGGAAGACTCCGCGAATCTCCCGGAGCCGGATGTGATCGCAGCCGAGATCGCGGAAGACTTGCAGGCGGCCCTGGATCAGTTTGCGGTTATCGCGGCGGAGCTTCGAAAAGAGTGATGATTCGCTGGCATTAACGCGCGAGTTTTAGGTTTCCGCCCAAGGAATAGATCGCTAAAATGAGCTTTTCGCAAGCAATTTCGTTTGAAGTACCAGACGGCCTGCCTACGCTCCTTTGTGGCTTCGCAGTATCCGACAGCACGCGACGGACGGACCACAACAGGTGGTCTCTCCGAACAAACTCCGCGAGGAGATGAACAATTATGAGGGTCACGCTGTTTTCGTGCGGCATTGCAGCAAATGAGAGCGAGCTTTGCGCGTTCAATCATCTTTCCACTCGCCTTAAGTCAACTCCGGGCGATAACAGTTGGCTGCTTTTGACGAACGTCGCATTCTCAGTCACGAATCAATTGCAATCCGACGAGATTGACATAATCGTGATAGGCCCTTGTGGGGTTCGTGTAGTTGAGGTAAAGCACTGGAGTGCCGCATGGATCGAGGCACACCCCGATCTGGTTGTTGAAGAGGCGGATCGGGTGACAAACAAGGCCCGTAAAGTTGGATCAACTCTGCGTAAAGTCGTCCTAGAGCTCCCACGCGTCGATGGTTCAATACTCCTCACCCAAGAGAGTTCAAAACTCAAGAAGGTTGCGGGCAAATTTGTTCGTGGTGTTCGTCTGTGCACCCTACCGGACTGGAAAGAAGCAATCGGGTTGACCGAACAGAAGTTCCTTTCGGATGCACGAATCGCAATGCTCGGGCGCGTGCTGGAACCCAAGGCCCCAGGAGTGATTGACGGTTCGATCCGTAGGCTCGCAGGATACGTGAATCTTGAGTTGCTGACCCCAAAGGAAGAAAGGTTCCACCGCGCATACAAAGGCATTCATTCGATGCGACAGGATCGAGTCGTCCTTCATCTCTACGACATTTCCGCGAGTGAAGACAAGAATGCTGAGGAAAGGGCACGTCGCGAGTTCGATGCGCTTCAGAGGCTTCAATTGCATCCGTGGGCTCCCCGGATACTAGATTCGTATCAGGACGCTCCCGGCTATCAAGGGGAATTGTATTTTTTCACCGTTATAGACCCAGCGGCGCCCACGCTGGAAGAACGCTCCAGCGACACTCTCTGGGACCCGATTTCGAGGGTCGCGTTTGCTAGGGCCACCGTTCAAGCCCTCATGGAACTGCATAGTGCAAAAACTGGACATGAGGCGATGCTGCACCGAAATCTCACTCCGGCAACGATTCTAGTAAAGTTCGACAACTCTCCGATTCTGACAGGATTTGAGAGGGCGAAAATCTCGTCAGATGCGAGCGTTGCTTCGGCTAATTTTGTCTCTGGAACGTTCGATAAATACTTCGCACCAGAAATCCGGCAGTTAGGCAGTGCAGTTGCTGATCAGCGCTCCGATGTCTATTCAGTTTGCGTTTGCCTCAACCAACTATTTGTGTCGGCGACAGATGCTTTAAGCGCAAAAGCTCACGAATTACTTTCTAAAGGAATTGTCGAGAACCCATCCGCGAGATTAACTCTCCAGGCCCTCGACACTGGCTTGTCGGAACAACTAGGACAGTCTCCTCCACCAGTCGAAGTACCGCCTGCACGGTTTTGGACGGAGGACCAGATCGTCAGGTTCAGGGATCGCGATTATAGAATCGTCAGCCGACTCGGCGCCGGCGGAATTGGAATAACGTTCAAAGTCACGGAAATCGACCATGCTACGAAAGAGGATCTTGGTACGTACGTGGCGAAAGTCGGTCACTCCGAGGAGAACGGTCGCAGAGTTCTGCGTTCATACAGCATGGCCCGGTCACACCTCGGACGGCATCCTGCCTTGTCCGCGATTTTCGAAGTTGCCCGCGAATGGGAAGTAAATCGCATGCTCGCACTGATGACTTGGATAGAAGGCACGCCCCTTAAAGAGTTTATGGGAGTATTTTCCCTTCTAGCCGAAGAACAGCAGGAGATTTCGCCCGAGGCACTAGCGCTCAGATGGATCCGAATGGTGTGCGGCGGACTTGAAGTTCTTCATCGCAACAATCTCATTCATGGTGATGTGAGCCCACGGAACATGATCGTTTCTGGTTGCGATCTTGTTCTCACAGATTACGACTTTGTTCAGAAAATCGGCGAGCCGATCAAGTGTCCTGCGACCATTCTCTATTGCTCACCCTCGTACGAAGTGCAATCTAGTGCTTCACCCTCAGACGATATTTACGCGCTGGCTGCGAGTTTCTTTCATGTGCTATTTGACCGTGAACCCTTCTTACACAACGGAGTCTTAGATAAGAAAAATGGCCTGAGCTGGCAGGGCGTTGATCGGGAAAGCTATCCAGTATTGTCCCGCTTCATGGATAAGGCCATCAACCCAGACCGTAGTCTCCGTTTCTCGTCTATTTCAGAATGTCTGTCCTCTCTGCAGACGGAAACAAATATCGGCGAAGCCTCCGCCTCGACTGTCCCTCCGGCGCCAATCTCACGAGTAACTGCAATTGACGCACCAATTATCGCAGCACCCTCAGCAGAACTCGCACCTCAACGCATCAATTGGTTGCTCTCGGTGTTGCAATCGTACCCCGGATCCGTTTGGGGTAACCAAGAGACTCGGGGACTCGATACTGCTTTTTCTGCTCAGACGTACGTTCCCACCAACCTCGAAGAGTCAATATACCGAGATGTGTTGGGAAGACGAGTTAGGCTCGTCATTCTTTGCGGAAATGCCGGTGATGGCAAGACCGCGCTTCTTCAGCACCTCGGTGCTAGATTCGGATTGGGTGGGCACATCTCAGCAGAACGAGTGTTGACCGGGAAGACTACCGACGGGTTGGAGATCAAGATAAACCTTGATGGGTCCGCTGCGTGGAAAGGGAAATCGGCCGATGAGTTGCTAGACGATTTCTTCGAGCCATTTCTCCAGGGTGCGCCGACTGGTGATGTTGCCCACCTGCTCGCGATAAATGATGGTCGACTGCTGGAATGGATTGGATCTAGTTCGATAGTTCACGACGCTCCACTCGCGCAAGAGCTTTACGACCAGCTAAACGGGGAGCATGCAGAAGATTCGTATATACGGTTTATAAGCCTGAACGAACGCTCACTGGTTGGTGGTATCAATGAAAGCCTGAAAGCAATCGACACAGTATTTCTTGATAGCCTCGTGGATCAACTGTATGGAGGCGAACAGGCAACTGATATATGGACGCCGTGTGCACGTTGTACAGCAAAAGATCGTTGCGAAATTGTTCGGGCAACACAGATTTTCGGTCCAGCACAGATCCCAGGAGCGGTGCGGGAAGACATTAGGACGCGTGCTCGCAGGCGTCTGTTTGAAGCTTTGCAGGCGGTACACCTAAGAGGCGAAACCCATGTGAGCATGAGGGATTTACGCGCATCGCTTGTCTATGTTCTCTTCGGTACAGATTACTGCGACGACTATCATCTTGATGATGCAGTACGTGGATCGCCATACTGGGACAGAGCATTCTCCGCCGACTCACCTGGACGTCAAGGAGAAGTACTTCGTGAGCTCACGTTATTCGATCCCGCGGTAGAGGCTCACCCGCAGATCGACCGGTATCTGGTGAGCAAACCAGTCATCGACACCTCGAAAAGTGCGCCTCATTATCCATACCTTGGCATCGAGTCCGCACGAAGGAGAGCATACTTCGAGTGGAGTGAGAGCGATCTCGAACAGGTCGCCAATGATAAGGACGCGCTTGATCTCGCGCGCGGTCGGCATCTGCGTGAATTTCAAAATGTAGCTTTGAACCCTGACACATCTGAGTTGTGCTCGCGAATCTGCGCCGGCATCTCAAGGCTAGAAGACTTACCAAGGCAGGCACTTGAGCGTCAGGGGGTTGTACCTCTTCGCATCACACCCCGCACGCCAACAGAGACAGCCTTCTGGGTCGAGAAGCCTCTCTCACATTTCTCGTTGTTGGCGGAATTACCGGCAGCTATTGACGGGGTTGACCGACTCCATCGTAGTGTCTCTCTTGTCTACCGCTATCGAAATGGGAGCGCAGAGACCCTTCATATGGGAGCAGAACTTTTTCACCTTCTCTTAGAACTGAGTGATGGATATCAGCTCGGAGATATTTCCACAGATGACACCTTCGCGCAGCTCTCGATTTTTGTTCAGCGACTCGCTCGCGAAGATGAACGCAAAATATTGGCGTGGAATCCTATGCAGGACGATGACATTTTCCATTTGTCAGCTGCACTTGTCGAGCATGACGACGGGCTTCAACAACGTATGGTGATCTCGCGAGACACAGGAGCCTCGATTTGAAAAACACAGCAACGACGGCGCGCTCAATTGTGGATCAGCTTTTCGGCCGGGATATGACCCGAGAAATCTGGACTGGGAACTACGACAAAGTCCTACCGCTCAGCATTCAGGATTTCGATTTAACAGCTGTGCTACCGGCTGTTTTTTATATGTTCAGATTTGGACAAAGACGAGGGAAAGGGAAGTTTCTGGAAACCTTTGCGTCTCCCGAAGAGAGCAACGCACGGGAACGCAAGAAAAGCGCGAATATCGTACGGATTTCTGATCGACTGACTCAAGGTTCTGCGTTTGCGGGATTTCAAAACGAGGTGGCTCGGGCGATCCTGGGAGATATGCTGCTGTGCTTCTGCTTGGAAAATGCGAGGCACGCTCTTGGCCGTGAAGAACAAGTACAGAGAGTCGCACCGACACATTACATGTCATCTTGGATCGACTTGCCGGAATCAGTAGGCCATCTCCGATATGTGCCGGAAATGATTGTGGCCACACTTGCAAACCAGAAAGGCGAGTACATACAGCGTAATCAAGACGACGATAAGAAGACGTGGTTTACCGTAGGCAGGGGCTTCCAAGATAACGTATTGCTAAAGGCCTTCGATGCAGGTGTCGTTCCTGGAGAAATACTGGGCAGTCTTACCTCGGATAAATTCGACGAAAATGAGCTCGTTGGCCTAGATCAACTTTTGACTGTGCGGCTTGCGCAGGAACTTGGTGCCGCACCAGACAAATTACGTGGCGTGGAGGGAGAGAAGATCTCGAACCAACGCCCGATTTCACAGAAAGCTGCGCGGGAATTTTCGGAAGACATGCGCAGATTTGTAAGAGCGTTTGCTGCTGTCATACCTCGTCATGCATTCGTCGAGACTCTGGAATCGTGCATCGCTGTCGGGCTGACGACTATTCTGACAAGTGCAGCTGAGATCTTGTTTGAATGGGCGCACTCAGGCCATGTGGTTACAATTTGCGAGCAGAAACCTCCTTCCCTTTTTGTAGACTGCTCAAGCGGTCTGAATCGGCATGTTCGATCAGCGGCGGAACAGTCACTCGACGACTTTATGAGAAGGATCGAAAGTGTCCCAGTTATCCTGATGGTTCTGCGCTTACTAGATAGGGCCGCAAGGTACGATCCTAAAATCAAGTCATTAAAGATTCCTACGAAACCAGACGCGATCGAGTGGCTTAACCTCCTCGGCGATCTTCTCTACGAGAGGCGTCCAGAGGCCAAGATGGTCTTGTACGACCTTGAACGAAAGGCAGCCGAGCTCGCGGAAAAACTTGCGGACGATTATCCGGAGACCGCTCGTTTGCTTAACAATGCAGACAACGCAAAACCAGTTTGGGTATTGGCGGAATGCCTGACTCAGCTTCAAGGCAGAGATAACACGCAATCTAATCTCGTCAAGTGCTTAGACGCCTCCCTCCTCATGCAGAGGCCAAACGGCCTTGCTTCAAAGCGGACAGTTACAAGGAATGACTCCGAGCTATCAACGCGCAAACGAAGGGAACTTAGGTCTCTAGTATTTACGGATTCCGTACTTGATTATCTAGTGCACCTGCACACACTGAATGGAGGTAATCGAGGCAGTATCCGTTCGTTGTCCTTTAGGGACTTCCTTCGTATCCTCCGAGTACGGTACGGATTTTTTATCGACGAAGCTCCGCGAGGAATGACAATCTCGAATGAACTACTCCAAGCTAATCGGATATCGATGGAACGACGGCTCAGGGATTTGGGATTGCTCGTAGGGGTAAACGATGCGGAGTCTATGAAACGGCTCCGTCCCAGATTCACGCCAGCGAGCGAGGCCGCGCATGCAACTGCTTGAGTCCCACTCTCGATTATTGTCGACAGCATTGGACAAGATTCTTGGTGAACCGATCACCGGGGCTGTTGCGTTCATCCGTTGCTTAACACCAGATATAGTTCACGCTCTCGTAGATTCCGCCGCTTTCAACCCTAGTTCCTGGATTGTATGGTGTGTCGCAGATTCCAACGAGGTCTACCATCGGACCATTACTGCTGACCGCGCAGTCGAGCTACGCGAAGAGAAGGGACCGGCGGTTCTGCTGTTGGTGGACACTATTCGCGCAGGCGCCGGCATGGACGGAATCTACAGTGCTGCTCGCGAAATCGATGAGATAACACTCTTCAAGGAAGCGATCCCTCTTGCCGAGCGCGAAGTGAAAACACAACTCGGCGTTTCGGAAAGGCGATATTGCCAAGCGGCGATCAAGCGAGCCCGCGGAACAGGACGCCGTTTCAGCATATCTATTAATCCGGCCAGAAGTATGTAGACACTGGCGAGCTAGAACGCTGCGTACTGAGTATGAGGTGTAAGGAAGAACATGCGGACCATCCATGGCGATTTCTGTAGGTGTTGCAGGCGAGTCCGAACG
>Ga0307375_10002452_pt1 | contig 18999 bp, 16 predicted proteins | sample TR1MG_FD_202531 | JGI IMG/M metagenome (GOLD analysis project Ga0307375, IMG submission 202531) | Soil microbial communities from Risofladan, Vaasa, Finland - TR-1 | ecosystem: Environmental > Terrestrial > Soil > Coastal area > Acid sulfate soil | place: Finland: Risofladan, Vaasa | collected...
CGCCACGATCGCCGCGGTCTGCGCGGTCGAGATGCCGGCGAAAGGCCATCTTTACTGGCCCGAGCTGGACGTGGATCTGGAATTGGAGAGCATCCGCCGGCCGGAGGACTTCCCCCTCGTCGCGAAATAGGCCCCCTGGCGGAGCCGAAAATCAGTATACTGAATATCGGCTCGCGCCGGCCGGGCGTCCGGCGAACATGCCGCCGATCCGCGCGATCCGAACAACATAACCGGACAGGGAGGATTTCCGCATGGACGATTTCGTCTTCCACAACACCACCAAGATCATTTTCGGCCGGGGGGCCGAGACTCAGGTCGGGGCCGAGGCGAAGGCTTTTGCGTCGAAGGTGCTGATCCACTACGGCGGGGGCAGCGCGAAGAAGTCGGGCCTATTCGACAGGGTCGCCGCCTCGCTCAAGGCCGCGGGCGTTTCCTATGTCGAGTTAGGCGGCGTGGCGCCCAACCCGCGGCTCAGCCTCGTCCGCCAGGGCATCGAGCTCTGCCGCAAGGAGAAGGTCGGTCTCGTCCTGGCCATAGGCGGCGGCAGCGCCATCGACTCGGCCAAGGCCATAGCGATGGGCGTGCCCTACCCGGGCGATGTCTGGGACTTCTTCACGGGCGCGGCCGTGCCCGCGGAGGCCCTGCCCGTCGGTACGGTGCTCACCATCCCCGCGGCGGGCAGCGAGGCGAGCACGGGCTGCGTCATCACGAAGGAGGAGGGCCTTTTCAAGCGGGCCGTCAACTCCGAGCTCATCTATCCGCGCTTCTCGGCCCTCAACCCCGAGCTGGCCTTCACCCTGCCGAAGGCCCAGGTCGCGAACGGGGCGGCCGACATCATGTCCCACCTCTTCGAGCGCTACTTCACCAACTCCCGGCCGGTGGAGCTCACCGACCGCCTGATCGAGGCCACCCTGCGCACCGTGATCGACGCGGCGCCTCGGGTCCTCGCCAAGAGCGACGACTACGACGCCTGGGCCGAGCTCATGTGGGCGGGCACGATAGCGCACAACAACCTGCTCAACACCGGCCGCGTGGGCGACTGGGGCTCGCACGACATCGAGCACGAGCTCTCGGCCGCCTACGACATCGCGCACGGCGCCGGGCTCGCGGTGATTTTCCCCGCCTGGATGAAGTACACGTACAAGCACGACGTCGCCCGCTTCGCCCAGATCGCGGCCCGGGTCTGGGGCGTGGACAACGCCTACATGGACCAGGAGCGCGCCGCCCTGACCGGGATCGAGAGGCTCGAAGGCTTCTGGCAGTACATCGGCCTCAAGGTGCGGCTCTCGGGCCTGGGCATCGGGGCCGAGCGCATTCCCGAGATGGCCGACAAGCTGACGAACAAGGGCACGACCACCGTGGGCAACTTCATCAAGGTGGGCAGGAAAGAGGCCGAAGCCATCTACCGCCTGGCGCTCTAGCGGAGGCTTCTCCATGCTTCGAGCGGTGCCGCAGCCCGCGGGGTCCCGGGTCCTGCCGTGAGCCGGGCCTTCGTGGACGAGGATGCCTCGGCTTCGAACGAGGCCGAGGCGCCCGAGCTCAAGATTCCCATCCCTCCCGGATCGCGGAACTATCTCACGGCCCAAGGGGCCGAGGCGCTGAGCCGCGAGCTCCACGAGCTCACGGCGGTCCAGCGGCCCCGGCTCCAGGCCGAGCTGGCCGCCGCGACTGCCGCGGGGAAGACCGCCGACCCCGACGATATAGCGGCCATCCGCAAGCGCCTGGGCGAGATCGACCGCCGCATAGCCTACCTCGACGCGATGGCCGGACTGGCCGAGCTCGTCCCCCTCCCCCCGCCGGAGGGCAGGGACAGGGTCAAGTTCGGCGCGGCCGTCCGCGTCCGCGACCCGCGCGGCGTGGAGACGGAGTACCGGATCGTCGGCGTGGACGAGGCCGACCCCGGCCGCGGCCTCCTGGGCTGGCCCTCGCCCGTGGCGCGCGCCCTCATCGGCAAGCGAGTCGGGGAACTCGCCCTCGTAAGGCTCCCGGAGGGCGAACTGACCCTGACGGTCGTCGCCATAGACTACCGCTAGGAGGCGGCTTCCCGGTGGGCGGCCTTGCGGTCCTGCACGGCGAGAATGCTCTTCCTGATCCGTATGGAAAGCGGCGTCACCTCGACCATCTCGTCGTCGCGGATGAACTGGATGGCCCGCTCGAGGGTCATGGCCTGGATGGGCGTGAGGGTCAGGGCCTCGTCCTTGAGCACCGAGCGCATGTTCGAGAGCTTCTTGGGCTTGGACGGATTGACGTTGAGGTCGGTGTCGAGGTTGTGCTCGCCGACGACCATGCCCTCGTAGACGGGATCTCCCGGCACGATGAAGAGCCGGCCGCGCGGCTCCATGTGGTAGAGCGCGTAGGTGACGGCGGTGCCGCTGCGGTCGGACACCAGGGAGCCCGTGAAGCGGTCGATGAAGTCGCCGCGGTACTCCTCGTAGCCCGAGAGGTAGGAGTTGAGCATGCCCGTGCCCTTGGTGTCGGTGAGGAAGAGGTCGCGGTAGCCTATGAGGGCGCGGGAGGGCACCGAGAACTCGAGCCTGACGCGGCCGCCCGAGTGGGCGAGGTAGGCGAGCATCCTGCCCTTGCGGCCCGAGAGCCGCTCGGTGACGATGCCGGCGAAGGCTTCGTTGCAGTCGACGAAGAGGTGCTCGATCGGCTCGAGCCTCTTGCCGCCCTCGTGGCGGTAGATCACCTCGGGCCTGCCCACGCAGAGCTCGAAGCCCTCGCGCCTGAGCATCTCGATGAGGATGACGAGCTGGAACTCGCCCCGGCCCTTGACCCGGTACTGCCCGGCTACGCCCGACTCCTCCACCTGGATGGACACGTTCTTGAGCGTCTCCTTCCTCAGGCGCTCGAGGAGCTTGCTCGTGGTGACCTGGCTGCCCTCCCGTCCCGACATGGGGGAGGTGTTGACCGTGAAGCGCATCGAGATGGTGGGCTCGTCGACGATGATCCGCTTGAGGGCCTTGGGGCTCTCGCTCGTGCAGATGGTGTCGCCGATGTGGACATCGTCGATGCCCGACAGCACGACGATGTCGCCCGGCTCCGCCCCGGCGCTTTCGACGAGCCTCGGGCCGACGTAGGCCTGGAGCTTGGACACGTTGAGCGGCTTCTGGGCGCCCTCCTCGCCTATGCACACGAGGTTGTCCTTGGAGCGGACCGAGCCGTTCATCACCTTGCCTATGGCCTGGCGCCCGAAGTAGTCGGAGTAGGAGAGGTCGGACACGAGCATCTGGAAGGGCTCGGCCGAGGAATAGGCCGGCGGCGCGATGCGCGACACGATGGTGTCGAACAGGAGGTCGAGGTTCCCGCCCTCCTCCTCCACGCTCGCCTGGGCGATGCCCGCGCGGCCTATGGCGTAGACCACGGGGAAGTCGAGCTGCTCCTCGGTGGCCCCGAGGTCGATGAAGAGGCCGATGATCTCGCTCAGGACCTCGTCGGGCCGGGCGTCGGGCCGGTCGATCTTGTTGACGACGACGACGATGGACAGGCCGCCCTCGAGGGCCTTGTTGAGGACGAACCTCGTCTGGGGCAGGGGCCCCTCCGAGGCGTCCACGAGGAGGATGGCCCCGTCGACCATGGAGAGGGCGCGCTCCACCTCGCCGCCGAAGTCGGCGTGCCCGGGCGTGTCGAGGATGTTGATCTTGACGCCCTTCCAGATGACCGAGCAGTTCTTGGCGGCGATGGTGATGCCGCGCTCCCGTTCCAGGTCCATGCTGTCCATGAGGCGCTCCCGGGTTTCCTGGCCCTCCCGGAAGACGCCGCTCTGGCGGAACATGGCGTCGACCAGGGTGGTCTTGCCGTGGTCGACGTGGGCGATGATGGCGATATTCCTGATGCCTTGGTTGGCCGAGTCTTTGACTGTCATGCTCTGGTGTTTCCCGGATTTCTGTACGAGGAAGGATGGACTATCATAGGCGCCGCGGGGAAAAGATTCTAGCCCGCCCGGAATGCGCCTCGCCGGGGCTATTCGTTATAATCGAGGCATCGGGTATTCTGGAATCTCGAACCCAAAGGAGACATGATGAGCACGACCGACTACGACAAGCTTCTCGCGACCATCGAAGCGCAGGAGCGCGAGCTTCAATTCGACAGTTTCTCCAACGACGATGCCTGGAGCCTGGGCTCGGCCCTGGTCGAGAAGGCGCGCTCGCGCCACCTGGCCATCACCATCGACATCTGCCGCGGAGCGCAGCAGCTCTTCCACTACGCCTTCTCCGGCACCAGCGCCGACAACGACCAGTGGGTGATCCGCAAGAACCGCGTGGTCGCCCGCTTCGGGCGGAGCTCCTTCGCGGTGGGCAGGGCCCTCGCGAAGGACGGCACCACCATGGAGGCGAAGCATTACCTGAGTTCGGTGGACTACGCCTCCCACGGCGGGGCCTTTCCCCTCACCCTGAAGGGCACGGGTCCGGTGGGCACGGTCACGGTGTCGGGCCTCCCCCAGGAGGAGGACCACGCCCTCGTGGTGGAGACTATCCGCGAGTTCCTGGCCTCGCGGCGCCAGGGATAGGGGAGAGAGGGAGAAAGAGGAAAGAGTGGCGCGGAGGCGCAAAGGCTCGCCGCGCAGCACCGGCACATTGTTACTATTTAATCACTTAAATTATCGTTCCTTCGACAAGATGACCGGGAATGAACCGAAGGAAACGTTGGCATCATGGGAAGCCTCTTAAAATGCCGTCACTCATTTCCTCAGCGAACTTTGCGTTTGATCCCAGCCCTCTCCGATTCCCCTTTCTTTTCTTCCCTTCGCGCCTTCGCGCCTTTCCGAATCGTCTCGGGCTCGGCGCCTGCGGGCTCAGCGCCTGCGGGCTCAGCGCCTGCGGGCTCGGCAACGGGAATTTTCGCGAACAGCCTGTCCAGGAGCCCGACGAGCATGCCGCGCTTGATCAGGAAGGCGAGCGCGGCGGTGATCACGATGCTGAAGAGCACCACGTCGTAGGCGTAGTCGCGGATGAGCCCGGCGCCCGCCATGCCCGCGGCGAGCGGCAGCCCGGCCAGGACCGCGGTGGCGAGCCCCTTGGGCGCCATGACCGCGACGAGTTCCAGGTCGCGTCGGGGTACGCCGGAAGCCGGGCGGACGACGCTGAACGCGACGCGCAGGATGTAGATGGCGAGCGTCAGGGCCAGGCCGATGAGGACCGCCACCCAGCCCGAGAAGCGTATGGAAATGCCCAGGTACAGGAAGAAGAAGGTGCGGATGATGAAGATGATCTCCCCGAAGAAAGCCATCTCGCTCGATGAGATCCTGGTGTCGGGCATCTTCATCTTGATGCCCATGCGCTGGACGATGCCGAAGGGCTTGTTGGCGAGGCCCAGGCCGAAGGCGAGGGCGGCGATCGCTCCCGAGAAGCCGAGGAACTGCGAGAAGCCGTAGACGATGAAGAGGAAGGCGAAGGTGGACAGCATGGTGTTGGGGAAGCGCCGGACGAATTTGAGCAGCCTGAGCCAGATGTAGCTGCCGACGAGCCCGATGAAGGCCGCGAACACGAGGGCGGAGAGCATCGAGCCGAGCATGCGCCCGAAGGCTATGCCGCCCGAGCCCTTGTCGGAGATGAGGGTGAAGACGAGGATGACGCTGAACACGTCGGTGAGCGAGGATTCGATCACCAGGATGTCGGAGGTCTCGCGCGAAAGGCCGAGGCCCTTGGCTATGGGCAGGACCACGGCCGGGGAGATGCTCGCGAGGATGCAGCCGAAGGTGACGGCGCTCAGGACGGGCAGGGCCAGGACGAACACGCCGACGGCCACCGCGACCGCGACGCTGCCGACGAAGGTGACCAGGAAGAGCGGGAGGGCGCGCCTGAGGGTCGAGCGGATCGATCCTATCTCGAGGGTCATGCCTCCCTCGAAGAGGATGAGGACGAGGGCGATGTCGCTCATGACGGCGCCCGACTTGCCGAAGTCGGCGGGCGAGACCAGGCCCAGGACGGGTCCGACGGCGATGCCGATGACCATGAGCAGGAGCACGTCCGGGACGGCCTTCTTCTCGAAGAGGAGCGAGAAGCCGTGCGCGAGGAAGAAGAGGATGCCGACGACCAGTATGGCCGCGCTCATCGGGCCTCCTTCCCCGCGCGGGACTCGCCGGCGAGGGCCGCGCCGTAGCTCTTCTCGTCGATGGGGTAGCGGTCGATGAGGAACATCGCGCCGAGGAGGAAGACCGCGGGGATCGGCCCTATGAGGAGGCGGATCGCCAGCTGGGAAGCCGGAGCCTGGGCCACGTTCGGCACGAAGCCGCCGAAGGAGAGCACGAGGCCGGAGGCGAACATGGCCACGGCCGAGCCGATCTTGGAGGTCAGGAGCCACATGCCGTAGAAGGCGCCTTCCTTGCGGGTTCCCGTGCGCGCCGCGTCGAGCTCGATCGTGTCCGGCACCATGGAATAGGGCGCGACGTAGCCGAAGCCCACGCCGATGCCGGCGTAGACCATCATGCCGATGAAGAACCAGGGTCCGAGCGCCTGGCCCAGGAAGAAAAGCACGAGGCTCGCGCTGCCGAGGACGAAGAAGCAGATCTGGTAGGTCCGCTTCTTCCCGATGCGCTTGGACACGATGACCGAAACGGGAATGAAGACCATGGCGGTGACGAGGAGGATGAGCATGGCGAGGGCGGTGAGGTCCTCGCGGGCGTAGATGTACTGGAAGTAGTAGGCGATGATGCCCTGCAGGAAGGTGAGGCCGATGAGGTTGAGGGCGTAGGTGACGAGCACGATGAGGTAGGGCTTGTTCCTGAACACCGAGAGATAGGTCCGGAGGAACTCGCCTTGCCGGCCTCGCGTCGCGGCCGCCTCGGCAGCGGGCGGGGCCGCGGGCGGGGCCGCGGGCGGGGCCGCGGGCGGGGCCGCGGGCTCCTGGGCGCGCGCGGGCTCGCGCACGGAAAAGGCGGTCGTCATCGCGGTGACGAGCATGACCGCCCCGAAGACGAGGCCCATCATCGAGAAGCCGAGGCTCTTGTCCGCGCCCTCCACGCCCCCGAAGGCGGCCAGGAGGGGCGGCACGGAGGCCGCGCCGAGCAGGGTGCCCACGACGGCGAACATGAAGCGGAAGCCGTTGAGGCTCGAGCGCTCGTGGTAGTCCTGGGTGAGCTCGGGCGTGAGCGAGGAATAGGGAATGTTGACGATCGAGTAGATCACGTTGAGGGCGATGAAGGAGAGGGCCGCCCAGGCGGTGAGCAGGAGGGGGCTCTGGATATGGGGATTCGTGAAGAACCACCACATGGCGAAGGCGAGGGGAATGGAGCCTAGGAAGATATAGGGCCGCCGCCGGCCCCAGCGGGTGCGCGTCCGGTCGGAGAGGTAGCCGAGGACGGGGTCCCAGAGGGCGTCGACGAGCTTGCCCGCCATGATGACCGTGCCCGCCACGGCCGCCGCTATGCCCACGGTGTCGGTGAGGTACTTGAGCGCCCAGAAGCCCAGGGCAGTGAAGAAAAGATTGCCGCCCAGATCGCAGACGCCGAATCCCAGCTTGGTGCCCAGGGAAAGCCGGCCGGCATGATCCGTGGTTCTAGTCATCGGGGAACTCCTCTATGCTGTTCAGGAAGATGCGGGACAGATCGGCCATGGCGCCTTCGATCGCCGCCCTCGGGTCCTTTCGGTAGTGCGGGAGGCGGGCCCCCAGGTCCAGGCCGTCGCCGATGAAGACGGACGCCTTCTTGCGCAGGATCGAGGGGCGCGTGCCTATGTCGCCGCCGACGAGGCGCTGGGCGAGGTCCGCGAGGCTGTAGGCCGACTCGACGAGGCGGCCGAAAGAGGGATCGCCGTCGCCCGAGCGGCCTTCGAGATAGCCGGAGTCGAGATAGTGGCCCAGGTCGACGAGCTCCATGTGGCGCATGGCGTACCAGGCCTCCCCCGCGCGGCGGTCGGCCAGGAGGCGGCCCAGCGGCGAGAGGGAATCCGGATCCTTCTCCGGATAGATCCGGTCCCAGGCCTCCTGGCGGATGCGATAGACGCGCGATATGCGATCGCCGTCGGGGCGGAGACCGAGGATGCCCTCTCCCTTGGCGAGCGCCGCCTCGAGGAGGGCGGCATGCCGCTCGTTCCGGCCGACGCGCTCGGTCGAGGGAGGGATGCCGTAGTAGGATTCCGCGTGTGCGATCAGGGCCGAATCGAGCGCGACGAGCCGGTCCTTGAGCGCCCTTCGGCGCTCCTTCCGGTCCCGGGGCCGGGCCGACGGCGAGCGCGCCCTCCGAGGCTCGGCGGCGGAGGGTCGGGCCATTCCGCACGCCTTCTCCACCTTCGCGACGAGGGCTTCGACATCGCCTATCCCATTTTCGTCGAAGCGGTAGTGCACCGAGATCGGGAGCACGACGACCGGCAGGCTCCGGCCCGCGCGCTCGAGTTCCTCCGCGCACCAGAAGGCCAGCCGGGCGGTGCCGGACTCGATGCGCGGGAGGGTTTCGGCGCGGTAGGAGATCTGCCCCTCGGGGGCGAGCGCGATCGGACAGTCGCCTTCCCGCAGGACTCCCCTGATGCGCTTCAGTCCCGCGCCGTCGAACTTCACGTGATAGACGGGCAGGGCGCCCGTGCGCGGCAGGATCCAGCGGGTGAGCGCGTCGCTCCACAGCGGCACGGCGTAGTCGTGGAGGAAAAACGCGTGCGGCCGCCGCGGAAGGCGAAGGCCCAGCTTGCGGGCCTCGCGGCCGAGCAGCAGATCGAAGACGAGGCTCAGGAGCTGGGGCTCGTCCCCATAGGGATGGCGGAAAGCCAGGATGAGCCGCGACCTGCCCTCCTGGAAATCCTTGAAGGCGGCGACGAGGCGCTCCGGGTTCTTGAACTCGATCGAGTCCAGCTTGAGCGCTGCCCGGGCGTAGAGCGGCCCGGCCGCCCTCACCAAGGCCGTGGCGAGGAGAGTCCTCCGGGAAGGTGCGACATACGGGCGCGGCTTGGCGCGATCGGCGGGTCGGTAGTGTCCAGGCATCCGGGCTTGTCTCCCTGTTCCGTCTTCGATGAGTCGAGCCCGCACTCTAGCATCGAAGTCCCCGCTGGACAAGTTCGCGCCGAGACGCATTGCGCGCTCTCGGATTGGGCCGAGGCTCGGAGGCGCAGGGCCGAACCCGAGGGCGGCCGCCTAGAGCCCGCCTCCGAGGGTCTGCGCGATGGGCAACCTGGCCGCGCGGCGGGCCGGGATGAGGGAGCCCGCCAGGCTCGCGCCGATGCCGAGGGCCGCGCTCAGGAGGGCGTGCCAGGCGCGGTAGTCCGCGTGGTAGATCTCGCCGAAGGGTATGGGGAAGTCGCGCGGCATGTAGGCGGAGATGTCCACGCCCTTGAGGCCGAGCCAGGCGGCTATCGGGGCCGCGACGAGGAAGCCTCCGGCCACGCCGAGGGCGGCCAGCCAGGTACTTTCGTAGAGGATGAGCCTCCGCACGCCCCTTTGGCGCAGGCCGAGCGCCCTCAGGGTGGCGAGCTCGCGGTGGCGCTCGTGCACGGACATCGACATGGAGTTGAGGATGCCGGCGATGATGAGGGCGAAGAGTATGACGGCGATGACGTAGAAGCTGCCCGTGTCGGCGCGGACGCCCGAGACCGTGGCCTGGGCGAACTGCCGCCAGCCGTAGGCCTCGACCGGGGGATAGGGCTTGCCTTCCGGAGAGGGGGCGGCGCCTGCAGCGGCGCCCGGGGCAGTGCCCGCGGCGGCGCCCGGCGCGGCCAGGCTCGCGGCGAAGGCGCGGGCCGAGTCCTCGACCTCCTGCGTCCTCGGCCCCGCCAGCACGATGCGGGTCACCTCGTCGCCCAGGCCGAGGAGCTCCTGGGCCGAGGCGAGGTCGACGTAGGCGAGAGAGTCGTCCATGGCCCCGTAGCCGAAGGAGAAGACTCCGCGCAGGACGAGCGCCACGCTGTTCACGACGCCGTAGCGGTCGGTCGCGTAGACGAAGATGACCGAGCCGGGAGCGACGCCCAGCTTGCGGGCCATGCCCGCGCCGAGGAGGATGCCCGGGGAGCCGTCGAGGTAGGAGCCTCGGACGATCTTGCGGCTCAGGACCGTCACGCCGGCCTCCGCCGGCGCGTCGATGCCCTGGCCGAGCATCCGCACGCTGCCGCGGGGAGAGGCGATGCGCGCCGCGAAGTCGATGCGGCCGCTCGCGCCCAGGACGCCCGGCAGCCTCAGGATCCGCTCGCGGAGGGCTTGGTAGCCGGGGATGGTCAGGTCGAGGGGAAGGCGCGGCGCCTGGGCCTCGTAGCCCCGGCGGAGCAGCTGGGCGGCCCCGGTCTGGTAGGAGATGACCGCCCGGTAGATGTAGGTCCGGTAGCCCTGGACCCAGCCGAGGCAGATGAACATGATCGCCACGCCCACGCCGATCGCTATCGCGTTGAGGCTGGTGCGGCGGCCGTTGCGGAAGACATTGCGCGCCGCCAGGCCGAATGGATTCATCGTCTCCTCCTATCCGCGCCTGAGCGCGTCGACCAGGGACGCGCGCGCGCCCACGATCGCGGCATAGAGGCTGCCCGCCAGCGCGATGAGCGCGCCCACGCAGACGTCGCGCGCCGTGGCCGCCGCCGAGAGCCCGAAGTACATGACGTCGCCCATGCCGAAGGCGTGGCTCGCCGCGCCGATGGCCAGGCCGTGACGCCGGAGATAAAGCGCGACGGGCAGGGCGAGGGCCGCGCCCAGGAGCGAGCCCGCTATGCCCTGGGCCGCCCCCTCGATGAGGACGAGGGCGAGCTGTGTGCGCCGCTTCATGCCGATGGCCCTGAGGGTGCCGTACTCCCGCTGCTTCTCGAAGACGTTCATGAGAATGGCGTTCGTGATGACCGTGGCCGCCACGACGAGGACGATGACGTTGATGACGTACATGAAGAGGTCCATGAGCTTGATCATCGCGAGCATGCCGCCCTGGAGGACCTGCCAGGTCCGGCCGATGCAGCCGCGCTCGGCCAGGTAGCCTGCCTCCGCGGAGCTCACCGCCCCGGCCTGGCCCGGATCGCGCAGCCGGAGCCAGAGCTCGGGCGCGCCGACCGTCCCGAGGAGATCCGAGGCGTCGGGGGCGTCCACGAAGGCGGTCGTCTCGTCGAAGGCGCTGTCGTCGGTGCTGAAGACGCAGCGCACCGGGAGCTCGCGGTAGGCGGGCGCGCCATCGACGTCCTGGACGAGGAGCACGAGGCTCTTCGCCTCGGGCGCGCCGAGGAGCTCGAGCGTTTTCCGGGAGACCGCGAGGCCGGGCCCCTCGAAGGGGAAGGAGCCGCGAAGGCTGCCCCGGCCGACCTGCGAGAAGAAGACCGTGTCCGGCTCGAAGCCGTAGAGCCTGAGGCCCATGTTCTTCGGACCGGCCAGGAGGAGGCCTTCGAGCGGGGCGACCGCCTCGACCCGCGCGACGCGGGGGTCGGCGCGAAGGTGGGCGGCTATCGCCGCGGCGTCGGCCATGTAGTCGACCGGAGCGAGGGGATCCAGGGCCTCGAGCCTGGACTTGCGCTCCACGAGGATGTGGGCGGTCTCCTGGAGGATCTTCCGGTCCATGCGCTCCCGCATGCCCAGGACCCAGCCGGAGAAGAATTCCATGACGAAGACCGAGAGCGCGATCGCCAGCACGATGAGGGCGGTCCGCCGGGGTCGGCGGAGCGTCGAGAGCACGGCCATCTTGAGGAGCATCAGGAACCTCCCTCCTCGATCTCGCCGTCGCGCAAACGGACCACGCGGCGGGCGAAGCGCATGACGCGGGGGTCGTGGGTGGAGAAGATGAAGGTGACGCCCGCGCGCTCGTTGAGTTCGCGCATCGCCTGGAGGATGCCCTCGCCCGTGGCGCCGTCGAGGTTGGCGGTCGGCTCGTCCGCGATGACGAGGCGGGGCTCGTTGGCCAGGGCCCGCGCGATGGCGACCCGCTGGCGCTGTCCGCCCGAGAGCTCGTCGGGCTTGTGGGCCGCGTAGTCCGAGAGCCCCACGAGCTCCAAGAGCTCCTCGACCTTCGGCCGGCGCGCGGAGCGCGGCATGCGGGAGAGCATCATGGGAATCTCGATGTTCTCGGCCACGCTGAGCACCGGCACGAGGTTGAAGCTCTGGAAGACGAAGCCGATCTTCCGGAGCCGGAGCTCGGCCTCTCCGTCGTCCCCGAGCTCCGCGACCGGCGCGCCCTCGAACTCGAGACTGCCCGAGCTCGGCCGATCGATGCAGCCGATGAGGTTGAGCATCGTGGTCTTGCCGCAGCCCGAGGGCCCCACGATGGAGGTGAACTCGCCCTCCTCGATCGAAAGGCTCACGTTCCTGAGCGCGCGGATCGTGGTGCGCCCGAGGGCGTAGTCCTTGACGATGTTCTCCAAGCGTACGAGGGTCATGCCTGCCTCCTTAGAAAGAGAAATCCACCCCGACGCGGAGGTCGAGGGCCGGGATCGCCTCGGCGGCCGCGAGGCCGTCGAACTCGCCGCCGCTCTCGCCGGCGACGCCCTGGACGCGGAGAAAGAGGGTCGCGTCGCCGATATAGAATTCGAGCTTCGCCTCCCCGCTGACGCTTCCCCAGGGCAGGGCGATGTCGGCCGCCGCCGAGGCCGAGAACGCGTCGGTCTTCTCGGCGTAGATCGAGAGCTCGGCGTAGTGCCTCCCGTAGAAGGGGGCGAAGGGATCGGGCGGCAGGCCCGAGTAGGCGCTCGCCGCGACGAGGCTCGCCACCTCGCCCTGGTCGCGGCCGGGGTAGATGCCGCGGTAGGCGGCCCCGAGCTGCAGCGAGAGCTCGCCCAGCTCGGCGCTCTTGCGGAGCTCGAAGCGGAGCGACTCCGTGGGCTTGCGCCCTCCCGTCCCCTGCGCGAGATCCGCGGGGAAGGAGACCGCGGCCTCGAGCGAGGCGAGGAGGCCGAGGAGGGGGAGCGAGGCGTAGCCGACCGGCCTCAGCTCCCCTCCGCCCCAGCCCGAGGCGTAGAGCCCCAAGGCGCCGTCGAGGGCGCCGGGTGTGTAGCGGGCGAGTATCCCTGCGTCGAGGTCCTCGGCGCCGGAGAAGACGCCGGAGCGGGCCGCCCGGTCGGCCGAGAGGATGGCGATAGCCGAAAGGGCCTGGCTCGGGGTCCACTCGGCGTCGACGCCCCAATACCCTCCCTGGAGGCTCTCCTCGTCGCGGGCGAAGGGATTGGCGGGCGAGCCGTAGGAGCCGATGCCGAAGTTCCGGAGGAGCATCCCGCCCCTGAGCGAGAGCGAGCTAGAGGCCAGGAGACTGGTCTCGGCCTCGCGGACGTCCAGGAGGAGGGCGTTCGCCGCCTCCGAGGGTCCGGAAGCGGGGGAGACGGGGCTCTCGACGGCGGCGTCGAGGGTCAGGTGGAACATGATCGACTGGCCCTGGCCGGAGAGCCGGAGAGTCGACAGGCAGTTCCCCGTGGCGGCCGCCGAGCTCAAGAGCCCGCCCGAGGCTTCGGGATAGGCGAGCTCGCCGAAGGGCGAGATGTCGCCGCTCGCCGAGAAGGGCGCGCCCGCGGCCTGAGCCGAGGCTGCCTGGCCCGGCGCGGACAGGGCCGCGAAGGCCGCCGCGGATAGGGCGAAGGCCAGCGTGGTCCTTACGCTCATCGGACGAGCCAGGCCTGGTTGAACATGGCCGCGGGCAGGTCGTTCCGCTCGCGCAGCTTCGAGACGGTCACGACGCTTTGCTCGCCGGTGCCGTCGGCGGCGGTCATGAGCATGCGCCGCGGCCGGAGCCGCCCGGCCTCCTGGCCGTAGTCGGAGAGCAGCATGGTCTTGAGGAGGAGGCCGCTCTTCGCGAAGTACTCGACCTTGAGCGGGAGGAGATCCCCCTTGCGGAGGTAGAGCCTGATCTCGCCGTAGGGCACGTCGGGACGGAGGGCCTTGCCCGAGACGATCCAGGAATCGGTCGCGCCGAAGTCGGGACAGTCGACGGTCGTCGAGCCGGCGAGGCTCGCCGCGTAGTCGTTGGACCAGGTCGTCTCGCTGACGTCGTTGTTCGAGAAGACGCTGCCCTGGAAGGACTCGCGTGGCGAGAGCCGGATGGTCAGGCGCGAGAGCGAGCGCGGGCTGTACATCCAGAGCGCGCCCTCGGTCTGGAGGAAGCGAGTCCCCCGCGAGCGGGGAGGGGAGAGCATCTCCATGAAGGTGCCCATGTCGGCGCGATGCGCGACCTCGAGCACGAGGCGGGAATCGCCCTGTCCCGGCCTCCGGGTGAGGATGCTCACCGTCATGCTGAAGTTCCGCGGATACATGGCCTCGTCGGCGGCCTTCATGGCCTGGGCCGGGTCCGGGCCCTCGGCCGCGGCGGCGGCGGCGGCGGCCAGGACGAAGGCGGCGAGGGCGGCGGCCAGGCGCGCCCGAGAGCGGTCGTGTCTCATTTCTTCCTCCCTTTGCGAGGGGTCGAGAGGAGGAGTTCCTCCACCGCCCCGAGATAGGCTTCGAATTCCCTCCGCCCCGTCGCGGTCAGGCGGTACACGGTCTGGGCCTTCATGCCGGCGACCTCCTTGCGCTTTTCGAGATAGCCGCCCTCGATGAGCCGCTCGAGGTGGGCGTAGGCCGCCCCGTCGCTGGCCTCGATCCGCCCCTTGATGGTCGTGAAGGTCGCGTATTCGTCGCGGTACAGGAGGGCGGCGATGGCGAGGCGGGACTTCTCGAAGAAGATCCCGTTGAAGCGGGCGAAGGGATCAGCCACGCCGCCGCCTCTCGATCGCCGCAATGTGGAAGCCGCAGGCGGCGTACAGGAGGGCGGCGAACTCGGCCGCGGCGAAGAGGAGAAGGGGGCCCCGAGCCCCGGCGAACTCGAGCAGGAGGCCGACCGCTATCCCGACGAAGGTCTCGAAGTACAACGAAACATAGGAGATTTGCGCGTAGATGATGATGGGCAGCGAGGCTATGAGCAGCCCCAGGCCGGGGCTCAGCGATCCGGAGAGTGAGAGTCGGACGACCACGACGGTCAGGATGACGAGCATGGCGAATCCCGAAAGCATCGCCCCGCCCAGACGGCGGTTGAAGAGGGGGACCGAACCTTTGCTCGCCTTGAGGGCGAAGGATATCCCCTCGACTATCGCGCCGACGATTACCAGGGGAAGCCAGAGCCACAGGAGGGCGTCGCGCGCGCCCAGCGCCAGGCGGAGGTAGAGCGCGTAATGCGCCGCCGCCCCTGCGGCGACCAGGACCGCCCAGGCGAAAAAGGCCCAGGGATAGATGAGGGGCACGTCGCTGCCCTCGGCGAGCATGGCTCTGATCGCGCGGAGGTCTTCCACGCGCTTGTCGAGATCCCGTTCCTTGTCTTCGTCCATCGCATCTCTCCTATCTGCCGCGCATCGCGTCATCCGGCGCGGCGGGTCCGGCCGTCGTTTCGACCGCGGCTAGTGTTTCGACCTCGGCGCCTTCCGAGAGGCACCGCAGCAATTGCCCGAGGCCCAGGGCCCTGTAGGCAAGATAACGGCCTCCGGCTATGCCGATCGCTCCGGCGGGGCAGAAGGCCACGCAGCGATGGCAGAGGCTGCAGCGCTCCCCGCGGACGGGGACGGCGGCTCCGGGCTCCAGGCTCAGCGCGCGCTCGGGGCAGATCCGCACGCAGGTGCCGCAGGCAGTGCAGCGCTCCGGGTCGACCGCGAGGGGAAGCATGCGCTTCCAGCGAGCCACCGCCTTCCTCGAGCGGAACGCGGCCGCCAGCAGCTCGGAGTACAGGGGGATGTCGCGCCATCTCCCCGAGCCTGCGAGGAGGCGGTCGCCGAAGTCCCTGGCCGAGGCCCGCCCGCGCTCGACAAGAGCGACGTCCTTGTCGGGGTCGCTCTTCTTCCGCATGAAGTTGTTCGGCATGAGGATCTCGCGGGCGGCGAGGGTCCGGTAGCCCTTGCGCCTCAGTATCTTCCGGACCGGGCCGAGGATGCCGCCCGAGTAGATGCCGAGCGTGTCGACGAGGAAGCAGGCAGTCCCCGCGGCTTCGGGCAGGGACTCGAGGAATTCCCAGACGAGCGGATGGGTGCCCTGCCCCGCCACCGAGACCACGAAGCCGAGCACCGCCCCGAGGTCGACGCGACCGGGATCGCTCCGCTCCATCGGGCGCATGGCGACCTCGCGGCCGGATGCGCGCAGGCGATCGCGCAGCTCGGAGGCCGCGATCAGCGTGTTGCCCGTGCCCGAGAACCAGTAGAGCTCGAAGCGGGCGCCCTCGGGCACCCCGTCACGGATCCTCATCTCGTCGCCGACCGCCTTCAACTCCGCATTTCGAAGTTACTTTGCATCACAAAGTGACTTCTGTCTCGAAAGTAGAAGGTCTCGAAGGAAATGTCAAGCGGGCGGGACTCTCCCGCCGGTTTTTTTCCGCGAATGCCGAATGATCGTGGTTGACGGATGGCCGCGATGATCGTAAGGTATATGCGAAGCCAAGCTCGCCGCGCTCGATGCGCGGAGCATGGATCAGGTCCCCGCACCCCCGTCGCGAGCGCGGCGGGACCGCCCGAGACCGAGAGGGCCTTCGTCTTCGCTCCCGGCTGTTCCCCGCAGCTAATCCATGGCTTGGCCTGGCGGAACTTTTACCGTCACATCCCGATTCCGGGCTCGTGGAATGCCTCGCGCATTTCAGGGGCGTGCGCGATCCGCAGCCTCCTCGGAGGCTCCGTCCGCCCGTCCGATCAGCCCTCCCGCTGAGGAGAAACATCGTCGTGCGCATACATCTTTATAACATCCACGGGCTCATCCGGGGATCCACGCTCGAGATCGGGAGGGACGCCGACAACGGCGGCCAGACGGTGTACGTGGTGGAGCTCGCCCGCGCGCTCTCGGCTCACGACAAGGTCGAGCACGTGCACGTGTTCACGCGAAGGATCGAGGATCCGGAGCTGGACCCCGTCTATGCGCAGGAGATCGAGACGCTCGGACCCAAGCTCAGCATCCACCGGATCTTCTGCGGCGGCCGCCGCTACCTGCTCAAGGAGAAGCTCTGGCCCCACCTCGAGGAGTTCGCCTCGAACGCCATCGCCCACATCAAGGAGCTGGGGATCCTCCCGGACTGGATCCACTCCCACTACGCCGACGCGGGCTTCGTGGCGGCCCGCGTCTCCCAGTACCTCAACGTGCCCTTCGCCCACACGGGCCACAGCCTGGGACGGCAGAAGCTGGCCGCCCTGCTCCGCTCGGGATTCCCGCGCGAGGAGGTGATGCGGCGCTACTCCTTCCCCGCCCGCTTCGAGGCCGAGGAGAACACGCTCGGGCAGGCGGAGTTCGTCGTGACCTCCACCAGCCAGGAGATCTCGACCTACGAGCCCTACGAGAACTTCGACCGGGGCATCTTCCAGCCCCTGCCGCCGGGCATCGACTTCGACCGCTTCTATCCCTATTTCGAGGACGAGCTCGACACGCCGCACTCGGGCGTCGAGCAGAAGGAGGCGCTGTTCCGGCTCAAGGAGTCCCTGAAGCGCTTCTACCTCCATCCGGAGAAGCCCTTCATCCTGGCCATCGCGCGGGCGGACAAGCGCAAGAACATCCACGGCCTCATCCACGCCTACGGGACCGACCCGGAGCTCCAGGCGGTGGCCAACCTGGCGATCTTCGCGGGGGTGCGGGAGGACATCCAGACCATGCCCGACGGCGAGCGCGAGACCCTCACGGAGATCCTCCTGCTCATGGACAAGTACAACCTCTACGGCAAGCTCGCGATCCCCAAGAAGACGGGCAACAAGATCGAGATACCCGCCCTCTACAGGCTGTGCGCCCTCCAGAAGGGCGTCTACGTGAACGTCTCGCTCCAGGAGAACTTCGGCCTGACGGTCCTGGAGGCCGGGGCTTCCGGCCTGCCCGTGGTAGTCACCAACGCCGGCGGGCCGCCCGAGATACTGCAGCACTGCCGGCACGGCTACGCCGTCGATCCGCTCGACAACGCCGCGATCCAGGGGGCGATCAAGCGGATACTCTACAGCCGCGAGCTGTGGGAGGAGCTGTCGAGCAACGGCCTCAGGCTCGTGCGGGAGAGGTACAGCTGGGGCGCCCACGTCGACCGCTACCTCGAGCTGATCGACGAGAACCTGAACCTGTCGCTGGGGGTCGGCGTCAAGCGAGCCAACCGCCGGCAGTACCCGGCCCGCCTGCGCTCGGCCCAGGCGATCGTCGCGGCCGACATCGACAACACGCTGATCTGCCCCGAGCGGGGCAATCCAGGCCTGGAGCTGCTCAAGGAAAAGCTCGCCTCGCGGCCCGAGCGCGTGGCCTTCGCCCTGGCCACGGGCCGGAACCTCGAGCTCGTCCGGGAGGCGATCGAAGAGTTCGGCCTGCCCGAGCCGGACTTCTGCGTGGCCTCGGTCGGCACGCGCGTGGTCTACGACCTGGCGAGCGGCGAGGAGGACACGGGCTGGCGGGCCTTCATCGGCGGCTACCGCTGGCATCCCGAGCGCATCGAGCTCGCCCTCGCTGCGGTCCCCTGGCTGCGGCGCCAGGGCGAGGAGGCCCAGTCCCCGCTCAAGCTCTCCTATTTCTGCGAGATGGGCGATTTCGACCTCGAGCGGCTCAAGGAGGCGCTCGGCAGGGACTTCTACCACCTCACCCTGGCGTACAGCCACGGCCGCTTCCTGGACATCCTGCCCCGGAGGGCCTCCAAGGGTCGCGCGATCCGCTACGTGGCGAAAAAGCTCGGGGTGCCTTTCCGCCGCGTCCTGACCTTCGGCGACTCGGGGAACGACGCGGACATGCTCCTGCCGCCGCTCAGCGGCACCGTGGTGGGCAACTACAGTCCCGAGCTGGAGCGGCTCAAGGGCATGAAGGGCGTCCGCTTCGCCGAAGGCGCCGCGGCCGCCGGTGTATGGGAAGGCATCGAGAAGAGCGGCCTCGCGTGGTGAGCGCCGAGGCCCGGGAGGGTCCGATAGCATGAGCGAGCTCATGGGCGTCGAGATCGCGGGTCGGCCGCTGGCGAGCTACGCGGCGGCGATCGGCATTTTCCTCTGCGGGATCGGGGCGGCCCAGGTCCTGAAGCTCGCCCTCTTGCGGCGCCGCGGGAGCGAGGCCGCCGGGCCGGAAGGGCTCGCGCGCCGGATCGTCCGCGCTCTCGTCCTGCCCGCCGTCTACCTCGGCTCGCTCTACGCCGCCGTCGCCGTCCTCTCGCCTCCGGGGAAGGCGGGGCGCGTCGTCAACGCCGTC
>Ga0307375_10002453_pt1 | contig 18998 bp, 17 predicted proteins | sample TR1MG_FD_202531 | JGI IMG/M metagenome (GOLD analysis project Ga0307375, IMG submission 202531) | Soil microbial communities from Risofladan, Vaasa, Finland - TR-1 | ecosystem: Environmental > Terrestrial > Soil > Coastal area > Acid sulfate soil | place: Finland: Risofladan, Vaasa | collected...
CAGGCTGCCAACCGCGGCCAGGCTGTGATGGGCCTTGATGAAGGCCTGGCCGGCGCGGGCGAGGCGCTTGGCCGCCTCGGGCTCGGCCTCGATCGAGGCCATGTGCTTGGCGGCGATGGCGATGTCGGGCTCGGCCCAGACCTGGCCGTCATGCTCCGGATATTCGCCGGCCTTCACCGGCACCAGCCGGTAGGGCACGGGGTAGCCGGTATCGCTGTCGAGGAAATCGGCGTTGCCGGAATAGGCGGTGCCAACCACCGGCTTGCCGAGCAGCATGGCCTCGGCGAGACCGAAGCCGAAGCCCTCCGAGCGATGCAGGGAGACGAAGGCGTCGGTCGTGGCGAGGAGACCGTTCATCTCGGCCCGGCTCACCGTGCCCTCGAGCAGATGAATGCGGGGGTCGCCGCCGATCGCTGTCTGCAGCGTCTTCACCACGCCGGCATGGGGGCCGGCATCGAGGGTCTTGATCACGAGGCCGACATTGGCGGGCCCCTCGCGGCCAAAGGCTTGATGGAAGGCCTCGATCACGGCGACCGGATTCTTGCGCGCGACGAAGGAGCAGGGATCGAAGGCGAACATGAACAGGGTCGCGTCGTCCGGCAGGCCGTAGCTGGCGCGGCTGACGGCCGCGATCTCGCCCAGCTCGACCGGAACCGGAACCCGGTACACCGGCACCTCCAGGGTCTCGGCGAAGGCCGAGCGCACGAATTCGGACGGTGCCCAGATCTCCTGGAACTGGCCAAGCGTCTCGGCGAAACGCGGCGGCACCTTGGCCAACTCCCAGAACGGGCGGAGGATGTTGGTGCGGCCGGCGAAGGCGGCGGGCCCGAGCGCGCGGACGGCGATGTCGGCGCCGATGAGGCCGTCGCAGAGCAGATTCACGCGCGCGCCGAGGCGAGAGCTCTCATGCCGCGCCATGCTGCGGTCCTGGAGCCGCGCCGTCGTATATTGGTCGAGGCCGAGGAGGGTGAATGGCACGTCGGCCGCCTGAAGCGCCCGCGCCGTGGCGCGCAAGGCCTCGCCCACGCCCGATTCCGCGCTCGGATGGCCGATACAGGCGACGCCAGGCGCCAGGCGCTCGGGCGCCACGATCTCGGATGTCCTGAGCAGAGGCGGGGTCACGGTGGCGCCATTCCACCCGATCCGGACCAGCGCGGTCACGGCGCGGGCGCGCTGCTCGAGCCCGATTTGCTGGTAGAACGGACGCAGAAGCGGCGCCGAAAACCGCAACAGGCGATAGGCTTGCCGCGCGGCGCTGCGCGCCAGCATCTGTGAAAGCCCCTGCCCCATCTCGCGATCCTCGCCCTCCCCGCTCGCCGCTGCCGGCAGGTTAGAGCGGCCACGGACAAAGTACTAGGTTAAAGCCGGGGCCGGTTCGTCCCCGCGCGCAAGCCTCGCGCGCAAGGCGGCCGCTGCGCCTTTCAGCGTAGCGAATTCGGCGAGGATGACCTTGACGGGGATCGGAGCAAGCAGGCTCCGCATGCGCCCCTTGGCCTCGAAGGCCTGGCGGAAGGCGCCGGTCGAGAGCGCCTGAAGCATCCTCGGGGCGATACCGCCGCCGAGATAAACGCCGCCGCGGGCGCCGAAGACGAGCGCCGCATCGCCGGCGAAGCGGCCGAGCCAGGTGACGAAGGTCTCGAGCGTTTCGACCGCGATGCCGTCGTCGCCAGCCAAGGCTCGGGTCAGCACCTCGCTGGTTGGCAGCGGCTCCGCTGGCTTGCCGTGGGAGGCGGCTATAGCGCCATAGAGACCGGCAAGACCAGGCCCCGATAGCACGCGCTCCACCGATAAATGCTCGCGCCCGGAGCGGAGCCGCATCGTCAGCTCGACCTCGCGCGGGCTTTGCGCGGCGAAGGACATATGTCCGCCCTCGCCTGGCACCGCCACCCAGCCCGATCCCGACCAGACGAGGCCGGCGACGCCGATGCCGGTGCCAGGCCCCAGCACCAGTCTGGTGGCGTGGGGCGCGGGCTCAGCCCCACCGATCTGGTGTAGCTCCTCGCCGCGCAAATAAGGCAGCGACAGCGCCAAGGCCTCGAAATCGTTGAGGAGGAGAAGATGGTCGAGCCCGGTGGCGCGGCGAAGCTCCACCCCGGTGGCGGACCAGGGCGAATTGGTGAAGCTGACCTCCTCGTCCACGACCGGCGCGGCCACGGCCAAGGCGCCGTGCCGCGGCGGCTCCTTCAGACCCTGAAGATAGGCGCAGGCGGCGCCGGCAAGCGTGGGATAATCGGAGCAGAGGAATTGCCTCGTCTGCGTGAGATCGAGGGTCTCAAGGCAGGCCAGAGCAAAGCGGGCATTGGTGCCGCCAATATCGGCCACGAGAGCCCGGGCGGGCTGCTGGCGGCCCCGGCTCATCCTCTGGGCGCTTGGCGATGAAGAACGGCCATATCGGCGGTTGGTAACGCATTTTGTGATCGGCGGCGAGGCTTGCCGGGAGCCACCCCTGCTACTAGGCTTGACCCATGTTGGCACAGCTCCGCACCGGGCTCGGTTTTCGTGTGGCCGTAGCCGCCGCAATCGTCGCCGCGCTGTGCTTCGTGGTCCCGCCAGCGGCGATGGCCTTCGGCCATGGCGACAACACCATGCAATGCCTCGCCCATGCCGAGAGCATGGCTCATGGCAGGCAAGGGAGCGCTGAGCATGAGAAGCACGGCGATCATGCCAAGCTGCCTGGGGCCCAAAGCTGCTGCGGGCTGTTCTGTTTGAGCGCGATCACGCCTGCGTCCCCGTCCGAGGTCGAACTTCTGTTTGTCGCGCCGGTGCTCGCGCTGCCGGCCGAGTTGCGTCTTTCCAGTCGCATCCCCGAGTTTCCCGACCGGCCTCCGATCCTGCCTCTGTCCGTCTAATACCAACTCCCGATGATCATGACCGATAGGCCCAATCGCGCATGCCGATGGACATGATCGTCCACGGCTGATCGACGAGCTTGTTCCAAGCCTCGCAGCAGTGGTCGACGATGTCGTCATAGGATGTGAAGACCCTGTTCGACAGCCAATTGTCTCGCATGAACTGCCAGACGTTTTCCACCGGGTTGAGCTCGGGCGAGCGGGAGGGGAACAGGACGATGGTGATGTTGTCGGGCACGTCGAGCTTGGCCGAGCTGTGCCAGCCGGCTTGATCCATGAGCAGGACGGCGTGGGCGCCTTGTGCAACGGTCAGCGATATCTCGGCCAGATGCATCTCCATGGCGGTGCTGTTGCAGAACGGCATGACAAGGCCGGCGCCCTTGCCCTCTTTGGGACAGATGGCTCCGAAGATGTAGGCCGAGCAGGTGCGCTGGTCGCGGGGGCTGAGAGGCCGGGTGCCGCGCTTGGCCCAGCGACGCGTGATCTTGTTCTTCTGGCCGATGCGAGCCTCGTCCTGGAACCAGACCTCTATCTTGGCGCCTGCAGACTTGCTGCGCGCGATCTGCGCCAGTAGGTCGGCGAAGTTTTTTTAAAAGCCTCGGCGGCGTGCTCGTTGTGGGCGTGATGCCGCGGCCGGGCCGAGAGCTTACGGAAGCCCATCGCCCGCAACTGCCGGCTCAAAGTCTGCTTGGCAACCCTGATGCGGTACTCCTCCCACAGCCACTGCGCCAAGTCGATCAGCCGCCAGCGCACCACCCCATGGATTGCCGGGATCGGGCCGCTCTCGATGATGCGGGCGAGTTCCTGGCGCTGGGCGCCGTTGAGCTTGGGCGCCCGTCCCGGCGCCTTGCCATCAATGAGACCGTCCGGCCCCCTGGCATTGAACCGCAGCACCCAGTCGCGGATTGTCTGCAGTCCAATACCGCCAAGGCGCGCCGCTTGCCCGCGCGAGCCGCCGTCGTAAATTTCGGCAAGCGCCAAAAGGCGCCGGCTTTGGCTCGCGTCCCGCGTCTTCTTCGCCAACCCCCGTAACACCAACGCGTCAAAGTCTTCCCGCAACGCTATTGCAGCAGCCATGGCAAACCTCCTCCGTTTGCCATGTTGAATCAGATCGCCGCCGATTCGTGAATCACCCTCGTGAGTCACACACTCAGGGATTTGGTATAAGAGCTTGCTCGGCGGGATCGGTGTCCCGTCTCCGAGTTTCGGCAACGACAGACGAGGGATGATCCATGCTCTCTCACCTTTGGCTTGGACGGACCGCGCTCCTACGGGCGGGGGGAACGTCACATCGCAGGCGCTGGTTATCTGCCCTGTGCTGGGCACTGTTGCTTGGGCGCGAATGCCTTGCGCTCCCACCAACCGGGTTTTTGGGACCCGATCCAGCAGACCCCTACGTTCCCGTGCCTGCCGTCAGCTATCGCTCGGTGATCGCCCCCTATGTGAGCTTGCGTCCAGCCAAGCCTGGCGATTGGCAGCAGCAGAACCAGCGTGCCGCACCTGAGGGTGAGGCGCCGGCACACCAACATTAGGGACGCGTCATGAAGCCTCTCCTTTCAATCCCAACCGGCTACGCCTTCACCTCGGCGCTCCGCTGCGGCGTGCTAGTCGGCTGCGTCGCCCTGCTCGCGGGCTGCCGGACCTTCTCCCCCGACGGTGGAATGGGCCCGGTTGCCGGTTTCATCGGGGGCACCCTCAACAAGGAATTGGTCGCCGTGCAGACGCCGGAAGACGAGGTCCGGGCGCGCGGCATCGTCGAAGGCTTGCTGAAGAGACCGCTGACGGCGGATGCGGCGGTGCAGGTGGCGCTCCTCAACAATCGAGGTCTCCAGGCCAACTACAATGAACTTGGGATGGCCGAGGCGGTCATGATCGCCAATAGCCGGCCACCGGTGCCCACATTTTCGATCAGCAATGTTTCGACCCCACTCGAGCTCGACATCGAGCACCAAATCGTGGTGGCCATCCTCGGTCTGGTCACCCAGCCAGCGCGCTCCAGGATTGCCGCCGACCGCTTCGCACAGGCGCAGCTCCGAGCCGCATCCGCGACGCTCCGGGTCGCCGCCGAAACGCGACGGGCCTACTACCGTGCGGTGGCGGCCGCTGAGGTCGCTGTCGCTCTGGCTTCGTTCAATTCCGCGGCGGAGAATTCAGCCGAGCTGGCCAAGCAACTCGGTAAAACGGGCGCGCTCAACCAACTCGATCAGGCACGCCAGCAGGTTTTCTACGCCGATCTGACCGCTCAACTTGCGACTGCCAGACAGCAGACGATGGTCGAGCGGGAGCAATTGGTGAGGCTCATGGGGCTATGGGGCCGGGACCTCGACTTCAGGCTCCCAAATGCGCTGCCCCGGTTGCCGCCCAAACCGCAAACCCTGCCCACGATCGAGCAGGACGCGATGGACCATCGGGCCGATCTTCAGATTGCCCGTATCGAGGTCGAAACCCTGGCCAAGTCCTATGGTCTCACGCGCAAGACACATTTCATCAACGTGCTCGACGCATCCGGCATTGCCAAAACGCAGAAGGACAAAGGCTCCGGGCCGGCGGTTGATGGTGGTGGGATTGCCATCGAATTTCAGGTGCCGATTTTCGACTTTGGCCGTCCGCGCGTGAGGGAGGCCGAGCAACGCTACATGCAGGCGGTCAACCTTCTGGCCGAGCAGGCCGTCAACGCGCGCTCGGAGGCGCGAGAGGCCTACCGCTCGTATCGGGCGACGTATGACATTGCCGGCCATTACCGGCGCGAGGTGCTGCCGTTGCGGCAAATCATCTTCGATCAGAGCAAACTCCAAGCCAATGCCATGCTGATCGACGTTTTCTCACTCCTCACCGAGGCCCGCGAACGAATCGCGGCCAACATCAATGGCATCGAGGCCAGACGCAACTTCTGGCTCGCTTCCGCCGATCTCAATGCAGTCATTCTGGGTGGCGGGCACGCCGGGACCCAGACCGAGGGCTCAGTCATGGCCGCCGCAAGCGGCGCGATGGCGGGCCAATAGTCACGAAGGAGAGCATCATGCTGTCACGCCGGAACTTCCTTGGCGGCTCGGCCGTGGCGCTGGTGGGCGCCAATATGGTCAGCGGGCGGGCGCAGGCCGCCGCCATCCCGGAGGCGCCGTCGACCTCTTCCCCCGCCATGCAGCCGCCGATCCCGCCCGCGAGAGGGCAGGACTATCAGCCGGTGGTGACCCTGAACGGCTGGACGCTCCCTTGGCGCATGAATGGCGATTGGAAGGAGTTCCATCTCGTGGCCGAGCCGGTGGTGCGCGAGATCGCACCCGGCATGAAGGCGAATCTCTGGGGCTATAACGGCCAGAGCCCCGGCCCCACCATCGAGGCGGTCGAGGGCGACAAGGTCCGCATTTTCGTCACCAACAAGCTGCCGGAGAAGACGACGGTACATTGGCACGGCATGCTGGTGCCAAACGGAATGGACGGCGTCGGCGGCCTCAACCAGCCGCACATCCCGGTGGGCAAGACCTTCGTCTACGAGTTCGTGATGAAGACGAGCGGCACCTTCATGTACCACCCTCACTCCGACGAGATGGTGCAGATGGCCATGGGCTTGATGGGGATGTTCATCGTGCATCCCAGGGACCCAAACTTCCGGCGCGTCGACCGCGACTTCGTCTTCATCATGAGCGCCTATCGCTTCGACCCAGGCACGGCCTTGCCGAAGGTCGCCGAGATGTTGGACTTCAATATCTGGACCTGGAACGCGCGGGTGTTTCCCGGCATCGACGTCCTCCCGGTTCGGCTCGGCGACAAGGTGCGGGTCAGGATGGGCAATCTCACCATGACCGCCCACCCGATCCACCTGCACGGCTTTCACTTCGCGGTGAGCTGCACCGACGGCGGCTGGGTGCCCGAAAGCGCGCAATGGCCGGAGACGACCATCGATGTGCCGGTCGGAGCGACGCGCGCTTTCGACGTCGTCGCCGACGCCCCTGGCGACTGGGCCTTCCATTGCCACAAATCGCACCACACCATGAACGCCATGGGCCATGACGTCGTGAACCTGATCGGCGCCCCCCAGCGCTCTCTTTCCAGGGCGGTCTCGAGCGTCGCGCCGGGGGTCATGGCCATGGGCACCGACGGCATGGGCATGATGGGCGAGATGCAGATGCCTCTCCCCTTCAACACGCTGCCCATGATGACCGGCTTCGGCCAGTTCGGCCCGATCGAGATGGGCGGCATGTTCACGGTGATGAAGGTGCGCGAGGGGCTTGCGGCCAATGACTACAAAGATCCCGGCCCCTACCGATATCCACCTGGAACGGTTGCGCATGAGGTGAATGTCGCGCAAGCGGGCGAGCCGGCGCGGCAACCTAACGCAAGCGAAGCTCCGGCAATGGATATGCCTGGCATGGACATGCCGGGGATGAAGCCTGGCGGACACCAAGGCCATAACTAGATGCAAGAACCATCAATCATCAGCATCAACTCGCTCACAACTCGAAAGGAAGACCATCATGCGTAACCGCATTTTCATCGCCAGGCTCTGCCTCGGAATTCTTGGTGTGACCGCGCTCGCCAGTGCTCCGCTCAACTTCGCTTTCGCCCATGGCGACCAAAAAATGGAATGCAGCGACACCGCCATGAACGCGATGGACGCGGACGTCCAAGCCATGCCCGAGGGCGAGGCCAAGACGACAGCCATGAAGGAGATGGACATGGCCAAAGAGATGATGGGCAACAAGGACATGAAGGGCTGCGAAGGCCACATGCATAACGCCATGGAGGCGACCGAGGAATAGAAGCGACCAAGATCGGTCTCGCGAGGGCAAGCATGTCTGATTTAGCAAGCACCAGGGCCGCAAGACCTTGGCTGGCCACGCTTTCCGTAGGGGTGGTGCTGCTCGCTGTTGTCGGCGCAGCCGCGGTGGTAGTCTATGGAGGTCTCTACAACGTCGCAGCAGACGTGCCGCACAGCCAACCGGTCTATTGGCTGCTGGAGACGGCGCGGGACAGATCGATCGCCGTCCGCGCCGCAGGACTCGTCGTGCCGGACGATCTTGCCGATCCGCAGCGCATCGCCTCGGGCGCCGGTCAATACGCGGAGATGTGCAGCGGCTGTCATCTCGCTCCCGGCATGGCCCGAACGGAGATGAGCCGCGGCCTTTACCCGCGCGCCCCCGAGCTTCGCCGGGGAAGCCGTGCCGACGCTGCGGAAGATTTTTGGGTGGTGAAGCACGGCATCAAGGCGACGGGCATGCCGGCCTGGGGCGTGACCCACAACGACAAGCTGCTTTGGGACGTCGTGGCCTTCCTGCGGAAGCTTCCGAAGCTGTCGCCCGATGAGTATCAGGCCACCGTGAAGAGCGCGCCGAAATCGCACGACGAAATGATGGAGGATATGCAGATGGATGGGAGCCATGGCGGTCCGTGACGGCGATGGCGCCAGCTCACCGGCAGGTTTTCCGCAAGGCGTCGGTAGACGCGAGTTCGCTCCCTTCGCCGCCAAGGAGAAGGAGAAAGAGGGTGGGCATCATTAAACCGATCACGCGCCTAGCTATGCTCGCGGCGGCGCTCATTCCTGCCTCCGGACTCGCTCCAAGCACATTGCGCGCGGAGACGGCGCCGGTCTGCGCCGACGAGTCGCTGCCGATCGAGACCCTCGGCGGCGCGGCGGAGCAGACCGCGGCCCTGTTCGCCCAGGCCAAGGAGTGCGTTCGCGCCGGTAAGCCGCAGCGGGCAGTTGCGCTCTTCAGCCAGATCATCAGAAGCGATCCCACCGACGCAACCGCCTACCTCAATCGAGGCAGCGCCCTTGCCCGCAGCGGGGAGGTCGCGCTCGCGATCAGCGATTTCGGCGTGGCCATCGGCCTGAAGCCGGATTTGGTCGAGGCCTGGTACGACCGCGGCACGACCTTCACCCATATGCGCCGCTTTGAAGCGGCCATCGCCGATTTCACCGAGGCGGTCAGACTGAAACCCGATTTCGCCCTGGCCTACTGCAACCGGGGTTTGGCCAACGTACAGCTCGGGCGCTATGACGATGCGCTCGCCGACTACTCCGTGGCGATCGACCACGACGACAAGCTGGCCTATTGCTTCTTCAATCGCGGCAGCTTGTACCTGACCCTCGGCGACTATCAGAAGGCCATCGGCGATCTGTCCCAAGCGCTGAGCGATAGCCCGCGCAACCCCGTGGCGTTGAGCCGGCGAGGCCAGGCCTATGAGGCTCAGGGGCGCAAGACCCGTGCGCTCGACGACTTCCGCGCCGCGCTCGACCTCGAGCCGAACCTCGACAGCGCGAAGGAGGGCTTCGCCCGGATCACGACCGAGCAGCAGCGCTCACACCGGCAGGACTAGGCCGTCACGGCGCTCCCCTTGGCGGCTCGCTGGCCGCGCCCGGCTCGGCCCGCCTCACAATTCTCTCTTGCTTCACACGCGCTTGCTATGCTGCGTCTCGCGATAGCCTTTTTGCGAAGATCGTAGCAACCAGCTAGACGTCCGGCATGATCGAGAAGCTCGAATTCATTATCGCGCTCTCCCGCGAGCGGCATTTCGGGCATGCGGCCGAGGCTTGCGGCGTGAGCCAGCCCACGCTCTCGGCCGGGATCAAGCAGCTCGAGGACGGTTTCGGCGTTCTGCTGGTGCAACGCGGATCGCGCTTCCAAGGCTTCACCCCCGAGGGCGAACGGGTGCTCGACTGGGCCCGCCGCATCGTCGGCGACACCCGCGCCATGCATCAGGAGATCGATGCGCTGAAACACGGCCTCGCGGGCCATATCCGCATCGCCGCCATTCCGACCGCGCTGGCCATGGTGGCGATGCTCACCACCCCATACCGGGCCAAGCACCCCGATGTGAGCTTTGCCATCCTCTCGCGCAATTCGATCGAGGTGCTGGGTGAGCTGGAGAATTTGGAGGTGGACGCGGGGCTCACTTATCTCGACAACGAGCCGCTCGGCCGCGTGCAATCCGTCCCGCTCTATAGCGAGGAGTACCGGCTGCTGACCTCCTCCGACAGTCCGCTCGGCAATCGCGACAGCGTTACCTGGGCCGAGGTGGGCAAGGTGCCGCTCTGCCTCCTCACCCCCGACATGCAGAACCGCCGCATCATCGAGGATTTGTTGCGGCAGGCTGGCGCGGAGGTGGCGCCGACGCTCGAATCCGATTCGATCATCGTCCTGTTCGCCCATGTGCGCACGGGACGGTGGGCGAGCGTGATGCCCGCCAGGCTTGCATCCGCCTTGGGCCTGACCGACACGGTACGGGCGATTCCCATCGTCGAGCCCGAGGTGAAACATTCGATCGGGCTGGTCGTGCCACAGCGCAACCCCCTGACACCGCTGATCAATGCGCTGGTGAGCGACGCCAAGAAGCTCGCTCTGGTCCTGAGCGGCGATGGGCCGCCGAAACCATGACCATCCGGATTGCAGCCGCACGGAAGGGATGATTCCGGTGTCAGCTTCAGGAGACTTGAAGGGATTGCGGTTTGACCGGGCGGAGCTCGCCGGGGCCGTCGCCGATCTCGGCGTGCTGGTGCCGATCGCCGTGGCCCTGATCGTCAAGAACGGCCTCTCCGCCACGGCCGTATTGCTCCCCGCCGCCCTGCTCTATGTGGCGGCAGGCTTTATCTACCGGCTGCCAGTGCCGGTGCAGCCGTTGAAGGCCTTCGGCGTGATCGCCATCGCCCAAGGCCTCGGCGCCGACGAGATCGCGGCCGGGGCGCTGTTGATCGGGGGCATATTCGTCGCACTCGGTGCCTCCGGGCTGCTGGATCGGGTCGCCAAGATCTTTCCGCAGCCGATCATCCGCGGCGTGCAGCTCTCGGTCGGACTGCTATTCTGTAAGCTGGCTTGGAACCTTTGCACCGCGCCGCCGCCTGAGTTCGCGGATCACGTCCAGCCGACCTGGTGGCTGGTGGCCGGCGCCATAGCGATAGCGGCTGCGGGCCTGCTGCTGCACCGGCTCACCGTGGCGCTCGTCCTCATCGTGCTTGCCACCGTCGCTATGGTCCTGGCTTATCAGGGACCCCTCGCGTTCGGCCCCGCGCCCATCGATTTTCCCGAGCTGAGCGGCGCGGCCTTCGCCACCGCGGCTGTGGCGCTGGTGCTGCCGCAGCTGCCCCTGACCTTCGCCAATTCGTGCTTGGCGACCGCAGACGTCGCCCGGACCTATTTTGGGCGGGCGGCAGATCGCGTGCGGCCCGGACGGCTAGCGCTCAGTCTCGGCGTGACCAACCTGTTCGCTGGTGCGATCAGCGGCATGCCGGTGTGCCATGGCGCAGGCGGCATGACCGCCCATTACGGCTTCGGGGCCCGTACCGGCGGCGCCCCCATATTCTTGGGCGCCACATTGCTGTTCCTTGCCGTTGCCTTGGGTGCCAGTCTCCCTGCCCTTCTCGCGGGCTTCCCGTTGCCGATCCTCGCGGGATTGCTCGCCATCGCCGGCCTGCTGCATATCGCCCTGCTCAAGGATTTGCGTCACCCCGCCCATTGGGCGCTGGCGATCGCCGTCGGCATCACGGGCCTGCTCAGCAACCTCGCGATCGCATTGACGGGGGCGCTGCTGATCTGGTGGGCAGCCGAAGCAATCATCGCTCTACGGAGTCGGGGGACCGGGACAACCCATTCGTGAGACGTGGCCAAGCCCGTCAGGGCATGATGGCGACGCCCCAGGGCAGACGTCCGACCGGCACCGACTTCTCAGCCTTGAGGCTTTCGACGTCGATGACCGTCATGTCGTTGGTGAGGCCATTGGCGACATAATACTTCTTGTCGTCCGGACCGAACTCACCATGCCAAGGGCGTTGGCCGACCAGGATGTACTCCTTGACCTCCTTGGTCGCGGCGTCGATGACGGCGACGCGATTGGACGGACCAAGCGGCGTGAACAGCAGCTTGCCGTCCCTGGTGAAGTCCATGCCGACCGGCTGCAACTGCTCGGGCCGGACGCCCGGGACCTCGAAGGTGATCCGCTTGGTGACCTTCCAGGTGGTGGGATCGATGACGGAGATCGAACCGCCGATCTCGGATGAGACCCACAGCTCCTTGCCGTCCGGCGTGAACTTGGCCTCGCGCGGCCGCGAGTCGACCAGCACATTGGCGATCAGGGTGTTGGTGGCGGTGTCGACGACATGGGCCATGCTCGTGCTCTCGGAGGTCGCGACGGTATATTTGCCGTCGGGGCTTACCGTCATGCCTTCGGGCTCGACGCCGACGGGAACCTCGGCCAGCACCTCCCCGCTCTTGATGTCCATGATGGTGACCAGACTGTCGTCCTCATTGGCGATGTAGATGATCTCGCCCTTTGGATCGACGGCCATCAGCTCTGGGTCCGGCCCGGATTCAAGCTGGCGCGTCACCTCCAGTTTCTCGGTGTCGATGACATCCATGATGTCGCCGTCGCCGGCGGCCACGAACAGCTCCTTGAAATCGGGACTGAGCACGATGCCGCGCGGACGGCGCGCCACCTTGATGGTCTTCTTGACCTCAAGCGAGTCGCCATCAATCACGGTGATGGTGTTGTCCTTCTCGTTGGAGATGAAAATCGTGGTGGCGAAGCACGGGGTGGTGAGCAGAAGAGAAGCCGCCAGCGCCGCGGTGATGGAGGATCTAAACATAGGGGACTACCTTCGGAGTGGTTATTAGAATTTGCACTTGGTCTCGGGCTCATCGAAGCCGAGGGTGTCGGTGATGTTGGTGGGATGCAGGAAGCCCTCCTGCGGCGAGGTCGAGACGGGGACACGGGTGCCGCCGCCGAGAATGATGGGCTGGCGCATCTGGTGGTCCCAGGTGCGGAAGCTCATCGCCTGTCCCTTAAAGCCTTCGAGTTTGAACTGGTCCGAAAGCATGTAGGCCTTCACCTCCTGGGGCGCGGTCGTGCCCGACTTCATCGCCGCATCGGCGATAGCGCGAAAGCCGAGCCAGGCGGTGTAGTCGCGCTCGACCGGCTGGCGCTTGGCGATGCGCGGGATGGCGTTCTGAAAATGCATGCCGCCGGATTCGGTGTAGGACTTGTCCCAGGCCGTCGCCTGTAATCCTTGCGTGCCCACCACCGGCCTTGGCGTAGAGGTGCGGTAAGCGAGGTAGTCACCGAAATCGTCATCGCTGTTGATGACCCAGGCGACGTCATGCTCGGGCGCGCCTTCCGTCTCCATCGGGATCTGGGACTGCACCTGCTGGTAGCCTGAATCCAAATTCCGCGCTCCTGGCGGCAAATCATAGACCTTGTCGTCGACCACCTTGCCGCCGAAGCGCGCGGCCGAACGCTGGACCTGGGCGAGATAGTCCTGATCCTGCGGCGTGTCGCGGCGGATCACGAACCATTTGGGCCATTTCTTCCAGATCAGATATTGCGCGAGCGCGTCGGCGCGCATGGCGTAGTCGGGGATGATGTGGAACACGTTCGAGCGGCATTGCTCCTGGCGCAGCGCGGTCGCGCTCGAACGGATATTCATGATCACGGAATTTTTGGCCTCTGGCAGATCGGCCACGGCGAGGAGGTCTGCCGGCTCCAGATCAGCGATGATGAAGGTGTCGCCCTTGGCCAGGATCTCCTTCGCCTTGGCGACGACGTCGCCATCCTCCGGTACGATGGCCTCGTCCATGGTGAAGCCGTAGCCGACGAAGTTTCCGGCCTGGTTTGCCTCTTTGAGCATCAGGCGCGCACCCTGGACGCCTTTGTCGGTGATCGGCTTCTCGGCGTAGGAAAGCGGCAGGGGCTCCTCATATTCCTTGCCGAGATAATGGATGCCCACCGTGTTCTTGGCGCGCGCTGCCGGCGCGGCGGGCGCTGCCGGTGCAGCGGCGGGCGCTGCCGGCGCAGCGGCGGGCTCTTCGGCCAGCATCGATCCGGTGGTGACGAGGAGGGTGAGGAAAGACGCCACCGCGAGGCGGACGGTCAGTCTGGCGCCGAGATGCAGACTAAACACAGACGAACTCAACATGGGCCTGCTTCGCTCCACTTGCTCCTGTAGCGTTACCTAGGATCGCGGATCGTCGAGATTTGCCGGGAACGCTCTGGCGCGGGGGAAGCGGCCACCGGCTTGGGAACACTGTCCTCCAGCACTATAGGCTTACGGCATGGCGGAGCGAATAGCATGGCAATCTTTTTGCCAAGTTATACCAACGGTCATAATGATTGACCGACGTGGGCCCAGTCGCGCATTCCGATCGATGTAATCGTGTCTGGTTGAGCGATTAGCTTTTGCCAAGCCTCGCATGCGGCGTCGACGATGGCGTCATAGCTGTCGAAGACACGGTTTGAGAGCCAGTTGGCGCGTAGATATTGCCAGACGTTCTCGACCGGGTTCAGTTCTGGCGCGCGAGACGGCAGGAAGATCGGCGTGATGTTCTTGGGAACCTCGAGCTTCGCCGTCGTGTGCCAGCCGGCGCGGTCGAGCAGCAGCACGGCGTGCGCGCCTTTTGCGACATGGCGGCTGATCTCGTCGAGGTGGAGCTGCATGGCCTCTGTGTCGGCAAACGGCAGTGCGAGGGCTGCGCCGGTTCCGCGCGCCGGGCAGATGGCGCCGAACAGATAGGCGCTCTCGTAGCGCTGGTCGGCCGGCTGTCTGGGCCGGGTGCCGCGTCTGGCCCATTGCCGCACGAGACCGTTCTTCTGCCCGATCCTGGCTTCGTCCTGGAACCAGACCTCGACTGGCGTCCCCTTAGGCAGATCGGCCAGATGCGCGCTCAGCGTGCGCGGGAAGTTTTTTTGTAAGCCTCGACGGTCTCGCCGTCCTGCGCGGGATGGCGTGGCCGGGCGCTCATGTGGGAGAAGCCGAGCTGCTTCAGGAGCGTCGACACGTAGCGCTCGTGGTAGGCGACGCCGAAGCGTGCCTTGATGACCTTCTGGAGATCAATGCGCCGCCAACGCACCACGCCGTCAACGGTCGGGTCCGGCCCCGTTTCCACGATCTCGGCCAGTTCCGCCTTCTGCGCTGGCGACAGCCGAGGTGCAGGTCCGCTCCACCAGGCGTCCTTCAGTCCCTCGAGCCCCGACGCATTAAACCGGTGCACCCAATCCCTGAGCGTCTGCCGGTCCATGCCGCCGATCTTCGCGGCCTCCTCACGGCTCCGCCCGTCCCTGATCGCCGCCAGCGACAGAAGCCGCCGGCTCTGGTTGGCCTCCTTCGAGGCCTTGGCCAGCCGCCGAAACTCCGCCGCCGAAAAGTCCGTCCGCATCTTCACCGCTGATCCCATGGCGCGAATCCTCCCCGCGCCAAAGAATCACAAATCAACCCGGCCGGGAATCCCAAGAGTCAGCCGTCAAAGCCATTGGTATTAAACAATCGCAATCTTGGCGATTGTGCGCCGCACGCTTGGCGTTGCGGTCGCGCCGGCCCAAGGGGGGCGGGCAAAACGAAGCCGCCAAGCAGATGCTTGGCGGCCATCGTCAAATAACCAAGAATTGAACAGCCGTCCGGCTCGGGTGGCTATTGCGCGGGCGCCACGTAAGGCATGTCCACCTGCTTCATCGAGCTCGGATTCTTCGAGCGCATGAAGGCAATGATCCGCCAGAGATCGTCGCTGGTCTTGATGATGCCGCCGAAGGGCGGCATCGGACCGACCACGACCTCATGCTTGATCCGGGTATAGCCATCGGCCTTCAGCGCGTCGCTGCCAAGGGCGATGAGCCGGAACAGGGTGTCATCGCTGGCGGGGCCATAGACCCAAGTATCGTTGGTCAACGGCGGGCACATGCCGCCACCGCCGCCGCCGCCATGGCAGCCGTTGCATCCGGCGGCCATATAGCGGTGATGACCCTCCTCGGCGATGGCGTCGATGTCGGCGTTGTAGGGATTTTTCAGCTCACCCTTCGGGGTGCTCGCGATGAGCTCGAGCGGCGGCGTGGCTGGGCCAAGCATGGGGCCGCCAGGTTGCGCCGCAGCCCCGTCGGCCGGTTTCGCTTCGTCTCCCGCCTGCAAGCTGCCCACACCGAGCCAGGCACCGGCACACAGAGCCCCTGCTGCTAAAAGTCCAATGATGAATTTGCGCACTGTTTCGTTTCCTCCACCCTAGCTGTCTTTGATTGAAGTTTTTGGTCAAGCGCGTCGAGATAGAACTCGGTCGGCACCGATGCGGGAACCTGACACCCGGCGTTCGCCGGAAACAACGTTGGGAAATCACCCATAGCTCGAAATCCACGCACCATGCGCAAATCGCCGGAATCATGGCTCAGATCGGCGCTGGTCCAGGGATATGGCAACGTAGAACGACCATTTTTCGAGTTCCGGGGCAATAATCTTAGCAGCCACATCGTTATCATATTGGCTAAAGTCGTCGCGTGCGGCGGGCGCATTTGTCTCAGCGGGGGGTTGCGCCCCTCACGGGCGCCACCTGACCGGGGGCAAACCCCGGCGACCCGAACAAGGGACAGGCGTCAATTGGTGACTTCGATTTCCATGCCGTCGAAATTGTAGCGGGGCACTTGCGTCCAGATGCCGTCCTCCTGCACCGGGACCTTGTGCATCTTCACCTCTTTCACCGCCAGCTTGCCGGTCTTCTCGTCCACCCAGAAATCGATGTCGTAATATTCGTCCTGGCTTCCGGGCTTGCGGAAGTCGGTGCAGACGAAATATTCGCCGTCCTTCTTGAGGTGGCGCACCGGCTGATGGATCTCGACGAATTCGAGCGGCACGGTCTCGCCAGTCTTGTCGTCCTTGACCTCAAGGTCGCCATTCGCGTCCTTGTTGTTGGCGATGTAATTGTGGATCGCGCTCATCACGTGCCAGGCGCGGGTCACTTCCATGTCGCCAGGGTGCTCCTGCACCGGCAACCACCACCAGGCCACGGGCTGGCGGGTGATCATGTAGTAACCGTCGCCGTCGCGCTTCGGGCCCTTCTGCACGCGGATGTCCATCAATGTCAGCTCTTTGCCGTCCGGCTTGAACCAGAAATCGATGGCGTATTGCTTCTTCGGCTCGTCCTTGTCGTTGAAGATGACATTGGCGAACCAGCCCCAACCCTTCATGCCGCGCACGACCTTGATCTTGTCGAAGGTCAGATTGAGGTCGGCATTGAGCTTGGGGTCGCGGAACACGAAGACACCGTCCTTGCTCCGCGCATCGACCACTTTCTTGGTCGCGGCATTCACATCCGCCTCGGTAAAGTCCGCCTCGGTGGTGGCGATCGCCGGCGTTGCCACGCCTAGCAGCACCACGGGCGCGGCGGCGCCAAAGCACAAAGCTAGGGCGATCGCCGTGGCTTGCGCCGTCGAGAGCCAATGGTCTCCGGAGCGAACGGTCATTGGCTGGTGGTCCCCTTGTCGGACGGCGCCGGCGCGCTCGAGGCGGCCTTCGCCGATCCAAGCACCCGGACCGCCTGGGCGGCCTCCATATTGTGGTTCAACTCGGCCACGTCGGCGGCGGTCTTGCCGTCGTTATTGGTGGCATTGATGTCAGCACCAGACTCGATCAACAACCCAATCATGGGGGGATTATTGTGGGTCGCGGCGATCATCAGGGCCGTCATGCCGGTCTTCGACTTCGAGTTCACGTCGGCGCCGCGCTCCAACAGGCCCTTGGCGATGTCGATCGGGCGGGTGCTTGACGGCAGGAAGATCGCGCCCTCGGCCGGGGCTTTCTGCGCCGCGGCGATCATCAGCGGCGTCAAATCGTCCGCGCCGGTCGATGACTTCACATCGGCGCCGGCCTCCATCAGGGTCTTGGCTACCTCATATTTGTTCTCGCCAATGGCAAGCGCCAGTGGCGGGTAGCCTTCGGAGCCGGCCTTCTCGACATCGGCGCCATTCTCGAGCAGCACCTTGATCGTCGGCACATGATCGCGCAACACCGCGGCGACCAGCGGCGTGGTGCCATCCTTGTTGGTCAAATTGACGTCGGCCCCAAGCTCGATGAGCAGCTCGACCGTGTCCTCGTGCCGCTGACGCGCCGCGCTCGTAAGGGGCGTGGCACCTTGATTGTCCACCTTGTTCACGTCGGCGCCCTTGCCGACCAGGAACTTGACGCGGCCGGTATCGTTGCCGATGACGGCGTTGCTCAGCTCCTGCGTTATGTCGGCGCCATCAGCGAGCCAGCCCTCGACCTTCTCCTGGGTGACGACTTGATCGGGCGAGGCCAAGTCCGGGCGCGCCTTGAACTCCTGATCGGCGAGCGCGATGTAGCTGCCATGAGCCGGAAGGTCGCCGGGCGCCACGCATTTGCTGCATTGCACCAGCGGCACGCCGTAATCCTCCAGGATCTTCGCGATCTCGTCGGCTTTGTCCTCAAGCGCGAATTCCAGCATGTATTTGAGGAAGGCGTCGGTCTTGCGCACGCCGATGGCGAGATCGAATTCGAGCGGGACGGTATCGTCGTCGAGATTGACGGGCAGGATCGTCAGCGGCTCGTCCTTCATGGTCTTGAGCCAGCCGGCGAAGGGGCCGAACACCGCCGCCACGTCGAGGTCGCCGTTCAACACCTTCTGCGAGATGTACCAGGGCTGGTGCTCGGGTACGAGGTCGGCGTCGTGGCTCTGCACCTGGAGCTTGACGTTGTTGACGATGCCGCGCTTGGCGAGAGCCGCGCGGATGCCCGAGGTCTGGAACACACCAATCTTGAGATCCTTGAGCTTCGGGTCGTCGAGGCCGGTGAGCTCAAGGCCCTTGTCGTTGCGATAGACGAGGACATAGGGCGTCTTGTAAACGGGGAACGTCGTCAGCAGCGGCCCGTAATTGGCCGGCATGTCGAACATGACGTCGCACATGTCCTGATCGAAGGTTTGCCGCGTCAGCCCCCGCTCCAGGAACGGGCGCCATGAATAGGTGACCCGCGCGCCCATGGCCTCGCCAAGCACCTTCGCCATCTTCTGCTGGAAGCCTTCGCCCTCGATGTTGGACAGCGGCATGTTGCCGGGATCGGCGCAGACATTGAAGCTCCTGAGCTTCTTGGCCTTATACGCGGCCTTGGCCGCGGCCCTGATCGCGATCTGCTCGCTCGGCGTGAGCTCGTCGAAATTCTTGCTCAGATCTCTGTGGAAATTCTTCTTCGCGGCGGCGGCCGGCAGCGCGGCGAAGCTGGAAGCGGCGAGGCAAATCACGCTCGCCGTAAGAATGCGGGAAATAATGGAGGACACGGGCGCACTTCGCTTGGCTAGGGGCGCAAAGGTCAGGACCGTACTCCCATCCGTTCCGCCCGCGGGGGGACGACTCTCTGGGGTGTATATAGGAAAAGAACGCCCGGTGCCGCAAGGG